>Ga0116231_10003523_pt1 | contig 32448 bp, 30 predicted proteins | sample S1TSphgellanicum_2_FD_89695 | JGI IMG/M metagenome (GOLD analysis project Ga0116231, IMG submission 89695) | Host-associated microbial communities from peat moss isolated from Minnesota, USA - S1T2_Fd - Sphagnum magellanicum MG | ecosystem: Host-associated > Plants > Peat moss > Unclassified... | reverse complement strand
GGATACTTTTGGCAATATCATGGCTTAGGATATTTTGGGATACTTGGGATACTTTTGGCAATGTCATGTCCTAAGATATTTTGGGATACTTTTGGCAATATCATGGCCTAGGATATTTTGGGACTAGTATGGTTCAGGGTTATAAAAGGAGATAGTCTGGGGAACAACCTTTCAGCAGATCAACACCGATTGATGGATCAATAAAACTTGTCTTGTCTTGTAATTCTCCACTTGTTTGTAGTCGGTCCATAACAATTCAAATGCATTTTTCAATGTTATTTCATCTCAAGATGTTTTATAAGGATTCTATATGTGATCCATGTTTAAAAAACAAACATGGACTTTTTTTTAAATTACAAAAACTTGAACCAACAAATAATTGTTGAATATTGAATCATGACCAAATTTGGAACTTATTTTCAAAACTCCTTATTTCAATCATTTGTGCTAAATTAATATTTTATTCCTTAATAATGTATGTCAAAAAGTTATTTAGTTTAGCTTTTGTTCATTTGAATTTTGTTAGTTCATTAATCATCACAACATCCCCACTTAACATTGACTTTTTATGATTTTTTTCATTTTAGTGTTGAATTATGGACTTTGTGAAATGTCATATCTACCAAAAATGAATCACCCCACACAACATGAAAATGCAAAAGACATGAGTCAATTTTGAGAAATTGCTTCCTCTATTAAAAAACACAAATGTTGATTATAATTTCTAGCATTACATGAATATAAACATGTCAGTTTGGTTGTTTTTACTAATAGTATTTTTTTTAAATAAATCATTTTAAGAGTGTAAAATTCATAATTTTGTATTAAAATTTTACATGTTTATAACTGGCTATAATTAACATGTAAAATTGGCATGTTTATGACATTAATTGGCATGCCACTTATAAACAATTGGCTATTATTCACATATCGGAGGTCTTTGGTATTAAATATGTCAATTATATATAAATTATATGACAATGACATATTCAACACTAAATTTTTATAAAAATATAAAAAATAAGTGTAAACAACGGTATGAATGTGTAAGACGTTTTTCCAAGAAAAAGTGTGTGGAAACCTTAAAAAGTATTTGTGAAAAAAAATGTGGAAGTTCAAAATCTTGAAATCTAGTTAATTGGTTACATACGATAGATTAACATACTTGCCTACCATGTTAGTTCAAATTTAAATCAAAGGCAAAATACTTAATAATTGCATGTCTAGGTGAAAGCATGATAAAGTAGCCCAAAAAGTGGTTCCACTATGCAAAAACTTGGGGCCTCCAAATAAAGGTACAACAAGTAGATGAATTTTTCATTTAATAATCATTTTTTTTAGAACATTCTTTCTTAATTATTGTTGGCATCGGTTTCAAAAGCCAAATTGATATAATTATGTTTTTCCAATGCACTTGCAAGTACTTGAATTGGACCTTTAATTTTTGACAATTTGAAAGTATATGAATGTTTTTTGCAAATGATGTTTCTTTCTTCCCAACCCTAAAAAACTAACATAATTTTCGAGGATACTTTTTGGGTACTTTTCCAAGTCCAAATGATATGGTACATTTTTTTTTGAAAAACTAAAGGGAGGCTAGAAGGGCCAATGAGAATATCTAAAGGTTCCATTTTATTCGAGATGCTAAAAAAAGGTTAAAAGTTTTGAATTTTGTTTCTACTTTACAAATAGAAACCAAGATAACAAATAAAGTTGAAATATCTTGCTTACACTCGTCTATCTATCATTTTTATTAAAAAAATATGCTTGAATTTTTTTTAATTTCGCAATAAAATATAAAACCTTAAAAAACAACAATAATTTCAAAGTAGAAACAATGCATCTATTATGCACAATAGATGTCTTAAGAACATCTCCACAACACTACTATAAAATTGCCTTCAACAACAAGCTACTAATGGTTGGGGAAAGGAATATAATTTGCATTTTCATTATAACACATGTAACACCAAAAGAACACCTACCCTAGGATTTTTAAAACCTTGCTTTGGCAACAATACATAACATTTTATGGTCAAAATTAAACTTCTTTCACTATGTTGTTTGTCAAAAAAATTAATGTTTTGTTTTATCTTTTTGAAATTTTTTTTTCACCTCCAACTTGTTTACCATTTTGTTTTTCATCATATTTCATTTTATCTTTTTCAATTTTTTTTCATCTCCAATGTTTTGATCTTTTCCTTTTTGTCATGTCCTAAATGTTTATCCACCTCAAATCCTTTTGTCATTTTGTCTCTTGTGAAAGTGGAAATCAATGTTGGGCAAGTATTGAAAATTGTTTCGAATATTAGTCCTTGAACACATGTAAATATCACATTTAGTGATATCTAGATTGATATTTGAATCCTTGAAGATCCGTTGTGTGAAAACTAATTCTAAATGTTGATACATGGGGTGAGATAAAAGGGTGAAAAGAAAGGCCAAGGTATCAAACTTAATTCTAGGTTGTCAATGTGAAAAAACAAACCTTAGATTAAGTACTAAAAATTTTGAAAAAAAATGATGAATTAAAAAAATCTATTGTAATGCATATTGGTTAGATAAAACATATGGGTGTGTAGCATGGCAATTGAATTGAATTTGAGTTTTTTCAAAAAAGTTAAATGGAATTATTTTTTATAGTAATTCAAACTTAAATGGATTAATAAATATCCTCATCTACAATAAGACTTAGGGGTTTTTTGTGAGAGAATTTTTGCGCTATGGTGACAAAGAAAAAACCAAATGCAAATTGTACAAAAGTTTTCAAGGGAAAAAAATGACACATTTTGAGGGGGCGAAAAATCACACGTTGCTATATTTAGAGAATAAGTTACTTCTAATAATTGGAAATAGGGAGGATTTTATTTTTAAAAATTTTATTGTTTAATGTCTAACCAAATTTGGCTTTTTTTTGTTTGGATGATGACAATATTGAAAACCCCAATGCAAGTAGGGTCTAGGTGAACTAGCACCTACACAAGTACCATGGTTTGATTATTTTTTTAATCTCATAACTAGCTTGTGAAAATTGCCTTGGATAATAACTATTGTCAAATTTATGAATACTAACACTTTGAAAACCAATCGTTTTTTTTTTTTTAAAAACCAATGATACCTTGTTGAGTCTTGGAAATTTTCTAATTCTTTTTAGAGAAAACTAGTGAAGCACTTCAAAGCATTTGTGAAAATTGAATCTAACGTATAGTTTTTTAAAATGGTATCCACCCAATGTTGGTGGAGACCTCCAAAAGTTTGGTTGATTTGTTCCTATTTTTTTTATGAAGGTTCTTGAGTCTTATTATCTTTCTTTGTCCAAGTAATAGTGCCCACGTTTTATTATTACATGGCAAAGAGGGAGGTCCATTATGAAATTAGAACTTGACATTGCTTCTTGTTTTTATGCACTTACACCACCACATGGGGAAGAGAGAAGTAAACCACAATTGAAGTTTGCTCTAATGCATGTGTGATGGATAGTAACCTCTTTTATTTTCTTCTTTTACATGCTTGTTTTGTCTTTTCTTTGTAAAATGCTTGCTAGTTGTTGAAGATGTACATTGTATATCCTAAATTCATGGGTGTCTAACTTATTAGAGCTTTGAAGGCAAACACCTCATTGAGTGGAATTTTTTTTGGCTTCTAACGGAAAATATGTGTATTTTAGGTGGAAGTTGTGTGCTACAAAATACATGATATGAAATATGTTTGCAATGAAAGGTGTATCATGTGATTGCAATGGTGCATGGCTCATTTAGCCCAACTTAATTTGGGTTATAACAAGTACACTCAATTACAATTGTGATTTTGCAAAGCAAAATTATCAATTTTCACTCAAGATGCTCTAAACATGAATCCTAAAACATTATATCTTCGCAAGAAATAAACCCATGTGAGCACAATTCTTCAAACTTAAACAAAACAAAACAAAAGAGGACTACATGCCACACATAACAAATGCTAGTGCTTGAAAGGTGTTTCTCAAACCTCTCGAAACATTGATGAGAATTATGTGTATGTACACCTTAAAGCTCCAAGTACCTCGTGTTGATTTGTTGATTCCACCCATCCTCAATTGATTAGTCTAATTCAAGAAAAAATGCCTAATTTTACTGAAATTCCAACTCCATTCGTCTAATAAACTTTTCCATTATTTGATAAATACTAATTAGCAAAAATGCCTAACTTGGTAGGCACGTACGGTATGTGCAGCCTGTAACTTATCTACAAAGACCAACATGAATCCGTTAATCCAACCATTGCTTTAATGAATGGGATATCCCAGAAGTGACATGCTTCATCCAAGAGGGCACAATTCGAAAGATCATAATCTGCCTAGGCGTGTAGGTTATCATCCTTATTTGTCGTTTCCCTTGGTTGGGACTTCTAGCTTCATCCAAGAAGTCACAATTCGAATGATAATAATCTGACTTAGGTTATCATCCTTCTTTGTCGTCTCCGTGCTTCCGACTTGCGTTGTAAGTCGCGTCGGTAGTTCGGAGGTCGTGGATTGGTTTGGATTCGCAGGTCGTGGATCCTTAGATTAGTACTAGCTCTTTTCTGCTAGGATTACGGTTCTTTCCTCCATCTGCATCCGTCCATGTTGATCTAAAAGTTTCAGAATTTGGTGCACTCTGTCGTGAGGTAATGCAGAAAACGGACACAAGAAGAAGTTTCTCCCCACGTCGTTGTGGGATCGGAAGCCTAGACTGTAGTGGCGCAAGGATCTTCAGCTGCATGAGGTGTCTGTGTGGCATCAGCGACAAGGAGGAAGATAAGGAACCTCCCTACGTCCATTCGTCAATAGGGAGGTCACGATTTCCTCTTCCTCCTTGTGCGTGGAATCGGGTTCTTTTCATTATTAACCATGCGGTCTCTGCAAAAGCTGGTTCCCCCATTATTGTCTTTCTTTTTGTGCCTTGTTTAGAATATATGGAGCTCCCTTTTCCATCTGAACCCGACGACTTCTGCGCTCTTTTGCAACCTCCATCGGAGATACATGTTACAGTTCCTAAAGCTTTGTGCAGAAAGAATTATGATCACATACCTGTGGAGATGTCTTTGATCATGAGATCGCTTGATTCATACATTTACATTGAATTTTTTTGCAACAAGGTCGATCCTCGGTGCCAAAACCCTAATTCATGAAGAGCCCTAATGCCCACAAGCACGATCAGGTAGTTCGCTTGACCAGGATCACATATTATTTACTCAGATCTGGACTGATGAGCGACTGGAGACCCTTGAGGCATCAGGTTTCAGTATATGCAACCCTTTGTCAGCTTTGTAACAAGGTTGATCATCAGGGCCAAAACCCTACCGCATGGAGAACCCTAATGCTCACAAGAACAATTAGGTAGTTCTCTTGAACTCCTATGTTAGTTTACGCAGATCATGAATTTGCTTTGGTATTGACAGATAAAATCTGTATTGAAAGAGTATTAATTAAGCAGCAATATTTTCTAAAATCTTAAGAAAGCACCATTCTTATTTGCAGAAAGAGTGAAATTCTTCTTCCAAACCCTTGTACAGGATTTGGGCCTTTTTCCAGACACTTATATCTCAAGAATTGGTATTTTAAAGACTAAGCCCTAAAATGTTGGCTTAGGGCTTAGGGTTAGTGGGCTTTTGTGGATCTGATGCATTTGGGGCACCTCAAGAGGTGCAATTTATGCATTAACAGTGCATCTTTTCCCTTTGTGGCTACTGGGATGCCAAAAGTCATGTCCTTTGGAGACCTTGTATGGATTTTAAGGGTGAGAGATGGTGTTAGGTCAAGCACAAGGCAGAGGGAAACAGTTTATCTCCTTTGACCACCAACAAAAACTCAGGCATTTCGGTGTAGCAAACTGAGGAACACAGCTTCCTTTTTCTTCTCCTGAGTGGTAGGTATCATGATTGGGGAACAACACTTGGCACATGATCAAATGGGGACGCCCAACCACAAGCCCCCAACCCGAGTGCGGTGGACTCCTAGCCAGATCCAATTCCAGATTTTAGAGAGGCTATTTGAGCAGGACAATGGCACCCCCAACAAGCAGCACCTTAAAGAAATTGCTGATGAGTTAAGACAGCATGGACAGATTGCTGAAACCAACATCTATAACTGGTTCCAAAATCGCAAAGCTCGTGCCAAGAGAAGACACCAGCAGGTTGCCCGGAGATGCAGAACCCACTTGAACCAAGCCAAGGGTGCTCAACAGGTTACTCAATTAATCTTACCTGAACTTCTTTCTTGCAATCAAGTCCTTGATCTTGGTTAAAATTGTGTCTTTCCTGTCTCTTTGCCATTTATTTTGGTTTTGTCCTTTTTTATTACTTTTCTCATTTCTATTGTTAAGAATGATTTTTCAATTCTCATGAGAGATATATATTCTTCTTGAGAAAAAAGCTTGTGAGAAACACAGCAATTATTGCTGTCACATTATCATTTGCTTAAATCCAACTATCACTAAAATCAGACACTGGAGTGCATGTTTCTCTGTGAGGCTTTGGATTTTTCAACAAATTTGAATGCTTTGATGGATCTTACAGCAGCATATTGACTAGTTTATCTTTTGTAGGTGTCAATGAAGAATGGGGATTCGGAGGTAGACACAGATGCTGACTCTCCCAGGCAGAAGCAGCCAAGGCATGACAGAGAGCTGACCCAGAATAACTCTGAAAATTTTGCACATGTGAAAAGGATCAGTTTTGATCAAGGAAACGGAAGCGGAAATGAGCAGAGTCCTGGACAGATTGATCACCAGGAATGGCAACAGGTCACAGTGTCATCAGTGCTTGTGGAGGAAGATGACATCAAACCCAAAATTCCCTTCATTGCAGGAGGCTTTGATCCACATGGCTTTGCCCAAGGTCATAACTTGAGAATCTATTTGAGAAGTTGCTATTTGCTGTCTGAGTCGGTCAATTGTCTCACCAGTTATTATGTCCAATTGGTAGTGGAATTAGAATGTATGATGCTTCTGTTGTCCCTAACCTGTGTAGATCCACCTTTCGCTGGAGGTGAGCCTTTCAGCTACCAGCTGAGTGCTTTTGTTTCAATCAGAGAAACTTGAGAACCCTGATTTCAACTGTTCAAGCTGCAATTCTGTTCCTTGATATTTTTAAAATCTGGTGTTTTCCCTGCTCTTCCTCCTGCAGTTTGCTTTTATGAATTGGAATCTCATTAATCTAAAGTATCAGGTTCTCTCAGAATTCCTTTTTGTGCTGACTCAAACTTTATGGAGAGCTCTTTATGCTTATAGTAATGTTTATATTAAGGTTGGGCTCTTGGAGCATTCCAGTGAGGCATGGCCTCTGCCCAGGATTCTATTGTCAAGCCCAGGACATAAGGCTCTAGATGTTGTCTGCATTTACATCTCATTTCAAAGTCCATTACCTGTTAAGAATTTTTAGATTGGCTCTTTTATTCTTTTGGTGTTTCCTTGAGAGTGCTCTGGACCATTCTTGATTTTACTTCCTTTTTTGCCATGTAAGTTGGTAAATGCCTTTCTCAATTAACTTTTTTTCTCATGATCTGTCATTGAATTGTTTGTGATGCTGTCAGTCAAGAGATGATAACTCACTGGAAATAGCTGGAGCACATACGTTATTATGCTTTATATTAAGGTTGGGCTTATTATTTATTATGCTTTTAGCAGGAGCTACTGTATCCAGCACAGTGAAGATTGGTGACAGCAGCAAACCATTGCAAGCAGCACACCATTGCAAGCAGCACAGGATGTAAATGATGAGGGTACTCTTCCTGGTGATTCAAAGGCTCAGATAATTCCCACCAGTGAAGGGAGTCCATCATTACACCCTATCCAGATTGAAGAAAGCTATAGCTTAGCAGGGTAAGCTATCTCATGCTTTTGTGTATGTTGTGTTCGTATTCTATATAACTTCTGTGGTTTGGTCTCCTTTCACATTATGCTACCTGCAGACTTACCGTACCCTTGTGATCAGGGGCCCAGTTCCCAGTATGGCTGAATCTCACAGGGGGCCAGAAAAAGGATTAAAGGAAGTGCTAGGGGGTGTACCCACCTTCTGGAATCTTCACTAAGTGATGTTTCCTAATACCCAATTGGAGGAATTTTTAATTGCTCCAGGTAGTCCTAGGACCAGTTGATTGGTAATATGCAACAGCCTTTAAGCAAGAAGATTCTGGAGCCCCAATAACTAAATTGTCAATCCTGGAACATTCATGTGAAAAGATCCTATCATTCTATCCCTCTCACTGATATTTGATGGTATATGCTGAGGTTCATGCATTGAATTTTGGGCCTATAACAGAGTGCAATCAGAGTGGACAATTTCATGAACACGGTTCTCCTTACAGAGAAAGTCCTACCCAAAATTGACTGGCCAACTGTATTAGTCTGTTCACAATGTGAAAGGTCTAGGGTCCATGGCAGTGTAAATAGTTGTACTTATGTTTTTTGTCCAGATAATTCTTAATTGATTTTGCACAATCATTCCTTGGATGATCTGTTTTTGAACCTGGTGAATTGATTACCATTTCACTTCTGTGTCTCATCTCAATGGTTTCATTTTCTTTAGCTTTTTTAGCTTCTTCACCTGCTGATTTCCTAAATCTGCTCAGCCAAATCTCCAGTGACAATACTGTCAAATCTTCTGAGTCATCCACCCTTTGCTTCTTAAAATATAATAGATAATACAATAATATAAATGTTTGTGTGATGGTTTGCATGAAGTTTTTTGCAGATTATTATAAAGATGTTTTGGCTTAGTCATAAGCTTGTTGCAGTTTGAATGTGTGTATCTTCACTTGTTTGACTAGCCACATTTCAGTAACTTACATCACTTGAGCATTCCAGTTGTTTCTGGAGATGAGATAGTAACTTAGGACACAGACTTTTTGTAGAATTTTTCACTAAAACTTTTGTGCAGAATCTAGATCACAGCTATGATGTTCTATGTCAGAGCTGTAGTACTTTTTAGAGAAGTAGGATTCAAACCATGACTCTCCTATCTCTATATTGCTATTTAGGTGTAATGCAAGTAGTACACTATCATGTGTATGGCTATCCGAGGGCAGATTCCTGTCCAATTCGTCAGTCCTGGACTTTCAAATTTCAAAGGAAGTTATTACAGGTACAGCTCTTAGAAATGTACTTGGTATATTTACAGGTGCAGGGCATGAGTGGATGCAAACAGCTTAACAAATGTAAAGACTTTCCATAGACTTTCTTTTAGTGTTGTTGGAGGACACATTTTATCCAGTAGTAAAGCAACCTCAAGATGAGGAGGCACATTATGCCTTGTTCCTTTGCACCTCTTCTACTGATTCACCTAGGCCCCCCTATTCAGAGAATGCCCCCACTTATTTCAAGAATTTTGCCCTACAGTACCTAGTTATCATCTTGTGATTGTCCCAACTAAATGCCCATTTGATCACCCTAATCATATGTTAAAGATGGCCTCTTCAAGCAGGACGCACCTGCATTTAAAAATGTAGACATAAGCAACCATATATTTCATAAAAGTACTAGAATAATTTTAGGGCCTCACTAACATGGAAATGCATGCCTAGCTAGTTCCACCCATCTAACAAGTGTGGAGTTAGATATGTTTCTTCTGGATTGAGGTGCATTAGTTACCCCCAGACTAATCTAACAAACTGAGCAAACAAAACTGCAATATCCTCCATCTGCTCATGCGGTACTAAGACTACATTACTACTAATCTTGGATTTGTCACTAAAAGTATGGAAGTCAAGAACCCAAGTGGTTGGGATTTACAGCTACCTAGCAAATGGTTGTGGGTTCAATTAACCAATAGGCCATGCTAGACAATGGTCATGCTATACATTACCCACTTACCCAATCCAGCTGTAGTTCATGGCATCAACTGGTCACCAAAAACCCATTTGGGTACCCGGGGTCAAAACTTGGGGGAAAATCTCTGGACAATGAAGCCCCTCATAAAAAAGTGATCAACAGTAGCCATAAAGGGTAAAGAGTCACTCAGTCACACTTAGTTCACAAGGTGTTCCCCTTCAATCACTAGCACTTTATTTATTGTCCATACTCGTGACCTAAACAAATTGCTTTGCATTACCTACTGCTGATGGCTGTCTTTGATTGCTTGCCAGCCCCAGTTAACTGATTCCCACTCACTATGCCTCTGAAAGTTGCAAACGCGGGAGAATATTCATTGATTGAAGCTCCTGCCCAAGGATCACAATAACAATGATTTGAGTTAATCAACAACACCCTAAAACACATATCAAACTTTGCCTGAAATATCTTTTCAAAAGGCTGACCTGGAACAGGAGCTTGCAGGCATAGGGAAGTTTCATTGTTGCCATGTTCTCCCCACTCTTGCAGTATGTACACAGTGCAATCTTCAGCTTGTGATTATAGTACCCCATCATCCCACACTTTGTGCACACCTGATTCCAAAGCCATTGGTTAGTTCCACATGGACCTCCTTTAAGGAAGGTTACTAGAAAAAATCAAAAAGAGGGATGATCAAGGAAATTAGTAGCATTCAGGAAAGTGGCACATCATTCCACCCATTGTAGCATGCACCTGAATCTGAAACTGATCACTGGAAATCATAAGTCGTTCCAAAATCATCATGCTAGCCCCATAAGCTATCAAGCAGTCCCTCTCCATTTCACCAAGCCTGAGACCTGCAGCCAGCTATGTGTAAATACCGGCAATATCTTGATACTCTCAATATTCATACCTGTAACACAGTCAACTTCAATAGACTGAAACCATGCACAAGTCACAATTACCTCCTTCTCGGCTTCTTCCTTCAGTAGGTTGCCTGGTGAGCACCACTCGAGGACCTCTAGCTCGGGCATGCATTTTGTCCAACACCTGCATTCAAAGAGGTCATAATCACTCCTGCACCACTGCATATTCTTCACCCCTCTCTTCATTTCAAGCTCAGTTACACCAGATTAAAAAATCTTCCAACAGTGGTGCTTCCATCATCAAACAATTGAAAGGTGACAGAAAGCATGCATACCATATGTTTAAGCTTCTGGTAATACACTGGACCCATAAAAATATAAGCCTGTAGTGGATATCCAGTAATGCCTGCAGTAGACTTGAGAAAGATCAGAAACCTTACTGGAAATGGCCAACAAGATGTCATCAACAGGGGATTTCAAAAGGCACAAGTCATAACTTGAGATAGAATAGACCTGAGTAAATGAAGTCCTTGCCACTGTAACTGAAACCATGATTTACAAGTGTCTCACTGTTTCCAAACCAGCACACATCAATCTTTAATACCCAGAAATGTTCAGAGAAGTACTCCTCAATTAAGGTCATCAATAGAGCAAAGCACAGCATGAATCTCACAAGCATCAAATTTGGCCTACAACATCTTGTAGCCTACTTGGAAAAAAAACACATACCTGATGGCTGATACAGTATCAGCATGCCCACTGGGCTCCCCAAATGCACTCCCATAGTGAAATCGCCCACTCATCACACCAGCCTTCCCTCCCAGCAGCTCTATCATTTTACCAACTGTCATTCGACTGCCACCAGCCAAAAGGTTCATTAACACAAGCTGTCAGAATCCAGCTGCTATGGTCCACACATCTTTATTGCTTATGGACAATGAGATGAATAATTACTAGCAGCCCTCATCTGCTGCTGGACACATGAAGATGTGTTTCAACATCTGGGAAGGACTTGAGGAATCCTGAAAACAAAAAAAACCAAAAACCCTTGACTAAGATGAGTGCTTACAACACTGGAAATACTAGTTTTTGAAACATATGAGACCCATTAAACCCCATGTTTCATTGGCTGTCTCAACACAAATTAAAAGCATCTCAGCTTTCCAGAGACACAAACCTGGGGAAACCATGGGGATTCATGATAAGATCTGGGCAGATACCCCTTTCAGAAAAAGGAAAGTCCTCTTGTTGTACAATAGTTCCACATACTCCTTTCTGACCATGCCTGCTGCTAAACTTGTCCCCCACCTGCCCCAGCAAGGACATTAGACACCAGTAATTGACTGTATACCTTCCACACACTGTCCAGTGTGCATCAAACTGTTTATAGTCTCAACTGCTGTGCCAAAGACAAACCTAGGAGCATACAGCAGATCCTTGCAAAAGAAAAAACTAGAAAGGCCTACTAAAACCTGGATAAAGAAATCAGAGAGATAATAGAATCTAGCAGGGATTCCCAGACACCAAGATCAGCCTAAAGAACCAGAACTTCAACTGCTAGAAGAACATCTTTCAACAAGATCAGAGTCCCTAGTGCACTACCAAAAACTGCTGGGCACAACAATACGATGATGGCAAGGCCTTCTGAGAAATCCACTTAATTTTAATACTTTCTGTTTCTAGGTTGAGGGTATTTTAAGACTACAAATTCCAGAAACCTACATGCCTACCTCTGGCCGTCGGGTATGACGAATGAGGCACTTGACAATAAAATGATTCTCATCATTGCTGGTAAGCAGCACTTTATCAACAACTGCACACTCTCCTGGTGGCCCTTTATACGTCTGTGGTGTCCGCTTATATGCCCTTCATCCCAAACCAAGTCTCCATCTCAAACATTGCCAGAGAGATGTCAAGCACCCCACCACCAATGAAAACAAGCATATCATAAAAGAAGCATGTGACAATCATGCCAGCTACTTTCCAAGTCATACACTTCAATTTGAGTATGCTTGGAGGGACCTACTAAGGTCTGGGACCTGAATGAAGCTCTTTGTAAACACAGAATGACACAGTTCCAACAAAGTTGACTTACGAGTCTGGCATTGCCTGTGGGTTCATAACATTGTCTCTCGTGTTAATAGGGCTCTGCTTGTTAATATAGATGTCTCCTGGTCGGATCATTTCACCAACTGCAGCAATTCCATCCCTATCTTGTATCTACAAACCAAAGGATTGAGTCAGAAACAAATTATTAGCTCGACATGCTCCAGAAGCATCAATTTGATTGCAAGGTGCATGCAGAATGTTCACAGCATTTGACTAGGCCCCCCAGTTTAGAAAATGATTGTAGTCAGTTGTGCAAAATACAAGCATGTTCTAATTACCTGATGCCGAGGGGCAACTTGCACACCTCCCTTTGCTGAGGTATTCATATCAGGAGCCACTATTCGGTCTGCAGTTCGATTATTATATTTTTTCAAAGCTGTAACACTCCTGCATCACTCTCAAAACAGTCAAAATCAAGTGCATCCCACAAATCTTACATATAGCATAGTCCACATGTTGAACTGAGAACAGCAGTAAATACAGAGGTGAAGAAACTTACTTCTTCAGGACTATGCAACGGCCAAAACCACGATCTAGGGATGCCTTGTTCATGACAATAGCATCCTCAATATCATAGCCACTATAACTCATCACTGCCACAGTTGCATTCTGTCCTGCCCCAAGCTTGTCGTATCCAACCTGCACATAAATAGCAGCTCAGTTTATGTAAGTAAATTGCTTTCTGTCAACTTGTGCCCAACTTTTCACAACAGGGCAGCTTCTGTTCATTGCTGAGTCCAATATGATGTTCAGAGTGATTAACCAAAAAGGGTTGGCCATTAAGAGCCATCAAGCTTCAGTTTAAAGAAGTCATTAAAAGCCTTTTCCACCTCACCTGTACCAATCCTGTCAAAATAGCCTCTAAACTACAATTTTTTTATTTTTCACTCCTCCCATTCAATTTATGTATGAGATTTCAATTTTGTTCAGGTGATTGTGGATATGGTTTCGGGTTACCAGTTCAATGGTCTTCGTTGTTAGTAGTGGGCGCTGTGGGTACACCAAGAGATAAAGAAGTGTATCAATTCGGTGCAACTGCAGCATTCCACCCCACAAAGCACTGCCTAATCAGACATCAAACAGGCATAAATATCTCTTCATAAGCACTGAGAACTCCTTCCTCGTGGTTTACATCAACCTGACTAGAATGTATAGGTGACCCAGAAAAAAAGGTTACAGAGATTTCAGAACTGATAAACATATCAGCAAAGAGGAAAAAGAGGAAATTCAAACCTAAAGAACAACAGGAAGAAAACTAAAAAGAGAACAGGATTGACAGCCATCATGTTCAGCTACATCCAACAACAATATGTATAGTAGTGACCAGCTACCAGAACATCCCCACTGCTACATGAGCTCCTAGCTAAGGGCACAGGCCAACACTATACATTAACAAACATACTGAGTTTCTGTCAGAATACCAGTAGCGATGGGAAGACTCAGCCATGCTGCTGGCTAGGTCAAAAAAATCCAACAGCAAGGAGGAGACCAAGGACACCAAGAAGGAGGAGGAACCGAAACAGAGGAAGAAAAAAGATATAAACAACACAGAACTTTAAGAACGTGATTTCCAGGACAAAGTGGCCAGTGAAAAGCTCCTCACTTTGATTAAGAAAACCTTAAAGACAGAAAACCCAAGCACAAATCTTTCTCTGTTAAGCAACTCCTATGGTTTGATTTCATCGAAGAGTAACCTTTCCTCTTCAGAGGACTGATTAAGCTTTTTCAAGTAGCATTAAATGTAGAACGTATGATAATGAACAGGAAGTGTTGTCCCTAGTATCTTCCAAATGCACCACAAAGTAACAGCATGAACAAATGAACTTGTTGAATGAGATGATAAAACCTGATTGTACGCAATATTGCCCATAGCCTGCTTCCCCATAGCACACTGCCACAAGAAGAGATAAGGGATTTGTACCTCAGTCAAGGAATTGGTGTTTGAAAGGTAGCTGTCTGCTTAGAACACTACATATGGTCACATCAATGCTTTGCCTCTTCACATTCAACAAACCCATCACTACAGATCTACCAAGACATGAAAGAAATCCTTGACACTAGGGACCCACTGATAAAAAACCCCTACACATGAAAAATATTGAGCCTCAACATAGCAGATGATAAAACTCAGCAGTCTTTTGCATCAACAAACATTCTTAACTGCCAAAATCCTCCAACCATATACCTGCAACCTCTCTCAACCAAGAATGCTGGAAAAAGAGCCTATTTGCTGGAAACCTGAAATATAATACCTGGTAGGTGTTGCGAGGAGATTGATTGTGATGAGGGTAAGGAATGAGGCCTGCACAAACACCCAGGATTGTAAACGGTTCGATCTCAATGTGCGTTGTGGCAGGTGTTGCATCTGCTTCATACAGGGCTATCTGTTCATGCCCAGAACCCATGTCAGAGATTGACTATTTTCACCTTCATCAGACACTAATTGGAGGGCAACTGCCAACTACAGTGCTTCAGAAGTATCTGCAAGCTGACCAGGCAGTTGTTCTCCTCATTCACGTCCAAATATTCCACAAGACCTTCTCTTAAGAAGTCATCAAAAGTACGAAATCCATCCTGAATACATGGCCATGAAACAAAAAGAGAGATTAGCCTTGAGGGTCTTTTCACTGAACAGACTGTCATGTCAGCAAGGCAAAACACTTACAGAAATTTTTAAAACAACAATGCTCTATGCAATGATGGTATGCAAAAGATGCAGGTCACACCTTGAGCTCCTTCATGTGATGTTCCTTGATTCGGGACACACCATTATCTGCTATGACCAATGGGCGGCAGACACGCCCTCCATCTGATGCAATATGGATGCTATGCTGTTGACATTATTGCACAAATTAGCACATAGATAATAAAAAGAATATCACAGACACAGAGTTTTGGTGAGGTGACATGCAAAACCTGGCCACATAAAAAGCAATGGCCCATAGACAAGCACTTTGGAATCAAATTTGAAACTAAAGCAACAACTCATAATGCACTATGTGAACAAAAAACATGGCAGAGAGCAATTCAGTAACTACACCTTCAGTGTCAATTGAACCACAAATTTCAACAAGACTTCATGGTCATAAATAGAACCCAACTTGTGAGGGCTCATGCTGATGCCCTAACACACCTGCCCAGGATTCACATGAATGCTGACAAATTCTCCAATCTTGCCAGCGCGTCGCAATTTCCTCAGGGTCTCTGCAAACCGCTGCAAGATACATGCCCTGTTGAGATAGCTTGCTGGAAACTCTATGGAAACAGAAGCTACTTCCTTGAAAACTAAGAGATAAGTAATTATCAATCAGAGTCTTTGGGAGAATAAGCAATTTCCTTTCTGCATTCAACCACTGCAGAGTGTAAAATATAGGGTTCTCCTGATTGCATGTCCAGAAACTCAGAGAAACCAAAAGAAAGACACACCTGTGGTCTCCTGTGCACCCCAAGAATAATTCCATTGAAGAACACAATATAGGTATGCTGAGAATGAAGCTCCTCTCCAGACAACATACTCAAGTCTTCAACTCCCAATGTTGTGCACTGCCAACAACTAACTATATCAGTCCAATGACAAATAGACAGAGATCCACTTGCTCTTACCAACTCCTAAAACCCAAAAGATAACCAAATCTTACATGGGTGAACTCCTGATGGAACAGTGGAAACTAGAACATACATACATACCAAGGCAATTAAGGGGCCTTCCTCCTCATCAGTGGTGACATGAGTCATCAAAGCCAGATTCTTGACTAACCCACAAGCCTCGCCCTCTGGTGTGTCACATGGGCACAACATTCCCCACTGCCATCAAACCAGGAACATAAGAACTACTCCTACAGCAAATCAAGTATGCCATAGGAAACAATACAACAAAACCACACTCAACTTGATCTGCCCTCACCAATTGAAGGCAAGCAGCTGAGTGCAGAGATGGAACCTGAAATACTTCAGATGAGGAAAAAGCATACTTGGCTTGGTTGAAGTGCTCGTGGTCCACTGACTTTGCGAGTCTTCTCAAACTGGGATGTTATCCTTGTCATGTGCCCCAGTGCAGCAATGAAGGAAAGCCTGGATACCACCTACACAGCATGCAGCACATCCAGTCCAATAATTTAAGATAAGCAGACCTAAACACTTTTGCAGCAAACAAAGTTGCAGTCATACAAAACAGCATCTGGCTTCCAACATCCCAAGTGCTACCACTTCACCTGCCTCCTCAAACTTGTGTGCAAAAGCATTCCACCCCACAATAATAAGATTATTGTTCTACACCAGTTAAGGAAAAGGTCCATTTTGAAATTCCCTGAATGCATGTGCCAACAATGAAACCAGAATGTATAAGGACATCAGCTGCACAAACCTGAGTGACCCCCTTTCTGTCCATCTTAAACCGCTTAACAGTCCAATTACCACTAGAGATGGCATGCTCCAGCCCATTGCTAAGAAAATCTGGCCTTATGCACTGGTTCATGAACACAACAAGCTAGTCAAAGGTCAACACTATGGACCAAGCCCAGTGTCATACTCTGAGAGAGAAGGAAAATTCAAGTACTGCAGTGGGAATATGATATCCCCAGGTAGAGGAAAATCCCTTCAACTACAGCAGAAATGTGTATCCCATTCTCAATTGATGAATAGCTTCAAGTGATGCCTTTGCCATACAAACACCTAGGAATACATCTTAAAGACAACACCCACTTCAAAGTTAATGGGTCACATACCTTGGCAATGTCAAATTGTGTTGACCGATTTGCTTTTGCTAGAGTCATGTCAACTGATTTCTTCAGCTCACCATTCATCCTTTTGAACAAGTCCTGTAAACAGTAGTCTAAGTAGTGTCAAAGGAGCAGTTTCACAACTACATCAGTGCTACTATGCATCCAAGCATGGAAGACAATGAAGAGTGTGCCACACCTCAAAGAGCAGTGCAAGCAATTGTCCAGCAAGCTCCAGCCTCTTGTTACCAACATAATCCTGCAACGACAACCATGTCAACTCGTGCTTCAAATCACATGGTTCAATTTAACCACGAACTCTGTCATTTCATACCTGGAAGGAACTGGAAGTAGAGAAAATGCTGGAAAAACACAACAAGTTTCTGAGGCAGTCAACAATTGACCTTGTCATCAACAGCATCAGTATTAAGCATAGCCTCCAACATTTTGCGGATGATGACAGCTATATATATGCATTTGGGTCGAAATTCAAACTGGTGGACCTGCACCAAACAAAAAGAGCAAGTTAACTGGGAACAGTACCATTGTACTCCACATTGACCCTTTGTCTCACTACAACTGACACCAAGTTTCACTCACACCTGCCAGCTCCCTGCTACAAAATTAGATTAAGTTGGGACCCTGCAAGGATTGGCCAGCCCTGCGTCTAGCCAAGAGATTATATATCTGCTACCAGAAACCATGCAAGGATAAACACACCAGTCCTTTGCAACAGACAATCACCTACTAAGAATCAGGATACTTGGGGAAACTGCTTGACAATCAAGTAGACTTCAAAACCATCCTCACAAGCAGGGCTCTCAGCTGCAACCTCAATAACACTGACAATGCAGTGGATGTCCATGATTAGGACTAGCATGTAGAGGACATACCGGGACATGAGCCAAGACCACAGTTGCCAGAATATCGCGAGCTTCGTCTACCTGCAGCACACCAAGTAGGCCAGTATATAAACAGGAGAGGAGTTTCGCCACGTGTCAACAGACATAATTGAAAGTACACATGATACCAATCCAAGGCTTGCCCCACTCCGGTTGAAGAACTGCTGGATATACCTTTGATCTCTTTGTTTTGACCCACATTCCTCGACTGCTCCTCACCTGAAAAGACCAACACATTGTCACAAAGCAATGAGCAACATCAACCTAAATTGAAGCAGATTCATCAAAAAAGAAATCCTTAATGAGTTTTAACCAGTAGCTTATAACTTCCATGCTTTGGCAATGAGAAGTTCAATGCATCAATCTGTCTAGACTCTCTAGATGCCATAGTCAATAGAGTCAGGACAGACAGCCTTATAGCCAACAAACCTTGACACCAAGGTACTCCAGTGCCTGTTGCTGAGTGTGGATGCCAAGGGCAGAACACTCCTGCATGAAAAAAGGAACATGCAATGTAAGAGAGAACTCAAATTACTCATGAATTTTCTCTTATCAGGCTGTGCTTATGGAAAGTACCAAGCATCAACAACAGGCAAGTTGTGCAAACCTGGAGAGATGGAGCAAGGATTCCAGCATATTTAGGGTCTCTGCCAACCATCTGTACAATCTCTTGATCTGATTCCATACCCATGGCTTTGAGGACCACCACTATTGGAACCTGCATCTCCTCGACAGTCATTCAATCAGAGCTTAAAGATACCATACAAGTATATTTTCATTGCACTAATACACAGCATCCAGCATGACTGCATGGCAAGCTGACAAGCAAAGTGCAAATTATGAAGACTAGATGCAGAACACTATGCTCCCAACAGTTACTGTGTACTTACATCATCAGAAAAGGTGTTGTGGCGGAGAAAGATGCGCTCGTGCTTCACAATGATGTTGGTCTTGCTCTTCCTTTCATGGGTACTGCTTGTAACTGATGCAGCTACACTGAATTTTATATAGCAAGATAACAAGTATTAGGATAACTAGTCATAAAGCCTGCACTATTGTACTTGGGGACACTGCTCAGTAGGCTTAAGCTATCTCCAGGAAATGACCAAACACCAAAAAATCTTCAAGTATTTGAATCCATATCATATGCCTTGAAAAGCTCCATGTACAAGCATCAAATACAAAGTTTTGACTTACTTGCCACTGCTGTCTGTATCAATGATTATCCTATTCTTAGATAGCTGTTCCTGTATCAGTATCACCTGTACAAACAGAAATCCTAGCTCAGAAAAGGGTCTACTGCAAGGAACGCTCTTTCAAAGTCCCACACCAACGCAAGAAAAGAGGGATTTATATTCTTGCCTTCTCAGTTCCTTTCACAACAAAATAGCCCCCTGGATCAAGAGGACACTCTCCTGCAAAATCCAGAATATGTAAGGTCAGTTCAGCACACAAGCAGCTGATTATTGGATTTTCAATTACTTCTTGCAGCTATAAGTGACATTCAACAGATCTAATCAACCTCACTATGGCAGAATAGCAAATGTCTCAGAAGGGAATTCAAACCTGCTTTAGCAAGCTGTGCCTCATTCTTCCCTGACAGAACACAACGACAACTACGCAACATCAGTGGCATCCTGCCAATGACCAATGCTCCCTGCATAGAACCAGCCACAGTATTAACATCTGCCAATTTCATACTAAAAACAAAACTCTGGAGTCCAATTCATTGCCCAAGTGCAAAACTACAAAAGGAGGAGAAGTTTAGAAAGCCCAGTTCATGGAACTCAATTGAATTCACTCACCTCTTGCTTCCCCTCCTTTCCTCTGCGCACTACAATCTCCCTGCCTCTTGTGTACTCCACATCCACACTAATAGGTGCAGCATACCTGTGTGCCAGCGGACGCATGAGTCCAAAAATCAGCACTCTACCATCTGACTTCTGAAAAAGAAAAACTTGAAATTGGAGGCTGCAACCTGTCCACAAATATAGTACCCGGGTTTTCCAGATCCTGTCAAATCTTCATTAACATGCTTTCTAATGGCCTAGGGAAGAGCCTCCAGCAAAATACAAGCCCAGAACTGAATTTGAGAGCAGGGTTTACACATACGTCATATCACGTAAACGGCACTGGTGTGGTGTAATTGGCTCATAGATGTAGTCTTGCTCCACACAAGGCTCCCCAACAAATATGTCCAAGTATCTGTGAGGAACTCAACCTTCAGGAAGCTGAAAAGACCCAAGAAAGAAAAAGACCAGCATTCCTGCAGGTTGAACTCTGAGGTTTCCTAACACCTAAACCCCTCAACAATCACAGCATCACCACTCTGCTGATGGGCAAGTTTCGAGGATTACTTGAGATAGAAGTTTGGATCCACATCAGAGGTCACTTTCTCATTTCCTGTAGCATGAATGATCTTTTTGATTTCACAGTTGATGAAGTAGTTGAAGGAGTCAATGTGCTGTTTCACTAATCCTCGCACCTGGTTATTACAACAGCAAGTTGCGAGATCTTTCAGAGCAGAAATAGGGTGGTTAAGAGGCATCAGGAATGGCAATCCAACTCATCCTCCTCCAAGGTTGCATGCATGCATGACCTTGTTAACAAATCTCAACATGATGTCCTCACAGACTCTTGCAGTGAGTCGTACCTTGAGGAAAGCAGGAAGGAGCTGGTACTTGTCCACCGTAGACTTGATTGGAAATTCCATTTCCCTTATGCCTGAGCACCCTGCAACAATGCAAACACGCTGAAGAACACACCTCTGGATCTCCCTGTTCTGCAATAATCTTCTATTAAGCAATAAACCCTAAACCCTAACCCTAAATCCCTTTCGAAAAACACGAAGAACAAGAAGAACCCTAAACCCTAAAGCTTCGACGTCACATTCACAAGAGAAGAAAAATCACTGAGAAAACTACGGCGATCATCTCTCCCATTCCCTGAACTACGAAACAAATCAAGGACGGGTTTACGAATCAAGGGTTTTCCATCCACCACTCTGTATAAACCCCGCAAAAACTCTCCTGGATTGCAGTGCGGAGGGAAAAAAAGCCAACGCAATCGATTGCAACTTCCACAATCATCCGAGCGCTTCAAAACCGAGTCTGTAAATTCATGCCATGCGCAAATGCGAGACGGATCCGGGAGAGTTTGATACAAATGTGAAAAATAAAAAATATTGCTCTTGCATATTCCCTTTTTTCTGGGGAAATTTAGATTAATGCCAAAATAAATTTTATTTTATTCACCATATTTTCGTCTTAGATGTTGGTTTGGTAGAATTAACTTAGCATTTTTCATTGTTTAAACTTTAGACAGGTTTTTTATTTTTGAATATTTAGACTACTCTTACTTTGTACTAATATCAGGGCTTTTCATTTTGTTCTTGTTTTTTCTTAGGGTTTTTTATAAAATTGTGTTAGGGTTTTTATTTTTACTTTTTGGAGGGTTTAGCATGTCAATAAGTGACTGTTCTCATTTTGGTTAAATGGCATTCGTCTCATTTTAGCCAAGTAGTCACCCCTAATGTGGGAAGATGGTTAAACATCCTATGTTGTCATCCTCACATTTTGTTTATCATCCTCAATCTTTTTCATTGCCCTTTATCTTGTAATGAAGATAGCCTAGGGTAAGTTTCCACATTGACAAAACCAACAATTATTATTTTTTCAAAAAATTAATTCGTTTTTTTAATTTGAAATTATTGAATTTTCCATGATCTATTATGATATTGTCACATGAGTAGTGAAATTATTCAGAGTGTAGCCTATGATAATTATGATGATTCTCAACATCTCAACTTTGTATTTTCACAAAAATTCATTTCACTATTTTGAAGATTATTTCATGACTAAAGTGAACTTAGCATAAGGTATTATAATTCCCCTATCCTTATGAAATTGACCAACCAAGCTCATTCAAGACTAGGCAATAATAACTTTAGGATTTGTTTTGATTAGTTTATACATATAGAATCTACACACAAGATAAATTTAAGTGAGAAAACATGAAAAGTTCAAATGAAAGTAATTCATGTGATGGTGATAATTTTTCACATGTGTACATTGTTAAGCATCAATATTTTGGTTTTTTTTTAAATGCATAAAATGTTTAAATAAGCTTTTATTAGACAGGTTAATTTGTTTTGCATGATTATTTTTGACCTTGCCTACCAAGGACCCATGATATTGTGTTAAGATTCATTATAGAGTATAGTAGCTTAAGGGATTTTGGCCCCTAGGTAATAGATCTATTTTTATATGAGGATGTTTGAAAGATTATATTTTGGCTTGTGTTGAAACTTGAGATTAGTTATAAGTTATAATATCTTGAAGGATTTTGGTTTCTTTTAGAAGATTTCTTGAAGATTGTATTCATGGTGAAATATTTGAATTTTCATAATTCTTCTTTTGCCTTCAGATACTTTGTAATGTAAATGACAAGGCCACAATGTGACCACTTGTCTACACATGTGATCTACACTTGAGGCTACAAATTTTAAGCTTAATAAATACAAATGTTAAACCAAATTATGGTAAGAAAACATGGTTCATTTTTCACAACTTTTCAAAACAAAGTATGTAACTTTTAAAATTTTAGTATGATTTATAATCTAATCAAATGCATTCAATGAACATTGTTAAACATAAATATAAACATTGTTTATTTAAAATACCAAATTCCATTATCCTAATTACTTGAAAAAAAATAATATAATTATTTTTGAAAGAATCAAAAAAATATTTATATAATATCTCATCTTTTTTAGCATTTTTATTTATTTCACATAATATCATTTTAATTATAAGCATACAACAATCCATTATAATTATAATGAAATAATTATGAAAAAAGCCCAAAGTTAGGCTATGTAATCATTTATTTTGTTAAATAGTCCTTTTGAGAACCTCAAGTTTGAATAATCCCATCCTCTATGTATTTGGAATCACACCATCAACCTTTTGATTATGCACATTTTAAGATGTGCATTCATGATAGTGAACACATTGTGATGCATGATGTATTATTTGATGCATTTGCAACCATTGCTTGTGAAACCAATTTTCATATGATGCAAACACTAATTATGTTTGTTCTTTCAACCATCTTATGATCCTCATGCATTAGTGAGTTAACATCATTTTTTGAAAAATGACAAAATATGGATCTATGATTACATTCATGTCTAATGTTATAATCATATGTGACACACATGATTACATGACTACATAGTTAATAGAACTTGTCACATTGCACATGACACTTATGACTAACATGCCATTCACATGGATGGAAACAATTTTGGAAATGTTCATTATATTTTTTTAATTTTTCAGATGTTTATTAATTACTTTATTCACATCTTGATTATTGTTAAAATTGAAAATGCTTTGTTAAAATTGCCATTAAAAGTTGACTCCTTCGTGTACACAAGAATATATATGTCATTTCCAATGTGAAAAGTTTCATTTGAATATACTAATGATTTAGTCAAGGAGCTTTTGACTATAGTTGGATAGGTCACAAGTTTAATTTTTTACAAGAAAAGAAAAAATCCCTAAACTTCACAAAATTGAACCAAATCCTTAACCAACCCAACACATCAACTTGTCATAAATAAACATTCATCTATCCATATTAAAACCAATGCCAAAATCCAATAATACTTGGAGGCCATTAATCATGGTGTCATGTTTGAATGTTAATTAATCTGATTATGTATAGTTAATCATTTTATCATGTTAATTAACATACTTATGATAATTAAACATGGATCATTATCACACAATTCATGCATTTTCTTCTCTTCTACAATTCCATGTAAGTTGGGCTTTTAAGGTAAGGAACGGGCTCTAAAACATCATTCACACCTAGTGTTCACCTTTTAGTGTTAAATTAGGTTCACTTCAAGGTTAATGTTTGAAAATTGACATGTGGCATTGCATATCATTAACCCTACCATTAACTCTAGCTATAACTATTCTCATCTATTCAAACTCTTGCCTAGAATACCTTGACATAGCCATCAACAACCCATCCAACAACCATGAGCTTTTTACCTTCACCAAATGCACATGAAAAGTTGTTAGTTGCTACTTTGCAAGAAAGAGAAAGCGTTTGACAAATTTCGAGTGTTTAAAAGCTTTCAACTCGTATGTCATTGTAGGCCATCAGAATATTTTGTGGTTGATGTATATGGAATTCAATGTCATAAAAAATATAATGCAAGATTCAAGTTAATGTCTAATGCTCTAATCCCAAGGGTTTTATTCAAGCTTAACATAAAGGTCACATTATCTTCTTTCAACTTTGGTCGTTTGGATTGCAATTGTGATAATCATCAACTATCAACTTGGTGATGTTGAATGTTGTTTTGCCCATTATAAGATTCACACCCAAGGAAATTGGACAATTAAATAATAATTAGCAAATATTTTAATCTTGGGCCTGCCAACCTCCAAATCATGGACATAACATGGCCATGGACCATGCACAAGGTAGCAGAGGCTTTCTAGTTTGTGTCATGTACCATTTAACTTGGAAATGTTCAATACAACAAGTGTCACCAAAAAAGAAAAGGAGATGATTTCTGGTGCGGAAATCCTTGACATTGGGTATACAAATTCAATAGGATTTGCTAAAATCTTTTGAAACAAAAAGAAGGTTATTACAAGTGTTATTTCTACATCTAAATCTTTACAAACATCAAAATTTATTATTTTTAGTTCCATGGACTTCAAGGGATCAAATCTCTCTTGATTTCCTCTCAATGAACCAACTAATTACTTAATGAGTGTGGCAACTCATACTTCAACAAAAGAAATCCCACAAGTGCAATCCCAACATCATTACTTGATTCCTCTTTGAAATTGGACAAAGATTCAAAACAAAATAAATGGGTGTTATTTTGTGCACTTTTTAATATCCTATTGTTCCAAAATCTCCAAAGCTCTTTATGAGGTGACTTTCTGTCCCTCTACTCCCGATTCTATGAGGTGACTATACTTGAAAATACATATGCTACTACTAAAAGAAAAATGCTAGTGTATTTCTAGACGTTAAATTGTGTTTGTAGTTGAAACCAAGTAACTTACCTCCTATGCATCATTTACGATTTAGTTGATAGATATATTTTCCAAGCTCAAACACCTCAAATTTTAGAATTTTATGTCGAATTGTCATTCATTCAAACCAACCTTTAAGGGTTCAACACCATGTTCAACTTAGTTGCAAACCATTAGCCATTATTCCTAACACATATGTTATTCAAATCTAGCTTGCCTTAGCTCATTAAAAAGTTAATTATAAGGTGCACCTTGCTACCAAATCCTAAGTTCTATAGCTAAACTAGTAAAAAGTTATGTCACCAAACCCGAGAAGGTTTTACGAAAGTAGTAAGTTCAACTTGGCTGCAAACCACTAATCACTTGAAATATTATTCTTAACACATATGTTATTCAAATTTAGTTTGCGTTAGCTCATTAAAAAGTTAATTACAAAGTGCATCTTGCTACCAAATCCTAAGCTCTATAACTAAATCAATAAGAAGTTATTTCACCAAACCCGAGAGGGTTCTACGAAGGTAGTAAGTTCAACCTGGCTGCAAACCACCAATCATTTGAAATATTATTCCTAACACATACGTTATTCAAATCTAACTTGCCTTAACTCATTAGAAAGCTAACTACAAGGCACACCTTGCTATCAAATCCTAAGCTTGAACTTCGAAAGGTGTGTGCTCATCTTAAAGTTGAACCACCTCGAGTTTAGTATTATCGCATCTTTCCAAACTTTCGCACCCTGGTGATCTTGTTACAAGTCGACCCTGCTTTTGGTGATGAACCTAAAATTGTTTATGAAGGTTGTTACGAGGTTGAAAACACTTCTATCTTCGTGTGGTCTTCAATTCCCGACATTGTACATTACCATTGGTTACATGGTTTAATTCACCGACTACTTTTTAATAGTAAGGCAAACTACTTAGTTTGCACCATTCGACGCATCCTAGATTTCCTATAGTTATAAATTATCACTTAGGCATAACCCACAATTCAACATGTAATTGTAGCTTCTCGTTGAGTTTATCCTTACTTTAAATAAATGTTTCATTCACTACGACACTCACATTATCATTGCCATCCTATCACACTATTTATTTAATCGTTAAATTGTCTCGAATTAATCTTATGTTCATAAAGCTTGAAAATCATTTTATCTCTGATAAACCTTTCATTGACACCCCTTCAACTGCTTCATGAATCTCAAACATCCTTGTTATTCATTAAATATGTGGCAATTTTAACTTAGGCTCACGACTAAAGCAAGGGCGAGACAAGAGAGAGACTCGAGAGGCACATTTTATACTCCCAGGAGTGAAAGAGAATGTGAGAGAATGAACCCTCACACTCCCAAAGCAATTCCCACTTAGGGAGTTGGACTTTCGAAAGACTCCCAAATATTCAGGGAATAATTGTAGGAGTCAAAACCCATTGGTTTGAAGAGTTTTTTATATCATTAGATAGTTAGATAGTTATTTAAATGTAGATGTCTGAAATGGGCTCGCATCACCCATTTGGACATCTGAAACACAAGTTATGGCCAAAAGAAAGGCCAGGAGTCAAATTGGCAATTTGACTCCCAAAATCTAAAAGTTAAGAATCGATTCGATTTCCTTGCGTTCAGGTGGTGTGCCACATACTTTTGGAAAGCTCTTGACGAGGGCTACAACTTTGTTTTAGACATTATCTCGATCAAATGTTTGCATGTAAAGCTATGGGGCTCCAAAGTCGCAAGAGTCCCGGCTTTGGCAATTTCGGGACAATTTCGGGACTCCCACGTGGGAGTCCTGGGACAAAAAGCCATTTGGAAGTGGGCCTCATGGAAAGGCACATAGTATACTATAAGGGGGAAGGTGGTGGCTTCCCCCAAGTCCGGGCCATGGTGAGTCTTGTGAGTCCGAGTTGCCCATGGCTCGTCCTAACACCAAAAGTGCTCCATGGTGCACTAACCACCTTATGTTGGTTTTTTGTAGGTTCGTGTGAATAGTTGATGCTTGTCACTTTTTTTAGTCCCATCCCAGAGCTCTTGCATGCCCTTCTACCCCTCAAAGTGCTACAAGCTAGGGAGCGTGCCTCGACTTCTTGTTCTTCCGTTGTTTTCAATTTGGACTCACTTTTGAGTCCATTAAGGAGCCTGGGGATGCGTCAAAATACTATAACAAGACCAATGTTTTGTTGAACACCACAATTTTTGGTGTTTGCATCTACCGCTAACCTTCTAGAAATTTCTCACCCCTAATTACACAATTGAGGTTCAAAACTTATGATTACTAACTTTTTGTTGAAGAAGAGAACTAACCCAACACCTTATTCACCAAATATTGTATTTCAGAAAAGAAAACAACCCCTCCATGCAATCATGCGCATTCATCATTCCTTAAGAAGTTGCTAAAAGCCCCTAATAACCTTACCACATTCAAATAACCCTAATGCAACTCTTAAAAATTGGGACTACCGCACATAGTTGTGTTGGTATGGCTCACACTCCCACTATCCAACACATACTTTCATTATTAAAATGACCACATTACACCTTCACATTAAGACCCCCAAATTGTTAAAGATGATGCTGCCACAATAATTGTTCCTGAAACCCTAGACCCATTCATCATTTCCTTTCTTTTGGTCCCTAAAATGCAAATGCTAGACTTCATAATCTCTTCTTGACACTCTTGGCACAATAGAAAATTAAACGTCAAGTTCATGAGAGGAAGAAGTTCAGATCAACTTCTGCCCCCAATTTATTATTATGAAATTCCAAAGTAATTCCACACATCTTAATTATAAAAAAACCAGGAATTTAACTTCTTCCCCTCACCCAAAAGTTTGCCTTCCTTCTCCTCAACTAACTTCGCATATCTTCTTTTTCTCCACCTTCCTTCACTCCCTCGAAATCTCCACACGAATCCTCCCCAAAATCGTGCTTCACATTGTGCATAAAAAGAATCCTTTGAGTAGCTAAGATCGTGATCCATCATTGAAACTAACTCACTAAAATTATTCCACAATAACGTGCAAAATAACAAACTAAACCAAAAACAGAAAAAATAAGAAAATGAACTTTTTGGCATCCTTGAAACACTATGCCTCTAATAGCTTGCCACAAAGCTAAATTAAGGTTTTCTGCTTTCATCCATAGAAAATGTTTGACATTGTTTTTAGGTCACAAGTGTCACCACTCTTTCTAAATAAATCTATGTCCTCATAGATCAAACATCAATTTGCAAACAAATATAATTACAAATCCCTTTTTGACCATTCCCAACATTGCCCCTTGAAATATTTAAAAATACATATCTTGTTCCCATTGTCATAACCCTAACTTTGGGCCCACGACCAAAGCAAGGGCTTGCAAAGGTGCAGGCCAAGAGTGAAGCCTGGGAGTCACATTTCATGCTCTCGGGAGTATAGGAGAGTGTGAGGGAATGAACCCCCACACTCCCAAGTGAGCTCCCACTTTGAGAGTTGGAGTCTTGATGAACTCTCAAATTTTTAGACAACGATTCGACTGGTCAAAACTCATTAGATTGAAGATCCTTATGTCATTGGAAAGCTCTAGAACGTAGATGTCTGAAATGGGCTTACATGACCCATTTAAGTACTTAAAACATAAGTTGTGGCCAAAAGAAAGGCCAATAATCAAGTTGCCAATTTGACTTCCGATCACTAAAAGTTAGGAATTACCCTGATTTACTTATGTGCAAGTGGTGTGTCACATATTTTTGGAAATCTCTTGATGAAGGTTACATTTTTTGCTTTAAATGTCATCTCAATCAAAGGTCTAAACAAAAAGTTATGGGCTTCTAAAATAGCAGGAGTCTCAATTTCGAGAATTTCAAGACTCCTAAGTTGGGAGTCCTGGGACAAAATGACATTTGGGTGCTAGCCCCATGGCCATGCACATAGAATACTATAAGGGAGAAGGTGGTGGTTTCCCCCAAGTCTGGGCTGTGGTGAGTTTTCTGAGTCCGTGTTTGTTCGTGGCTCGTCCGTGCACCAAAAGTGTTCCAACTACACACTAATCAACTTGTTGTTTGGTTTGTGCAAGGCCTTGTAAGTAATTGACTTGCTTGTCACTCTTCTTAGTCCCCATCTTGGAGCTCCAACACACCCCTCTACCCTCAAAATGTTATGAACCAAAAAACGTGCCCCAATTCTTTATCCTTTGGCTATTTTCACCCTTTGGACTCATAGTTGAGTGCATCAAGGAGTTTGGGCGTGCGTCAGCCATGGTTTTGTTCATGAAATCCCTTGCCATCTTTGTAATCAACAAAGATGTAAAATCCCTCCTAGTTACTAAGCAATGATCTTTTCTTTCCAAGTCTACGAATCTTGATTTTGGTATTTTTTATAAAGCCTTCAAACATTTGAAACCTTTTTTTCTGGTAGCATACACCTTTCTTTGTTTCCTCTGAATATGCTCCACAGTTTCAAGCAAAGATTTATGCACACTTGCAATCAACTACATCTTAAGAATCATTTGATCTGCCATGATTTCAAGACTTGCCTATTCATTAAATACATCACATAAACCTCTAAGACTATAATCAATGGTGAGTCTAGGCATATGACTAATGAGCACCATGAAAGGAAAGTATTTCATGCTGGCTTGGATGCCACATTGATATCTAAAGAGTATTCTTAGTAGGAGTGAATCCCAATCCTATATGTTGGTAGTAGCCATGACCATGAATCCGTGCTTGATGGTCTTTATCAGACGCTCAACCATGCCATTGCATTGAGGCTAGGCAAGAGTTATAAACTGATGTGTGATGCCATTATTCTAACAAATTTCAGCAAATTCCTTCATCCATTCACTACCATTATTTATCAAAATGTACTTAAGCATTCCATATTTGCAAATAACTTCATTTTCCAGAAACTTAACAATAGTGCAGGCGTCATGTTCCTTAACAAGCCATGTTTCACACCATTTAGAATAATGGTAGATTATTACAAGCACATACTTATTGCCATCAATTGTTTCTAATAATGGCCCAATAGTGTCCATTGCAACATGATAAAACAAATCGCATATAGGAATACTTTTCATTTCCTCAATGTCAGATTTCATGTTTCCAGATTGCCTGGTTAGCTAACACTTTTCACAAATCCTGATGAATTTCTTAATAGATTCAGTTTTGTCATGCCAAAAGAACCTCTTTTTCACTTCAGCAAGTGTCCGCATTTCCCCAAAGTGTCTAATTTCTTCATGTATCTTCTCAATTAACATTTTTTGTTTTGCAGGCTTAGGTACCACCAGGTTATGGGAGAACAGGGTATTTTCCGACCAATTGTACTTCATTACCCACTTTTTAGCCTTTTTTATGTTGGTAGTGTCAAAATTTAATTTCTAGATGTCCACCATGAACAATACCATTAACACATAGTCTTCCCATATATCCATTTGCCTTGATTAATCATCTTCACCTTGTCCCATTTTCTCCACACTCTTGCCTTTCTGTCTGTTTTTGGCTTCATCTACCATGGTTTGAACTTCAACAACCATTCTTTTATATTCCATATGATTCATTGGAAGCAATCCTTCTTCTGAAAGTGAATATGTACTTTGTCCACCACATCCACTCCCAACATGATGTTCTTCAGCATCATTTAGTTTTTGTTCAGTGTGTTGCAAAGTAAATAGATTGATGTTAGTTTCATTGGTGGCATTACTCCTCATGAGTAATGGTCTGATTCTTGGTTGATCTTCGTGTTCTAGCACATCACTTCCAAAATAATCATCTTTTTCTAGAAAGCCAATAGGATTTCGAGTTTAGTGCATCAACATTCAAATGTTTGCTTGTTGCACGGTGAATGATTTTGAACTGAAAATCCTGCAACATTGCAATCCAACGGCCTCTCCTACCATATGCATATGAAACAGTGGCTAACCAATCCAAAGGTTTGTGGTCTGTGCATAATAGAAATAGGGTTTGGTAAAGATATTATCTGAAATACATTAGGCCTCAAATGAAAGCATAACACTCTCCCTCCATAGGATGAAAATGACATTGTACTCGAGATAAGCCCTTGCTTGCATAACAATGACTTGCTTCTGCCTTCCAAATGTTTGTGACAAAATAGCTCCAACACCTTTTATTGATTAATCAACATCTAAAATGAATGGTTTGTTGAAATCATGTTTAACCAAAACAAGTGCTTTTACAAGCCTCCTTTTTAATGCAAAAAAAATTATCTAGCATATGGGCGTCCAAAGAAACTTGCATTCTTTCTTTGTTAAGGCAAATATTGATTTTGTAATATTCGCATACCTAGTAATGAACCTCTTATAATACCATGTCAATCCCATAAATGCCCTAACATTTGTGGTTGTATTGGGTGTGGGAAAATTATGGGTTGTTGTTATCTTCCTGGGATCAAGTTGAGATCTGGCATAATCCACAATACACTAGAAGAAAAACCTTTATTCACAACTTGTGTTTACGACTATTTTTAAGTCGAAAGAGACATTTTACAACTAAATGTCTAATAGTCGCCTAAGACAAGTCGCAGACGACAAATAGTCACAAAACATTACATCAGGATGATGTCATCAAATGGTAGATGAAGCTTACATTTAGTATATACTGTTTCATCCGATGGGGGCAATATATACATAATGTATACAAGGCATCATTTTGCAACTATAAATTGCAACTATTTTGGTGGATCCAAACTCCAACCATGTGGAAACACATGTTAACTCTTGAAATACTTTCGATTAACTAATGGGTTGTTGCTACATGGCATGGTTTCTAATATTTGGGAAACCAGATTGTGATATTGGATGATCTAGAATTTTCTAAATCTTATGGCTAAAAAATGGCCACGTCTTTTGTGTTTGGCTAATCGAAATGTGCCACATGTCTCAATATGAACATCATGACATTTGAATATTTATTAAAAAACCCTAGATATATCCCATTCATCAAATGTCAAGAATGAGGATCTTGACACGTGTCGCATTATTATTTGAATGGAAATTTCAAATTTGCCACATC
>Ga0116231_10003521_pt1 | contig 32455 bp, 25 predicted proteins | sample S1TSphgellanicum_2_FD_89695 | JGI IMG/M metagenome (GOLD analysis project Ga0116231, IMG submission 89695) | Host-associated microbial communities from peat moss isolated from Minnesota, USA - S1T2_Fd - Sphagnum magellanicum MG | ecosystem: Host-associated > Plants > Peat moss > Unclassified... | reverse complement strand
TAAACGAGGTATGTGAAATTGAAAGGGTGGGAGGGTTTATAAAAACCAAGAAATCCCCCGGGGGTTGTCAGTGTGGGTCTGAGGATTCAAAACTGGAGGTCCCCAAAAAAAAAAAAAAAAAGGTTTTTGGTATATACCCACAGTTTCTCATATTCTCAAAAGAAAAAAAATAAATAAAAAAAAATTCAAATATCTGACCATAAAATTGCCAATCCATTCATAAAAATTGCAGATTGTTTTAAGTGGTTTGAAATAAAGGGGACCAATAGTTCTTTGAGTTTGATTATTTATTTATTTATTTATTTATTTATCGATTCCAAAGAACTGGGATGGAGGTTCTCTGAATGTGGAATAGTTTAAGAAAAAAACAAGAGCTAGTGGTTCTTTAAAAATTCAAATAACCGCACAACGCTGGTATTTGTATGCATAGAATTGGGCAGTGGTGCTTTCGTGGCATCTACAGTATTTTTAGCTTTTAGCAAACAGTTGCTGATCTACAACTTTTCTTTGGAATGTTGTCTCTGCAAATTTCCCATGCAAATCCCCTAGAAGATGAAACCACCGAGCATTCTCCTTTTTTTCCATTCTTAAATTGCACACAATTTTCAAGTCACGTCATAATGGGGAGCTCGCATAAAATCATCCTAACCTAGAGATCAACTTGAGATCTATGTTGCTACATGGATTTTTCTCCATAGATCTCAAGTTTTGCTTCATGAAGCCCCATTATGGGTCTTTGATGACTAGCAACAACAAAGCTCTTGATAGATGACCTTCGTCTCAAATCCCCATATGCAAAGCTACAATCAGCCTTGCTATCACTGCTTGATGATGCCAGGTCCTTCTCTCAAATCCCTGCATCCAAATGTTTACAAAGCCATAACCAAAAAAAAATCACACAATACAACACAAACAAAGCAAACACCTATCTTAATATATATAGGTTATATTATTTGCAACAATGTTGAAATTTTCAAAAACCAGTTTTTTCAGAGAACAAAGCTTTGTGGAGGGAAGTAAAGAATCTTTGGAATGTTCAAATTCTTGACATGGAATCTTGAGATTTCATTAAGTATTCAACAGACATCTATTAAAGCTGCCCTTGTACTACACTAAAATGGTGTTTCTATGAGGTCTACATACCTACCTCCTTGGGCTTTACAGACCTACCAATCTATTGCACTTTCTGAATCTTGCAACAGTTAGGTTATTGCACCTGGCTCTTATCCTGATGTAAAAGAATTTCAATGCTTGGAACTCATGTGCATCATCATCATCATCATCATCAAATTCCAAATTTTATTTAGGATCTCTTGCAAAACCTGAGCTTTTCCATCAAGTCTTTCACATTATAAAGTTTCAAGTTTCAACTCTAAAGAATCATCCAACATTTTTATCAGACACTCAAAATAGATTTGCATGTTCTAATGTTGTGATTAGTGCTTGATTAGGGTTAAAATGGCATCTAAAAAGTCTAAGAAGCCAGTGCAAGGAAAGAAAGGAGCAGATGTGGTGAAGAGCCCGCCATTTGAATTAGCTCCTATTGTACCCAACCCCATTGTGTTTATGGACATCAAGATTGGAGGTGAGCTTGTAGGCAGAATGGTGATAGAGCTTTTTGCACATTTAGTGCCCCAGACTGCAGAGAATTTCAGAGCTCTTTGCACAGGAGAGAAAGGGATGGGCAAACTGGGTTTTCCTTTGCACTACAGGAAGACACCCATCCATCGAGTGATTCCTGGGTTTTTTGTGCAGGGAGGTGATTTCACACATGGTAATGGCACCGGAGGGGAATCCATTTATGGTACACCTTTCCCGGATGAGGGTTTTGTTAAGAGTCATGCCTCATTGGGATCTGTTTCCATGTGCAATTCAGGCCCTGACACAAATGAGTCACAATTTTTCTTCAATTTGGGACCCAATGAATTCCTTGATGGTAGGCATGTGGTGTTTGGACAATTGCATGAAGAGAGCTTGCCAGTGTTGAAGGCAATTGAGGCTGTGGGTTCTTGGACCGGCCGACTCCATCAACCAGTGCTCATTCGTAGAACTGGCTGGTTGAATGCCCCGCCCAAACCCACAGAGAAAGAGTTGCAGGAGATGGCTGAAAAAGAAGAAGCAGACAAGAAGGCTGCAGAAGAATTAGCAGTCAAATTAACCAAGGAGAAAGCTCAGAAAGCTGCTGCTGCTGCTTCTCCTCCATCATCTCCAAAGAAAAAAAAGTAGTTAGCAATACAATTCTTCACCATTTTCCAAGCACCCACAGGTTAGGTCAATATCCTTCTGCAATCCCAAAATTGCAGAGGATCTGAGGAAGAAGTCTAGATGCATTTTGTCCAAAGACAAGAAGAAGATCAAGCATTCCTTAAAATCCCTTTCTCATCATGATTCAGAAGTCTAGCTGCTGAGTATTGATTGTGTTTCAAGTTTTCTTTGGGTTCTTTGGGTTTAAATTTCTTTGGGTTTCTTTGGCTCAGCTTTCTCATGTTGAGCTCACATTCTGGAAATTGATGACCACCAGATTTGGAGAGAGATGCATTTGTTTCCTAACTCTAACCCAATCTTCAATAAAACATGAAAACTTTTGATACCTTCGAGCCAGAATTCTTTACAATTGAGAATCTCACATGATTGAGAAAACGATTCCTCACACCATAGTTACCGTCTGCTTGAAGAAGGGTGCTATACATAGTAAGCTCCACATATGAGAAAGTTTCATGATTCAAGACCATCATGCCTATCATCTTGGATTAGACCATAGACTTCTGCTAAACCTAAGCTTTTACATTAGAAAGAAAATGGGTTTCACAAAAGAGGTCCATTTCAATCATCTCACACATTTAGAGACCAGAGCTTCTTTTGCAGAATTGGGTTGTAAGTAAATTCCATGTAGGGAAAAAAAGCAGTGATCTACTATGCCTCTAACTCTTCAAGTTCTCTCACATATGGTAACTGTGGATGACACAAATCTTTGATCAGCTGGAAGAAAGAAGATGCCAATTATGCACTCTGGGTACCTTCAAGCACCTTGCTTACAGTCTCTGCTTTGGAGGAGGAAGAAGAGGAGGAGGAGGAGGAGGTGGAATTGGGTGTCTTATTAAAATCCACCACAGTGTTTTGTCTTCTCAAAACTTGGGACAGTCGTGAAGGTGTCTTGGGATTCAAAAGCTTCTGTTGCTGCTTCTGTATCTTTCTCAAGGTAAACCAACGTCCACCCCTGAACCCGAATCCGTACCTGCCTTTTCCACCCATTGGAAACAAGGGGTGTGAAAAAAAAAATTTCACTGACCCTAAATCAACCCTAAACTAGGTATATGAGATTCTTCAATAAACCCTTTGTTTAGCATGACCAACAAATGATCTTAAATGTTCTTCCTTTGACTCTCGTACACAATTGGCAGTTGAAAATGCATTGAAAAATGTTCAATTTAGAATGTAAAGTTGATGTGATAGTGAATTTTTTTCTAAATTTCATTTACGGTGATCATGAAAGCTTCCTACCCAATGACAAAAGTGGTTCCTGCTGTTGCTGCACACGCAGTATAGCTTACGCCAATTCCACTTGTCAGTGCTTTCACTTGTTCCTCCTCCAAATTGTGCACAGTTGTCATCTGCATTGCATGCTGATCAGTGCCCCCAAAAAAAACAAAAACAAAAGAGGCCCTTAATCTTCCCAAAAAACCAACATGATATAAACAAAACAAACAAACAACAAAAATCTGCAAAAGCTTACCCACTCAAAAACCAACAATGAAAATCTACAAAACCCTTGCCAGCTCAAAAACTGACAACAAAAATCTGCAAAAACCTTGCCCACTCAAAACCCAAAAAAGTGATTCTGATCCAGCCATCCAATGTGGCAGTTCTTCAGTTCAGTATTTGTTTAAATCCAAGGCATTCATGAGACATAAAAATCATGAAATTCACTCAGGGAAATTAAAAAAAATAAATTTCAGTGAACTTAGGGTTTTGAACAACAGATAAAGCAAGCTCTTTCCTTAAAGGAAAAAGAGAAGTGGCAGGGGAGAAAGTCTCAAACAGCTTACCGCATGCTCAATAGAGTTCAAGCGCTCCTCCACCTTCTTCTGGTGCATTTGTCGAGCAGTGTATCCTATTTCACATATCAAAGAGGGGGAAAAAAAAAAAAGAAAACAAAACTCTGAGAGTGAGAGGGAGAGAGAAATTGGAGAAAGAATTCAGGAGCTGGGAATCATTCCTTCATATCAAGAGCTTGATTTGTATGACATTACTACTGCTGCAGAAGATTTGGAAGCAATGGCAAAGGAGAAGCACTAACCAGCCCAAGCAGCACCAGCAGATGCCAATGAAGCTCCAATTGTAAACACCACATTATGTTTCTCAAAGATTTCCTGAAGGAGCCAAGAGATAAATTCATTCCACCCAGTTAGTCCTCCTCCCTTAACTCCCTCCCCCAATTAGGTTACAAAGTCTCAAGGGAAGAGCTGCTGCATAAGGCTAGACTTGCTGCTGCCACAGTAAGAAATTGAAGGAGAAGGAGGAGATGAATAACAACAAGTGTGTACCTTTACTGAGAAGAAAGTTTCTTGTACTGCCTTCTGTGCATGCACAACTTTGGCTCTCACTTGCTGCATAGCTCTCTCTCTTGGTTTTCTTCCCCTTCTGTTCCTCTTCTTCCTTTTTTCTTTTGAATTTCTTACACTTCCATTCGAGGGGTAGAAGACAAAGTACAACCCTAAAACTTCAGATCTCAGATCTGCCTTGAAATCGCTGATGAACCTGCTACAAGTTGCTTGCTTCCCCAAAACTGCTTCGTTGGATTGCTTGCTGATGAACCCACAAGCTGCTTCACCCCAAAATTCCTTGCTTTAGTTGAATGACCAACAACAAGCTTCACAAACCTGCTTGCTTGAATTGCTGCTGATGAACCAAGGAGCTTCCTTTCCTTGGGGGACGGCTGATGAAGATCAGATGAAAGCTTGAAAAACCCAAAATTTTCTACAATCTTCTTCTACACTACTATCAGAAGAAAGGTTTTTCCGTTTGATTTTAGCTCCACTTAACCTGATTTTCTAATATTAGGAAAAAGACAAGTACAAACTACATAGATTGATGCAAAATGAGTTCTGCAAAATGAGTTCTGCAAATTCTTCCACACCCATCATCACGCATGGAATTTCTTAACCCTGTAAGTTATCTCTGGTAGCACATGAGCAGCTTCAACACATGCCTCTCTAATGATTTATTTACTTTGAAGATGCCATGTCAAGAAAGGGAACATTCTGTAAGATTCCAAAAGATTTCCCTATTTTCCTTCACAAAAATGTTGTTCTTTGAAAAGAATATTTCTTAAAATTTCCACATTTCAGCAAACAATATAATCAGTGTCAAAGCTGCCAAGGTACCATGGTATAGAGACAATGGTTAAGTAGAGTATTATTATTATTAACAACAACAACAACAGAGCAAACAAATATACAAGGTCTATGGAATAGGCTTGGGTTTAGGTGCGAAAATAGGTACAAGCCTTTGTGCCGCCCAATGAAATTGTTAGAATTTGAGCTGTGAATTGTTCTGAGAAGTTTTATATGAGTTCGTGAGACATGACTTTTATGTTAGGAAACTGAAACCTTTTATGTAACACCATTTCAACAGCATGCTAAAGCATGAATCAAAACTCAAGCTCTTGCACTCAATATTCAATGCACACAACAAATACCCATTTGCTATAAACAACTTGTGATCTACTACTTTGCATGATGACTACCGATGGTTGTGATCTACACTCAAGAGTTGCTACGCTCCACAAATATTCATTGTTGTCGTTTGTGTTTTTGATTTGTTACGAGCAACAAAAATTGTGTACAAGGCTTGGGCGTGGAGCACAATGATAGTATGACCAACCACCAACTAAACATCAAAGTTACTGCAACTCAATGAATGAATTTTGAACTCAAGAAACATAAAAACATAATTTACAAACTACCTTAAACTTCAAGATTGTGTAATACATACTACATTATACTGAATAAATACTTTAGGAGTCACAACTCACCGTCTGGCCATGAAAGCTTAAGGTACATAATAGTAGGAGTCTACCATGCAGATGAAGAGGGTGACAAAATTCAACAAGGAAATGAAACACATGGCAACAAAGCTGGCAATGGCAATGGGCCTTTGCCTTGTAGGAAGAAAGGTGGTGATAGTTTGCATTGAAGCATGGTGGGAGACAATGACCATGGTTGTTATACATAAACTTGGACTCAACATTCCTATGCATTGTTACTGACAATCAATTGATGAATTGATGAAGAATATGAATTGATTTTGTAAAAATTAAGTTCCATTCAAATGAAAATATTCAATGACATTGCATGCAATTGGAATTGAAATGCAATTCAATTGTTTGTTTGAATTGAATTCAAATATATTGAATGAAATTTGGATTGATTCAATTTTAAAAAATTCAAATCAACAATTGGATTAAAATTCAATTCAATTGAATAAAAATGAAACACAACTTGATATAGAAAGTATTGAAAATCTATTTGTGAACACAATGTTGAAAAACTAAACTTAAAAAAGATATTAAAAAAACACCTTTCCATGTTGCTTTACTTGAGAATGAGCTAAATAAATTCTAGTTTAAAATTGTCCAAGGGATGAATATGACTTATGAAACCTAAAGTTGTGCTACCTAAACCAAGTTTGATGAAGCATGATCATTGGAACTATTAAAAAGGGCCAAAGGGGAGCACCTTTATGCTTTTATTGGGAGTGCACAATGTTCATTTTTTTTTTTTTTTTGGTTTGTGATTGATCAATCAAAGTGATTCCTTCACCAAAAGAAATAACACTTAATTAAAATTCCCCCCCTCCACTCCTTTAAAAATATAAAAAGGGTCATTAGGTAAACTTGTTTAAAGCAATAAGATTCAACTAATTAGTTGCAAATTGGGTAACCATAACAACCAAATACTCTTTAATCTAATTTTGTCTACACTCATATTGTGAGAATGATTATACCCATATTCTATTTTACCTATTATAGTGCCATGGCAAGTTTCAATATTTATTTAGTGTCCGATAAATTATTTCCTTTTAAAGATTTTGTGTTGTAAATAGAATTTTCCATATGATTTCAAAGGGTTTCCCATTTTCCTTTGCAAAATTTTGTTATTTGATTTTTTTGGGGGGTGAAAATTTCAACATTTCTGAAAATAGTATAATTAGTGTTGAAGTAGGGATTTTTTTTTTAAAAAAAAGTTGAGATGCAAGAAGTTTTTTGAAAATTTCCAAAAAATAAAAAAATTAGACAAATTTTCACTAGAAAAAAATCTCAATTTTATTTTTTTTGGTCAATAAAAAGACTAGAACCCTGTGGTTGGGGAAAAAGTTTTGAATAGTAATAAAAAATGATAAAATATACTTTCTTTTTTTTGATAGCATAATTACACCATTATGAAGCTAGCATAGATTCTGGATAAATTCAGAGAACAAAAATTGACAAAGGGTATTTATTAGAGCAGAAAAAAAGAAAAGGAAATTTACTTCTAAAGAATGAGAAAGAAGAAGAGGAATAAATAAATTAATTCCCATTTCTCCATTTTGAAAAAAAAAAAAGGACCCAAAAAAAGAAAAGAAAGACAAGTTACAACAACAGCTGCATACATTTGAAAGACGAAAGAAAAAGACGAAGAAGGAAGGAAGGAAGGAAGGAAGGAGGTTAAAAAAAAAAACTATCAATAGATGCTGCCGGCGACGAGATTCGATCCCACGACCTCCCACTTCGCAACCGTTGATTTCGACCATTGCGCTAGCACTGGTAGGACTCCACCACGCGCTCGCTCCATTTGTCGCTCTGGAACAAGGCATGTGACACATAGACAAACGCTCGTCTTCTTTCCGCTGCTCTCTCTCTCTCTCTCTCTCTCTCGGGATTTTTCTTGCGACTATGCGTGTGGCTGTAGTGATAATTTCTTTGCTGTTATTGTGCGATTCATGTTGTAGTTTTTTTTTTCAAAAAAATTTGAGCGTTTTTGGTGCAGAATAAGAGGTTGTTTCTTTGGAGATTGTGGAAGAAGAGAGAGAGAGAGAGTGGTGTTGTTGGAGAAGGAAGGAAGGTGGCGGAGGGAGTTGTGTCTTTTGCGGTGTTTTTTGGGTTTTGGTCAGAGGAGGAGAAAAAGAATCTGGTCGGGAGTTGAAGAAGGGGATGGATATCATGCAGAGGGAGGAGTTGGAGAGGTTGATGTTTTTCGAGCAGACGCGAGAGAAGGCGGCTGCAGACTACGCGCGATCACCCAATGACCCTGATGTAAGTGGTGTATGTGTGTGTATTCTTTTTGCTTCTTTTGTTTGTTGGGCATAGAGAGAGGGTGAACTACTCTCGGAGAAACCAAGCTCCTCTTGTGTGTGTGTGTGTGTGTGAGAGAGAGAGAGAGAGAGAGAGAGAGAGAGAGAGAGAGAGAGAGAGAGAGAGAGAACCTGGAATGAAGTCGTGGGGAGTGGGTGGTTTTTTTTCTTTTGTGGCTTTGGGTTTTGTGTCCTGGTACTGCAAAGACCTAATTTCCCTTTGAATCTGATTGTGAGGATTTGCGTTGGCATGTCAGAACTTAACCAGATGGGGTGGAGCACTCTTGGAGCTTGCTCACTTTAGGCAAGGCCAAGACTCCATAGACATGGTTCAAGGTTGGTGCCTCTTCAACTCCTAGGAACCCATCCATCCATCCCTAATAAGCAATTAGGGTAACGTGGAAGTATCCTAACAAGCATCATCCCTAATATTGCACAAGGAAATTGTTGTTGTTTTAATTGGGTTGTGTGTGTTTGCATGCATGCTGTCATGATGTCTGTCAGATGGAGCTTTGGGGATGGATGGATGGACTTACTTGTTGTGTTTGTCAGATGCGGTGGCAAAGCTTGAGGAAGCCCTCCGTATAAACCCTCGTAAGCATGATGCACTTTGGTGCCTTGGTAATGCCCGTACTTCACAGGGTTTTCTGGTGACGGACACTGACAAGGCTAATGCTTACTTCAAGAAAGCTGCACGATGTTTCCAACATGCTCTTGATGAGGTTAGGTGGTGCCTGCCTCCCCTTTCTCTTCTCTTGCAACTCACAATTTATCATGTTTGGATTGCTTGGGTTCCCTACTGTTTCAACTTGTGCAATTCCAACATTCTTTCTAGTTGAGATCAAGTTGAGGCTGGTGCAAACTTGAGGCTTTTACACCAGCCTAGAAAGCTGCATGTTGTTTACAACATGCTCTTGTGATGTGCCTTTTTTCCCTTCTCTTGGAACTCACAATATATCCTGGATTTGCTCCAGTTCCCTACTGGGAAACAGCTTGTTGGTGTAAATTCCAACTTTCTAGTTTAGTTTTTGCACTGGCCTAGAGGAAAGTTACAGTTGTTCTCAACAGAGCCTGACCTACTGTGTGGGATGTGCAGGAGCCCAACAATGAGCTGTATCAGAAGGCACTGGAGATGACAGAAAAGGTACCTCTGTACCTTCACATCTCTCTGACTGGAACTCAGAGACTGATTGCATTCAGAAGGCTGTTTTTGGCAGTAGTAGCCCTGTGGCTGTTTTTGGCTGTGCTCAATTTTCATGGAGCAAAATAGGGATGCAAAAGAAGAAACTAGAGAGGAGTATTGATGAGCAATCATGGGTTTTGGGTTGTAGGCTCCCTCACTGCATCAAGAGCTACAGAAACAACTAGCATCACAACAGGTCATCCTGGGAAGCGGGCCTACTGTGGCTACTGGCAATGCTGCAAAGGTGAGTATGATTCATGCACTTCCTATGTGTAAGCTTTCTGACTGTTCTTTCTGACTGTGTACCAATCCAGATTGTTTCCAGTTTCCAGGAGTTGTCCACAAGTTCTTGCTGAGGTGGGTCCCAGAGCAGCAGTTTAAATGAATGTTACAGGGCAATAATGATCCATGTATGTCTATCATGTCCTTGCATTTGCAACATAGAGTGGTGACCTTGTGCAACAGCGAGATGTCAGGAAAAAGTTATATGAATTGCTGTGTTTGTCATTGAGTTGTGCAGCGACCAAAGAAGAAGGACAATGACTTCAAGTATGATGTACTGGGGTGGATTGTGCTGGCTGTCGGGGTGATTGCATGGATGGGCATGGCGAAGTCTTCCATGCCACCTCCCCCACCACCTCCTTCCTCACTTAGATAGATGTGTACACTCAAATTCAGTACATGCTTTTGAGTAGGATAACAGCTAAATAGGAGCATGCAGGAGAACAGCCTGGTATGCCACCCATCTATGGTTTGACATAGATTGTTAAGATATGAAGACTTGGTTTGTGATTTGTATATCATCAGTGGTATGAATAGAAGGGGAGAGGAATCCTCCCTACATAGTCTTGTTTCTGTGTTGGTAATATCTTATAATCCCACAGAAGTTCCAGTGTATTTCCAACCATCATGAGTTTTTCAAATCAGGCAAAAAAATTTACCTGTACAGGAATTTTTTTTCAGAATCCAAATCTTAGTTCTTTTTTGTGTTGAATACTGTTGTGGTCCAATACAAATTGAAGCTTTGGTCAAGTGAACTCCATGCTTCCAGCTTCCTCATTGATGCTCTTCACTCAGACCTGAAAAAGAACTCGCACTAATCTTCTAAAGTGCCTTGCACAAAACTTCCAGGAAGATCCAAATGCAGACAGACCTCAGAAGATGGTTCTCCAACCCAGAAACTTGACTCAACTGAAATGCACCATGTGCAACAACAGATCTACTGTACTTCCCTGCTGCACTCCAAGTGATGGTGCAGCATAATTGTCATGCATTCAAAACTGCTCATGAAATCTGTGGTGTTGCAAACTCCTTCCAATGCCAGGTGGTGGACCATGGTAGCACATGCGATTGGTCTTCCAGCAGTAAGTGCAAATTGTTGTCATGTGCAATCCACACAGTTATTGCTCACCCATGTATCCAGTACCAGATTGCTTTAGAATTCAATGGGTATGGCCAGCAAGGTAGAATTTCATTCAAGATGTGAAAATCAGAGATGAGATCAGGAGACGGCCTTCCTTGCTACTAAACTTTGTTTTGTGTGAACACTAACTACTGTCAGGTTGGTCCTTTGCCTATCATCCCCTAAATCTCATCTTCTTTAAACTAGTTATCAGTCTCTTTGAGATGGCAATGGCATGTTACAATCCTCTATTGGTCAGTCTCTTTGAGGTGGCAATGGTGTGTCAGAATCCTCTGCTGATGACTCTCTGTTTTCTTGTATATCATCTTGTTGTTTTCGTTCTGATGATAATACAATTGGGTTGTGGTTCCCTTTGGAAAAGCAAAAGACTCTCGAAAGAACAGACATGGTCAATTGTTCTGATTCTGATGATAATATAGTTGGGTTGTGGTTCTCTTTGGAAAAGAAAAAAACTCTCCAAAGAACAGACATGCCCACCAACACCACTAGCCCTCCGGCAATTGTGCCACCCACAATTGCACCAACATATTTCAGCACTGTCCTAGATGGTGAATTCATTGCTGCAACGATGACAGTACTTGCATTCCCTGGTGCACTGCATGTGCTGCAGCAGGTCATGCTTTTGAGGCTGCTCGTAAAATCTGTCATGTTGCACAACCCTCCATTCGCAGGCGGTGCAATTGATCCACACCGCTGAGCAGCAGGAATAGAATTACTTGCAGTCTGCAACAAAGATTAGAGCAACACAACGAGTTCAGAGTAGTAAAGCTTCTTCTTCAGGAACTTTTGCTCTGAAGACCCATTGCAATGAAGGTAAAATATTGTTCTCATACCTCTCTGCAGATAGGGAGTTGTTTTGTGATGAAGCTCTTGACACCCAGCTAAATTTTTTTTGGCAGAGCTCAAAGAGACCCCTAAACCCTGAACCCTGAACTCTTACAATAAGACTGTCTAGCCAACTGTGTCATGGTTGAAATGCTCACCGCAATACTGCAATTTGCAATGACAATAGTTGGGTAAACATTTCCCTTAGTACGGTTTTGTAGAGCTGTAGTCACCAGATCTGTCAAGGTGCCAAGCTCATTGACGTAGACAGTTATGGCTGCTACTCCTAACAACTGCCCATCAGATCCGAAAGCTGCTTTGATTTTCAAGGTCACCACACCAGCACCACCATCACATAAATTGTCAATTCAGATCTTGTCTCTCTTGATTCTTGAGTAACTATAGTACCTACCCTACATGGAATGTGCAACCATGGCCAGGTCAATGTGGTTGAAAACATGAACGAATTTCAGAGAGGTCGGTATCAGGGGGGTGTTTTCTTCTTGCCTGGGGAAGTGACAGAAATGATGTTGTGGCCAATCCCCTCAAAGTCCTCGTAGATGTCAGACCACAATGGTTTGCCATTGACTGCCACTTTAAGTGTGGCTGCAAGGTATGAGAAGTAAGACCTTACTGTGTACAGGGGATTGGTCAGATCCTCTTGTATCACCTCAAATGTTCCATTCACCCTGCAAAGGCTGTTGAGAAGGGAGTTGTTTGAGAGATATATGTCCATATCATCAGCTTGTGGGAGTTTGTACAGCAAGATCTTCACATTCGATGCTAGTAGGAGGCTCTCTGGGAGTGTCACATTCTCTGAAGACGCAAATACTCCATCTGTTAGTACCACAATGATCTGTTTTGATTACACAGAAAAAATACACATTTGTGAGCTAAAAAGAACGTAAAATGGCTTGAAAGTTTTAAGGATTTTTAGAAGCATTTGAATTTAAAAAAATAGCAAAGTCCTAAATTACTACTTGATCTTTGCGAAATTCTTATATACTTATTCCCAAGCATTGGGTTATGTGTGCATTATGACAAAAGGTATCCCTGTGCGTTAAGAGATTTCATTGAATTTTGAGTGAATTCACTGGTTCTAATGAATAGAATCTAATGAAAAATAGTGAATTCAATGATCTAGTGAATTGGGATTATTGAACTGAACTTGCATTTTGTAGTAGCATTTAAATTTTGAGTGAAGCCATTGGTTGTAATGAATAAGATTTAAAAAAAAATAATGAATTCAATGGTCTAGTGAATTGAGACTAGTGAATTGCACCCACATTTTGTAATAGCACTTAAATTTTGAGTGAATTCAGTGATTGTAATGAATACAATCTAATGAAAAATAGTGAATTAAGTGATCTAGTGAATTGAGACTACTGAATTGCACCCACATTTTGTAGTGGCATCAGATGTAACAAAGGATGGCCATTAGTTACATTTTGAAAAAGATAATATGTTTTTGTCTCAAGTTTAGACACCCAGAGGAATGTATGTTTTTAGGGCACTATCTTGAAATGAATTGCAAAGGAAAAAAAAACTATCATGGACTACCCAATTGGCCAAAAGTGGGTGATATGGCTAGCTTGGAAATACCCCCTTTGAATGAGGAAAACAAACATTTGTCTTTTCGTGAGTATTTCAGATCACCAATTTTGCAAACAATTGAATTCAACTCTGTGTTTTTTTCTGCAAACATTTACCTAGATTCATTTGTGATTACACCTCAGGGTGAGTTTTGATCCTTTCTTTTACCTTCAGTGCATGGGCATTAAAATTGGTGAAGGCGGCCATGATTGCAGCTGTCAAGTTTGATGCACCTGCTTGACTGGATCCTTCTTGATTATTCAAAGAGGTGATCAAACTCTTGAGTTCGGGATGGTCTGATGGGTCTGAAGGATCACCGTTTCTCACCAGCACCTAAGCAAACCAGAGTGATATATACATGAGTCTCACTGGCAAAAAGGATCGATATATTTGCTAAAATATCAAATGCATAAAACTCTCTGTAGATCTGTAGAAAGTGTAATATCAAGCAAGCAACCCAACATATTTGAGTTTCAAGGGGGAGTAGAATTGGGCAACAACAAGAATAATTGAAGTCAACTATGAAATATTATATCAAAGTTTAATTTATGATTACCAAGTTCTACTTATGTTGACAAGGATCAAGAGTTCTTGACTTTACCATACTGAAATCACCTGACAACAATGCACTAAGTAATGGGGGGAGGGGGGAGAGAGAGAGAAAAGAAAGTTTGACGAGCTTGCAAGATGGATTTGCAGCTTGCTAAAAATGGTGTTCAAGAAACAAGGTACATACAGGATCAGGAGACAACTGGGTAGCTCCAGTACTGTTGAACATGATGATGTTCACATAATCCTGTGCGGAGAGTGTCTGGAGCAATGCTTTTTGTGTTATGTTTTGGGCTGCAGCAAGATAAGTGGTTTCCATTAGAAATTGTGTGGACAACACATTTGCCATTGAAGCTCCCGCATCAATCAACACAACCAAATTCTTTGTCACAGATATCCCTTCAATATACCTGCAAATTGCGCAAAGCTCTGATGCTTAGTAACTTACCCGAAGTCACACTTTTAACATTTTGCAATAAATTTTGTTGTGCTGCACACTACCAAGATGCAGTTACAACAACAGTTTCCACAAATACTATAAATCCAGCATGTACAATCCTGCAAGGGTTCACCAAGTTTTTAAACTTAAATCCCACATGATTCACAAACAATTGCAAGTGATAATAATGAGTGGAGGATTCAAGTGGGTTAAGAAATTACCAAGGTCGAATCCGTGGATCGTAACCTAGACACACGCTGGTGCTACTGTCCTGCACACAACATTGAAACAAAAATTAAGTCGAAATTTTGAGTTACAATTTCATGATTAATCCTCAGTTCATAATCACTCGTTGACTCGACCTCCTGCCTGATGGACTAAATGGATTAAATCGATTCTGCAAGCATCATCTAGTATAAGTGCTGGTGATCTACGTGTTGCAGGCAAGGGGAGAGCACGATTTGGCCAGCAGGTGCAACAAAAGAACTATTTAGGATTGGGTTCAAGACTAGCTGGATCGATCCAGTTCTCTAGTCTAGTTGCATAATTTGGCCAGCAGCTGGAACAAAAGACTAATTTAGGATTGGGTTCAAGACTAGGATCGATCCAGTCACAGCTAATCTAGTCTCTGCACGTACCCTTCCGGGAAATGAGCGCCAAGTTCCATCAACAGCACCAAATAGACGTACGTGAAGACACTGGGGTACGACATAGTCTGGAATGTGGAGTCCAGCAACCTCTGACTGCAAATCGAGTCGCCCATGGCGGCCGGCACATTCGTCAAGTCCGTGCCTGGAGGAAGCCTAGATCACGTGTTTTCGACGTTTGAGATCATTGATCAGCATACTGGGGTTAACTGCAATTTGCTTAATCACTGCTGCGAATACTAGAATGTGATTAACATCCGAAAATCCATCACACAGAGGGTAGTACTCGAGCATCAGTGCAGACATCTAGTAGTACTAGAGCACTAGTGCAGATCAGAGGAGTATTCTAGAGCAATAGTGCAGAGATTTAGTAGTACTGGAGCACTAGCGCAGATCAGAGTAGTACTAGAGCACTAGTGCAGATCAGAGTAGTACTCTAGAGCACTAGTGTACTTATGCATGATTGATTGAGCACTAGTGCAGCTAGCTTGAGTACTAGGCATGGATTCTGATGAGAGATCGATGATCATGAGCTGGACTTCAGAAATGTATTTGTGTTTACCTCAAGTAGCTTCTGCCATAGTTGGCCTTCAAATGTGTGCAAGTGCCGTTGCCTGGCTCATTAGTGCAGTACTGGTTGAACACGTCCACACACTGTATACTGTTGGACTGGCTCTCACCAAGCAAAGGCGAGCACGCATGTCGGGAGCAGTTTGCAGCTGAGGCGCAAGACTCCACCAGTGCTGCAGCTCACATTAAGATCAACGTCCCAGCAGCAAGTAATAATGAACACCCAACTATTAACACTACTCGACCATGATGCATGCACGCGGCGCTAATCGCTTTTGATATAATAACAGCTTGCAGCAGCAGTTGGAGGCGCACTAGATCAGTTCAATCTCAAACGGTCTATTGCAAATGAGAAATTGTACACCTGAAGAAACTCGATACCAGCTGGTTATCTCATCATCAGAAGAAGAATGCTATGTCTTCAGATGTTCCCAAGATCAGACTGAGCGAGTGCGAGCTGCTGGGTCCTAATCAAGTACCCTTACTGCCTAGCTAGCTTTTTTCCTGCGGCCGGTAGATCATTACCTGCGAGGTGCTTGATCCACTTGCAATGAGGTGGTGGAGAACATGATCTCCGATTAGCAAATTAGCAGTGACAGGTAGATGTGGTGAAATTGCTTGATGCTCAAGATTGATATGGTAGGAGACATATGCATGCAGGCTGTATAGTCCTCTAAATCATATTGTGGAGGCGAAGCTGCTTACCGCAAGTTTGAGCATCATTTGCCTCCACCTGTTTAGCAAGCAGCAGCACTTGCGTCTCTTTCTCGTCAAGGTAGGCACTCCCCTCGTCCCCTTGCACGGTCGCAGCTGCTATCAGAATCCAAAGCGTCACTAGTCGAGTTACAGCCGCTGCATCTCGCGTCCATGAGAACCAGCTGCAGCAGCCCCTGCCCATACCTGCTGCACACACTCAGGTATATCGTCTAAGCCGCTGTTTCCTCCTGCATGTCAAAATAGCAGAATATTGAATCCGCGGGTAACAGCAGCAGCTACGACTTCCAAACAGCTGCTCCTTGGGACTACCTGTAGCTGCTAAGATCTGAGCTGCCCTTTTTTTGGGAGTTTTCTCCTGGTCATCTGCACAAGTGCGGTGCAACAGCTAACTGTAATCTCATGAGGACGAACTCGGCAAGAAATCTGCAGTAGTGAACAATCGATTGTGTCTCTACGTTTCTTCCTGCTCATGTGAAGGACGCAAGAGGGAAATCTCTGATCTACTGGCGGTCTCCAGATTGTCCATTGCCATTGTTTCCTTCCATTCATGATCAAGTCTAGTATTCTAGATGAATTCTGGTAACTAGTGTTCGAGTGTTGTAGATGAGTTGTAGTGTTGTAGATGAGCTCTAGTGTTGTAGACGAATTTTAGCGTTCTAGTGCTAGACTAGTGTCGTAGATGAGTTCTAGTGTTCTAGTGCTCCAGTGTTGTAGATGAGTTCTAGTGTTCTAGTGCTCCAGTGTTGTAGATGAGTTCTAATGTTCTAGTGTTGTAGATGTTCTAGTTTTCTAGTGTTCTAAATGAGTTCTAGAAACTAGTGAACATGAGGAATGAATCTCAGGCCGGAGTTTACTCGTTGCTCAGCTGCAACTAGTGCTAGCATCTTTCATTACAAATGAATTCAAGCCATGTCGGTCTTGTTTTTTTGGCCGACAAACCAACCAGGACAATCTCAACTGGAGATGGTGAACTACGCGCGCGCGGGAAGTACGACGCGGGGAAGGAATCCGCGGCATCAACGCAACGTGCTCTCCTGACGAGGCTCCTCCTACTCCTCCTGCGTCCACCCTTGGGACTACCCCACGCGGCAGAGGGTCATAAAGAGGGCCAGAGAACTGTAGGGGTACGGCTCTACCGGTTGCCTGTTGTGCAGTCCCTGTTGCAGCGCTGCTGCTGCTGGTTTGGACCACCAGTTCTTTTCTTTTTATGATTGTTCTAAAAAATAAATTAGAACCAGGAATCCAGTTCTGGGTTAGTTTTTCTCAAATAAATTAAAATTCAATTTCTGTTTCAGTTTAGGTTCCAATAATCAGACCCAGTTCAGGTCCAGCTTAACCCAATTCTGGTTCAGTTCTTACTAACCTGGACCGGACCTGGTGGTTAACTACTAGTTAAACTCCAGTTAAATCTTGGGTTCCAGTCACTTTTTATTTTCAAAGTTTTTGATTCCAGTTCTGGTTCCAGTTCCTCAACTAAATAGACCTGGGTTTGGTTATATGTCTGATTCTTTAAGAAAACAAGGTGCTTTATACACAATGGCCCTGCCATTGACTGAATATCAACAATTGATATTTATGATAAATTGGTCATAGCTAGGGGAAATTATAAAATAAATCTATTTTGATGTACATCATCATGTAAAAGAAAAAATTGTCATGATTTTTTTTCATTTTTGAATATCACATTAATTATTAGGAACCCAAAAGGATCTCATATTAAATGATGACATGTTCTAAGAAGCTATGTAAACATTTTGAAAATTGACACTAGACCAAAATCAATAGGGAAATGTTGCAACATGATTTTTTATTTTTTGAAATTTAATGATTTTTTTCTCAATAAAGAGAGCAATCCAATATTCTTTTTTCATATATATTTTTCACATTTGTGAAAAAATCTCAAACCGAAAAGAAAACTTTTTGTGACATGTGTATTTGAATGTTTTCAATCATATTGTCACATTTCAACAGATTACATGAATTTTTGTGTATGATAGGTGCCATTTTTGGAGAAAATAACTTCATTTAAATTAATTTTGTTGGTTCAATCACTTGGGGCTGGGTGCACATTTGAAGAGTGAGCAAAGAAAACAAAATATCAAAAGATGAATGTGAATCTTTTTACAAACAAATTAGGATGAATCATCTCACCTAGTAGTTTCTAGGAGGCAAAATCTCTTGAAGCTACTATACTTTGTAATGATCTCAACACAATATCCCTGCCTTACATGGCAACGTCAACAAAATCAGTTTTTAATTCCTGTTTTGGTTCCAAGAGTCAGACAAATTTTTTGTATGAACCAGGGTAAAATTCAAAAACCATGGTTCTAATTTTAAAAAATTCAAAAACATATTAGAGATATCCGTAAAGTCAGGAAATGACAGCACCAGTACCGTGAGTTTGGTCATACACAGGGTGAGATTTAATAAAAACCTGCAATATAGTACATTACCATTGAAGGGGGGTGGGGGGGTGAAACTCAGAAGACCATCAATTTGATAAGACCATCAATTTGATGGTTCCTGAGTTTCACCCTGTCTTTCTTTTGTCCTGAGTGGCTCCACTGCTGCTACATAGATTTTCAATGCTGTTACCTGTAGAGCTGCTATAATTCCTCTCCAACATTGTGCATTTCATACTGAGTTTCAGCATTTCATACTGAGATTTAATAAAATTTCCTTACTTTACAGATACCACTAGAAGAGCCGTTAGGGGGGTGAAAGGAGGTCCAAAGATAGGGTGAATTTGCGGATATCTCTATTATTTTCTCAAAAATGTCAATTCTGGTTCTAGTGCCAGTTCCACACTTGAATAGAACAGGGGTCTGGTGTAATGTCCAATTCTTTACGAGAATAATATTAAGTTTGGGTTTCAGTTTTGGTTCCAAGAATCAGATCCGGTTTTGGTTTGGTTAGAACTAATCAAAATCAGAACTGACTATTCCTACCAGCCAATGCAAGTGCATGCCCGACGTCGGTTTGGACTCTGGAGTTCACCATGTGGGGGTAGAGCCATTAGTGGATGACGATGACCTGCAGGATTTCTTTCAATGGTGATTTTCGAAAGCAAATTTTATTTTAAGCAAGGAACGAGTGTTCACGGATTCGAGGTTTTGGGGGAGAGTCCAGATCATTCTCAATAGTTCTAAAGTTTGGAAAGAAAAAAAACTATACCCGGACTCAAACTGGACCTGGATTCGACCTCCAAACTTGTTTTTATATAGGTTTTGATCTTTAGGATGTTTTTTGTTTTTTTTGTCTTCTTCTTTCTTAACGTGGGTTTAGACTTTAGACATGGTGAAAAAGTTCAGGTGTACAATTTTTAGTAATAAATTTGGGAATTTTGGGGAATGAATTCAAGCTATGTTCAGGGAGGGGATGTGGGGATAGGCATGTAGTTGTCACTTTTTTTGGAACATCCTTCAAATATAAAATATTTAAATAAATAAATAAGTAAATTTGGTGGGTATGGTCATATAGTTTGTAGGGGTCATCATTTTTTTATATTGGTAATACAATTTGTTGTTAGCTAGTTAAATAGAATTGTATTTGTTTTAGGGCTTAGGATTTTGTTTTAAAGATTGAGAATAGGAAGTATAAAAATGTGAAGAACTGAGTCTAGAACTGGACCTGAGGCTATATCATTTAAATTTGTTTTCCTGAGACTGGAACTTGAGATTCTCTCAAATTCAACCCAAATAAAAGAAGTTGTAAACCCAACTAAAGAGTCTCTTGAAAAGCTAGAACCAGACAAATTGGAGGGAACCTAGCTCATGAGGCGGTTTTGGAAGCATGATTGTCACCCGGGTGAGACTCTGCCTTCCACCCAAAAGTTTCTTAGGTCCATTGGTCTTTCAAACGCATATAATGGGAATTTTTAGGAACTTTCTGTTCTCAATGGTTCTATCATATTCCCATCAAGGTCTCAATGGTCATTTGTTATGTTCCCAATAAGTTCCCAACATGTTCTTAGTAGCACTACACTGCCCAAAGCCTGATCACATTTTTTATGATGGACCAATCAAAGAAGCTCATCACCAAACAGAAAAAAAAAAATTGAACTTTGGGGGTGCTCACATAAGGCTCTCAATTGTATTTCCATGCCATTAGGTAGCCTAGGTTGAAAATGGCGACAAGCAACTGTAGGAAGGTGATGTAGCCTACATCCAAAAGGCTTAAAAAAATTTCTTTTGGGGAGGGGGGTTGTATTTTTTGGTTTTCTAATGTTCCAAATGCGTTTCCATGAAGTTCCCAAACAGAACCACAGTTCTGCAAGTTTCCAATGTATTCCAGAAGAAGTTTTTTCTTTTGGGGAGGGGGTTGTATTTTTTGGTTTTTGAATGTTCCCAATGCATTTCCATCAAGTTCCCAGACAGTTCTGCAAGTTTCCAATGTATTCCGGAAGAAGTTTTTTCTTTTGGGAAGGGGTTGTGTTTTTGGGAACAACTTATGCTGGAAAAGTAATGGAGAAGATCCTAAAATTACTTGTTTTGGGCACTTGTTTGCTGAAACTCACCATCCCATACCGTATTTATTTTGGGACTGTGCAAAGCTTGAGCAAAAACTGCACTTGGGGTCCCCACAACTAATTAGCTTAATATGAGTCATAAATATAATACCATATTCTCAACAAGTACCCTAAAAATCACTTTTCCTCCCTCCCCCACGTCCCCCTGAAAACCTCTTTAAAATCTCAAGAAGAACTTTAATTGAAAAGCCCTGAATTTGTGCCTGCTACAGCTTACTGGTAGGAGTTACTTAGTTTTATTATTAATATTTGAATACTTTTTCACAAATTAATTGTATCCTCCAAGCCTAGCTACCTCACTCTTTTCCTCTAGCCACCTACATGGACGTGTAAATCAAATTTGTGATTGACATAAATAATGATGAACTATTGAAAACCATAATGGAAACATACAAGGGAAATAGAAAGAGGGTCAATATTGTTAAATTGATATATTTTTTTGAAAAATGAAATATAAATTAAAAATCTAAAAAAGTATTTAACTATTAGAGTACATTTGACAAATCCATAAGCTTTTTCCCCAATCAGGACATGGGGTTTTAGTTCAAGTTTCCCACTAACTCTGATATGTACATCCAATTACTCCATACTAGTTTCTAACTCACAGCTCATCACTCTGTATACACATCATTCTCCATCATGGGTGATACAGCAGACTATGATGATCCTATGATCTCCCTGAAAGGCAATCCAGTCTGATCAGTCTAGATCGGCTGGATCCAAGGGGAGGGCTCTGGTAGTTCTCGTGTCCAAACAAAACTTGAACCGTTCCTCTTGGCACATCTGAAACACTAATAATTGTTTGAAACAGATTAGAAATGAGAAAGTTGTGGCCCTCCAAAGTAATGGGGGTAAAGAACTAAAAAAAACAAACCACCCAAAAAATTCTTTGTATGTTGCTCTATTATTATTAGAGTTCAAAGATGATTTGTAGAACTTCAGATGACACTTCTATAGCACTTTAAATCATTATGAAGTTATGAACAAAAAATTAGAAAGTTATGAGGTTTGAAAATAGGAGGGGTCAAAAGAAAAATAAAATAAAAGCTTTTTCTTTTTCCTTGTTATTTTTTCATTATTCCTTTTCCTTTTGCACTTCAAAGATGATTTCTACAGCTTGAGGTAGTGATCCCATAATATTTTTAATCACTCAAAATGAAGCACCTACTATGAAGATATAAATAAGTATTCGATTATATGCAGGCAATTGGTGATAGGCCGGTCAACCTTAGCATCGGTGATGAACATCCCACATAGATTTAGCATTCATGCTGAGAAGGCTTGAGAAAACTATCAAAACAGTAGGAAAAATTGGCCACAATACCTGCCTGGTAGTAGAAATGTGCCTAAAATATATTTTTATTGGCCTGATAAAATCTGGCAAAAGTTTTAAGAATTTGAAGCAAAATATTCTTCTAATGCAAATTTGTGATGCAATTTTGCACCAGTTCACCAGAAAAAAATCAGTGATCTAGATGTCCTTCTACACCAAATCAAACACATGTACTTGTAACTTGATCTATAACTTGATTACACAATTACTTAGGTAATTGTTTAATGGGGTAAGTTGGGTGTAGGATTCCATAATTTGGAATCACATGGGGGAACCATGTGAAACTGTTTTCTTGTGATTAATTGTGAAATCACATGGGGAACCATGTGATTTTGTTTCCTTTTGATTATTTGGGGAACCATGTGGTGGATAAGTTTTAAGAAGTTTCTTGATTAGTTTCCTTTTAGTTAGTATATAAAGAGGTGTTTGTGACTTTGAGAAACACCTTCATTTGTACAAAGTTATGGTATGAATACAAAGTTTATGAGAATAGAAGTTTTGATTTTAAAAGGCTTTTGGTTTTGAATAGTTTTGGTGTTATTTGTGTGTAGTTCATGGTAGAGGAATGATGAGCCTTGCATAGCTAATAGAAGGGTGGGAAGATAATTTTTATAACCAAAAACATAGACTTCATAGCTATGTAGTAATCATACATAGTTTCGGTCCTAAACTCGTTCATGTTGTACATCTTTTTGGTTCCGTTGTTGAGACCCGAGTCTATGTTAATTGTGTTGTGAAATTGTGTTGTTGAATTATGTTGTGCAATTTAATTATGTTGTGGAAATGTGTTATTGAATTATGTTGAGAAACTTAATTGTGTTGTTGAAAATTTAGTGGGAAGAAGGAAAGAAAGGAAAAGAATAACCTGTTTGTTTTGTTTTACAACGAGGAATGTAAGGCAATTTGTTTATCCCCGAATCATGGATGGAAGTGGCCACATGGGTGGAGGAGATTCAACTTTTAGTAATGGAGATTACGAAAGGTAAGCCATGTCGAGTTGGGTGCACAATTTAACGCGTGAAGCAACATCATGAAGACCATAAACACGAGTCATTATGTTTGACCCCAAGCTTGCTTTTGGATATTACTTGTAATCCTAGGCATGAATTAGAGTTGGATTTGTGGGAATCTGAGAAGATTCACAAAGAAAAGTTGTAGGTAAGAAAGGGAAAGAAGATGGCACGTGTTAAGCCATATGAAAAAAAAAAATGTAAATAGAAGTTTATAAAGGACAGTGAGTGTTTTTGAGCAAGGTCATGTTCGTAAGACCTTGTTGACCTTGTTGACCTTGTTATAGGTTGTTGGAAGAAATAAAAAGAATATATGTTTTATTTATAGGATTAGTGTATAAATGAAAACATTAATGTCAACATTAGGAAAGGCTTTTGACTCCCCTGGTACATAGTTTCCTGAAGATAGACAATAGACTCCATCGTTGACATTAGGAGTTGCTAGGCCGAGATCATCTGTTGAAAGACCTTTGGAAGAGCCTGGGACTATAGGTGAATCAAGTGTGGTAGTATCACAACTATGTAAATGACGGGAAGAATCTGGACTTCAACCTGACTTAGAACCTCCAAGGTAACACTAAAGGACAATTACAAAATAACAACATTTACTTATCTGGCTTAAAAAGAAAGATGCAACTCTAGATTATGCCAAAACTAATAACCTGCATGTCATGTGGAGTGGAGGTGTCATTGATACTCGTGATGGCCATGATCTTGTAAATGTTGTCTTTCAATCCAAACATTTAAATAGGATAATGGTAGGATTGGAAATGTTTGGTCCTTTTAGAGATTTACACCGAGAAAATAGGGAAGATTTTGTTATGAGTGTAATTCGGGCCATTGGGAATTTCCTTATTCACGAGGAAAGGTTATAAAAGCTAAGTGATAGTTGGTCAAAGGAATTAATTAGTTTGGTGTGTTTTTTAAAACAAGATAAGAACCAATATGGTTATTCTAGTTTTTAGGGGAAGTAAGGGTGAAGACCCTAAAGTGTTTTTAAGGGAATATAAGCGGGCTTGTATTGGTACGAGGCTTAGAACAGCTACGAAATGGCTTAATTTTCTTCTTGAATTTTTAAAGGGTATGGCATCACTTTGGTTTGAACGATAGACGAAAGAGTTGAAGGGATCATGGATTGACATAACTAAGGCTCTAATGAAGGAGTTTTCTATGAAGAATGTCTACCAAAACTTAATATTTAAACTGAGTCAACTAAAGTAGGGGGCTTTAGAGTTAGTAAGAGAGTATAAGGAGAGGACAATGACATTGTAAAATAAACTCCAAGGGTGTCTTAGGGCACAAGGTCATGAAGGAACTGATCCAATTTTTGCGAGAGTCAATGCATTGGTACTAAAACATTTCACCATTGGTTTGTTGTCAGAATTGTAACAATAAGTGAGATATAAACAAGTGACGACATTCAATGAAGCAGCGGAGGTGGTCGAAAAGAAGGAGGTGAGCATGGAGGAGGTTCCACGACTAACTACGTAATCCATGGTGAAAATAGTTCAATTCTTGACTGAACCAGAACTACGAAAACATCCATAAGTGAGCTCCCACATGAAATCGGCTATGGAGCAAATGATTAATCAAATGAACCAGCTAAGCCTCCATCTATTATAGCCAAGGACTAGTAAGAGCAGAAATGTGGAGAGGGACCTATCAACAATTCAATGTTACAAGTGTCGGGAGATGGGACATTATTCAAAAAAATGTCCAAACTCGCCAACCTTGACTACTAGAAAAAATGCGAGTTCTTCTACTCGAAGATTTTCTACAAAGGAAAAGGGCAAAGCTTAAGTGCATTTAATTGAGCCGATAAGTGAAGGGCGAGAAATTTTTTTGATGGGTTTGGAGAAGAGCCTTCAAATCCCTGAGGATGAAGTGGATGTCATGGCCTAAACTAAACAACCGGTGGAAAACACTACTCATCCTAATGTAAGCGTCAAGAGGTTCAAGGAGATGGCGAGAGCCCCAAAAGAAAAGAAAAAAAATCGGAGGTGGAGGTTTGGCTTCCAAGACTTTCCAATTTCTAGAGATTCTAGCTTTTATTTAGTGCTAAAGAATGTGGGATCGTAGAAAGCAGACATCACCATTGGACAAATGGTGGCAATGGTGTCGTCGGCTCAAAGGGAGTTGAGAAAAAGGTTGTCAACACCTAAAGTCCCAAAGGTACCCACACCTTTGAATGCCATAGCAATTGAGCGTGAATGTGATCCGATCATTGATGTGCAATGTAATGGATCAGTGTTGCGTGGAGTGTTGGTGGATGGAGGGGCAAGAGTCAATGTGATGACAATTCCTACAATGAGGTACTTAGGCTTGAAAATTGATAAGCCAGCCTCAGTAACCTTAAAGATGGCTAACAAACGAGTTGTTAGGCCAGAAAGAGTCATTAGTAATGTTATGATCATTGTAATGAGGGTTTCTACCATTGTGGATTTCCATGTGGTACTAGAGGAGGATGGGGCTTATCCAATGATATTAGGTAGGCCTTGGTTAACAAAGTTGCATGCAAGGAATTATTGGGGTGAAGGATACATGACCATCAGAGTTCATCCTCACCGATAGAAAGTTCTATTTGCCAGTTTTGTGAAAAGCTCTGAAGGGACGAGTGAATATGAGGATGAATTAGAAACAGACCAAAGCTCTAGCTCTCAAGGGATTTACACGGATGATTATAATGAAAAGGAAATAGGGTTATATGTTTTGGAGACAATCCCCAAGGTTGGAGCTTTATCGGATCAAAGGGTTCAAGGGGATGATAACTAATCAACTCCATGCATGTTTATAGAAGGAGAAGTCGAGGAATGGCTAAACAATAATTAGGACCGGACCTTCAACCGGAGGAGAGAAAGTAATATGAAGATTTACTACGTAAGTATATCCATCCTTTTGCTTTTAGCTATAAGGACCTAAGGGAGGTCACCATGGAACAACACAAAATTGAACTATTACCAAATGCTAAACCGATTAGGGCCAAGCAAGGGAGGTGGAACCCAAGATACACGGCCATGGTGAAAGAAGAGTTTGACAAGTTGTTGAAGGTAGGGTTCATTAGGCCTGTGGAGACAACTGAGTGGGTTCCTCCTATGGTATTAGCATTAAAGAAAAATGGCAAGCTAAGGGTATGTGTCAACTATACAGCTTTAAACAAAGTAATTAAGAAAGACCGATACCCTTTGCCATTTCGTGAAGAAATTTTGGAAGAGGTAGCGGGGCATGAGATGTACACATTTGGAGATGGGTACAGGGGCTATCACCAGGTGAAAATTATTCTAGAAGATCAATTGAAGACCACATTCACCACGCCTTGGGAGACATTTTGTTACATAATAATGCCCTTTGGTTTGTGCAATGCTCCAGGGACATTTCAACGTTTAATGAACAAGGTCTTTGATCCACTCTTGGGCCTTTTTCTACGGGTTTTCATTGACGACTTTGGAGTTTATAGTGATAGAGCTTCTCACCTTGCCAAACTTGAATTAGTCTTTTAACGCTTGGATAGTTCAAGAGTGACTTTGAGCCCTAAGAAAACCACAATTGGTTTTTCAAAAGGGAAGATGGTTGGACACATTGTGTCAAAAGAGGGGGTAGCCATAGATCTCGAGAAGCTTGATAGGATTTCAAAGCTTCCCTTTTCCACCACGAAGAAAGCCCTTCGAGGTTTTTTAGGGATGGTGGGATATTATTGCAGGTTCATACACATGTTTGCAACAAAAGCACATCCTTTAACACGATTATTGCGTGAAGATGCACCTGCACCAATGGAGGATGAGGTGTTAAGACGGGCATTCAAATAACTAAAGTCAGTTTTTCAAGTTGCACCAATCCTTCGGATTCCAGATTAGAACAAACCATCTTTAGTCTATTATGATAAATCTGGAGAAGCATTGGGGATCACCTTATCACAATTGGACGAAAATGGCCATGACCATCCCATTCATTTTGCTAACAGACAATTAACTTCGGCAGAGAAGAATCATGTTGTGACCGAACAGGAAGGTCTTGTAGTTATTTTCTCTTTTAAGAAGTTTCGCCATTACTTGTTAGGGTACAAGGCCAAAATTATGACAGATCACAAGGCTTTAACCTACTTGGTTAACAAGCCCAATCTAAATGATCGACTTGCTCAATGGTTACTCTTGATGGAGGAATTTGACATTGACATTGTCCATCGTCCAAGGAGGCGGCATGGTAATGTTGATAGCCTTACAAGAGCATATGAAGGAGTGGGTGACGTTTTAGAGGCTAACGACTTTCCGGATGTTGTAATCATGTCCATTAATGTGGAAGAGGCACCTGAAGAATATCAGGAGATCATTCAATACTTGGATGGCATGAGGTTTCCAGATGGAACCATAAAGGTAGTACGAACAAGAATTGTGCACAAGAGTCGAAATTACTCGATGATAGGAAATCAACTCTACTTCTAAGGAAGAGATGGTGTTTTACGACGAACCATTGGAAAATGTGACACCTCACGTCTTTTGTATGAATTTCATGATGGGTTCTGTGGAGGCCACTTTGCAAGACAAATCACTGTAGAAAAGATTTTGCAAGCAGGTTACTATTGGTTCACCCTTTTCAAGGATGCTCATGATTATTGTAGGAGTTGTGATGTGTGTAAAGCTTATGCACAAAGGTCTACTATAAGTGGCTTTTTACATCCCATACCCCCTTTAGGACCTTTTGAAAAATGGGGAATTGATTTAATGGGCCCATTGCCAATGACTAGGAGAGGGCATCGATTCATTGTAGTTACCACAAACTACCTCACAAAGTTTGCAAAAGTACGTGCCTTGAAGTCCTAAGTGAAACAAGAAGTAGCACGATTTCTATATGAATGAGTCTTTATTCAATTTGGGGCACTACTTGAAATTGTTTCTGATAATGGTCCCTAGTTTTTGAGTGAGGTTGTGAAAAACCTGTTAACTCGCCTTGCAGTGAAACACAAGTTTACCACTATGTATAAGTTTAACATTAATGGCATAATAGAAAGGACCAATAGGACATTGTGTTCCATGTTAGCAAAAGAGGCCGAGGTTCATGTGAACATTTGTGATTGGGATCTCAAGATCCACCATGTTGTGTGGGTTTACAACACCACATACAAAACTGCCATAGGGTACTCACCTTTTCGTTTAACTTATGGGATGGAAACGCTTTTACCCATTGAGTTGGAAGTAATGATTTTACGCATTGCCACAATGATGAGACTTCCTTTGGATGAGTCCCAAAACCATCGATTGTTGTAACTTAACGAGTTGAACGAATTGCAGTTGAAAGCCTACCAATCCATTGAAGTTGCACAGGTTCAACAAAAGAAGGTTTTTGACAAGAAGGTGAAGAAAAGGGAGTTCAAAGAAGGTGACCTTGTCATGATGTTTGACGCTCGACATCATCATAGGGCTTATAAGAAATTATTACCCAAGTGGTTTGGACCTTTTGTTATCAAGAAGGTGTTTGCTGATAATGGGTCTTATGAACTTGAAAATGTTAATGGCTCACCATATCCAGATCGCATTAATCATGACAAATTGAAGAAGGTTTTGGACATGTGATTCTGAGGACGGAATCCATAATGAGTTTGGGAGTGATGTAACTTGATGTGTAACTTGATTACACAATTACTTAGGTAATTGTTTAGTGGGGTAAGTTGGGTGTAGGATTCCATAATTTGGAATCACATGGTTCCCCATGTGATGTTGTTTTCTTGTGATTAATTGTGGAATCACATGGTTCCCCATGTGATGTTTTATTGTGATTAATTGTGAAATCACATGGGGAACCATGTGATTTTGTTTTCTTGTGATTAATTGTGGAATCACATGGTTTCCCATGTGATGTTGTTTTCTTGTGATTAATTGTGGAATCACATGGTTCCCTATGTGATGTTGTTTTCTTGTGATTAATTGTGGAATCACATGGTTCCCTATGTGATTTTGTTTTCTTGTGATTAATTGTGAAATCACATGGGGAACAATGTGATTTTATTTCCTTTTGATTATTTGGGGAACCATGTGGTGGATAAGTTTTAGGGTTTCTTGATTAGTTTCCTTTTGGTTAGTATATAAGGAGATGTTTGTGACCTTGAGAGACATCTTCATTTGTACAAAGTTATGGTATGAATACAAAGTTTGTGAGAATGAAAGTTTTGATTTTGAAAGGTTTTTGATTCTGAATAATTTTGGTGTTATTTGTGTGTAGTTCATGATAAAGGAATGATGAGGCTTGCATAGTCAATAGAAAGGTGAGAGAATAATTTTTATAACCAAAAACATAGATTTCATAACTATGTAGTAATCATACATAATTTCGATCATAAACCCATTCATGTTAACCATTCAGGTTCAAGGGATCAAAGCAAAAAGGCTTCATGTTTTGTCAAACTAATTTGGCATTTGAACAAACTACGATTCCAAGACACAATGCCTGCTCATTGTTTTAAGGGCCACAGTGCATGGGTTTTAGCCACCTGAGTCATACGGGGAAAGAATGATCACCACACCAACATTGACATAATTTGTGAAGTAGATGGTTAAATCAGGAATTATAGTTGGGTGATTATGTGCCATTTACAACATGGATGCAATTGCTTTCGGGTTTTGCACAACCTCTAATCACAACCTTGAAGGAATGTGGCAAAACTTGACAAATCTGTGAAGAAGCACAAATTGTTTTGAGTATAGTGTGACTCATATTAATTAGTTGTGGGGACCCCAAAGTTCGAATTTTTTTCTTTTGTGATGGGCATCTTTGGTTGGCCCATCATCAAAAGATTTAATCAAGGTTTGGACAGTCCCAAAGTAGTTATATTGCAGTCTCCTCCTTTTGGGCTCCTAATATACAAGAGTAGAACTTAAGGCAAAGGATATGGGATAAAGTAATGTGCTGTTGGGAATATGCTTGATAACATATATTGGGAGCTTCGGAACACATCAATAGAAATCCAAATTCCCTGTTCCCCCCAAGGTGCATGTAATTGGCTCTCCTCATTGGTTGCAAAGAATTTCTATGCCTATCTCTATTCTTTACAAATTTTGGCCTAGCCTAATTGCAGGGGCACAAATTGTGGGATATACTGTTCATCATCCCATCCATACCTAGCATTGATGACAAAGAACAAAACACACATCAGCATTGAATTCATCATGAACATTCATTCCTACCATTTCATTGGCCATGATGCTAAATTCATTATGTGTATTTTGTGAATGTATTGCAGCATAACATGGTAACATGGTCTGGTCTATTGTCAATTCAATACAAAAGCTTCCATAGTTCACTTGTTATGGTTAACTATGTTCGATCAAGGACTAGCCATGTGTGGACACAATGTGTCACATTAATATTCAATAATGCACTCTTGCATATAGTGAGTGATTTTGTCTCCACAACACCAGGGTCCACACGCTACCACCTTGCACGACCATTTGGTTCAAATCCACAGTCCAATTCTTGTGTCAGATTGAACAAAAGGGTGCAAGATTGAGTTCAGATCACAACAACTTAAACTGTGGATTTAACACTGCAACACTAATAAGAACACTCCTCTTTCATCCCTGAACTTCTAAGAGGTTGTTGCACAATGCCTTATTTCTATCAAGGTTCCTTAAATTGACATAGACTTCATTGTTTAGCATGCAATTTGGAACTTATGACCACACTCCACATGGTCCAAAATGAATTTTTGGCTTGCTGCATCAATATAAAATTCCCAAAAAGTCAGTTCTGGCTTAATCAGCATTTAGTCTCTAGGCCACTTTTTCAATCATATTCATTTTGCATTGGAATCACCTAGTCACCAAGAGAAACGGCTTTATCATCTCACATATTTTTATTTTAAATTTTCCATAAAGGCATAGCCATGACATGATATTCAGATGCTTGATTTCTGTTGTTCTCTAATGGGGCAAGAAGTCAAAACTCCAGCCTAATAATTTTCTATAACTCCACAGTGAGTGTGTGGACTGTGAAGACAGCAAGCCCAATGAGGCCCACTGTCACGTCCCAGCAAGTCAACGACCGTTCACTTTACTCGTCCAACATCCAAACTTGGTTGCTTTGGTGGATCACAAAAATTCAACACTTGAAAGTTGCAAGTTGCAAGTTATGATGATGAAGACATTCCACCTTCCCAATTTCTTTGTCTTCTTATCCAAACATTGTCTTTGTCTCTTTGGACATTTCTTGACTCTTTACTACCCAACTCAATAATCACATACACAACCCCAATTAAGATGATGGCGGAGCTAGTCCAGCTGGTGAGACATTAAATACACCCATCGAGCATGTCCAGCTGTGTCAGCCAGAAATTGCAGACTTCTGTGAAAAAAAACTGGCTAGCTAGCTAGCTACTGGTGATGTGTGGAATCTGTGCATCGTCCATGATTCATGTATTGTATGATTCAATTTAGGTATTGTTTTTTCAATTGACAAAAGAAGGATTCATCCCATGGATCACATAATTCGGCCCACTTTACACTAGGAGTCAGGGCCTAAACAACTTGGTGCCAACTTTGAGCATTTTTGGCTTTGTTGTTTGGCCCCAACTTACTAATAAATGCTAGAACATTGATGTCAGAATATTAATAAATGCCGGAACTTTGGCCCCAAGGGTTGCAAATTGGCCTCCCAAATTCAACGGTATCCTTTTTCCAGCCTTGGGGCCAATACAAGCCCATAAAGTTCAGCATTTATTAGTAACTTGGGGCAGATTGAAAAGATTTTTTCTAGTTTAACCTTGACTCCTAGTGTAAAGCCCTTGTGGCTGATTTCCACTTTTACACCAATAGGAATGCTTGATTTGGGTTGGACATTGGCCCTGACTCCTAGTGTAAAGTGGGCCTTAGTCTTTGGGTTGAACATTGGCCCTGACTACTAGTGTAAAGCAGGCCTTAGTCTTTGGGTTAGTTGTCATTAGGCTTTTCTTATGGGGATAGAGGGAAAGATTAGTCATTGGGTTAGTTGACAATCAGGCTTTTTTTTATGGGGATAGAGGGCAAAATGAGTCATTGGGTTAGTTGACAATCAGGCTTTTGTTATGGGGATAGAGGGAAAGATTTGTTAACAAATAGGAGATCTATTCAAGTGCAAACATAAATCTTTATTGAAAGGAAACTACAACATAATGCTCACAACACAAAACACAACGTCAAGAACTTTCCAAGGTTCTTGTCATAAGAAATACACAAACTTGTGTAATGAAGAAAAGAGAGACAAACCATCAACACCAAGGTATTTAACTACAAGACCAAACCACAAATAACCAAACTAAAATAAGTAAAGAAAGTAATTCAACCTT
>Ga0116231_10003520_pt1 | contig 32479 bp, 28 predicted proteins | sample S1TSphgellanicum_2_FD_89695 | JGI IMG/M metagenome (GOLD analysis project Ga0116231, IMG submission 89695) | Host-associated microbial communities from peat moss isolated from Minnesota, USA - S1T2_Fd - Sphagnum magellanicum MG | ecosystem: Host-associated > Plants > Peat moss > Unclassified... | reverse complement strand
GTTACTCGAACGCCTTACGCAGGGAGACGCGAAACATCAGCGGCTCTAGGGGATGCTCATGAATATCCGCACGTCCTTCGGGATAGGCCGTGATTTCTGACTGAAGGCGGTCGACGTACCAAAACTCCGCGGCCGCCGCTTTGACGTTGAGGAGATTGTAGACGCCGAAGGTGGCTGTGAAGCCGGACCTGAAGGCGTAATTGACGTCTAGGTTAAGCTGGCCGAACCCCTTGCCGTTCACCTGACCCACCGCCGTCGGCGCCGCGCCGCACGGCTCGTGGAAAACAGCCTCCGCCGCCTTGTCCACGCAAGGTCCCGAAGAGAGCGGGTAGGCGCTGAGGTAACGGTAGTCGAGACCGCCGCTCCAGGGGCCAAAGTGATTAAGGTAGAGGGAAAACAGACCTGTGGCCGCCGGCGCGTCGGTGATGAACGTTCCAAGGTGACCTGTGCCGTCGGCGAACGGAGTGGTGAACCGAGCGTGGTTCCCAGAAAAACTACCATAGAATTCAAGCCATCGGCGGATCTGGTAGGTGACGTTGATTTCGAAGCCGTAGCGCTCGCTCGCAGGGCCCGCCGCATCCTGTCCGACGTCGGGATCGATGATGGTCTCTGATTGTTGCCACAGGGTGTAGGCGGCGAGGGTCGCGGTAAAGGCGCGTGAAGGCGTTGCGCGCACGCCGACCTCCTCGCCATATTGTTTGGCGAGCAGCGGGGTGCCCGGAAGGCCCAGATCAACGCTTTTGTCCTGGTTGACGCCGCGAAGGTCGGCGCTATGGAAGCCTTCGCCAGCGGACGCGTAGAGTTCCAGATCCCGGCGCGCTGCGTAGATGACGCTCGCCTTGGGTTGCGGTAGGAACTGCGATCTCACCCCGCCATTGGAATATCCTGCCGTCTCATGAAGAGCGGCCAATAAATCGTGGTCCACCCCGTACTGAAAATCTCCGCGCAGCCCGAGGACCGTCCGTAGGCGAGGCGTCCAGTAGGTGGTCGCCTGCACATAGGCGGCTGTGGCGAGCAGCTGGACGTGGTCGTCGTCGCTGAAGGACGCGGGATCATTCAGCGTCGCCCGTGAAGGCAAGGGCTGTTCGTCTTGGCTCGGAAGCCTGCCGACTTGCAGAAGGTCATACCGGACGAGGCCGCCCACAACGACGTCGTTGCGGATAGGGCCCAGGGGCTCTGCGACGGCGTACCGCGCGCTCCCGCCGACGGCGTTCCGGCTTTCGAACTGGTCCTCCTGATCGCCGTGGGCAGGGTCCACGAGAAAATGGGTAAAGTCATTGAATATGTTAAGTTTATTGAAGATGTAAAAGGCGCTGCCGCTGAATTGCCCCCCGCCGAGGTCGGCATGCGCCTGGGCGGAGACGCTGACCCGCGTCGCATCGCCGCCGTCGGTGGGATCGCGGGTTCCGAAAAAACCGATCACGTCAGCGTTGACGGCGCGCAACGGCACATCGGTCGTGTTGGTCCAAATCTGGTGGTAGGCGGACGCGGTGACGGAGTAGCCGCCGTCCGCCGCCTCGCCGCTATAGCGCACGACGGCGTTCACTTTTCGTGCATCGTCAGGATTGGTGAAGGGGCCGTCGTAGTGCTGCGCTTCAATCGCTTCAACAAGGCGGCCCGCGCCGTCGACTTGGCTGGTTGCGCCGAAAACCCGCTCGAACCCGTAACTGCCGACGCCGGCCTCAACCGTGTCGGGGATGGCGTCCCTGAGGCTGATCTGCACAGCGCCGACGCCGCCGAAATCGCCCACGTCGGCGTAGTAGGGCCCCTTGGTGTAGGTGACCTTGTCTGCAAGCTCGGGGATCAGAAAATTTAGGTCCGTATACCCCTGGCCGTGGGCGTGGGTCGGCTGGTTGATGGGCATGCCGTCCACGAAGGTCGCAAGGTCGGTGCCGTGGTCGAGGTTATAGCCGCGCATGAGATACTGATTGGCCTTGCCCTCGCCGCTATGGAGGGTGACGATAAGGCCCGGCACCGTTTCCAGCAGCTGGCCTGGACGGTAGGCGGGCGTAAGCTGCAGCTCCTCATTCGTGACGACCCCCTCGCTCGCTGTGGTCGCGGTCCCCAGTAACGCAAGCCGCGGCGCCGTGACGACCACCTCCCCATCAACCGCGGCGCTCACAGGCGTGGCCGCGGCGGCCTCAGCCCCTTCGGTTTCGGCGGACCCCTGGGCGGTCCCGCCTGAGGCGCAAGCATCCTCGCGCGCTCGAAATGGCTCTGCGGCAGCCGTCCTGGCTGCGCCGATGAGGGCGCTCGCGAGGGCGCAGGCCCCGCATAGGACTGCTTGCCGGGGCACGCCGCGAAACTGGCTGAACAAGGCCGTTGGCCGACGCCGCATGCTGGATTGCCGCCGAACCAAAGCTAAGGCTCGTCACAGGGAGGCGGCTTGACGTCAAATAGCTCCGTCAGCCTGGCCTGCGAGCGCCGGATGCGGCTTTTCAGCGTTCCGAGGGGGCAGCCTAGGATCTCGGCGGCCTCCTTGTGCGTCAGGCCCGCTCCAATGACGAGCATGAGGGCGTCTCGCGCCCCAGGCGGCAGGGCGGTGATGAACCGTCCGAGTTCGGTCTCCAGGACCCGCCAATGCTGGTCGGCCGGCTCAGTCGCTTTAAAGAGCGGCGCATCCAGGGCATACCCCTCGCTGCGCCGTGTTTTGCGATACTCGTCTATCGCCCTATTCCTAAGCACGGCGAAAAGCCAGGGCTTCAGATCCGTCGCCGGCGTGAATTCCGCGCGCCGACGCCATGCACGTTCAAGGGTGTCCTGGACAAGATCTTCAGCCAAAGCCTTATGCTTCACTAAAGTATTGGCATAGCCTATCAACGCCGGAATAAGCTCGACGAGATCAATAGTGTCGTAAATATCGCTCATGGAGATAGCGACACTTGACGCGCCTCAATCCGGACAAAGCAAGTTGTGCTGTCGGTGAGCAGCCACGTATCGAATGAGAGGAAAGATGCGCTTTCGAAATATTTTTTTTACCGCTTGATCTGTTGGATTGGCTGCGAAAAGCTAGCGTAACTTTGAACGGTGGCGCAGCGGACAGATGGCTTTGCCTGCCTTTTCCGACGCGGCGGGGCGGCGCCGGCGCGAAAGATCTGCGAAGCAATGGTCGCTGCTCGCCTCCCTTTGCGCGCACGGCCTCGTGGCGCTCTTCGTCGTCGTCTGGAAGCCGCCCGTTCTGCCGTCAGCGGTCCGCGGCGCCGCTGTGACCCTGGTCGCCGCCGGCGCATCGCATGAAACCGCCGCCCATGCTGGCGCCGCTGACGAGGGTTCATCGCCACGTCCGTCGAAACGCAGGGCGCAGGCGGGTCAAGGCGTCACCATCAAGCCCTCGAACCCGCCGCCGCCGGGGCGTACGCCAGCGCCGATGGATGCGCCTTCGCCCGCGTTTGCCGCTGCGCAAGACCGGACGCCGACGCCTACGCCTTCGTCTGTGCTGTTAAATCCCGCATCCGCACGGGTTCGCACCCTGGCGCAGAGCGGTCCGGATCCGACAGCGACGCCCCTAAACGTCAGAGCGGTGTCTTCGCCGGAGACGCCGGCGGCCGCAGGCGTCTCCGCGGATCCGTCCTGCCGCATCCTCGAGGGACTGCAGGCGCGTCTCGCGGCCAGCCTAGAGATCAGGGCGCGCTTGGCCCTGATACCCAAGCGCTCGCTTTCCGTGTCCGACGCGATCCTCCTGTGGAACGGACAATGGATCGACGAGACATCGGTCGGCGGTGCCGCCGTCCTAGGCCCGATTGAGCGCGCCGTAGGGATGGCTGTGGCCCAGTCGCCGATCTCGTGCCGCAACGCCGTCGTGCACGGGCCGCGCCTTGTGACCCTGAGCGACGCAGGTGACACCAAGGTCCTCGCGTTCGGATCGGGAGATTGGCGATGGGCGGACGCGGCTTCTGGTATCGCCGTGGAAAATGTCAAGTAACTCGATGTAGTCTACACGCCAACGTTATGTATCATGTACGCCGTATTTTAGATTTATTTGCCATGAATGGCATCTGATTTGTCGCTTCAGCCGTCTCTTCAATAGGAGCGCCGGGAAACAGCCGCTGAGGTGCGGTCATCGGGCGCTCTACCGAGAGGGCTGTCATGAGGAAGCATTACAGGCGCGCAATCGTCGCGCTTTCGCTCGCATCTTTAACCATAGGCGTGTCGCCCGCCTTAGCGTCGAGCCACCGGGAGGCGCCGGGCATCACAAAAATGCCTAAAGTGGACAACACTGACTTCTATATGTTTCGCAGTTACGAGCCCGGCCGGGCCGGCTACGTCACGATCCTCGCCAATTACCAGGGGTTACAAGACCCAGGGGGCGGCCCCAATTACTTCACAATGGACCCGGACGCCATCTATGAGATTGAAATCGATAACGTCGGCGATGGCCATGAACACCTGACCTTCCAATTCAAATTCTCAAATCAGCTGGCTGGTGGAACGGGCATTCAGGTTCCCGTGGGTGGAAAAACCCTCTCAGTGCCTTTCAGGGCCATCCCGCAGGTTTCAGGAAATAATACAAATGTGGCGGAGACGGAGAGCTACACCGTCAACCTCATCACCGGCGATCGACGGACGGGGGTCGCTGCGCCCTTGACCAACGCCAACGGCGGCGGCGGCGTTTTTGTCAAACCCCTCGACAATATCGGCAACAAGACCATCCCCGCCTACACCGCCTACGCCAACCAATTTATCTACACCGTGAACATACCCGGCTGCGCCACCACGGGGCGGGTGTTCGTCGGTCAGCGGGCGGACGCCTTCGCGGTCAACCTCGGCCCGGTGTTCGATTCGGTGAACTTCGTGCCGATCGAAGGCGACAGCGCCCCTGGCGCAGGCGATGGGAAAGGCTTCCCTGGCGGGATCACCCAAAGCAACGCCAATGACGAAATCGTCGGCAACTACAATGTCTCGACCCTCGCGCTTGAGGTTCCTATCGCGTGTCTGACAGGCCCCGGGAACGGCGTGATCGGCGGGTGGGCCTCGGCAAGCCTGCCTCAGGCGCGCCTTCTTGACCCGGCTCCAAGCTACACCAGCACGGCGTTGCAAGGGGGCGCTTACGTTCAGGTCTCCCGCCTTGGGATGCCCCTTGTCAACGAACTCGTGGTTGGCCTGCCGGACAAGGATGCGTGGAACGCCTCGGCGCCCTCAGGCGACGCCTATTTCTTGAATTACGTGACGAACCCAACCTTGCCGGCGGTCCTGGATCTTTTGTTCCGCAACGCCGTGGGGGCGACGACGACCATCGCGCCCACCAACTTTCCTCGCAATGACCTTGTCGCGACCTTCCTCACAGGCTTTGCGAGCCTGAATCAGCTCAAAACGGTCACGCCCTCGGAGATGCTGCGCTTAAACACGGCGGTCAATCCTACGCCGCAGGCAAGTCAGAGCTTCTACGGCGTCGTCGGCAATGACCTTGCCGGATTTCCTAACGGTCGCCGACCAGGCGACAATGTGGTCGACATAACGCTTCGTGTGGCCATGGGCCGTCTCTGTTACCCCGTGCCCATCGCCGGCCAGCAAACCGCCCTCGGGCTGTGCCAACCGAGCGACGCGCCGACGGGAATGGTGGCCTACACCGATGGCGCGCCCCTTAACGCCAGCTATGTCCAGAACGCCTTCCCCTACCTGAACCCGCCGATTCCCGGCGCCCCAGGCCACACGCAGCATTCGCCGAACTGATGGAGACCACCATGTCGAAGACAAGCATTGGGCGTTTCGGGTCCCTTGGGGTTCTCGGTTTGCTTCTGGCGGCCTGCGGCGGCGGCGGCCACGGCGGAACGACAGCGACGGCGGTGGCGACGACGAGCGCCGCAAGCCTTCCAGCGACGTTCGGAACCGGTTTCGCCACGGATTTCGCGGCCAGCCCCAACTCGACCCCGGCTGTCCCAAAGGTGGGGGACATCATCCCCGTGACCCTCACCGGCGAGCCGACGCCCCTGCATTCCTGATCGATACGCGCGCGCGGGGATGGACGGCGAGGCTCGTTCTCTGAGCCTCGCCGCTTCCGTCGGCCCGCTGACCTAAACCGTCGCTTGGCCAGGATTGAAAGCGACCTCGGAGATGATGCGCCGGCCGTCGCGCCGCGAGAGCTGGACGGCGACGTCGACGACGCCGCCCACATACTCGGCAATTTCCCGCCGACCCAGATTAGCGCCGGCCTGCAGCACCATCAGGGCGATCTGGTCGACGGCGGCGCGCGGATTGTCCGCATGGACGGTGGTGAACGAACCGGGATGGCCGGAGTTTACGGCGCGCAGGAAGCTATAGGCTTCAGGACCGCGCAGCTCGCCGAGGATGATCCGATCGGGGCGCATTCGCAGGGCGGCTTGAAGCAAGTCCTCCATGCCGACCCGCGCCTCTCCAAGCTGCCCTCGGGCGGCGAGCAAGCCGACGGCGTTGGGATGGTCCAGACGCACCTCGGGCGTATCTTCGATGGTGATGAGGCGCTCGCTCAAGGGGATCTCTTTGACGAGGGCGTTCAGAAACGTGGTTTTGCCCGTGGAGGTCCCGCCAGAGACAATGATGTTCTTGCGCAGGGCGACGGCCCTGCGGAGAAACCCGACGACGTCGCCGTCCTTCAGGCGGGACGCCAGATGGTCGTCGTCGTGGGCTTTAGCCTCCAGGTGGCCCGTGCGGACGCCGTCGAACGCGCCGGCGCCGGCGTAGTCGTCGAGGCCAAGGTCGCTGACGACATGCTTGCGAATGGCGATGGCCATTGAGCCGCGCGTGGCCGGCGGCGCGGCGATCTGCACCCGAGCGCCGTCCGGAAGGGTCGCGGCGAGGAGCGGATGCTCCCGGCTGACGCCCTGATGATTGGCCGCAGCGATCTGCGCCGCGAGCCGCCAGAGGGCGGTGTCGGTCAACTCCGGTGCGGGGCAACGCTGGGTCTCTCCGCCCACGGTCTCGATCCAAACCTCGCCCGGCGCGTTGATGAGGATGTCGGTCACGTCCGGCCTGGCCAACCAGGGGGCGAGCGGCCTCAGATAGGCTTCGAGGTAGACGCCGCCCTCGCCCGGGGCCGGGATCATCGGGGCGGTCCGACGGTGGTGAAGTCCAGGTCGCGCGCCACGAAGATTTCGATGGGCGAGCCCTGGGGCACCTTGATGGTCGGCGGAATCGGCGTTGCGGTCACGGCGGCGGAGCCAAGTCCGCCGATCCCGCCGCTGGAGCCGATCACCACCTGAGTGCTCGGCTGATTGGCGAGGGCGGTGACGCCGGCGTCAAGGACCGTCAAAAGGATGGCGCCGCTGAACTGCTCGAAGAAATGGCGGTCCACCTTTCCCTCCAGGCCGGCGCGTCCGAGGGTGTCGGTTCCGGACGAGGCGATCTGGATCGACGCGCCGTCCGGACGAATGATCCGTGTCCATACCACCAGGGCGCGGGATTGGCCTTGAGCGGCGGCGCTCTTGTACTGGCCGATGACGCGGCTGCCGCGGGGGATCAGCACAGTGGTTCCGTCAAACCCGCGCACATCGCGGCTGATCACCGCTCGCGTGAACCCCGGTAAATCCGAATTCAGAGCGGTCTCGAGGACTCCTGGAATCAGCACCCCCTGAGGAATGGTCTCTTTTGTATTGCGAATGACCGTGGCGCGAGACCGCTCCGGTTCGGCCGCGCTCACCCGTTCGGCGAATTTTTCGTCAGCGTTCAGACTGGCTGCATCGGCCGCACTCGTCGCCGCCTTCGCTCCAGCGCCCAGCGTCGCGCCGGCCGCCGCCGCGCCGGTCCCCGCCGGCGGCGCCTCGCCAAGGTCGACGACGAGGGACGGCGCCTTTCTGCCGAGGGCGGCGACGTCAAGGGCGAAGGCTTGGGGTTTGGGCGGCGGCGGCGGCGCGAAAGCCGCCGTCGTCGGCGTCTGGGGAGGCTGGGAGGGGAGCGGCGCCGGGGCTGGCTGGGTCGCGCCTCGCCCCTCCGCCTCCGTCATGGCGATCTCAGGGGGCGCGGGCGGGGGCGGCGGGATGTCCGCCGCCCGACCGGCGGCGGACAGCGGCGCGGTCTCCGGCGCATGGCGCTGAGCGCTCAGGATCGCGAACGTGAGGAGGCCAAGGCCCGCTGCGCCGACGATGATGAGGCCAAGGCCGCCCCGGTTCGCCGTGGGCGCCACCGAAGGGCGAAGGGCGTCGAGGCGGCCTTCAAGGGCCAGGCCTTCGCCGGGACGCTCTCTTGGGTCTCCCGCCGACGCGCCCTTTGGGGGCGTAAGATCGCTCATTGGGCCGCTCCCTCGGCTTTGGCCGCCTCACGGGCGGTCTTGGCGTCATGGGGACGGGGCGCAAGATCGCCGGGAGACGGCTCGCGCCAGCCTTCGTTGATGACGGTGGTGACCGCTTTGCCGTCCCGCAGAATGAATTTCGGCGCGACCTCCTCCACCACCTGGTAGCCTTGCCGAACGCTATAGTTGACCAACCTTTCGCCGCCGCTCGGGCCCACGACGAAGAGGGCGGGAACCGAAACGTTTTCCGGCCACTGAAAGTATGTGAAGCGACCGTCGTCGAAGACGAGGGAGGGAAGCGAGGCGCGCGAGCCCGTATAGGTGTAGCGCGTGTTGCGCCGCTCAGGCGGTTTGGGCGCCGCGGCGACGGCGGCGGGCGGCGGCGCCGGCTCGGGCGGATAGAGGAAGCGAACGATATAGGCGATATCGGCGGCGTGGTCGCCGCTTTTGGAGGTCGTGCGAAGTTCGAAGGCGTAACGCCGGCGGTCGGTGACCACGGTCATATTCGTCGGCTGCGCCGTTTCGACCGGCTTCAGGAAGAGGAGGTTCGCCTTCTTGTTGGGCGTCACCTGCCAGGCGACGCCGTCGCCGATGGAGACGTTTTCGATGCGCTCGTCGGCGCCGAATTCAATCATCATCTGGTAACCGAAATAGCCTTTCAGCGCGACGACCTCATCGGGGTTGTAGCGGACCGTTCGGATGCGAGGATCGACGGCGCCCGGCATGGGCGCCTCAGCCCCACGGGCGGGCGAGATCGAAGCGAGGACGCCAATCGTCGCGAGGGCGCGAAGGCCGGTGATGAGGGCCCGGCGCCGCGTCATGGCGTGGGGGTCCCCATGGCGCGGGCGCTGACGCCGGGCGCGGTCTCCGCGTCCCGGCGATAGCTCGTCACCTGAAAGCCCAGGGGGTTGGTGAACCGGTCCTCCATGCGCATGGGGGCGCCAGTGTAGCGGAACGACAGGATCGCGGCGTAGTCACGCCTGTCCCGCGGCGGCGATCCGGCATCCCGCCGGGTGGTCTCAAAGCGGACGAGGGCGCTCGTGGGCGAGAGGAGAGAAACCGACTTGATGGTGGTTTGCACGATGGTCGTCGGCGTGTTGACCAGGAGGGGGCTTGTGGGGTTGGTTTTAGCCATGTCCTCGCGATAGGCGTTGCGGGCGTCCGGGGCCGACCAAAGCATCACCTTGCGATAGTTCTCGCTGAGGTCCGCTGCGTCGAAGGTCTCCCGGGCGATGACATATTGGACCAGGAAGGCCTGGGTGACCGCGGCGTCCTGGGTCAGGGCGCCGGTCTTCAAACCCTGCGCTGTTTCAACATAGCCGGTCTCCCGGTCGACGAGGATCGTATAGGGCACCACGCTCTTCAGGGGCGTCAGGGCGGCGAGGGCCACCGCTTCCAGGACCGCTACCGCCAGAGCCGCTCCGGCGACGATCCATGCGGTCCGGCGAGACGCCCGCAAGGCCCCGTGGATGTCCGCCGACCATGAGGCCGCCGCTTGGTAATGGGCCGCGCGCTCGGCGGCGACGCTGGGCCTTTGGCCTGAAGTTACGGTCATCGGGCGGTCCTGGCGTTGGGGCGAATGGGGCGCGGTCCGGCGGCGCGGCGCGGCTGGGACGACTGACCGAGGCGGACAGGCTCCGGAGCGTCCTGGAGCGTCCTCTCCCCAACCGGCGCGGCCGCGTTGCGCCGGTCGGCGAGGCGCGAGCCGTCGAGGCTCGCGCCGGCGTCGCGGCGGTCAAGGGCGACCACGCCGGCGGCGACCCGGGCCGCCCGCGAAAGGCGGGCGTCGACGATGACGGGCGCATCCGCGGCTGCGGGGCTGGCTATAGCCCCCGCCGCACCGGGGCTGCGACGCGGGAGATGAAACCCGAGGGCGATGACGGCGCCGGCGATCAGGGCTCCGAGGGAGACCCCCGCCGTCACCAGGACGAGGATCATGACGCTGAACGCCGGACCGGGGGTGTAGATATGGGCCTTTTGCAGCTCGTCCATCTGCTGGAGCGACGGCTCGAGCATGGTCAGCGCCACGGCGAGGATGATCGTGACGGCGAGGGGGGCGAAGGCGAAGGCGAGGCTGGAGCGAAGCCACCCTTCGAAGATCCCTCGCGTGCTGTCGAACAGGAAGAGCGCGATGAAGAGGGGGCCGACCGCGAGGAGCAGCCCCAGGACGATCTTCGTGGTTAGAAGCACCCCCAGGGTCGAAAGGAGCAGGATGGCGCCCGCAGCCGTCACAAGAACGGCCGAGAAGCCCGCCCCGCCGAGCATGGGCGAGGCCGCCGGCTGCGCATGGGCTGCGTAGCCGGCGCCGAAGGTGGAAAGCAGGTCGAACGCGGTTTGCAGTCCGTCAAAGACGTCCCCTTGCAGCAGCGGGCTGGTGGGATGAACGGCGGAGGCGATCAGGCGGCCAAGGTGCTGAGGCGCGCTGAAGAGGAAGTCATAGACCAGGGTCTGATAGGTGTCCCACTGGGTTGCTAAGGCGAGGACCGCCCCGACTTTCACGGCGTTCAGCGCGAAATCCGAAACCCGCAGCTGGGTGCGTCCCAGAAGCAGGCCATAGCCGATGAGCGCGACGAAAATCGTCAAAAAAGCGGTCAGCAGCCCGGAGACGACGCCGCCCGGCTGAAGGAGCCCGACATAGGCGGCGTGGACAAGCCCATGCACGTTGCAGTCCACGACGCCCATCAGGCTGCGCACGAGGGGATCGTCTGGTCTTGGCGCGGGGCACGCCTCGTCCATCACGCCTCCTCCAAGAGCCGCGGGAGCCAGGACGCGGGATCGTCTCCGAGCTCAGCGCGAAGATCGTCCAGGCGCCGCACCGAGGCCTCCCGGCCGGACAGCACCGTGAGAAGATCGGGCATGCCCGAGAGATTGAGGCGGGCCACGACGCTGTCATTTCCGTGCTTGATGAGGAAGCAGTGCGCGGTGTCCGGCAGGGTGCGGACGAGGTCGAATTCGTGGGCGGTGAGACCGAAGCCGCCGCAGTAGTCGCTGGCCTGGGCCTTGGGATTGACCATGAAGATCTGGGTCGCCGCCTGCTCGATGATGGCGCTGGAGATGCGGCTGGAGAGCGCATCCTGAGCGCTCTGCGTGCAGAAGCCGACGATGCCGTTGCGCTTACGGATCGTTTTCTCCCAGTCCTTGATGCGCGCGACGAACGCATCGTCGTCCAGGGCCTTCCATCCCTCGTCGATGACGATGATCGACGGGGTGCCGTCCAAGCGCTGCTCAACCCGGTGGAAGAGGTAGAGCATCGCGGCCGTGCGCGCGGCCGGATCCTCGAGGATCTGGGTCATGTCGAAGCCGATGGTGCGCTCATCGAGGTCAAGCTGGTCTTCCGCATTGTCGAAGAGCCAGGCGTAGTCGCCGCCGCTGTGCCAGGGCGCGAGGCGGGCGGCGAGGTCCGTCGCAGACGCCCGCCGAGCGCCCTTAAAGAGCTCGGCAAAGTAGCGCAGACGCCGGTAGCGCTCGGGCTGGGTGAAATTGGCGTCGACGGCTTCGGCGATCCGGGCGGCGTCCTCGGCGTCCAGGCGCTCGCCCCGCGCCGTCACCAGAAGGGCGGCCCAGTCGGAAAGGAACTTACGATTGGCGGCGTCGTCAGGCAAAAGCAGGGGATTGAGGCCGGTGGCGGCGCCCGGGCGCAGGACGTCGTAGCGCCCGCCGATGGCGCGCAGGAAAATCTCCGCGCCCCGGTCCTTATCGAAATAGATCGTCCTAGGATTAAGTTTTTGCGCCTGCGCCAGGAGGAAGCCCAGAACGACCGTCTTCCCTGAGCCTGAGGGGCCGATGACGGTGAAGTTGCCAAGATCCCCTTTGTGAAAGTTGAAGTAGTAGGGCCCGGCCGACGTCGTCTCGAGAAGGGTGACGGCGGGGCCCCAATGATTGCCGTCGGCGGTTCCGACAGGAAAGTTGTGGAAGCTGGCGAGGCTGGCGAAATTGCTGCTGGAGACGAGGGATCGTCTGGCGATATCTTTGAAATTTCCGGGAAATTGAGCCCAGAAGGCAGGCTCCAGATTCACGTCCTCGCGCACGGCGATCACGCCGAGCTCAGTGAAGGCGGACTGAACATCCGCGCTCGCCTCATTAAGCGCGGCGAGGTCGTCCGCCTTGACCATAACGGTGAGATGATGCTCGCCGAACGCAGATCGGCCGGCCGCCACCTCGTCCTTCGCGGTCGTGAGATCCGCGCGCAGGCTGAGGGCCTCGTCGTCCGCAGCGCGCATGCGGCGAAGGGCGAGGTTCATCCGATCAAGGGTCTGCTGGCGATCGACGAAGCCGAAGCTCTGGGTGAGCACCATCTCCACCGGGAGGCGCAGGAGGTCGTCGATCATTCCCGGGGAGGTGTGGCCTGGATAGTCCTTGATGGAGATCATGGCGGCAAAGGCGCGGCCGAGCCTGCCGGCCGGGCTGAACTCCATGGCGTCCACGCCGAAGCTGACGCGTCGGTAGGGGAGGTAGCGGCCGAGGTCGGCGGCGGGCAGTCTGACCGGCCGCATTTCGCCGTTGTAGAGGAGGGAGAGAAACTCCAGGATTTCGGAGCACTGCCCCTGAGGCCCCGTGTAGACCGTCAGCACGCGGGCGCCGTAGGCGGAGAGCGCGGAGAGGAGACTGTCGCGGGCGGCGTTGAGGGCGCTCTGCTCGCGGACGAGCTCGGCGGCCGCCTCCTGCCTGTCTGAGGCGCCGCGGAGGAGGTTGAGGGCCTCCTGCAGCAGCCCGACCCGCCCCTGCAGGGGTCGGCGGACCAGGGTCAGGAAGAGGTCGTTGGTGTAAAGCCGCCGCCCGCTCAGACGGGTGCGCCACTGCGCGTCGAGGGACCGGCTGAAGGGATCGCTGAACGCGCCGGTCATTTCAGGCGAGATCTCGCGCCTGACGATGTGGTGGTAGAGCGCGAAACGCGAATTAGCGACGCCGCGCAACAGGGTTTCGCGCACCGACTTTCGATAATTGAGCTCTTCGGTGTCCGCCGTCTCGAAGGGGAAGCCCTTGAGGTGGAGGACCTGCATCAGCCGCCCGTCGCGGGTCTCGATGGTGGCGTCGTCCACGTGACGCGCATAGGGCAAACGGTCGCCGGCGGCGGCCTCTTTCTGGGGATCCAGCGCCGGCGCAAAGCGTGTGGACAGGAGGCTCATGGCTTAGGCCGAGTAAGAATTGCAGCGCCAAAACCGTGCGTTGCGCACCGGTGGACATCGGCTGACCTTGGTCATCCAAAGGTCGAAGAAGCGCGGCTCCTTCAGACACCCGAGATACCCGATCACATGGAGCACAAGCGCGGCAATGAGCGCCCAAAAGGACTTGGTGATCAAAAAGAGTTCAATCGTCACGACGGCGTTCAGAACAAAGTAGCTATACGTCACGCCAGCGAACATCTGCGGCCGCGTCAAGGCGCCGAACACAGGATCGCGGGCGAGCTGGGCCATGGCTTAGCCGCCGACGGCGACTGAGCGGATGCCGGCGACGATGGCGGCGGCTCCGAAGACGATGAAGCAGCCCAGGATCACTGTCGCGCCGCGTCTCCAGTCGATCCTGCCGGTCAGCATCATCAATCCCGTGGCGCCCACGGCGATGACGGCGAGGGCGGTGGCGACGTTCCCAAGGAGCGTGCCCTGAAGCCAATTCACGGCGGTGAGGATCACATTCGACCCGGCTGGATCAAGCTGCACCGCCTGAGCGCGGGCGGCTTGGGCGCTGAGGGTGAGGAGGACGAGCGCCATGCAGGCGGGGGATCGCGCCGGAGGGGCAAGGGTGGTCTTGACCATAGGCTTCACCTTTCCGCCGCGGCGCTGGAGCGCTGGCTTAGGCGCTCGAGGATGGCGGCCACATAGGCTTGGGTCTCCTTATAGGGCGGCACGCCCCCAAAGCGGTCCACGGCGCCTGGACCGGCGTCATAGGCCGCCAGGGCGCGCACAAGGTCGCCGTTATAGCGTCTCAGCAGAAAGGAGAGATACGCCGCGCCGCCGGCGAGATTCTGGCGCCTGTCGTAGGGATCGACCCCCAAGGCGCGCGCCGTGCCGGGCATGAGCTGCATCTCGCCGACGGCGCCGGCCGGGGAGACGACGCCGGCGCGGATGCGCGATTCGCGCCACGCGACCGCTTCGATCAGGTCGGGGCTAAGAGCGGCCGAGGCGGCCGCCTCAGCGAGGTCGGCCCGAGCCGGGGGGAGGCGCGGGGGCGCGTTAAGCGGCCTCCCGCCCAAATCCGCGATGGCCCGCGACCCGGTTTGTGACGTCACCTCTGGCTGGTCGTGCACCGTCACCTCGCCTGAGGCGTCAATTTCTAGAACTTGAGCCTTCAGCACGCTCGGCGTCAGGGCGATGATGATGACGGCGGCGAAGGCGTTGCGGCGACGGGCGGCGGGCCGCGGACAGGGTTGGCTAAACGTCTTCATGTCCCCTTGCCTCTTGAAGCGGGCCGACCCAGGGCGCACGCCCTCGCCGATCCCTTTAACTACGCGAACTGGCCATCCCCAGATGCGTGGGTCAATGCGCACGTGGCGCTTCGTAGCCGAACGTAAGGCTGGAGAAGGTCGTTTCGAAATCCGCGTTTGGGTTTCCGGCGATGGGCTTGGTCCAGATCACGTTGATGAGCCAGGTGCCGGTGTGTGGAACGGTGAAGGCGGCGCGGCCCGCCGCGTCGCTGAGGCGCATCTCCACGGGGCGGGCGTCAAACTCCAGATTGGTGAGCTTCACAAGCGCCCCCTGAAGGGGCTTTCCCTCGTAATAGACATGAACCGGCAGCGCCTCGTTTGCGGCCAGGAGGTAGGGGTTCTTATCTGGAACGATCTCGAGAGAGAGGCCCACGGGTCGCGTCACCCAGGGCTCGGCGCCCGTTGGGGTCCCCACGCGAATGAGGGTCTTGGCCCTGCGGCTATAGATTTCCCGGCCGGGCTGCCCGCTCGTCTTCGTGCGCTCCCGATAAGCCACGGCCGGCGTCAGACCCTCGACCTTGATGTAGTCGTTGAACCGGATGAACGGCAGCTCGCTGGCCGCAAAGGTCGACTGAAACGCCAGCTCATACGTCCCCGGCGTCCGGAACGGGATATCGCCGTCCTTTTCAGGCGTCGGGCGAAGGGAGTTTTTTTGATCTGCGACGCCGTCCGGACCGTAGCTGCGAAACAGAACGACCCGATCGATCGCCCCGGACCAGCGCGACCGGAACGGGCCATGACCGACAAGGATCGTGAACGGCGTTGACGATTTGGGGGGTAGATTGAAGTGCTGCGGCTGAAGCCAGAAATCATGACCGAGGGCCGGACTGGCGAAAAGCCACGCGGCGAGCACGAGCCTGAAACGCGTCATCGAGGCGACCCTCTCCCAGTGCGAAACGGATCGGTCCGCCGGACGGTTCGGCATCGACAGTCCCGGCGGGGTCCGGCGTCGATCTTTGCGTCGCCGGCGGCGCCTGCCGTCGTCTTCCATGGGGGTTACGGATCCGGAGCGGTGGCGGATGCGGGCTTCCCGAGTGAGAACGCCGTTTCACGCGTTTTATGCGCCCTTTGCGCCGGCGCAGCAGCCCTCGTTGCGGCGGGCCCGGCGGACGCGCACATGGGCACGGGCCTTCCCGGAGGGTTCGCCTCGGGGTTCATCCATCCCTTGACCGGATTTGACCATCTCCTGGCCATGGTCTCCGTGGGCCTTTGGGGCGCTTTTCTCGGACGGCCGTTGATCGTCGCCCTTCCGGTCATTTTTCCGACGATCATGGCGTTTGGGGCTTTTTTGGGCATCGCCGGCGTGCCGTTTCCCCCCGTCGAGATCGGCATTGCGGTTTCAGTGCTCGTCCTGGGCTCTGCGATCCTTTTCGCGTGGCGCGCGCCCATTTGGGCGGCTTGTCTGATCGTCGCGGTGTTCGGACTTTTTCATGGCTACGCGCATGGCCGCGAGCTGCCCTCGGCGGCCGATCCCATCGGCTTCGCCGCGGGCTTCGTCCTGTCCACCGGCCTCCTGCACATCAGCGGCATCGCCATCGGCCTTCTGAATGATCGCCCCGGCGGCATCCTCGTGACCCGAACCCTTGGCGCCCTCGTCGCCGTCGCCGGGGTCTATTTTCTGACGACGGCTCTCTTCAAATGAGGGGGGGCGCGCTTCCTCCCGCTCTCTTAAGCGCGGCTTTGGGCCTCGCCTTAAGCTTCGCGCCGCAGAAGGCTGTCCCTCCGGCGCTTGCGGCCTTTGCGGCCCTTGCCGTTCTGGGAAGCCTTGTTTCGGCGCCGGCGTCATGGCTGGACGGGGTGTTCCTCGGCTGCTGGGTCGGCGTGATCATCGCCGCCGCCTGCGTGCATCTGCCCCACGGCCTTGGGACGAGGGGGGCGGTGGTCCTCTCGCTCTACGCCGGGTTCTGGACCGGCGCCGTGGTCGCCGGGGCCGGCAGCCCTTTCGACCTCGTCAAGGCCATGCCTCTTGCCCTCTTATGCGTGCCTGGGGCCTTTATTGTTCAGAAGGGCTGGGGCCTTGCCCTGAAGGTGGCGACCAGTTGGCTGATCGCCATCGCTATTCTGAGCGCCGCGCTCCCCCTCGTCCCAACCCCCGGATACAAGCCTGATCACATGGAGTGACCGCCATCATGGCCGTCGTCGCCGGCAGGAGGCAAAGGGCCCGGGGCGGCCCTTGGCTGAACGGAGACTTGGCGGCGACCCAGTCCTTAAAAGGCGACATAGGGACCAACGACGCCGCCGGCGCTCCGGTTCTCGATGGCCGTGTAGACCGAGCGCCCGTAGAAAAACGGCAAGCCGAGGTCGAAGCTCTCGGCGTAGGCGGTGCTCGGATAGATGATGTTCGGATTGGCGCCGATCCCTGGAAGGACAGCGAACGTGGGGTTGCTGTTGAAGGCTGTTTCGGCGTTGAAAAGGGAGAAGCTGTCGGTAAAGGTCGTCCCGTTCAGGCCGTGGATGACGGGACTGAGGGTCTCGGTTGCGGCCGGGCAATAGAAGCCGTTGAAGCCGGATGCGGTGCACAGGGTCTGGCTGCTATCTTCAAAGAAGTAGGCGCTGCTTCCACTATCGACGAAGCTGTTGGTGAGGTTTTGGCCGCCATAGACGATGGTGAAGAGGCCGGGTCCGTTCGCCGCGGTGGAGGTCGAAACCGAGTAGACCGTCGCCGATCCCAAAGTGTTGTTGGTCTGGGTGCCGATGCCGAAATAAAGCGTGCCGGTCATGCTCGCTTCGCCCGTCGCGGGAGAGGCGGGGAGGACCATGATGGTGCCGTTGTTGTCCACGGACATGGCCGCGACAGGATTGGGCAGTTGCTGGAAAGGCGCGCTGGCGCTGGCGGTGCGGGCGATGACGGAGGTGCAGCCGCTGGTCGGGCAGTCAAAATAAATGGCCGCAGACTGGCCGCCCTGTTGGCAGATGAGCCCGCAGTCCGTGGTCGTCGTGCCGATGCCGATGATCCCGTTCCCGCCGAAGTCCTGCACCGAGCTGAGATTGGAGCCTCCGCCAGCGGAACAGGCCGAGGGGACGTTGGAAAACTGTCCCGTATCGCCGAGGATCTGAAGCGGCATGCTGGCGACGCTCTCGCCGCCGATGGTGAGGTTGGCGGACCTGACCGAGCCGAACACGTAGCCGTCCACATACTGGTAGCACTCGCCCACGGGATTGGAGTTGGCGTCGGTCTCGAGGGGAAGGGCGCTCAGGAGGCTTGCGTTGAGCACAGTATTGAAAATCCGAAGTCCCACCGAGCCCGTATCGACGATGACGTGGTCGATGGTTTGGCAGTTCGTGGTGCTGCCGGGGGCGCAGAGGGTCACCGTGGCGTAGGCGACATTGGTCTGCGGCGACGGATTGGCGCCGGAGAGGAGGGACGCTGGCCCTGAATCCACGCTCACCGTGACGAAGTTGGATAGGGGCGTCGTCGTGGTCGTGGCGGTCGAGCCGCTGGAGCTTGAGCCTGAGCTCGACCCGCCGCCTCCGCCCCCGCAGGCGGCGAGGGCCAGGGCGGCGGCCAAGGCGCAAAGGCGTTTGAACATTTTCGGCAGCCTATTTTAAATTGGCGAGGGCGAACCCGGCCGGTTGCAGCGCCGGCAGGAGCGCCACCCCCCAGAATGCGCCAGGATGTCCACCGGTCTGCACTTGAAGATTGGCGCGGTTGACCATCAGGGGGTGACGGATCCGCGCGCCGCCGCGCTGGGCGTTGTCCGCCTGGACGGCGTCGAAACTGTCCCCGAGGATTTGCCTTAGGTTGGGCCTGCCCGGACCGCGCCAGGTGACGGCGAAGACCAGGCCGTCCGGCCGGGTGTATTCCCGTACCGTCCCCTGGTTTTGCAACGTCAGGGTGTGGACCGTATAGGGGCCCGCCACCGTAGAAACCACCGCAGCGCCGAGAACCGCGCGATCGGCGTCGACGCTGGCGTAGGCCCGGCCGAGACCGGCGCTTGCGGAGCCGGCGGCCCCGAAAAGACCTGCTGACGCCACAAGGGCGGCCAGGGCCGCCAGAGCGGGCTTGCATCTCATCACGCGACAACTCCACCGAAGACGCTGCGGCGAGTCACGCCGCCGCAGGCCTCACCATGGCGGATAGTGATCTTAATTTTCAACCGAAGGATAGGGGCTCGCGCGGGACGGGGGGCGGGAGCCGCACTTTCTGGATACCAAAACGACATCGCGACACACGCTGAACCTCATCCAACGGTCCATTTTGACGGCGCCGTCGCTCAAGCGCCTCCGGCGGATCGCGGGGGAAACGGCTTTCGCCTCGACAGGGGACGGCGCCTTTAGAATTAGTTGCCGATGTCAACAAAAAGGGGGCGGCGGACATGACTTGGGACGTGGAGGCCGTACGCGCCTTCAATCGCTTCTACACCCGCCGTGTGGGCGCCCTTGACGCCAACGTCCTGGGAACCGGCTACACCCTGCCCGAAGCCCGGCTGATCTTCGATATCGCCCAGACGGACGGGGCGCTGGCGTCGGAGCTGCAGCAGAGCCTCGGGATGGATGCGGGCTACCTCAGCCGCATCCTCGGCCGCTTCGAACGTCAGGATCTGATCACGCGGACGCGGAGCGAGGCTGACGGCCGGCTTCGTCTCATCCGCTTGACGCCCGCGGGCCGCGCAACGTTCGAGGCGCTGGATAAGCGCCAGCGAGAGGCTGTGGAGCGCATGATCGCGTCCCTCACGGCGTCCATGCGGCGCGACCTCGCCTCCGCCCTCGGCCTCGTCCGGACGCTTCTCTCGCCCAAGGGGGAGATCACGACAAGGATCCGAACCTTCCGTCCGGGGGATCTTGGCCTTGTCGCCGCGCGTCAGTCCCAGCTCTATGCCCAGGACTACGGTTGGGGCGTCGGTCTTGAGGCCAACGTCGCCGAAACCACAGCCGCCTTTCTGCGAACCTTCAAACCCGGCCGCGAGCAATGCTGGATCGCCGAGGCCGAGGGGACCATGGCGGGCTCGGTCATGCTTACTGACGAAGGCGGCGGCCTTTGTCGGCTGCGTCTGCTTTATGTGGAGCCCGCCGCGCGAGGGCTGGGCCTGGGCGACGCCTTGGTCGGGACCTGCGTGGCCTTCGCGCGTGAGGCGGGGTATTCGGCCATGACCCTTTGGACCCACGCCGTTCTGACGAACGCGCGCCGCATCTATGCGGCCTATGGGTTCAAACGCGTATCTCAAGAGGTCCAGACCCTGTTTGGGCCGCCAGTGCACAGCGAGACCTGGCTTATGGACCTCGCGCCATCCTCACAGACCGGGCCGTCTGACGCCGCGCCCCCTCCAAAGACGTGAAGCAGTCGTTAGGCTTAGGCTGTTAGGGAGAAGTCCCAAGAGGCCGTCGTCGGAGGAGACGCATGCCCATCATCAAAACGTCAACAAGCTATCGCTCGGCTCTGGATCACTTCGAACCCGAGCCGTCCCTCGACGCGTCCGAACAGCGAAAACTGCGCGGTCACCTCGAACAGATCGACTACACCGCTTACGATGCGGACGTGAAGGTGTTGAGGAAGGCCATCGGGGAGATCAGCGTCACCCGCATGAAATCCCTCGCCCTCAGCGTCGCCAGGGCGCGGGCGGAGTGGGTGCAGACCGCCCTCGTCCTCGGCGACGCCGGCCGCGCGCCGTCCTCGGAGGAGACCGAACGCCTCTCTGAGCGGCGGGCGGCGTTTGAAGAGATGCGGGACGCCTATGAAGGCGTCCGGCGGATGATCGAGCGCGGATACCTCGCCTACAATCCCGCCGCGGAAAGCCCCACCGCCTAGAGGGCGCGGGCGCTTGAGGGCGCGCTAAGGACCGCGTCGGTTCACCCCAGGCGCGGCTGGCCGTTGGAGGCGCTGAGGCCTCCGTCGACGGGCAGGTTCACGCCGTTGACGAAACTCGCGTCCTCGCTGGCGAGGAAGGCGATGACCGACGCCACCTCAGCCGCCTGCGCCGCCCGGCCCATGGGGATGCGGTCCGCGAACCGCGCCATGAGCGCCGCGTTCCCCTCGATGAGGGCGGTCATTTCCGTGAGGGTCAGGCTTGGGGCCACCGCATTCACCCGCACCCCTCGGGAGCCGTATTCAAGGGCTAGCGCCCGCGTCAGGTTTGTCACCGCCCCCTTGGCCGCATTGTAAAAACTGAGCCCCCAGTCGCCGCCGAGGCCTGAGACCGAGGAGACGTTGACGATGGAGCCCTTGGTCTTGAGGAGGTGGGGGAGGGCGGTTCGGCAGCCGAACACGACCCCGTCCACGTCCACCGCCATCACCGCGCGATACTGCTCAAGGGGAACGTCGGTGAAAGGGCCAAAGGCGCCCAGAGCCGCGTTGTTGATCAAGGCGTCTAGGCCGCCAAAGCGCGCCAGGGTCGCCTCAACGAGCGCTTCCACGTCCTCGAGCTTGGAGACGTCGGCGGGATGGACCAGGGCCTTGTCCTTATCCAAGGAAGCAGCCACGGCCTCGAGGCGATCCGCTCGGCGACCGGCGAGGACGACCTTGGCGCCTTCGGCGTGGAAGCGCGCCGCCGTGGCCGCCCCGATCCCCGAGCCGGCGCCTGTGATGATCACGACCTTGTCGTTAAAACGGCCCATGGACGTCTTCCTCCCGCGCGCGGATGGGACCTCGGCGCCGCGTGGATACGCAGTCCTAAGACCTGATCTTGGCCTTGTAAGCGTGGATCCGCAGCCTGTCGATTAGACCCAAGGCGACACAGCTGTGGATTGTGTAAAAAGACGCCCGCCGCCGGGGGGCGACGGGCTCTTCTTGCTAAATCCGCCCAGCGCGGCGGCCGCAGGACCGGGTCTTAGAATGCGGTCCGCAGGGTGATCTGAACCGTCCTGGGCGCGCCCTGATAGGCGTAGCCGTAGGAGTAGGCGGGGCTGGTGTTGTTGTCCGTGGTGAAGATGTTGAGCGAGCCGAGGTACCTATAGTCGAAAAGGTTGATCACGTTCAGCTGAATGAAAGATCCGGGGTGGATCCAGTCCAGCCGCCAGCGGAGGTCCGTGTCGAAGGTGTAGTAGGCGGGAACCTTCAGGTCGTTCACCAGGGTCACATAACGCTGATCCACATATTTGGCGGTGAGGCCCACGGTGAAGTCTTTGATGTCGTAGGTGACCCGACCGGCGACCTGCCAGGGCGGGGTGTCGGCCAGCTGCTTGCCTTTCGTGTCGATGGTGTAGGTGGCGCTGTAGGGAATATTGCTCTCGTCTTCGCTATGATTGTACGAGAACGAACCGATGACGTTCAGGTGCGGCAGGACTTCCGCGCCGACAATGCCTTCAAACCCGTAGAACTCCACGGTGCCGACGTTCTGATCCACCGAGTCGCCCGTGGTTTCATCGAAGGAGGTGACGATGTGGTTGTTGTCGTCGAGCTTATAGATGTCGAAGGTCGCTTTGATCTTCGGCGCCTGGAACCGGTAGCCGAGCTCGTAGGTGGTGGAGGTCTCGGGCTTCACATTGTCGATGCCCACGGCGTTGGCCGTCGTGCCCGACCCCACGACCGCGATGGAGTAGAGGTCGTCGTTGACCGGCGCGTTCAGGGCCTGGGTATAGTCGAAGAACACCGAGTTGTGCGCGTCGAAATTCCAGGTCAAGCCGAGGTTCGGGAGGGCGGCGGTGTAGGAGGTGTGGATCTTGAACGGTAGAACGAGGTACCCTGCGGCCTTAGCGATGGCGGCGTTGCTGGTGCAATACACAGACGAGGGCGGGGAGGTGTAGCAGTACTGATTCAGGTCCCGCAGATAATCAGGCACCCGCACGCCGAGGTCGAGGCGCAAGCGATTATCCAGGAACTTGCCAATGTACTCCACGCTTTCCTGATCAAGCTCGGCGTCGGTCAAGCGGTTACGCTTTTGGAGCACCTGGCCGTCGGCGCCGATGATGGGCGTTCCGTACCCGGCCAGTCCGCCAAACACACTGTCAGGGTACCCGTCCGCCTGCAGGAGGCCGTATTCGCCGGTCTGGCGCACATGCCCATGGTCATAGGCGTAGGCGAATTGGAGGAGCTGCCCGGGCATGAAGTCCCAGATGAGGGAGTTGTTCACGGTCCAGCGCGTGGTCTGGGTGTTGCTGGGCGAGAGGACGCGAACCGTGTCGGTGCATACCGGCGCTCCGGTCGCCGTCACGGCGCCGTCGAGGTCGATCCCCGACACCACGCCGTTGGTGAAGCAGGTGGGAAGGTTCGCCTTGGAGGTGGTCAGCCCGACACCGACGAGGCGCGGATCGGTGCCCTTAATGGTGGTGGAGCCTTCGCCGTTGGCCAGAACCCATTGATAGCTCGGGTCGACGGTGAGTTTGAGGTTTGGCAGAAGCGTGAAGCGCGATTCGCCCCTGACGTTGCCCGTGTCGGTGGGGTTCTCTTCAAGGCCCTGGAAGTTGGCGTTGGAGGCGGTGCTGCTCGGCGGGGTGTAGAGCGGCGAGTAGTCGCTGCCGAAGGGCGTCGCAAGCAGGCCGTGGTAGTTATAGCCGGCGGTGGTGACTGGGTGGTAGTTAGATCCCGTGGTCAGGCCCTGGGAGGCGAAGTTATAGCCATCATAAAAGTCCGCCACCTGGATGTCATAGAAACCGGCCACGGCGATGAAGTCGCCGTTGGTGCCGAGCGGCTGATAGACTTTGGTGTTGATCTGCCACTTTTTGTCTTTGCCGACGCCGGTATACTTATTATTCCCCTGATCTGATCCTTCAAACCACGCCTTGGTGCCCCAGGGTGTAAACTCGCCCGTCTGGATGAGGCCTGCGATGCGGGCGTAGTCGAAGCTGCCGGCGGAGAAGCTCAAAAAGCCGCCGAAGTCCTTGGTCGGCGTCAGGCTGTTGATATTGACGAGACCGCCGAGGGAGGAGGAGGTGGGGCTGTCCACGTCCGTGGACCCGGTGATGACGTTGACGCTGGCGATGGCTTCAGGGTCGATGAGTTCGCCGGCGTAAATGGCGTAGTTGCCGGCGTCGTTGAGGGGAACCCCGTCAACGAGTTCGGCGATGTTGGCCCCCTTGATCCCGCGGATGGCCAGGTGGCCGCCGCTCCCGGACATGCCGTAGGGGTCGTCGTTGGTGAAGCTTACGCCGGGCACGAGGTTCAGGTCGGAGAGGGCGTTTGCGCCGGCGGGCTGGGTGGAGATGAACTGTTGGCTGATTTCCTGACGGGTCTTGGGCGCCTCCTGCTCCTTAACGATGCCGCCGATCTCCTGTTTGGCCTTGGAGGTGACCACAAGCTCTTGCACGGTCTCAGAGCCGGTGGATTGGGCGAAGGCGACCGGCGCGCAAAGGCCAGTCGCGGCCATAGCCGTCGTCGCGAAAGCGATCAGCTTTCTCGTCATCATCAATGTCCCCGTTCGTCTAGGTCCGCCCCCCCGGGGACAGCTCAGAGGCGGGGCCATAGAGGTGAAACGCGACACGTTTGTGAAATATAGCGCGCGATCGCGTTGCGCCTATGAAGTGTATCGTCAATGCCACAGTAACGAGATCGCGCGTGGGCGGCAGGGCTTCGCGCCTCCGTCGCCGACCCCGTACGGGCGTTGGGTCGTGACCGCGGGGCGCCGCAAAGGACGCCTTCCACCGAAATATGACGCCTTCGAGGGGCGGCCCGAGGTGTAGGATCAGGAAAAATCTGAGGAAACCGCCCCATGCGTCTCAAAGCCCCCCGCATCCCGCCCCTAACGGATCACGAGCTTTCCCCAGAGCAGGCGGTCGCGCTTCTTCCCCTGCGCGCCCGCGGGGAGGTGCTCAACATCTTCCGCACCCTCGCCCGGGATCCGGACGCCTTAACCGCCTTTCTCGCCTGGGGCGGCTATGTCCTCAGCCGGCGCAACGGCCTCTCGGCACGGGATCGGGAGATCGCCATCTTGCGGATCGGATATTTGTGCCGGTCAGGCTACGAGTGGACCCAGCACGTGGAGATCGGCCGCAATGCGGGCCTCACGGCGGCGGACGTGGCGCGCATCAAGGCGGGGCCGGAGGCGGACGGGTGGACGCCCGCGGAAAGCGTCCTCCTGCGGGCGGCGGACGAACTGCACAAGGACCAGTTCGTCGCCGACGCCACATGGGAGAGGCTCGGCGACCACTATAGTGAGAAGGCCCAGCGCGATCTTGTCTTCACCGTCGGCCAATACACGCAGGTCTGCATGCTCCTCAACACCTTCGGGGTGCAACTGGAGACCTGCGCCACCCTTGATCCTGATCTCGACGCTCGCGCCTAGGCTCCACGACAAAGACGGCGCCCGTGAGGGCGCCGTCTCATCGCATCGAGCGGCGACATTCAGAGGGATGTCGTCACTTCAACCCTAGGCCCAGCCTTGGCCTTATCCCTGGGCCTGAGGCGCCACCGGAATGGGGACGAAGATGTTGCGCCCCCCATGCTCCACCATGAGGAGGACGGATTTGCGCTGAAGCCGCTTGGCGTCGGCCACGGCGGCGGCCACGTCCGCGGGCCGCTCGGCGCGGTGATCGCCGGCCCGCACGATGACGTCGCCAGGGCTTAAGCCCGCTTCGGCGGCGTTCGACTGCGCCCCAACCTTTTCAACCACCACCCCGCGGGCGTCGTCATTGAGGTTGAAGCGCTGGCGCTCGGCCTCGGTGAGGGCGGAAAGCCGCATGCCGAGAACCGGCGCTGCGCCGGACGCGTCCTCGCCCGCTCCACCCTCGGGCGCATCGTAGTCGGCTCGGGCGAGCTGCTGGTCGCTAGGCCGGATCCCCGCCGTGAGGGTTAGGGTCTGAGGTCGCCCATCGCGCAGAAGGCTAAGGCGCAGGGACGCCCCAGGATTGGAGAAGGCGACTTGGCGGGTGAGGTCGGAGGCGGAGGTGACGGAGCGTCCGTCCACGGCGGTGATCACGTCGCCGATCTTTAGGCCCGACCGCTCCGCAGGGCCGCCGGCGGCCAGGCCCGCCACAAGGGCGCCGTCCGTGGTCTTCAGCCCAAGGCTGTCGGCCAGGTCCGGCGTCAGACCTTGGATGCTGGCGCCAATATAGCCGTGTTCGATGCGCCCCTTGGCGATGAGTTGGCGCGAGACCGACTGGGCCACGTCCGCGGGGATGTCGAAGCCTATCCCCACAGACCCGCCCGTGGGCGAGTAGATGGCGGTGTTGACCCCCACGACCCGGCCGTAGACGTCGAAGGTCGGGCCGCCGGAGTTGCCTCGGTTGATGGGGGCGTCGATCTGCATGTAGTTCACAAGCGACGCGTCGGCGACATTATCCCGGCTGAGGGCCGAGACGATCCCGGCGGTGGCGGTTCCGCCGAGGCCGAAGGGGTTGCCCACGGCCACCACCCAGTCGCCCACACGCGGGCGCCCCGCGTCCTCGAACCGGACGAAGGGAAAGCCAGACCCGTCCACCTTGACCACAGCGATGTCCGTGGCCGGATCATGGCCGACCACATGGCCCTTGAGCACGCGCTTGTCCGCCGTGCGCACGGTGATGGTGTCCGCCCCGCGGATCACGTGGTTGTTGGTGACGATGTATCCGTCAGGGGAGATGAAAAACCCTGATCCCGTCGCCTGCATGCGCGGCGCGGGCGCTGCGGGTCCCGCGGCTCCCGGGGGGATTTGGAAGAAGCGGAAGAAGGGATTTTGCGCCCCATCCTGGCCGCCCTGGCCGTCTTCATCCCCACCCCCGCCGAAGGGGAAGGGAACCCCGCCTTGGAGGGCCACTTCGCTGGCGTCCGCCTTGCCGCTCACATCGATGGAGACCACGGCGGGGGAGACCTTGGCGATGATGTCGGCGAAGGACATGGGGGCGCCGGGGGCGGCGATGCCGGCGGTGGGGGCCATGGCGTCGGCGATCGCCCCGGGACTGTGTCCTGCAGCCCACACTAGAGCACCGCACGCCAGGGCGGCGCCGGCGACGCCGCCGGCCAGAAATCCTTTGCGTCTGCTGACCATGGTGAGTTTTCCAATCTGTCGCGTTTGCGAGACCCGGCTGAAGGCCGTCTGACGGTTCAGTAAAATATGGAGTTTTTGGATAAATCAGTGGCGCCACTGTGGCGGACCTAAGGCTTTGCGAGGGGGTGGTCCTTCCCTGCGCCCACAGGGGTCAAAGCAGGCGTAACGCTGTCACACACACGCCCAAAGGGGCCTTATTTGCCTGATTAGGGGCGTTTGTGTCGTCAATATGTCATGTTGGCGTTACCGAAAATTCACGGTTCATCCACGAAAGCATTGTTAACACGAGTTAGTGCAAGCCGCCGCCGCTGCCTGAAGGCCGGCTTGGGGATGACAAGAGGGAAAACAATGTCTTTTAAGACCGCGCTTTTGCGGAGTGCGACAGTCGGCGCGTTCATCGCGTTCGCCGCCGGCGCCGCCCACGCTGAAACTACGCCCGCCGCGCCTGCCAAGACGGTGAAGCATCACAGCCGCCATGTGGTAAGGCACGCGCCCGCCAAGGTCGTCGAGCCCGCCGCCAGCGCCGAAGAAGTCCGCGCGCTGAAGGCCGAGATCGAAGAACTGAAGGCGCGCCTGGATTCAACCGCCCAGGCGCAGCAGGCCACAGCCGCTCAGGTGGCCGAGACCCAGGCCAAGGCCAGCGAAGCGGCGCAGAACGCCGCCGCGGCCGAGGACAAGGTTGAGACCATCCCCGAGCAGGTCAACGTGGCCGTGGGCCAGCTGCCCAAGCCCAAGACCGACAAGATCTATCTCGGCCCGGTGAGCCTGAAGTTTGGCGGCTTCATTGCGGCGGAAGGCATTTACCGCTCCCGGGCGGAAGGCGCCGACATCGCCTCCTCCTTCAACTCCATTCCCTTCTCCGGTCTGGGCGGCGCAGCATCCTTGACGACCGCCACCGGCGGCAGTGCGGCCACCGGCAACGCGGCCAGCATCGGCCATACTCAAGAGCTCCGCTTTACCGCCCGTCAGAGCCGGGTTTCCGGCCTTGCAGAGGCGGACGTCGATTCCAACACCCACCTTGCCGCCTACGGCGAGTTTGACTTCCAGGGCGGCGCCCAGACCGCCAACTCCAATGAAAGCAACTCCTACAATCCGCGGATCCGCAATCTTTATCTGACCCTGGACCGGAGCGACCTCGGGCTCTCCATCCTCGCCGGCCAGAGCTGGTCGCTCGCCACCATGACCACTACAGGGCTATCTCCGAGGAGCGAGGACCTGCCGCCGTCCATTGACGCGCAGTACGTTCCAGGCTTCGTCTGGACGCGCCAGCCGCAGTTTCGGATCACGGACCAGCTGGCGTCCAACCTCTGGGTCGGGGTGTCGGTTGAGAACCCGCAGACGACGTTCTCCGGCACTCTTCCCTCGGCGGCGCTTCGCGACTTCGTGACGGAGACCGCAGCCTCGGGCTTCGCCAACTCCAACGTGCTCTCCCTCAACCACTTGCCGGACGTAATCGGTAAGGTCGCTTTCGAGCCTGTGGTGTTGGACCGTAAGCTCCACCTGGAAGTGTTCGGCATCTTCGACGACTTCTACAATCGAGAAGCCGCGGGCATCACCGCCACCCCGGGCGCTACGCCCGCCGCGGCCCTCACCCTCACCGAATCGGCGACCCAGAACCAAAACGTCGACACCTACGGCGGCGGCGTCGGGTTCGGCGTCATCGTCCCTGTCGTGCCGAAGTTCATCGACTTCCAGTTCTCAGGCCTCGCCGGCGACGGCATCGGCCGGTATGGCGCGGGACAGCTTCCGGATGTGACCTATAAGTACAACGGCACGCTCCAGCCCATCCATGAGACCCTGTTCCTCGCGGGTCTGACGGTGCATGCGACCCCGTCGATCGACGTCTACGCCTTCGGCGGCCAGGAGCAGGCCAGCAAGACCTACGACATCGACGGGACCACGGCCTACGGCTACGGAACCCCGCTTGTGAACAACACCAACTGCTTTGGCGAGACCTCCACCACGACAACCTCGTGCGGCGCTCAGACCCGGACCCTTGAGCAGCTGGCCTTTGGTTTCTGGGACAAGGTCTATAACGGCCCCTTCGGTCAGTTCCGCGTGGGCGTCGAATACTCCTATACCGAGCGCAAGGCGTTCCTCGGCATCGGCGGCGCGCCGTCCACCAACGACAACATGATCTTTACGTCTATCCGCTACTATCCCTTCCAATAAGAAGGGCGGGCCTGGTTCGCCGGCCCCGACGGGTTTCCGGCGCGCTTTTCGGGGCGCGTCGTCATTTAAAGGGGTCGCTTCGGCGGCCCCTTTTTTCTTTTTAAGCGTGCTCGTTAACGCGTCACCTCAAACCCGGTCCTAGAAACGCCTTACCTGGACGCGAAGGTCGGGGAGCAACTTGGGACCGGAGGGGCGTTTGACGGGGAACAGGCTAGCGCATTGCGCCATTTTTGGGTGCGCAAACGACCCCTCGCGCCGCATAGGGGCGGGCGCGCCGTGACCGCCGATCCCATACCTATCCGCATCCTCGTTATTGAAGACGACGACACCACGGCCGCGGAAATTGTCCGTGAGTTGACCGCCAGGGGCTTCCTCACCGATCGGGCGGCCGACGGCGAGACGGGATTAGAGCTTGGCGTGGGCGGAGACTATGATGTCATCACCCTCGATAGGCTTCTTCCGCACAAGGACGGCCTCGTCCTGGCCCGCGAGCTGAAGGCCCTGGGCGTGGACACGCCCATTCTCATGATCAGCGCCCTGGCGGATGTGGATGAGCGGATCCGCGGGCTGAGGGCCGGGGGGGATGACTACCTCACCAAACCCTTCGCCCTCGCTGAAATGTCCGCCCGCGTGGAGGTCCTGGCCCGTCGCCGTCGGGCGCAGAACGACAAGCGGGGGCTTCGTTACGCCGACCTTGAGCTTGATCTGGTGACGCGCAGCGTGCGGCGCGGCGGCGTCGAACTCAAACTTTTCCCCAAGGAGATCAAGCTCCTTGAGATGTTCATGCGCCATCCTGAGCAGGTGCTGACGCGGACCATGATCTTCGAGACGGTCTGGGGCTACACCTTCGATCCCGGCACCAATCTCATCGACGTCCACGTGCGGGCCCTCAGGCGCAAGCTCGACCTGCCCGGCGCGCCGGCGCTTCTGCATACGGCCCGCGGCGTGGGATATATGTTGCGTGCCGACCCCTGACCTGACCCGCACCATCGCCTTTCGCCTCACGGCGACGCTGGGCGTTGTGTTCGGGGCTGCGGTTATCGTTCTCCTAGGGCTGGTTTACCTTGAAACCGCGGGGTTCCTATCACGGCGGGTCGACGGGATCATTACCGCGGAAGCCTCCGATCTGCAGGTTTTGAGCCCCGAGAAGATATTGACGGTGGTGCAGGAGCGGGCGTCTCGCGACCCTCTTTCTGAGTTCGCCCTCTTCTCACGCTCCGGAGAGCGCGTGGCGGGCCGAGGGCGGGCGCGCCCCGCCGATCTTCCTATAGACGGCAGGCCCCACGACGTGCCTCGCGGCCAAGGCGGCGGCGCGGAACGCGCCATGGCCCTGCGGCTTCCCTGGGGGGAAATCCTCATCGTTGGCCGAGACACCGGTCAGTTGGATGAGCTGCGGCGGGTGATCCTTGGCGCGCTCATGGGAAGCGGCGCCGGGATTTTGATCCTGGGCGGCGGCCTCGCAATGCTGCTCAGCCTTGAGCCCCTCCGCCGGGTCAGGGCCATGCAGGCGGCCACGGATGAGATCTCCGCAGGCCATCTCGCCGTGCGCCTCCCTGTGACCGCCTCTGGGGACGAACTGGACGCCCTCGCCCACCTCATCAACGGGATGATGGATGAGCTGGAGCGCCTAGTGACCCAGGCCGAGACCGTGGGGGAGGCGGTGGCCCATGAGCTTCGAACACCCCTCACGCGGCTTCGCGCGACCCTCGAACACGCCGTCGAGGCCCATGACCTTAGGGATCCGCGACGGGCGCTGCTGGAGGGCTGCGTCGAGGAGACTGATAAGGTGCTCGCCAAATTCCGGGCGCTCTTACGCATCGCGGCGGTGGAGGCGCGTAGCCGCTTCGGCGGCATCGCGGAGGTGGACCTCAGCGCCCTCGTGGAGGCGGTGGGCGAGCTTTACGCTCCCGTGGCCGCGGAGGAGGGGATCGTGCTGATCCAAGAGGTTGAGCCGTCGATCACGGTCAGGGCCGATGCGGACCTGATGACGGAGGCTCTGTCGAACCTCCTCGACAACGCCCTGAAGTTCACGCCCCGGGGCGGCCGGGTCGCCCTCTCCCTCGCCGCCGGGCCCGAGGGACCCGTCCTGATGGTGGAGGACGACGGACCGGGCATTCCCGAGCCCGAGCGGGCTATGGCCACCCAGCGGTTTTTTCGCGGCGCGGCGATGCAGAATATCCCTGGCCACGGCCTCGGCTTGAACCTTGTGGCCGCCGCCGCCGCTTTGCATGGCTTCACCTTCCACCTTGACGATGCGCATCCGGGCCTCAGGGCGAGGATCAGACTTTTCCCCGTGAAGGCGCGTTGAGGCGGGTTAAAGGCCCGCTTCAGGCTCGCTTCACGGCGTTCGGGGTTTTTGCTCCACCGCCGCCGCTTTCCTAAGGCTGGGAAGGGCGTCTCGGGTCCAGCCGCCGCCGATGGCCTTGATGAGGGCGACGCTGGCGAGTTGGCGGCGGGTCTCAAGGTTGAGGGCGATTTCCTGGTTCTGAAGTTGGGCGGTCTGAGCGGTGACCACGTCCAGATAGTTGGTGGCGCCCTCGCGGTATCGGATGAGGGAGAGGCGCGTGGTGGCGTCGGCGGCGTTCACCGCCGCCTCAGTCGCCTGCGCTTCTTCAGAATAGCGATTGGCGAGGGCGAGGGCGTCTTCAACCTCCTGAAACGCCGTCAGGACCGTCTTGCGGTAGTCGGCGCTCGCCCCTTGGAACCGCGCCCGCGCGGAGGCCACGCCGGCCTTGAGAAGGCCACCGTCGAGGAGCGTTCCGGCCAGCTGCGGCCCCAAGGTCCAGGCGGTGTCGGGCGCGGTAAGCAGGGTGTTGCCGCCGGTGTTCTGAAACCCGAACTGGGCGTTAAGGGTCACTTGCGGGAAGTAAGCCGCCTTAGCCACGCCGATGAGCCGGTTGGCGGCGAAGGCGCGCCGCTCGGCGGCGGCGACGTCGGGCCGCCGCTGAAGGAGGTCTGAAGCGAGGCCCGAGGGCGCGTCGGGGACGAGGACGGGCCCCGGCCCCGGCGGTAGGCTGAACAGGCTCGCCGGCGTTCCCACGAGGGCCGCCAGGACGTGTTCGAGAAGGGCGCGCGCCGCCTTGACGTCCTCCAATTGCGCCTTGGCGTTGGCAAGCTGCGCGCGCGCGCGCTCTTCGTCCAGGCCCGAAGACGCGCCGCCCAGATGGCGCGCGCGGGTGAGGGCCAAGGCCCGGTCATAGGCCTCCACGGTCCTTTGAAGAAGAGCGCCTTGCGCATCCAGCCCGCGCAGACTGAGGTAGGTGGAGGCGAGCTCGGCCTCTAGGCTCAACCGCGCCGTGGCGAGGTCGGCTGCCCCGGCCTGGGCCTGAGCGCGACCGGCGGCCACGAGATTGCGCACCCGGCCCCAGAAGTCGAACTCATAGCCCACGGAGGCGCCGATAAAATTATTGGCGTAGTCGTTGGGCTGATTGAGGCTGCGCAGGGGCCGCTCGGCGGACTGCTGATTATAGGTCTCTGAATCGACGCCGAACAGGGTGGGGACAAGGGCCGACTGGGCGGCCGCGGCGGCGGCTCTGGCCTGGTCGTACGCCGCAAGGGCTGCGAGGAGGGTGGGGTTGGCCTTATCCGCCTCCGCTTCGAGGGCGTCGAGGGCAGGATCCTTGAAGATCCCCCACCAGGGTCCGCGGGGCGCCGCGTCGGCGGGCGCCGCCGCGCTCCAGGGACCCGTCTCCTTGTAGGCTGCTGGAAGGGTCATGGCGGGCGGCTGGTAGGGCGGCGCAAACGAGCAGGCGCCCAAATAAAGGGCGCTGAGCGCGGCGAGGCCCCCCTTGACCCGGGCTCTGGAGGGGCGCGAGCGGGATGCTTGTGGGGCCCGCGCCCTACCCATGTCCG
>Ga0116231_10003519_pt1 | contig 32481 bp, 25 predicted proteins | sample S1TSphgellanicum_2_FD_89695 | JGI IMG/M metagenome (GOLD analysis project Ga0116231, IMG submission 89695) | Host-associated microbial communities from peat moss isolated from Minnesota, USA - S1T2_Fd - Sphagnum magellanicum MG | ecosystem: Host-associated > Plants > Peat moss > Unclassified... | reverse complement strand
TTTTTTCTGGTTGGGGAGATGGTTTTAGTGATCCGGGGGGGTTTTTTTTTAGGAGTTTTCCACCCCATTTGAAATCCCAGTATTTTCTGGGGGGTGTTGGAGGAAAAAAAAAAAAAAAAAAAAAAGAAAGTTAAGTACCTAACTCATAAAACTTGGAACCCTGAGAAAATAATTCTGGAGACGATGAGCTTGCCAAAAATATTTTCTCACATCCAAAATTTTTGGTTTTCTTTTTTCACAACCCCACCCATAAAACTAAAACTGGAACTGCAAATACGTGGGGGAGCAGTAGCTGTATTGAAGACAGCAACAGAATATGCGGTGGGCCCCTGGCAGGACTGTCAGATTGCATGGAGATCCGGGTTTGTCTCTCGACTTTCGTGCTACCCCGTGCAACTGTCGTGCCACCCGGTTCTGGGTTAAACTGGATTATTCTATTCGGGTTTAGGGTTTACCGTTGACCGTTGGTTTGGGTTTTGACTCTGGATCGGTGTTCTTTTGGGGATTTTTTTTTTAATGTAGCCAAAGTGGCGATCATCTTTAAAACGATTTAGCCAAAAATATGGCTCTAAACCAGCCATATAATTATCCTTCTACATTTTGGCTACATATTGAAAACCAAATGTAGAAATATCTGGCTTTTTTTTTTCTTTCTTTTTTTTTGTCTCTCTCACTTTTGGTGATAAGGCTTTCAAAAACCGTTCTTCTTCATTTCTGAATTTTTGCGTTTCAGTTTCGCATTTTTAGCAAAGTTTTGCAAGTTAAAACAAGGGTGGTTTTGGGTGTTCTTATTAGAGCATCCCCACCGGTGCTGAGTATGTGACCCTGCATATTAAAATCAGATGAAGAAAAGTCAAAATTTGCCAGTTTACATCAGGAAAATGGATTTGCTCCTGCATATGTCCTGAGATTCCTAAGGCTCGTAAGATGTGTAGCAAAGCTGTTGCACTGGCTAGAGAAGAGTGTAATAAATATGATCTGACTGCTGCTGAACCCTGTTTTTGATTGGCCAGGGTCCAGGTGGTTTACTGTTGTAGTAGTTCCCACATATTTGCAGTCGCACTTTCAGCTTTATGGGTGGGGTCGCAAAAAAAGTTAAGAAAGTAAAGAACTTGGACGTGAGAAATGTTTTTGCACGATCACATACTAAGCAGTGGTGGGGATGCTCATTGTTGCTACATGAGACATGTGATACATGAAAGACCTATTACATGTAACACGAAACATACTCATGTGCCAAAAGAATTGTTACATGCAAAAATGTGATACATGAACCACCTATTATTAGGTGGGACATGAAACCTACATTATGTAAAGGGAAGACACCAACATCTGCCTTCAGTCTAGGGCAAAATGTCTTGACATAGTGCCTTCCCCAACATAACAACCAAGGTAAACAATAAAAATTACAACTAATTTCCCTCTTACCAGGGATATTAGGGAAAATTTCCCCACTTCCTTCAAGAGCACAATTTTGAGCTAAGTAAGTGTTCTCATATACCAAGTAGCTCATTTGTTATGGCTCTACCCAATGTTATATGACCATGATCAATATTTTATTCCAAAAACCAACTTTTTAGGAAGGAAATTTTTCAAAAATTAGGAGTATTTTATTTTTCGAAATTAAATATTCAAAAATTAACTAATTGTTTGGGAGGCATGTGCCAAACCTACCAAGGTACTACAATATATGGAATGTTTGGAATCTAAAATTTTGAAAATTGAATTGTTGGAATTTCAATGTGTGAATATTGAAAACTAAAAACTAAAATTTCAATATGGAAAATTGAAATGTTTGAAAACTGAAAATTGAAAACTAAAATGTCTCAATAATGAAAAATTAAAATTAAAATGTCTGAAAATTGAAAACCTAACATTTGCAACATGAAATTCTATGATATTGATGAAATTCTCGAATTGGTTCCTAAGGTTTTCCACTGTCCCCTTCACATATTTGATCAGATCTACCTTTGGGAATTTGTCAGACTGTGTGAAGATGACAGTCACATGTGGAAGCAGCATGAGATATTGTCTTGTGTTAGAGGCAATGAAACGTAACCAGTAACAAAGCTCTTGATCAATCTCTTCTAAGAGCTTGGTCCAAAGCCCCAAAACTAAAACTACCAATATAATAAACCTGAAAGCTCTAATTACAGTCAGTATAGTGCCAAATGCATTCTTAAAGATGACTACATGCCACATTGTCCATACATGCCCTTGGGGGTAACACTACAAGTACTATTCAACAAAAGACAAGGTTTTAAAAACACATATAATGGAGCTCCATTTTGTTGAAGATATTTAGAGACATTAGACTTTCATTTAGCAATGGTCCTAAAACATCCCAATGGAACGATACACCTAAATGAGATCTTTTCACAATTTCCAATGAGAGAGAATTGTGTTCATCTCGTGAACAAACATAAAATTGTCATTTTCAAGTTATAGTGACCAACAATGGATACAAACAATGTTGTGTGTACAGAGGCAACAAACCACAATGCCAAGCTCTTTGCAATTGAAACCAAAAATATAATTTCGCAATGAAAAGAGGGGAAAAACGCTAAAAATATAGATATCATAAAAAAAACTATTGAAAAAAACAGGTGAAAGCAATGACACCTTGATTGAAAAGTCATCGTGTAGTCTCATTCAAATCCATGTTACACTTTTTTAACATTGCATAAATCTCATCAGCATTGTTCTCCATTATCTCTTTCAAGCTCCACACTACCTCCATCACACTTGGAAGTATTTGTACATTTCCTCCTCCTCCTCCTACCATTACTCCAAGCCTAATAGTACTCATTTCCTCCCCCACCACCCCCACGAGCCACTTCACCTCCCTCCCGACCTTTCCTCTTCGATACTTGATATAACAAGCCTAGAGTTGAGGACAAGGATTGGAAATAATAACAACAATTTGAAAAAGATAGAGAGACACAAACATAGACAAAAAGAATAGCCCAAAGAGAGAGGGGCCCAAATAGGAAAAAAAGACCTTTCATTGCAAGGATGTTATTGCAATGTAGATATACTCGAAGAGTAAAGAGTTAAAGGTAGGTGAAGCAATGGCGATAGTACAACAATGATGGGCACCTAAATATAGACAAAAAATGAAAAAATAAAAATAAAATCTCGGGTTGAAATTTAGGTCATAAAAGGTATTGTTGAATGGGCCAACTAGTGCCAATTCTAGAGCTTGGAATTAACCATGGCTTGTCTGTTCCTTTAGATTTAGAGCCATGGGGAACACATCATGGGAATAGGAAGAACTTTTTCAATCAGTAGCTTGATTGAAGAAGAGAATCTTTTTAGCTTCTGCAATGGTTATCAAAACCTACAATGTTCAACTACTTGAAAACCTACTATACTTAAGGTTAATCCACCCAAACATGGAAAATTACATCCATGTGAAAATTTTCATTCTATGAACACTTGTCATCTCCACATTGGCCAATGAGTGAGCCAAAATTTTATTCCCAAGTATAAATCCTACACAAATGTGTAGTCTCCTCCCTATGGGCAAAGCCAACAAATCACAAAAGTTTTTGAAGTTGTTATGTTCAAATAAGAATTGTCACATACATGGCACAACACATTGGGGATGTATGTGCAACATATGATGATGACACACGACATAAAAAGTTGGCAAAAATCAAATTTGCTTAGTTTAAAATGAACATGTTTCCTTTCAACTTAAACCCTAATTTGGGTTATTTGGTATATTTTTCTCATTGATGATATCATCAAGATCTAAAGCTTAAGAAAGTAGGCAAAACATGACAAGTGTAAAATTAGAACAATGTCATAACATGATAGGTTATGCTTCCTTTCAATGAAGTGCCCTAACTAGGGTTGTTCCTAAAAGGAAAGTAGATTCCCAAATGCAAATGCCATAAAATCCCTAGGATTTTTTAACTAAAAAGGGGTGATTTGTTAAAAAAAAGGTGTATGTGCTCCTTCACTATCAAGCAATGTATTTTGCAATTATAAAATGAATATGTTATGCAATCAACAAGGGTTCATTTTCATGGGACATACATAATAAAAAAATGTGTGGCATTTGTTAGCCATGTGTTAAAAGGAACGAAGGCCTTTGTGACGTTGGAATATTTGCACCTTGGTCTATTTGTACCACCAACTTATATGGCCAAACATATGTGTTGTGTGAAGGAGATTATGGAAGCAAATGGAATGTTGTCAAAATACTTGTTTTTATGTGTGCAAGTCATTTGGATTGTGATTAATAAATTAACCAAATTAAAAAAAATACAACCAAACATGAAGGTGAAAATTGAAGAAAACTAACATGGTCAATCAACTAACTCGCTTAAGGAAAGTTAGTCAAACATTTGCATATAATATTATTTTTATGGGGGCATGCCCAAACCAATCAATGAAAAAAACAATTGTCACTATGGTTAAACAATTGGCCCTAAACTACAAACAACCTTCCCATGACAAGTAAGTTTTCCACTACATGTGTGCATTTTTTTCTTTTCTCAAACCTAACAATCCATTAGATTAGTATCTATATAGTATATATTGACAAGCCATGGTTAAGAATATATGGGCAATTAGGCAACTTGTTATACAAATCTACCACATGACGAACGCACAAATTTGGTAAGTTAAAAAAATTTAAATTGTTTGAACTTAATTTAAATAATCCTATGTGTTGAACAAGTAAATCAAATGTTACACACCTAGGTGAAATCATTTAATTTACTTACTTGGTGGCCTAAAAAGGCAAACACACATAAGTGCATATGAGTTGGGATCACCAATAAAGGGATTCCCTTTATTTTTTAAATTCTTTTTGAAGCCTACTAGGTTGCCAACATATATGTCAAATTGAATGAACTCACATTCCATAAAATAACAAAGTTTTAGTGGATTAAAGTGTTCAATAGGTTAAGGTCTTGGCCACAAGGTACTATCATGTAATTTGTTGCTTCCTTCAAGGTTTATGCTTGAAAGGCTACTTGAATGGAAATAAGTCCCAACAAGGGCCCCATTAGTTACATCCAAAAAATTATAATAACTATTAGTCCTTCATTCCTTTTCCAAAGGCGCCAAGTACAACAAAATAAAAACTCCTCCCAATGTGGTAGAAAGAGCTAGAGTGAAAACCAAAAACAAAGAGAGAAGAATGACCTTCACCTTTCTCCTTTATCATCCAAATCTTTCATCATTCTTCTTTTAAAAATAAGATGTATCTCCTTCCAATCTTATCCTCTAAGTTTTACTTTTAGTTACAACTAGTCAATTAAGTAACACCTTAAAAAATTAATTAAAATTAATCAGTCACTTACTAACTTAATGAAAGTAATAGGTGAACCTATTACTAATAACTTAAAAAGTTATCAAACTACCCTACTAATTTAATTGATTTTTAAATAAAATAAAATTTGTTCCACTTACATTGAAGCTTTGCAATGTCCTTTAATGAATCACAAGGTGGTTTAACACATGGTAGTTCTTCAACTACAAGAAGATGAAAAAGATGCATAATCTTTGATATTGAATTGTCGTGACGTGTAGTGTCGTGACGTACGATGTTGTAAGGGTGTAAATATGTAATAAACTCTACTAAACAAAAAGATTAAAGCTAGTCAAAGGTATAAACTAATCAACCAAAAAGATATGCACAAGAGGAAGCTAAGATGAAATTCTCATGTATATTGAATTGCAAAGAAAGAAGAACATGAAATGTATGTAGACAGTGGCCGTGCAATGGTCGCTATGAACATCTAAAAATCCTAGCTTATTATGGAGGAAACTCTCTTGACAAAAAATTCTAGAAAAACTAAAAAGAGAAAAGAAAGGTTTGGCTTTTTATACAGCTACCAACAAACTGAAACCCTGAGTACCTAATAACGTAAAATCACCTAAGACCGTACATTAACCCTAAAAGCGCACATGGGCATGCCCGTAACTGGCCATCATGTATGAGGCTTTGTACGTGCACGATAGAATGAACCACATTTGCTATTAGGCTAATTAAATTATGCGGGGGGTTTCAAGTCACTTGTCATACCAACATCAAACACTTTTTCATTTTGTCTACAAATAAAAATGTTGCTAGTAAGTGAACAATGTAGTAATGTTCATCAAAACCCTACAATTTTTTTTTTATAAAACACATTACATGTTCGAAAAATATATAAAGGTATTAAAAACAAGGGATGATTTAAAGGACATCAAGTTAGTACAAACTAAAAGTCAAAAACTCTCCATGTCAACAACCAACTACTTATAATAAATAAACCATGGCGATGGGGGTGTGTTCTAAAGGGGTGGAAGTCGGGAAGTAGATAGGCCTACTGTTATTACCTAACTTAAGATGGAGGATGTTTACATCCTTTGTAACATAATTGAAATTTTTTGACGAAAAAAAAACTAAGACAAAAGGGGAAGGCCTTCTAGCCCTTTAAAACTCCAAATAACATTGGCACAATCATGTAAAAACACATTAGCTTGTTTGTGTAAACATCCAAGTATTTCAATTGTTAGAGGGAGGAATTGATTGGTGGTGTGTTGGTCATGGAAGCTCTTTTCTCTAACTTGAGTTGCATTGGAGGTAGTAAATCCTTGAGTTGTGAAAGATTGGGAAAATAGATTTACATGTGTTGGATTAATTATGACAATGTTAGTTAAGGTGTGGATTCCATCTTTGGTGACCACAATGTCAATTTGTTGACGAGAGGAATTAAGTGTGATTGCGAGAAATGCATGTAATTGTTTTCATCCCATGTGAAAACTAGCATTTTGCATAATGGCAGCAAAAGTGTTACAAACGACATATGTCCTTGTGCGCTCATTGCCATGGGCGTAATGTAAAAAGTGGATACCCATAGGGTTGATGGGATGTGGGCACACACATCAAGGGAAGCCTACAATTGAAAGATGTGGTAGTCTGAACTATGTTCAAAACATTGTGGAGAAAATTGGGGAAAGTAGTTAAAAGGTTGGGAAAATTAATTGAACTATAAGCTAAATGTCTACCCTAGGGCCAAAACATGATAAGATTTGGGCATTATAGGCCTCAAATATCCCATTGAAAAACATGCTAAAAAAGGTATGATGGTGCAAATGTTCCAAAATGGAATTTTGAAAATGAATCATTTGTTGTCTAATGAATTATTCAAAAGGAAGGAAACACACATGTGTTAAGGCAGAAGAGGATTGCATGTTACTTTGAAGTGTTGTTAGAAAGGGAAGGTGTTATTGTCAATTTGTGTTAAAGCTTCAAAAAGGAAGAGACATTGATCGACCATGAACTTGGTAGCTATGATTGAAGCTACAAGGGCCAAATTCCCTAAATAAGTTGTTAGGGCAATGGTGGATGTCAATATGAACTACATGCCACTAAAAGTTTTTGGGAAAAAGGCTTGTTTACATGCTAAAAGTCTTTTCGGGCTATCAAAAGGCCTTGGACCCAAAAGGCATTTAAACACATGAAGGGGGGAAAAGTCAAAAGAAACAAGGGTATTTATGAAGGTGGGGGAAGGAGGTGTGCAACATAATAAATATGATGGCCATTGCGTGTATCAACGAGTTAGGATTCTAAAAACTACCTAAACATTGGCTAGTTTAGGGAAAAGGTCAACATGTTAAACATCTTCTTTAGTAAAATATTTTTTATGAAGAATGATTTGAATGATGAAGTGCTTAATGGAACACCCAAAATTCTAATTCTTTTTTATGGTGTGTTAACTAAGATGGGGTTCAAAATTAGGTAGTAGGCCAAAGGGGGACCATGCTACACATTTTTTAAGTTGGATATAAAGACTTATCACATGAAGTTTAGTGTGAAAGTGTTTATATGTAGAGGATACAATGAAGGGGGGTCAATGATGTGAATTTCGTTTCTAGTGGATGGAAATAAATAAGAAGGGAAATGGTTAGTTGAAGAACGTAATGCCTTAAAGCAAGCTAATGTAAGTAATGCCCCTTCCCAAAGGATCAATTTGACAAGTTATTTTGACAAATGGAATGACCATGACATTGCCATCACGATTATGGTGATTATAAAATAGGGAAGATTCAAATGCATAGAATGCATGAACAAAGGGGATAAGTTGAATGACATCCCCACTTGCTACATGAAGTTCTTAAAATATGACCCCTCAAGACACTAAATTGAAAGCATATGCCACATCTAATTGGAAAACAACCTAATTGGGGTGAAGGTCTAAGTTGCACCTACTGCCATGGATAATTGTTTCACATCCACTCCTAGTTGTTACTTTGAATTGGTGTGGGGAAAAATGTGTTGCAAAAACGTTGTGAAATTAAAGGCATAAAACATGACTTGTGAATTGATACAACGTTTCCCCTATGGCAATGGGACAAACTCCACTTGAGGGTTTGGTCATGGCTAAAAGGTAAATCGCCCTAAGAATATGTGCAATTTGACGTGGAATGTGACCTTGTGCAATATGAGAACAAAGTTGAAACAATTATGGGAATCCACTTGTGAAATCTTTTGGGTGAAAACAATCTTAAAGGTGTTTGAAGACCATCCTAGAAGGACCACTTGCAAATAAAATCAACATGTGCTGGAATGTTAATTTGAAAGAGTCAAATGAAAGTTCAAGGTCTTGGTCTAGTTCATAGTTTTCCCAAAAAAATGGGAAAAAACCGTTTGATTCAAAATGTAGAGTGATGAGAGTTAAAGTGGTGTTAGAGGACATGGGTGTAAAAAAAAATGGTGCCAAAGTGAATGTTATTCAAGAATATTCTCCTACCCATCCAAAAATTAAATTGTGAAAAAAATGTTTATGAGTTGGAAGATCATGTTAGGCAAGAGGCATTAAGCTCGAACTTGTTATTAAAGCTGAGGCCCATAAAAAAATTCTTCATGCAGGTTTTCCCAATCATTTGTTAAATAACGTTTAAATTGGATCTTTGTTTGTTTATGCCCAATGGCCCTTTTCGAGGGGCAAACAAGACACCACGAAAGTAACCAAAAAAAAAATGTTGTCGCAACCCCACTTTGAGGGAAATGTGAGGTCGCCACTCACATTCCCGAAAAGGGGACTTGGGAGTCCTCCGGGACTCCCAAAAATTCAGAGCGCGATTGTAGGGGTCAAAACACCTTGCATTGAGGTGTTCTTTATACCGTTGAAAAGGTCTTGAAGTGTAGATGTCCAAAATGGCCTTGCATGAGCCATTTGAACATCTGCATCACAAGTTATGGTCGAAAGAAGGGCCAGGAGTCAAACTGGCAATTTGACTCCCGACCACTAAAAGTTGAGAATTGATGCAATTCCGGTGCGTGCAGGTGAAATGCAACACACCGTTGGAAAGCTCTCGAGGAGAGCTACAACTTTGGTTTAGACCTCGTCCTGATCCGAGTCTGGGGCGAGAAATTATGAACGCCCAAAGTCCCGGGAGTCCAAACCGGGACAGTTTCGGGACTTCACTTTGGGAGTCCCTGGAAAAAAAGCCATTTGGATGCAAGTGTGGCGGAGAGCTGCAAATAATACTATATGGGGGAAGGTGGTGGCTTCCCTCGAATTCGGGCCGTGGTGAGTCAAGTGAATCCAAAGTTGCCCATGGTTTATCCTAACACTGAAAGTGTGCAAAATGAATTCTAACCAACTTGTTGGTTGGATTTGGATGCAGGACCGAATAAATGAGTAAGCTTGTCCCTCTTCCTAGTCTAATCCCGGAACTTTTAGCACGCCCCTCTCACCCCTTTTAGTGCTGGAAGTTGGGAGCGTGCCCCAAGTCCTAGAAATTCCGCAACTTGAGTGACTTAGCCCCAACTTGGGGCTAACTAGGGACTTGGGAGTGCGTCAAATGTCAAGTTACCATGCCATAGAGGTCTTGTGCCAACTTATCCAATGGAAAACAAAATGTCATTTATACACCATGTCATAAAGCGGTAAGGATGCGGTTGTATAGTCGAGGATAATGAGAACTAAGATGGAAAAACCCGAGGACATCTAATGCAAAAACCCAAGCCCAAGTTAATACAAATGGGTTGGGAGTAAGAAGGGTATTGGATTGGGATGGTCATGCAGGTTTGAATTAGATGGATTAAGTGTCTAATAAGAACATTGGTAATGGTTTAGCCTTCGAAGGGTAAATTGATGCCCACATGTGGGGCAAGAGGCTCTAGGTGGAGGTTATAGGTGCGTTGGGAATATGGGGGTAAGTTAGGGTGTTTGATCATGGGGAACTATGGGGGTTGATGGAAGGGAAGGGGGAAAAGGTGTTACATGTGCATTATTTAAGGGGATTAGAAAAGTGTTGGGTTGGGGTTACACATTCACAAAGGGTTGGGGGTTGATAGGGGGAACTAGTGGGTGGTGTGTATTTTGTTAAAATGATATAGGGAATTGGTGGGTGGAACATGGTTTGCATAGGAAAGGGGGTGGAAAATGGGGTTGTGGTGATTTGTGAAAGGACAAATGGGCAATGTGAATTATGAAGTTCAATAAGACATGATGAACTAAGGGACATGGGATGTTTTGTGCTCATGAGGAAAAAGGTTTATTAGAAGTGCAATCCTATATAAGCCCAACTTTCTAAAAATTACCTATTTCAACTTGGCAATTCTAAACCTATATAGCCAACCACATAAAATTAAGTAGATGAAAAGGAAAAAAATAAAAAACTGTTACAAACAAGCAAATCCTATTTCAAAAAATAGCCAAACTCTAATTTTGCCATAACTTTGGACACCATCATCTTTACTTTACTAGGTTGAACACAACCTATACATTTTAAAAAACTATTGTGTAAGGATTAAGAGCCCAAAAACTTTTAATCTTTTATTTTTTGGACTACCTAATTAAAGTAACACCCAACTTCAATTTCAAAACATTTTTGCCAATAATAGTAGCCCTATTGTTTAAACATAAAAATAAAAATAATTTCAAAATTTTGAACAATCTTTATTCTTGCAACCCCATTTATTTACATAGAAATGACATTCCCTTGTTAGCATGTTTTCTTGGTGATGTTCATTAGTCATGTGCCCATTCCAACGTACCTTAAACAATGAAAGATGTTTAGAAAACAATAGTTGAAATGATTAAGAATGAAGGGTTGAAGATTTCACAATAGGCTCCTCACCACCAATTGGATTTCAACATTAAAGATGGACCACATTTTAACGAAATTTTTGATAAATCCAATATAGATCAAATTACCTATCTATTAGTCCATTTAACCAACTATTTACTTCCACCACAACTACAATTCTAATAGCCAAGTTTTGTTTAAGGATGGTTGAGGTTGAAATAATTAACATGATTTTGTTACACAAGCTAAATGAGTGCTCAACATCCCCAAAGGGATAAAAATGAGGAAATTAGCGGAATAACATGAATTTGTTACACAAGCTAAATGAGAGCTCAACATCCCCATAGGATAAAGATAATGAAACTAAGGAAATGAGCCCATTGGAAAAATAATGATTATCACTATGCATAGTCCTAAACAAAGTCTCTTGATACTAAGAAGTGGAAGTAGATTCCATGATTTATTCTATTGTTTTCAAAATGTGGTTATCATAACATAAATTAGATCTCAATGATAACATATATACCTACATCAAATTTCTATAGGGTTTCAATGATAACACTATACTTGCATCAAATTTGTACAAGGTTTCAAAAAGAACATATATACTATATACCCAGATCAAATTTATACAAGGTTTCAAGGGCTAGGCATTAGCAAAACAATGTCCCTTAGTTGTGTAGCACTTCATCCTCATGACATTCAACCATGTCCATATGATTGTGCCTTCACCCAATAGTGTAAGCTCATTAGACCAAATGATATTGCACCAAATGACTGCATTCACATCATCATCAAAAAACACAAGTTCCCACCATGGCAAAATTAGAAGATATAGTTCCAACATAACCAAAATCCATTCCAACTTGCCCCCCAAGTTGCAAGTCATTTGAAACACTGATGCTATGATGATGTGAATGAGGAGCGTAGATTTTTGCTTGGAATTGAAAAGAGGATTTGTGAGAGGTCATGCTTAAGCACCATCAATTTCTATGTCATTAAACCTACACACTTGCACACAAAAAAGGTCCCTAACTTGACACCTAATGGTTAATCACCAACAAAACCAACAACAAAAACAAACAAGGCCACACAAACTTAAAAGTGATCAAGGATATAGTTGCCAAGTGCACCTAGGTGCGCATGTGCACACAACATTAAAGCTACATGAACTTCAAGTGATCATGGATATGGTTGCTAAGTGCACCTAGGTGCACATGCACATACAATATCAAAGCCACACAAACTTAAAGTGATCCAAGGATATGGTCGCCAAGAGCACCCAGGTATGCATGTGCACACAACAACATCAAAGACACACGTATCATAAATTGAAAGCAAAACAAAAGACTGAAAAAGGTAAAGAAAGATTTGCATAGTTGTGTATGCACTAGGAGCCATGTTTTTACCAGTTTAGGTGCAAAAAACAATTTAAGACATGTAGTATCCATGGTGCACCATGGAAACTAGCAGACATACTAAAAAGATGATGAACTTTGTCACTAAGGCACAACACAATGACAGGAAACAAATACTTACTGCATCATTTTGCCTTCATTTTTCCACTTCCCACTCAAGTCATGCACATGAAGTTTAGAGCGTTGCATATCTGGTGTGGTAAACAAACCAGAATAAACATATGAGAACTAATAAGACACGGGATTTGAGAGAAGAAAAGGGTTGTTGTTGCTCTTTGATCCAAAAGCATCTAAGACATTGAGAAGAACAAGGGCAGCTGCTATACAGAAAATACATCATACATCACCATTGTCTATACTAAAGAATATGTAACCATAGACAGATGGCAGATGAAGCGAGCTAACACATCACAGAAGGATAAAAGTATCTTATGATTTTACCACTCAAATTTGGACACAGAAAATTGGCATGATGATCAAATAAGCCCCTGACATACATACCACCATATTTGGAACGAGATTTGCAAGGAGCTTGATGAGTCTTCAGACTATCGGTGAAAATCCCAAGCTTGATTGTAGAGAACACAATCAGCAGAACATCTTTCTAAAGTGTTGTACACACCCCCTTCAGATACAAATCTGTCAAAACCATTGAACTAATCAAAAGAACATATCAGTACAAGTGCAACAAAACCATCTGTCAGACCCAGCTAAACAGCACAAATGTGGGCATTTGAGCTTGTCTTGCCGCTTTGAATTTAAAAAAACCCACAAACCCAAATTCGCAGAGCAGTTTCTGCTATCAGTGCAAAACCATCCATCCTGTGATCAATTTTTATAGAGAAATTCTCAGACAGTAGCAATTGTAAGCAGATGTAGTCCGGGCTTTTTGAAAACACATCCTCTGCAATACAATGGGTCCCCAAATATAAAGTTCTTTTCAAAATTGTGGGGTCACCACCACAAGGTAGCAGGAGCAAATGTTTTTGCCAGTCCAAAGACAACTTGAACCGAGACCATTTGAGAGGAGGCCTGATCATAAGAGTTGAGACAGTACTCATGCGTAATCAAAAGACTCTGAACTAGATCTAGTACCATCAAGAAGACAAACCCATATATCTATCTATCTATCTACCAAAGATGCAGAAAGGTGGGGAGAATAATGTGCAAGCAAGTGGAACCATTCTCATTTGGCAGTCATCAGTTTGATGAACTCCTCATATTTGACTTGTCCAGAACCATCACTATCAGCTTCTCGCATCATCTCATCTACCTCATCATCTGTGAGCTTCTCACCCAAATTGGTCAACACATGCCGAAGCTCTGCTGCAGGGATGTATCCCTTCTTCTCTTTGTCAAACACACGGAACGCATTCTTCAATTCCTCCTCACTGTCAGTGTCCTTCATTTTGCGTGACATCAGATTCAGAAACTCTGGGAAGTCCATTGTCCCTTTTCCGTCTGGATCCACTTCACTTATCATATCCCGCAGCTCAGCTTCTGTGGGATTCTGCCCCAGTGAGCGCATCACTGTACCCATTTCTTTCATTGTGATAATCCCTGCAAGAGCAACACAAAAGACAATGTAAGGTGGTGACAACTCTCACAACAGAAGCTCTCTGTCTCTGTCTGTATATGTCTTTCTGTGATGTGGTTGCATTTCTCTGAACAAGGATACTAGATAGTCTTCCAAATGTATGAGAGTGGAAGTCTCCACAATGGGAAATCTGCTTCCAATCCTCAGTTCTCAGAAGGATGGAGAGAGGGAGAAAGGAGAAAGCATCAGAGAAGATATCATCACAAAACAAAAGAAAGAAATAAAACCATAGCAGCAGCACTACAGGGGAGTGTCACTGCCTGCAAGAACAAAAAGACATTTCAGTGACCCAAAAAAATACACTACCATCTCCGTCCTTGTCGAAGAGACTGAAAGCCTCCTTGCACTCTGCAATCTGCTTTTCCGTCAGCTCCTGCACCATCCTGCACTACTTTTTCCTTCTCGTTCTTATTCTTCTTTCCCTTCTTCTTCTTCTTCTTCTTCTTCTTCTTCTGTTCCTTCTTTTCTGTCTCTGTGTCTCTCTGACTTGATTGTCGCCTCACACGCAAGCCGTCCCAACACAAACCCAAAACACTCTTCACTAAGTACAAGACCACGACAATCACAAAATGCCACGAAAACACAGAAGACAAAAAACAGATTAGGGCTACCCAAAGCGTCTCTGGAGACAAGGAATCACGAGAGTTTGAACAAGAAGAATGAATCCCAACACTCCCACAAACCGATCGGACCAGCGGCAGAAGCAGCGGAAGAAAACACTACGGAAAGCGGTGGAAAAACAAAAAGCTGCTGCCCACAACAACAACGACTTCTTCTAGATTGTTGGCCTTTTCTACAATCCTGCTAATCTCTCAAGAGATCCAAATTCTGCGCCCAACAACTGTGGTTGCAGACAGACTGCATGAACAAAAAACAAAAAAACCGCCCACCCACAGACCAGAATCTTCGAAAAACGCAGAAGTTGGCTTGGAGTTCGAACAAAGGCAATGTGGAACGCGGAAAGTGGGCCCCACTTTCCGTCGGCTTCTTCCTCAGCTGCTCTTCATGGCCCACATGCCCCTTTGTGTGGGTGTGTGTCTCTCACAGTGTGTCTTCGTGCCCCTTTCTCTTTGTGGGTTTTCTTTGCGCTTGTTTTCTCTACAGAAAAGCTTTGCAGCCATGTGGGGAATTGCAAGAGCAACAAATCCTACTGCATTGATTTTTCAAGTGGAAACTTTGGTGTAAGAGGTCAGAGATTATTGGGACATGATTTCATGAGTTCATGATTACAGGGAATTTGAGAACTAGCTTCTGTGAGCACCTGGAGTTGATGAGTGCCTGAACTATCAAGTCTAATTCCAGAGCAATGATCATATGAACAATATAAGGTTCTCTAGAAGAAGAGAAGAAGAAGCTTTTGAATCAAAATGTTAAGAAGAAGAACATCATCATCACAGCAAACCTGCAGAAAGTCCAGGAGAAACAACAAAAAAGTCTAGAAACAGAATACTCATGGGACATGGAAATGGAAAAAACAGATTCAAATATGTAAGCACAAAGTTGTGTGGTTACATGAGAACCGCATATAGCAAAGTCTCTCTCTCTTGCAGCAGTTGCATGATCATCAACATCAAGAGCAACAGCTGCAAGGATCATCGACAGCAACATCTGTGGTACCATCAACTGAACTTCATTGTCAGCTGGCACTTAGAGATCAATGTCAGACATGAACCCAACACACTCAGTTCCCATTACTGAGGGGTAAAACAAAAAAGCCAAAACCATGATGCCTGGCTAGCTTGATGAACCAAGGAGAAATTCATGAACTTGGTAATCAGAAGAAACTTGAAGCTCAACACTGCAGACGAGGAAGAGAAGAAGAGAGAGGGAGAGATAGGGACCACAATGTTAGAAAAAGATAGAGGGAGGGACTACACTGATATTTACAATCTACTATAGTGGCAATGAGAGCAAAGGACCTCATAATCCAGACAGGAGGAGATTACTACTTTGCAATAATCCTAAATCACTCTTGAATTTTGAGTGATTTTGTACATATGAGATCTGTGATTCTGGTTTAGTATATGGTCAGAGGGACACTTGTAATGTGAGATCACAGTTTGGAGGGTGGCTGTTGTGTTAGCTCTCTCCGCAGAATTTTCCCAGATGATGACCTGGGTATGGCATCTATGATTGTTACCCTCCGCAGCTTTTTGTAAGGTGCCACCTGCACAAATGATGCATCCAATTGCAGACAGCATCATCATCAGTACATTGATCAGGCTCTCTCTCTCCCCAGAAACACGGCTTCCTGACAACAGCTAGGAACAAAAATGCCATCAATTGTCACCAAGATTCCTACTGGGTACTGTGCTTTTGGAACTAATCTCCGGTTGCTCAAGAAGACTTTCCAGAATGTGTACCATTGACAGTAATTCAGAGAATTGTTAATGAGATTACATGAGGAAGGGAAGAGGTTGTTAGAGAGGAATCATCAATGAGCTGATAGACTGTCCTGCAATAGGTTTGTGGAGACCTGCAGGCAGGGAATCTAGAAAGAGATACAGACCACTCATGCATGAAGCCTGTCCAGAGTTTATAAGGGATGTTGAAAAAAGTCTAGAACCTGTTCAGCGACAAAGTCCAAAACTTCTTTCTCTGTAACAGATTGATGTGGCTTGCAAACGATGTATGCAACTGGTACTTGGCCAGCTTCTTTATCTGCAAGTCTGGACATTGAAAAAAACAAAAAGTCAAATTTAACATGTACTAGTGCTCAGATTGCTACCAGAGTGCAGATGACTCTTCCTTGTTGTAACAATCCTCCATCTTGACCTAATTCTGGAAAACCCCAGAAAGCATTAGCTCACAAATCTCTTAGGGCCTTGCTTTATCGTCACTCTCATGAGTTCAGAGGACTCCAGAAAATGAAACTTGGTATATGTGAAGGTTGTACTCGTAACACAAATGGTCAAGCAGATCTGAGTCATTGGGTACATCAAGTCCGTGACACAAAAATATTTTTTTGGGTCACATGGAAAAGGTTTAGACAACTCACGGGACAACTGCAGCATCATGGATTGAAGGATGGGAGGTCAATATCCCCTCCAATTCAGCTGGTGCAACCTGTGCAAAATGAGCATATGTAAGCTCCATTCAAAGACTTCAAGCTCATGCTGCACTAGAATCAACTTTGTTCTGAAAACCTTCTAGTTTAGAAAAGCAAATTATCCTTCTCCAGAAATGCTCTCAGCTTCCAGCTCCTTGATCCTCTTAAGATCGATAATGTATAACTAGGATACAGCTTTTAATTGCAGGATTTTAGGAACTCCAGATGACAAACCAACAAAATTGTCAAAGCTCTGGAAGTGTACACTTGAACTGGAAACATGTCCAGCACTTTGGTATACCTCACCTGGAAACCCTTGTATTTGATGAGTTCTTTGATGCGATCCACGACAAAGAGGCAGCCACTGTCATCAATGTAGACCAAGTCTCCTGTACGTAGCCATCCGTCTTTGTCCAATGTTGCTGCTGTTGCTTCCACATTGTTCAAATAACCTGAACTTCCAACACAACAAATCCAAGTACTGTAACCAAGAGTTGAATTAAGACACAAACTTTCAGCTCTTTACCATGCCACCAGCTTCAAGGTTCTTTAGAAGAAGGTGGTGGTGCTGCTGCTCATTACAGCACAGTGCAAAAAGCTTCAACAATTCAAGTTCTTCATGTGTTATGATCATCTCTTTGTAACCAACCCTGAATGGCTCCAAGCCAACAGCACCCTTGGCAGCAGCAGCAACAACAGAAGACTTTCTCATTTCACACAATGATCAATTCCTCCATCATGAGGAATTCAATCCTTACAATTTCAGAATTTGAAAGATCTGATCATATACTTTTCTTGATCAGAAATCATTGCTAGGTCCATAAATGCAACAGGAAGAAGATCTAGGACAGAAATGCAATTGGCAGTCTAATAGGGTTTGTAGAGGAGGAAGGAAGAAGAATCAAGTGCAGGGGGGGAGGGGGGTGGGGGCAGCAGTTTTGCAACAGAAGAAAAAGGTTTGATAGAAATGTGATGAGGAGCAGCAGAGGGTGCTAGGGTTTGTACTCATGAGGGCAAACCCTAGCATCCTCTGAAATCCAGTGGCAACAGCAGCAGCAGGAGCAGCAAGAGCTTGTACCTTGCATGAGAGAAGGACCACGCATCCAAAGCTCGCCAATCTGGTTAGGAGGAAGAGAGCGACCAGTCTGCACATCCACAACCCTCGCCTCAATCGTGTTCATCAGCCAGCCAGCGGAGCCATATTGTGCCTTCAAGTCTTGATGCTTCATATCATGGCTCAATTGCACTGTGCTTGTCCCAATGGATGTCGACTCTGTGAGCCCATATCCCTACAAAACCCACGAGACAGACATTCAACCCCATGCAAGATGAGCTTGTTTAGCTGAGACCCATTGCACAAAAGAGCTCCATGCTCACAGATCCATCATCACAAGAGAGAAGAGCTACAAGAACGAGCTGCAATGTGTACTTTACCTGGTCGATAGTGGCATTGGGTATCTTTTGGTTACAACGTTCAGTGAGCTCCTTACTGAGAGGAGCAGCACCACAGCCGATGCAGAGGACGGAGCTCAAGTCGTAAGGATCCGTCACACCGGGGATACAGAGAGCCATGACAATGGGAGGAACCACAGGAAGATACGTGACTTTGTACTTCTGCACAGTTTCCAGCAGATCCGCGACACCGCCGAACTTGGACATGACGACGACGGTGACGCCTCGTCGCAGCTCCGCACATGCCACTAACCCTAATCCAAACACATGGAAGAAAGGAACCAAGCCCAGGAAGACCTCGCTTCCACCGGGCGGAACTCGAGGAACTCGGAACTGACTCATGTGACCCACTATGATCTGAGCTGCAATGAAGCTCCTGTGCGGAATGATCACGCCTTTGCTTGCTCCCGTAGTTCCGGAAGAATACAACAAAGCTGCAGTGTCCGTCTGACGAATGCGCACTCTCCTTGGTGCTTTGTCTGGATCCGTCGTCAACAGCTTCGAGAAAGGAGTGACAGACAAGAAGGATCTCCGATTGTTGTTGTTGTTCTTAACTGACAATGGGTTGTTGTTGCCCAAAAGAACCAGAGAAAGACTCTCCTCGACGCCGCCCTCGACTTTGTGTACCAACTCTGGAACAGTGATCACAAACCGTGCACCGGAGTCTTGCATCTGCTTTGCGATCTCGTGTCGCGTGTTCACTGGGTTCATGGTCGTGATGATCGCGCCGATGGAAGTGATGGCCATGAAGAGAGGTGGGAAGTAGATGGAGTTTCCCATCAGAACTAGCACCACGCTTCCCTTCCGCACTCCGAGCTCGGCAAGACCCGCGGCTATGGAGCGCACCTGAACACGAAGCTCCCCGAACGTGATCTTCTGCCCTGTCTCCGCATCTACCAACGCCGCAACGTTTGCAAAACTGGGATTCCCGGCATTTCCTGAAAAAAAAACCGTCACCAAATCCATCTCCTCTTCTTCCAGCATTTGCACCGGCGGCCGCAAGCACCGATAAATCCCATCACTCCCATACCCACTCCTCAAATCCATGATCTCCCCCACCCCCTCTCTCTATGTGTCTCTGTCTGTCTGTCTGTGTATGTGCTCCAACTCCAAAACCACTTCTTCTGCAATTTCTAGCACTACAAAAAATTCCTGAATCTCTCTGCAATTCCAAAAGCACCTCCTCCTCCTCCTCCTCCTCCTCTTCTGCTGCTGCTAGTTCTGGTTGTAGAATTTCTAGTACTGTGAACACTGTGGAATCATCATCACCAGTTTTGCTTTTTGGTTTGTTTTTTCTCAATCTAGACTTTCTTGCACAGATTGTAACTAAAGTCTTGTACTGTACTAGTGTTTGGTTTGCTTTCTTTCTCCAGATGCTCATCTAATTTGTTCTCTTTTTGTTGTTGGTTTTCTTCTTGTGTTTTCTAGCCAAATGTTTGTTGTTGCTGTTTGCTCTTGAGACTGGAAACAAGCTGCTGGGCCCACAACAACAACAACAACAAGAACAGCAAAAACAACTGTAGTCTAGCTCCAGTACTCTACTTTGCTCTGAAGAAAATTCATTGCTTGATAATCTGAGCTTTTTGCTTCATTAATTGATTGTTAATCTGGGTTTTTTGCTAATTGCTTTGATTAATCCATGGATGCTAATCTGGGTTTTTTAATTGCTTTTTTGCTTCATTGATGATTTCCTGGGTCTGCTTGCTTTATTGACTGATGATCTTCTCATGGGTTTTGCTTGCTTAATTGATCCCAGGATCTCATGGGTTTGCTTGATTGATTTATGGATTTTATGATCTGGGTTTGCTTGCTTAATTGATCCCATGATCTCATGGATTTGCTTAATTAATTGACTAATCACTTAATCTGGTTTTACTTGCTTGCTTGCTTGATTGATTGATGATCCGGGTTTTCTTTGATTCATTGATTGATAATCTGGGTTTGCTTGACTACATAATTAATGATTTTTGGGGGGATGATCTTTGGTTGCTTGATTGAAATCATTGCATGTTATTAAAATAGCTGTGTGTTTTTCACAAAATGAGGAGGCCCTTTTTTTTTTTTTGGGGCTACACTCCAAAATGTGGAGCCTATTGTATGCCTGCTTGAAGAGCTTAGATACTATTCTAGAAAATTACAGACTTTCTTGAGTACTAGAATATTTTAGGCCAATCTCCCGACCATTGAAAATTGGCACCTGAAAAACATGGTGTGTGTGGCAATTTTCAGAGTAGCACCCAAAAAAACGTGGTCATTGTTGTGGGACTGGGGGGGCGGGGGTAGAATGTATCATGGAATGGTTCCCACTATACCTCAGAATGTAAGAAGCTTGTTATGGTGAGTGACATTCCGTAGTGTGGAGGTACCTGTACGAGAGGGCTTCTTCTAGAAAGATGCTTCCCTCCAGAGCCCTTGAAATTGAAGGGTTGAGAACACTGATTATGCATAGTTGCAAACGACATTTTTTAATTCTAAACAATTTTTCCCTGAAACCCTAAAACTCTCTCACAATTTGTCATACATGTCAACAAACCCTAGAACTCCCTGTTGTGACAAACATATCAACTTTCAATAGTTGTGGGTATGGAAGTTCGTTAAAAGGGTGAAATCAAATATGGGCCTACATGATTTGGGGATTAATTTGGGGAGTTCTGGGGCCAAAGAGAGAAAGAGAGAGGATTAGAAATGGGGGGGGTGTATGGTATCATAGCAAGCAAAGTTGATGTTCCACTGCTGCTCCGTACAAAAGAAAATTGGATGGAGAAAAGTCAAAACATGCTGGCTTGGCTAAGCAGTTGGTGCTCCACTGCTGCTCCGTACAAAAGAAAATTGGATGACGAAAAGTCGAAACATGCTGGCTTGGCTAAGCAAAATGGTTTTGATCCAGCATTTTTGCACAGGATTTAGATTCACTACTTACTCTAGATTGCTCTCTCATAGTGGTGGGGGTACAAATGGTTGAAATGAACCTATATATAACCCTCTACGTGTATATGTGTATGATAATGGCATCACACAGGTATAATAATTATGGGATGTGAATATATATATGGGTTCAGCACTAAAAATTGTGTCAAAACAAAAGAGAGCAAGCATCTCCATGTGGTGGCACTAAGGTAATGTAACCCTAAACCCTAAACCCCCCCTTTATATTGTCCATGTGGTTGTGGGCTGCAATAAAATCCTTTCAACACCTTCAAGTGTCAAGGAAAGGTCACCTCTGCATCCGTCTATAGTCAATATTGTGAATAGAAAATTCCCATGGCATCCATAACTAATAGCTCAGGGAGTCGAGCATCCAACTCAAGAATTAGGCTTTTAGTAGCCTCTGCCATGATCCCAACACAACACAAAATACGACTACCATTTGCATTAAAAAAAACAATGCATAAAGTAAACCTTGCACAAATAAGCATGAAAAAGAGAATTGAACTTTGTGTGTTCTGCCTCGCTTCCTGTCAAGGAACTGACCACCTCTCAACATGAACAAGGATTCTATAGAAGTTCTACAACTTCATTACTACCCATGAGTCCGTATATAAAATGACCATAACTTAACCATGAAAAGGAACATTGGAGTTGGCAGATTCTACTTCACCTACTCCATTGAGTATTTAGTTAAAGAATTAACCACCTTTGGAAATGAAAAAGAGGTTTGCAAAACCTTTGCAACTTTGTTTCTAGTCACCCTGAATTTACAAACTGAACTTCCCTGAAGCATGGTCTACCCATGATCAAACAAGTTTTGCCTCATCTAATCATAAAAGAACTAACCACCTTTAGAGTTTGGCTATGAAAAATAAGCCTACAGAACCTGTGCAGCTTCATTTCCAATCACCCCATGAGCTCATATACAAACTGAACTTTCTTTTTCCCCCTTTCAGACTTCTGTATTACATTTCCAAATTCTGGCTCACCTCAATGAAATAACTAACCACCTCTGGAGTTTGGCTGTGAAAATAGAACACTTGTAGCTTCATTTCCAACTACCCCATGAACCCATATGTAAAATGATCAAAACTAAAAGCATCAAGAACTATTATGCATCAAATCAAGCAGATTTTGCCTCACCTAATAAATCTATAGAACACCTATAATTTTAGTTCCAACTTCTAGTCCCCTAACAAGTTTATATACAAATTGAACTTTGAAAACCTTCAATGAAAGTTTTGCCCATGATCAAACATGTTCTACTTCACCTAATCATGAAAGAACTTACCACTTCAAGAATCTCCTTATGAAAAATAGGTCAATAGAACACCCATGGCTTCATTTCCAATCACCCCATGAGCCCATATACAAACTAAACTTCCTTTTAGCATGAATTATACTTTTGGCTCACTTAAATGAAAGAACTAACATACCTTTTGAAATTTGGAAATGAGAAATCAATGTATAGAACACTTACAACTTCATTTCCAATTCATCCATGAACTAATAAAAATTCTAACAAATAGTTGTTACATTCATAACATCATACCACATCTATAATTATCCAAACATACATTTACAAACTTGCTCCATCAACCAACCACCTCTACAAATACAAAAACCATTATAGACCACCTACAATTTCATTTGTATTCATCCCATGGAGCAACAAAAGTAAAAGGAAATGAAGCATTGCAAATGGATGAGCTTACCAACTCTACCAGTATTGAAGTTCAACAATTTATAACCAAAGTCCTAGATCAGACAACATTTACAAATTAAAATGCATATAACAATCATTGGCATTATAAGTGGCTATGAGACATTAAGGTCAAAAACATTTTAAAAAATCATGGCTTTTTCAACTAAAAATTTCAGCCAAAAAAGCCTTCCTAGTGGTTTTTTTTGCCCCATATCCAACTTGAGCAAAAGGTCATTTTGGAGAAGTCGATTTGGACCCGACCATTTTGATTAGGTCTTTTTTATTGGTTTTTCAAAACTCGTTTTTTTTTACCAGGTTTTTATTACCAAACCATTGTGAAAATAATATAATTTGGGCAAAAATTAAAACTAAATATTATTTAAGTTATTTTATTTATAATTAATATAAAAATATGATTAATTAATTGCCCTACCTACCTATCTAATTAATAAACCTAATAAATAATGTTAACAATTTTATTTATTTACCTACCAACCTTATTTCTTAGGCTTAACCTAGGCCACCTAGCTTAACCACCTAGGCTAAGTCAAGGCCCTTCACCTAAGCCACATAACTTAGGCTAGATGGTTTAGTAGGTTTTACATCTTAAACTACTTAATTAGATCACCTTAGTAGGCAAGGTGGCTTCAGTGTCGCAACCTTACTTTGAGAGAGTGTGAGGATGAAACTCACATTCCTGAAATTGGGACTTGGGAGTCCTTTGGGATTCCCGAAACTTTAGAGTTCGATTGCAGGGGTCAAAACACCTCACATTGGGGTGTTCTTTATATCATTAGAAAGCTATTGAAGTGCAAATGTCGAAAATGGCCTCACATGGGCCATTTGGACATCTTCAACACAAGTTATGGCAAAAAGAAGGGTCGAAAATCAAATTAGCAATTTGACTCCCAACCACTAAAAGTCGGGAATCAACCCAACCCCGGTGCGTGCAGGTGGAGTGCGATACACCGTTGGAAAACTCTTGAGGAGAGCTACAAGTTTGTTTTAGACCTCATCCCAATTGGGGGTTTGAGCAAAGAGTTATGACTTCACAAAGTCCCGAGAATCCAAACCGGGACAATTTCGGGATTCCTCCTTGGGAGCCCCGGGACAAAAAACCATTCGGATGTAGGTGCCACAGAGAGAGGCAAAGAATGTTATATGGGGGAAGGTGTTGGCTTCCCTTGAGTCCGGGCCGTGGTGAATCATGTGAGTCCAAAGTTGCCCGTGACTTGTCTTAGCATCAAAGGTGCTCCCGAAAGTGAACTAACCAACTTGTTGGTTAGTTTGATGCAGGTTCGAGTAAGTAACTAAAGCTTGTCACTCCTTTTTAGTCCCACCCTAGAACTTTAGCACGCCCTTCTACCCCTTCTAGTGCTAAGAGCTAGGAATGTGCTTCGAATTTTTCGCAATTCCATTGTGTGAGTAACTTAAACCCATCTTGGGTCTAACTAGGAATTTGAGAGCGCGTCACTAAGTTACAAATGTGGGGATTTGAACTCCTCATCTCCACATTAAGTAATCAAGTCATTAACCATTACACCACCACCCCATAAAGTGATATTTTTGAACAACATAATTAAGATGAACATGATTTTGAATCAATAGATTATAATTAATTTCCATGAATTTTTTTCAACATATTGCACTAAATGAGTTTGAATTTTTTCATGTATTACTTACATAAATAAGTAGGTTACAAGTAGGTTAACCTAGGTAGGTAGGAGGTACCTATTAATAAATGCATGTATTTAAATGACATGTAGGTTATAGTCTACTAGGCCTTATAGGTACTTATTAGGTTTATGGTTATACCTACCTAATAATGACGCATTCCCAAGTCCCTTGTCAAACCCAAAAGGGGTCCAACTATGTTAAATTGTGGAAGTAGTTTGAGATTTGAAGCCGCTCTCAGCTTCCAGCACTAAAAGGGGTGAGAGGGGCGTGCTGAAAGCTCCGGGATAGACTAGGAAGAGGGACAAGCTTACTCAATTACACGGTCCTACATCCAAATCCAACCCACAAATGGGTTAGAACTCATTATGCACCTTTTTGGTGTTGGGACAAGCCATGGGTTAACTTGGACTCACTTGATTCACCACGGCCCGGACTCGGGGGAAGCCACCACCTTCCCCCATATAGTATTCTCTGCAGCTCTTGGTGGAGGCTACATTCAAATGGCTCTTTTTCCCAGGACTCCCAAGGAGGAGTCCCGAAACTATTTCGGGTTACAATCTTGGGTCTTTGGGAATTCATATCTTCCGACTCCGACCTCCAATTGGAGTGAGGTCTAAACCAAAATTGTAGCTCTCCTTGAAAGCTTTCCAACGCCATGTTGCACTCCTCCAGCAGACGTTGGGAAAAGGTCAATTCTTGACTTTTAGTGGTCGGGAGTTAAACTGACAATTTGACTCCCAGCCCTTCTTTTGCCCATAACTTGGGCTGCAGATGTCCAAATGGCCCATGCAAGGCCATTTTCAACATTTGCACTTCGATAGCTTTCTAATGATATAAAGGATACCCCAATGTGAAGTGTTTTGACCCCTGCAATCGAACTCTGAAGTTCCAGGAGTCCCAGAGGACTCCCAAGTCCCAATTTCAGGAATGTGAGTTTCATCCTCACACTCTCTCAAAGTAAGGTTGCGACACTGAAACTACCTTGCCTACTAAGGTGATCTAATTAAGTAATTTAAGATGTAAAACCTACTAAACCATCTAGCCTAAGTTATGTGGCTTAGGTGAAGAGCCTTGATTTAGCCTAGGTGGTTAAGTTAAGTGGCCTAGGTTAAGCCTAAGAAATAAGGTTGGTAGGTAAATAAATAAAAGTGTTAATTACGAGGCCATTTTGATCATCTACATTTCAAGACCTTTCCATTCATATAAAAAACACATCAATGCGAGGTGTTTTGACCCTTGAACTCGAGCTCTGAGTTTTGGAGAGTCTCGGAGGACTCTAACTTCCCACTTTTGGGGGTGTGAATTTCATCCTCACATTTATCCCAAAGTGGGGTTGCGACAAATAAGCTACTTATGCTTTAAATGTTATTTAGTAGGATATGTAGGTATTTACTAACCTATTAATAAATCTAACTTAGGCATATTAGTAGGTAACTTAGCCTATTAGGTATGTCTAAACTTAAACTACCTATCTAATAGCCTAGGTTAATTACATACTTATTTAATAAACCTAGGTTAGACTACTTACTTTGTAAGCCTAGGTGGCCTAAGTTAAGCTACCTACTTTATAGGCTTAAATGGCTTAAATTAGACTACATACAGGTAGTAGACCTAAATGGCTTCGATTATGCTACCTACCTTATAGGCTTGGGTGGCTTAAATTAGATTACATATTTAGTAGGTGTAAGTGGCCTAGGTTAGGATACCTACCTTATAGGTTTAGGTGGCATACCTATGTACGTAGCTACCAAGTAGACTTCAATAACCTAGGTTAGGTTAGTTACCTAGTAGGTCTAGGTGGCATAGGCTACTTACCAACTAGTTAATAGGATAGGCCAACTACCTACTAGGCCTAGGTGGCCTATGTTATTTTATACCTAATATGCCTAAGTTACGTACCTATGGTAAGGTTAGATTAATAGGCTACCTACATGGTTAATAGGTTTACCTAATAAGCCTAGGTCACCTATGATATCTATCTAAAAGGTTTACACTACTTAGTTATAGACTACTTAGTAATCCTAGGTTACGTTTTAAATAACTTACTAGGGAGGTCTAGGCTAAACTACCTAGCTAGACTATTAGCTAGGTTATTACTTAACAAGTAGCTTACTTATTAAGCCTAGGCTACCTACTTAACATAACATAACTAGTAGGTTAGGCTAGGCTTATATTACCTAATGAATGAATATGGTTCATTTGACTAAGTGTCAAATCATAATGGTTAATTTGATTAAAAGTCAAATCATAATGGTCAATTTGACTAAACCCTATCCATTCGATATGGCCAATTTGATTAAGCCATGGCAATTTTGATGGATGTTTGTTCATTTTGACCACATTTTGGGCTTGACCTTTGGTCAAATAGGTCACTTTAGTCAAATATATTAATCAAATGTAACATATGTTTTTCATGCCCCAAACTTTTAGTCACAATGGACTTACTTTTTTGTCAATGTGGACATTTTAGTTAAATTGACCTTCTAAAAAACCATGATTTTTAATAGTGAAGCTTATGTTTGTAATCAACTTTCACAAGTTGTAGAACATGTGAAAATATTATTTGAAACACATGTAACATACAACCATAATTTGAGAAAATTTCATTCCAATGAACCCATGTTTTTTTGTCATTTAAAACAAATGCAAGAAATTCAATGTTATTTGTATTGTAATAAATGATCCATTTAAAATGAATATGCACATGGTCACTTTGTAATAGTCCATGAAAATACCAATATTCATCATTTTTAAAGATTGTACAAATGACTTGAACATACCTTCATTAATGCAATGAAGTCGCAAATGAAGATATCCCTCCTTTGAACAAATTTCAAGAAGGATTGAATGTTTTCCATCAATGGCAAAACATAAGCCAACCCAAACAAGAAGTGTATGTTTGACAAAAGGCCCAAGTTTGTTTGCCACAATTAGAAAAACTTAGAAAAGTGCAATGCATATCTAATGCAACTTGCAAATATGAAAGGACAAGGGAAAACAAATTCACCTTTGCCACCTAGTTGGAATTATAATCTATTTGCATCACTGTAAACAATGGATGGTATTATGCCATAATCCTCTTTAAAGATTCCAACATTGACATCCACCATGTTTTAACATTTTTAAAAATCTTATTCCTAGGTTTGTATCTAAGTTTTGAACTAATTTATGAAATTTCAAGTGTTTTTTTGGATTGTGGCTGAAATAATTATACATGTTCATCATGAAATTTTTGATCTGCATAATGAAGGTCAAATTCCCTAGGGATTGGATTACCAAGTTTGCTTTATGGGCAACACAATGAACACCCATAAAAATTGGTGCCTAGGAATCCTTGATTTGTTTTGTGATTCTTGTTTTCCTACCTTGAAACACATTCACCTTGTTCACTTCAAAACATAATAGTTTCTTAACCAATTTTTCCCGAGTCAACCCCCCACCCTCAATAATGCACTCATTATAACTTTAGTGAGGTTGTTGGGTGAAAGCATGGTAAAACATACAATTCAATTACTTTGGCAAACTACTTGTCAAGCTAACAAGAAGTAGGACTAAAACCCATCATAATTATATATTTAATATTTTTATTTAAACAATGAAAAACAAGATACTTCTTCACTATTATGAATTAATTTTTAAAGTTTATGTTGTAAATGTAGGTTTCAAGCAGACTTTTCTAAGTGTAAGTAGATTTTGAAGCCTACTTTTTGCAATGTAACATTTGTTTCAAATATGTGTCAAGTATATTCTACCAAAGAGAAAGCAAATTTTATTTATTTTCCTTCCTTTGAATATATAATGATCTTTATGTTATAACTTCACACAAATCTATTTCATTAAATTTTCTAATGAAAAAGTATTCTTGAACACCATATTAGCCAATCAAATTCAAAAGTATTTGTTCTTTTTTTTTTAATTCCAATTTTTTAAAATTTTTGTAATCAACTTAATATAAACCGAATGGAAAGCACCATGGTTTCAAAATGAAATTTAAGTAAAAATTGAATATACTTTCTTGTGTTTTTGTGAAAAATTGTCTCTTTTTAAACTTGATATTTTTTAGTCAACTTTTTATTATAGAATACCATGCTTTCACCATTTTAAAATGTGATCCATTTATCATCCTATCAACACACACCAAAATTGGTACCCTAGTCCAATAATTAACAACATAAACATGAACACATATCCACGACCCATTGTCTATGGTTGTAACCTCATCACAAGATAAGGCAATGAATTGGGTAAATTGTATAACTTTAAGAATGACACTCTTAGCTTGAGTGTGTGTGAATTCAGCAAATATCCAACTTGCAAAATTTGACTAGCACATGGTTACATTGTTTGGGACACCTAAATTAGCAAACAACTCATACCAAAGTCTTGTATTCCAACATTGGATGGCCATGAATAAGAACATGAAACAAAGTTTTAATTTGAACCATTTTTTGATTACTTTCACCCATTGGTTTGTTTACTTGAGTCAAAACCAACTTGGTACCCCTTAGGGCATACAATTTCAGTTTTTCAAATGGGCATAATCTATAACAACGTAGGTTTCACCTTTTTTCACCCCAAGCCTCAACAAGTCTTGCACAACAATCCGCAACTTGCATGTTTTTTGTGTGCATCTCATTTACACCCAATGATCTTGTCATTACTTTTCATTGAGGAACAAACTATGCATTTCATATTTTGAATCAACCCCCTTTTCATTCATTAAACCTTTTGCCCATGGTAGGTTGGCTGCCCACTCTACCTTGAATTTCTTGGTGTTATCATAAGATTTTTTAATTTCTTTTCAACCCCAACTACATCTTGTTTTGTTAAAGGCAATTCAAATTGAAAAAGGTTAGATTGGGGGTTTGACAAATCCATAATCTCTTTAGGATCTATGGACTTAAAAGGGATTTCAATAATAACATCAAAGATTTTAGGAATGACATTAGACATTACAAAACTTTAACTCGAGTTGTGCAAATTTGGTGGGCTTTGGAAATCTGGTGTAGAAAGGCCTTCAAGAGGGTTGATAATAGATTCATGAAACCATGTTCCACTTAAAGGTGATTTTGGGTCACTAAAAGAATTAAACAACTTAAGAAACATGTTGGAATTACTCACAAGGCACAATGGCATGGTAAGTTTAGGGATTTTGGACAAATTAAAGTATTGGAATATTAAAAAAGACATGAATGAAGTCGATTGTTTTGTGCATCAAGTTCAAATAGAAGCTTCGGAGGTTTTTGAAATAATAATGAACATATATTGTGGATTTTACAATCTACATACGAACATCAAACAACTACCAACAAATAATTGAAAAATGAAGTTGATAGACAATGATTAGAGGAAGAGAGAAATTGATAGACATAATTTGGAAAAGGAAATTGACAACAATTATAAGTACACTCAAGAAGTGCATTAAAAAATTGCAGTAGTTAGCATGGACAATCAAAGAAGGAATTCGACAAACATTGGATAAACATAAAAACAAATAATGATGGAAAAAAATCAATAGTAAAATTAAGGATACTAATTGAAAAGGGAAATCGATAGACATTGATTGAATGGAATCAATAGTATAACTTAAGAAACACATTTTAAAAATGTAATTAAGAATAGAATAGCTGGCATGGACGATCGAAAAATGAAATTGACATTAAATAGACATTGATTAAAGAGGGAAATTGATAGACATTGATTGAAAGGAATTGATAGTAGTACTAGGAAGCACATTCAACAATTGGAATAGTTGGCATGGATGATTGAAAAGGGAAATCGACATTGGATAGACATTGGGTTTAAGGGTATTGATAGTAAACATAAGAAACACACTTAGGAAATGCGTTTAGGAATTGCAACAACCATTGATGATTGAAAAAGGAAATCAACCTTACCCTAAATTGCAACCCAACAAAACTTAGAGCCTCCAATAGATTGAAAAGAAAACTTTTAAGAATCTAAATGGTAGACATAAATAAATTAGGGTTTTAGGGAAGATTCATGAATGTCAAACCTTGAGGTATGAAGACATTATTTATGGTTAGTTGGAGTGTTGTCAAACCCCAACTCCAAATCACCCCCACACAATCCCAAAAAGAATCATCTTGCCATTTTTCAAAGCTCAAACAACAATTCCATCAAGTTTACAATGTGCACAAATCTACAAGGGTTGAACATAGAAAATGTACAAAGTTTTTACAAACTCATGAAGTTTTAAACCTAAATAATAAATAACCACGTTTTGCATTGCATAATGGGATGGGATGAAAACTTGAACTTTAGAGATAATAGCCGTTTTAATTTTCAAGGACTAGAAATGAATAAAGCTCCAACATCTTGCCATTTGCAAACATACGCCATGTGAACTTTTACTAAAGAAAACAAAATCTGGCAATACCAATTCATGACGATAAACAAATTTTTGACGAAAGATTTGCACTTAGTGATACACATGATGATGATGGTGACAAACATCTTGACACAAATTGGCTTTCCACACCAAGGCTTGAATTGCTAGCTGATGATGGTAGGGGTTTAGGGTGCTCATGGGCAATTAGGTTAGTTTAGTGAACGTTGAAACCTTAAACAAAGGCTTGAATTGCTAGCTAATGATGGCGGGGGTTTAGGGTGCTCATGGGCAATTAGTTTAGTTTAGTGAACGTTGAAACCCTAAACATCCTAATGATGAAACCCATTAAATTGGATGCAAATTGGCAACATCTTGGTTCATTCATGAGTGGGCATTGCATTTTCGCAAACCACCCCCTTAGGAGAGCAAGCCTACATATTGTATGAAAGGATTGGGTATCAAGTTGGGTATCAAAGTTGATAACCATGGTCATCAAAATTCAACTACCCAATTTTGATATGTAACTGCGAGGATCAAAATTTTAAACCTGTTTATTATATATAACCATAGTTCTCAATTAAAAAAAAAAAAAAATATCCATGTAAAGCTGTCGAGTTTTTCGTGGTTCTTTCAAAAAGACTTAGTGGTTCTTTGAAGTTTTCGAGACATCCGAAACTAGCGATTCTTTGAATTCGATTTGTTGTTTCTTTCAAATACCCGGGCTCAATGGTTGTTTGATTGAGGAGATATTCAAATACCCGAGCACCAGCGGGTATCACAAAGTCATACTGCATTTACTGTAGATTGTATAACTACAGTATAGTCAGCGCATCCGTATTGTATTTTGTATCACTAGGGAACATGTACGTATAGTCAACAGCGTCGTTATGGTGACCAGAGACCGGATACATCGGTCGCCGCTCTGCGTCTATCTCTCTCTCTCTCTCTCTTCGGAAGCGGCTGTACTCTAGCTGCCTGCGCGCACGATCGACCTCGTTAGATGCAAAGAGCTTTTGCATCGCGCTGCGAGAATCACTGGCTTCTTGAGCTGCTGGAACGCCATTTTCAAAAACTAGTCTCTTTGTACCGATTTACAGTTTTGCAGAAGATGGTCTGAAACGAATTTGAGTTTAGGGCTTCTAGTCTTGGTTGCATAGCTGTTTCTTCTCTGGGAGAAGAGGTTCTCGGAAGAGAGAGAGAGAGATCTCTTTGTGGAAGCTCGTATTTCATTTGCGTTTGGGTTTTTTTTTTTTTTTTTTC
>Ga0116231_10003517_pt1 | contig 32490 bp, 16 predicted proteins | sample S1TSphgellanicum_2_FD_89695 | JGI IMG/M metagenome (GOLD analysis project Ga0116231, IMG submission 89695) | Host-associated microbial communities from peat moss isolated from Minnesota, USA - S1T2_Fd - Sphagnum magellanicum MG | ecosystem: Host-associated > Plants > Peat moss > Unclassified... | reverse complement strand
CCAAAATAGTTGAAAGTTGGTCTTGTAGTTGCAAATATTCTCAAATCTAGTCGCAAACGACTATAAGTCGCATGTAGTCGTAAATTGACTGGTTACATTTTGGCTGATTTCTACTAGTGTTAGAACTTTTATCATCATCTTTCCATGGTTTTTAATCATCCTTCTGAAAACCTTAAATTTCTAAAAGGCTTCACTCTTCACTTTAAGAAAGTAAGTTTAACATTTCTAACTAAAATTTTCAGTAAAAGTTAAGAAATACCCAGATCTAGATAATGAAACATGTGGCAATGGACCACACAAGTCTTAATGAATGAGTTCATTCACCTCCTTTACTCTTGTATTGTTGTGCTTCAAAACTAATTCCAAGTGTTGTTTCCTTAGCATGTAACTCCTACAGATGTTTTTGATCATAGGTATTGATGGCAATCCCATAGTTTTGCTTTCTGTGGATATAATGTGCAATCCTTGGTAATGTAGATGCCCAAGATGATGATGCCACAATTTGCTCTTAAAATTATTTTGTATTGAATTAATTTCAAAGACTTGTGCAATAGCATTGATTTTGTAAAACCAATTAATTTCATCATGAATTCCCATAGCAAGAATCTTAGATGGTTGGTTATTTGTTATGATCCAACAATTTTGTGATCCAAATACAACAAGACATCCTTTGTTTATGATTGTTCCTACTAGTCCAACAAATTCTTATGTATGCTAAGAACATAAAAAACATCTTGAACATGTTTTATTGCTCCATTGTGGGAGAATGTTATTTCTCCTTTCCCACAAATCATGTGAGTATGGCCTCCTGTAAATTTAACTATACTTACATCCATGGACTTCTCTAATCTTTTGAAAAAACTTGTTTATCTAGTCACATGCTTAAAAGTTCCAAAATTGAAAACCCAATCAATACCTTTTTTTTTGTCCAGGTTGATTACCATCACTGTAGCTTTTAATTCCTTGGGAAGTCTTGTGACAATGTGGAAATCACAACCATTCCCTTATTTTGGTCAAAAAACTTATCAACAATCTTTTCCTTTGTACGATTAGTCTTTTGACGCATTGCAACTGTCAACACATGAACTTTGAACATCTTGTGCATGCTTGTTTAAGGCTCCTACTCCATTTTTCATCCTCTTCAATCACATTCACCATAGGGAGTGGAAAATTCTAATTATCATTTTGAACGTATGGACATTTCCTTGCCCAATGGTAGAAGTCAAATTTAACTTCTTGCAGAATATTTCACATTATTGTAACAACACATTTGCATTTCACAAGCATATGTTCACTATTTTTGTCTTAAGTTTTAACAAACTTAACACTACAATTCATTCCCACATCATATCATAATTATTGCATATAGCTAGAATATGCACTTTAAAATACATTATAAAAAACTCTAGAAATAAGAATACAATTCATTTCGTCATAATCTAGTACTATAGAAAATTCACACAAAAGTTGAACATAGAATTCATTGTAGAAGTCTATGCTTTTCTATATTACTGAAAACATTAATCTAAATTATAGCATAATCCCAAGTTTTGTTGAAAAAAATCCCAAAACAACACTTAAAATTTGTGCTATACCAAAACAAAGTTTGTGGTTTTCTACTACAAGTACCTCCAACTTTTCCTATTCTTTTTTTTAAAAAACTCTTTGTTTCATCTTTTTTTTTTTTTTTGTTCTCCAAAATTCTCCCCCCTTTTGAACCATCCCAAGTCACATCATTATGATCCAAAACAACAAGAATTCAAAATTCAAACTAACAAAGTTCCCTTATTAGTCCTTATCCTATTTGCCTCATTCATCCCAAATCACATACCCAACTTACCCCCTTAACATTACCCTCTCTATACTTTGGATTCCATCCCTAAAATCCTTGTAAAATGACAAAAATGAAATGATAATATTTTATATCCTTTTAAACATTTGTTTCCCCTACTATAATGTTGTAATCCCAATCTCCATAGAAACTGGTGGTTCTATATCTACATTTTGCTTTGCAATTCCAATCTACTCCCCCACTAATTTAGTTTGTGGTTCAATGTCCAGATGTTATATCTTGGATATTTCTTCTTCTAATGCTGGAAGAGCCTCCACCATTTCCTATTCCTGAATTCCCTTTAGTTTTTTTTCCTCTTGACCCCCTTTTCTAAGGTCCTGTGGTATCTTTGGCTATACCTCCTCCTCTTGAATTGCTCCACTTCTGAGGTCCTTAGTCTATACTTCCTCCTCATGAATTGTCCCACTTGGCCATGCTTTTGTCTTTTCATCCTAGCCCGATACCTTTGTACGTGTTGGATTGCCACAAATGAAATCTAGAAAATTCTTTTGATAAACTTCCAACTTATACTTTAGAATTCTTTCATCAGCTTTATGTTAAGCCAAATTCTTCTCCAACTCCTTTGTAAAATATTTCTTTGCAACCTCCCACCATTCCTCAAATTCTACCTTAGAGTCCTTCATCTTATTCTTTGGCTTCATCAATGTATAGTACTATAACATATGTTCATAATCCATTAGTCTTTTCTTGATACCAATTGAATCCAAACTCTTCCTATGTTACTGTGCCCTCCCCAATTATGCTTGCAGGTGCTATAGAATTATATGATACTCCTTGTCCTCCATTAACTACTCTTTTTTTGCCTTTGTTGTTTTTTTTTTAAGCTCCTCTGACTATAATAGATATACATTCTTCAGATTTATCAATTCCAAATCTATTAGAACATTATCCTTCTCCTTCTTTTTAATAGTTAGTGCTTTCACTTGACTATCAAAAGCCTCCTATTGTTTCTTATGAAGAAAAAAGGTTTCTATCCACATCCTCTTTATGGTTTCCCAAATTTTAACCTTTTGCCTTAAATTTTGTAGTTTTTCATCTTGTGACTTCAGCCATGTTGTGCTACCCTTGAGCTCCTCATTTTCATCCTAAAGTTTCTTAATGAATACTTTATTTTTCTACTAAGCCTCTATCCTGTTATTCTTGCAGATTTCCACATTATGTTTATACCCCTTCTAGAACTTTCTCTCCTTATCCAATTCTTGTTGTAACATTGCCTTCTCCTTTTCCCCTGTAACTAATCAATTCATTAAAGTGTTTACCTCTAGAGTCAAATTCCCCATATTCAAATTCACAATTGCCATGGTCTGAAATAACTCAACTACCTTATTTGCTTTCATTACTTCTACAACTACCTCCTCCATAGACTTTGGTGTACTTGTATGTGTTGTAGGATCTCCAAATCCTTTTGCATATGATCCCAACTCTTGTACCATTCTTTTCCCGGGTTCAAATTCAAATGGGAATCCTTCGATAAATTCTAGCCTACTAGGTGGTACTTGTAGTTCTATTGGTTTAAACTCTTCAAAAGCAGGTTATGTCACCACTCTCTCTATCTGTAATTCAATAGCTTGTAAACCTTCCTATGTTTGTTATTATTGTTATTACAAATGTTGTTGTAAATGTTGAAAATGTTTTGGACTTGTGATGGTCTCCATCCAATCTTCACATACATCCCCTTCAAAGTGTAGATGCTCTTCACCCTCTAGAAACCTTATGTCTTGTTCCGTCTTAACTCCTTAGTTATGCTCCCATAATTGTTTTTCTTATGGTGAAGTCATCTATGGTATCTCTTGCCTCTCATCCCTAAGTTGTCTTTCATGTGGAGATGTCATTTGTGGTATTGTCGCAATTTATCTAACTGCTTGTACCATTGGTGGCACTTTACCACTGTTGGTACTGTAAATGGCTCCACTATGCCCCTCATGATTTTTTGTGCACTCAAATTTGTGCTCTCATGTTCCCTCTTCACTTTTGAACCTGAGGCTCCTCCTTCTTCAACTTTGTTCTTCTTCTTAAGAGCATTTCTCAGAGAGTTTGCTATAGCTTTCTTTTTGTTTTCTAATGTTATTTCCATCTCCTCCCTACTTCATTTAACCTTGGCCAATGATTTCTATGGATTATCCTTTTGATGCACAAATAGATACTGAAAGATTTTTGCCAACCAAGGCAAATTAATAGGTATCTTTCTTATCCCCGTTATTCTCTTCAACATACTTATACCACTTGTCCAACTCACTACATAGACTATTGAATATAATTTGTGCCTAATCTACCTTTTGCCCCTTCTTTGCTCTCACCAATGTAAATAACATTTTTGTTATTAAAATATTGTACCTTCTCCCTTTGATAAATGATAGATATAATGGCAAGATATTTGACAAAGTATGGCAGACCCAGACTCTTTGAATTCCATTAATTTGCAAAAGAATTTGTAGGTGCAAGTCTACAACTATGTAATGCTTGAACTACTAATGATTAACCGATCTATCCTTTCCATTCTTCTACATACCTTTCCACACACACTCCAAAAACATTTACAATCAATTTTTTGTTGATTACATACACCTTATCCTTATGCTCAAAGTACATATCTATGCCCTTGATTAAGAATATGTTTAGAAACTCCAACATTACATTGGGCATCAGTGCTTCCCACCCCATTAGAAACAAAGGAACAAGCCTTGCTTTAGAAGCCCAATCTTCTTCTACAATAATATCCTTCCAATTCTCCATCCGCTCTATATGTTTGTCATAGTTATGTTTCGTTTATGTCCACATGAAACGCTAAAGATCTGGAATTTTAATAACTTTATCCAAAAATGTAACTCTATCCACGATTGTGCATCTTCTCATGCAAATTGTAATGTAAAGTCTATTTTGATTTTGGTGGTATGCAGTTAGTGATATTATTTGTCATGATGAAAGTACACAACCAAAATCAGATTATAGATTGTTTCCAAGTGTTGGTTGGTATTAATGCATTGAATGTTAGTTTGTTTTCTAATTTTGGTTGTTGTATCATCACCATTTCACCATCATCACCATTTGAAGAGGTCTGTCAATTCATAGAATTCATAGCAATAATGCATCTGTGAAGCACATAAAATGTAAGTTCTTCAATCAAAATCACATGAAGCTTAAGATTTGCTAATCAATCTTTGTGCAATTACTTGGGTGCATAATCTATTTACCGTTTGGTGGTCTTCCTTTCCTCTCTTTTGATTAGCACTTCCTTTCACCTTCCCCTACAAACAATCATGGTTATCTCCCTTCTCCTCCTTTTCCTCCTCCTTTGTTATTCAATTATTGTTGCATTTGGGTAATGAACTAGTTGTTTGCTTTATCCTCTCTTGTTTACTATGGATCATTTGAATGTGTTGTGAGGAGGTTATATCCACAACATTGTGTGGTACAATGATGTCTAAGAAAGGTTTTGTCCATGTTTCATTTTCTTGGGTTCAATTTTTAGTTCAGTGTCTAAGGGGTTGTTGAAAACTTGAAGGCTTGAGAATGAATGGTGGTGGATATTCTCTTCGAACAATAAAGGTTACTAGCTCATTTTGGGAAGCCTTTGAATACTTGGAGCATTATGACAGTCAAATTATTTTTTGATATAATTTGTATTGAAACACTTCCAGATTTTATTTGCATCATTAAACCAACTAAAATGTATGTAGTGACATCTTTGGTTGTGGGTGTTGGCAATGCATGTTAAAAGGAGCTATAGGATTATACCTTTGTTTTAAGTCATCATAATTGTTCCTACATGAGCTTGTGGTAGTAAAGGTCATGAATTTGCTATTAGTTACTTCATGATTTTTTATGATGAGAACACATGAAGTATTGGATTATTACTTGGTTTATTTCATTCATTATAGTTACATGCTCAAATGTAATGTATGTGTGATAATATTGCGTGTTATATGTGTAAGTGGGTTCAATTACTAAATATCAAGGGGGAACCCAATGCACACCTTCTAGTCAATGCAAGCCTTTTGGTCCAAGTGAGACAAATTGGAATTAGAGGCTAAATGCATTAGAAGGAATGATGGTTCAAATAGTTGCTACTATGACCAAAAATAACAACCCATAGGTAACATCAGAAGTCATTATTCAAGAAGAGACCCCTCAAAAGCCATCAACTGGATAGCTATAATGAAAATAAGGTCTCAAGATCTTGACAAGACTTTTGAATTTTAAAATCATAATTCACTCATATAAAGTTGGAATTGGCTGTCATATGTGTTATTGAATTCCTAGAAAGGGAATCCAAGTGAAAAAATTCAAGTTATTTATTTGTAGGGTTTCTACAAGGATGAAATGTGGTGTGTGTGCGGTCATTTTTTGCTAGATTTAACAATGTGGTGCTTGTGCTAGTAAGCATTGATTGCTATAACTCAAAAGTGGTGGAATGTTATGTTATTAATCAATGATGAGAATTGCACTATCAACTTTTGAATTTTTGTTGAAACTTTTGAATGGGAATTACAAAAGTGAAAATTCATGTTGTATGAAAAGTTCAAATTATCACTTTGTGTTGTTGAATTATGTGCATGTTTCCTATCATTATGTTGGTTGAACTATCATTTACTTTCAAGAAGTAAGGGGATTTGTCGAGTTGTGTGCCATTGGCCTACAACCTAGAGAACAAACACAAGTTCATAGGTTGATGTCTTGGAAACTTGTCCATACTTCACAATGGGAAACCCAAGGTGAAAGACTATAAATTGTTTAACAAACACAAAGTCTTAGAGTTGTAATTGGTGTGGTTAATGGTTAGTCATGGGACAAGGCTACCCACAAATTCTAACAATTGGGTAGGTCCTATTTGATTCATGATCTACTCAAACATAGAGAATATGGTTTAGTAAGGATGCCAAGGAATTTGCATATTGACAATTAGTTTTTAAAATTGTAATGATTATTTTTTAATCATAAATGCCACATGTGACTACAAATTCCTTTAGTTGTTTTATACAAGTCACATAAAATTTTAATCACAAGAGGCATGATGTGTCACCCTTTGCAATGGTAGTCACATCAATGTGTGACTAACATGAACTTTTCATCCAATTAACATCCAACCAATGTGGCATAATTATTTATGGTTAATTTTCATGATTAAAATGTGTAATTACATATGCTTGTGTGGCCCAACCATTTGCAACTACATTTGTGACTAAAATGTTCAGTCAAATATGACATAGAGAACTAATATTTATGCACACATAACAAAAAATTGTCCACCATTTGGATAAATATATTAGATGATGTACACATGTTAATAAATAGTAATCTAAAAATTAATTTATAATAAAAATAGTGTAATCATGATAACTATTTAATTTAATCTAGGCTAAGTTAGGGTAGGCAATTATCCTAAATTAGGATAAGTTAGGAAAGGCAACTTAACATATATGTCAATTAGGTATTTAATATTTTAATTTTTTTTGTTCATGGTTGCAAACCTTTTTTATTGATTCATCCCAAATGGCACATGCATTTTGGATATTTATAATGCATGCATGAATAGTCCTCCCTTTCATCTAATTATATATTTTACCAATTTCAACTTGTAAACAAAGGATACATGGGATAGATTTTAATAAAAGGGAAACATGACAGCACTATGTAACATTATTACATCCTTTTTCTTGTGCACAAAAACACTATCATATATCAACAAAATAAAATACTTACTACTTAACACACGGGTAAAAACATAGTCAAAGGAGCCACCCAAGTGAATGGAAACTCTTTAAAACTACATTTTTGTATGTTTGAAAAATCACAAGTGAAACATAATAGTTTGGATTGTCATAATTTCTTTTGGAATATTTTCCATTAATTGCAAAGTTTACATGCTCAAAGCTTAACACGAATGAAAAAAAATTCATGTTCAAAACAATCAAACCTTAAGGGTGGACAACCCTTGTTTTTTCAAATGTCCTTTTTTTCTAATAAATGTGTACCAATCCTTTTGAAAATTGGAGAGGATTTGAGCATTGATGATTACAAAAGCAAAAGGACTTGAACTAATGATTTTATTTTTTATAACCGATTTGAACACATTTGGCTCAAAAGTGTTTTTGACCTTGAAAATTATGGATTTTGAAAATGTGATTTTAACAAAAGTTGTTCATGTTTATGTGATAAGGGCATGAATGCATAATATACATGATATCAAATAATTTTTAGTCAAAATGTATTTATATCTAAAATGCATCATTAAAGGGGGTATTTGATTTACAAATTTTAAAGTTATAAACCAACACAAAAACAACATGTGTCATATGTAGTCCTTGGAAAAGGACTTTTACCTTGGTACCCCTAGCTCTTTTGACAATGTTTTCACCCACACCTACATATTACTTGTTACTTATCCTATTTCCTACCTACTTAATTAATCAATTTTTTTTTACTTTAGGTTATTTTCAACTATCTTACTTTGTTTCACCCTAGGTTATTTTGAGTTATTTTATGTTATTCAAACTTAGACTATTTTTGACTATTTTACCCTAGCTAGGTTATTATGGGTTAAGGTTATTTTAGGTATTCTACCTTAGGATATTTTTTTATTACTTTAGGTTATTCTTACTTAGGTTGTTTTATAAATTGGCTATAACACAAAATTAACAAATAAATATATTACACAAATTGTAATGTGCAAGAATCCTATTTGTAGATATCTATTACATTGAAGTGGTGTTTCACTCTATATAATTTAGAAAAAAAATTCAAACCGCCAAATCCAACAATCCCATTTGTTTGGAAAAACCATTCACACCTACACATGACCTTATTATGCTTAAAATTTCCAATGATGGTTCCATTCTACCCTTTCCATTTGTCCTATGAAATTTTCACAAACCTACCAAACTTTATTATACATTTGACTATTTGTTCATTCAAAATAATAAGAAAAATAATTTAAATCACCAAATCCAATAATTTCATTAACCATAACATACTTTCTTCACACCTAGACACATGTTCATTTGCAACTATAATTTGTAATCATAATTCAAGTTGAATAACACGCCTTGTGGTGTTTAAGCACAAAAATAATTAAATTTTCATCTATAGTTAGATGCCATTAGTCATTGGATGATATGCGACATTTTTTTATCTTCATTGTTGTCTAAACTAGCAATAGTTGTAAATCATAATTGCATATGCAATTTAAAATTCTTTTGTAATCACATATGTAATTATAAGTCATTTTTACATGGTGCCATAGAAGATAATTAATCACATTGGTAGTTGCAAAAATGGTTGATTTGGACACAAGTTGTAAACACATGGGTTGATATGGATGTGATTCCTATAATGAGGGTTAGGTTGTAAAAGGTTTGGCATTATTGTGGGTTGTATTTAGAGTTGATGATCATAGTAATTCCATTGTTGTGTTGTGGTGGTGAGATCAAATTGATGGTTGATATATCACAATTATTGTGTTAGAATGAACTTCAAGTTTATTTGGCCTTGTGCAATGTTTTTGGTGTGCGTAGGTGCCTTAAATTAGGGTTAGGTCAAGCCCATAGTTTCAACATCCTTTAGGAATTAAAGTTTTGGAACCCAAGGTTTAGAGTTAGAGGTCATCACAAAAGTGCTAGAAGATTTGGAAATGGGGAACATTTTGGGTGCAAGTGGTACTAGTTGGTTTACAAGGTGGGGGTTTTGGTTTAACCATCAACATTGCCATTGTCACTATCATTTAAAAAAGGAATCCTCAAATTTGGGTGAATTTTTTTTATGGTGTATGATATTGATATCCATAAATTAAATTTAAGAAAATTTAGATATTAAAAATTTTTGGATGAAATTTAATTCAAAAAATGTGTTTTTTTACATTTGTTTAGTAATGAATGCATAATAATATTTTACTTTAAAGAAAAAACCACTTCCATATCAAAGAGAAGGAGATTTTACAAATGGACATTGCATTATTTTTTCAATTTTCTTTTGTTTGGTAATGTTTCATGAATCATAAATGTGAGACCCTATGGTTGCTAAGAAATTGTAAGTTATATACTATGTGTACATTGATTTTATCCGATCCTCTTCATTTAACCATTGGATCAAAATGAATTTTGAGTTCAAAAATGTTGTTGTGCAAATTCTAAAGTTTTTAACTTGTGTTTAGGATAACCAAAGGATGTCATCAAGATTTTAACTTATTACATATTATAATACTTGTTATACATCAACTTTTTTGAACAAAAGTGGCTCACCCTTGGTGCGTTTTCATTCGAAACAGTTATTCCAACATTTCAAATGGTTGATAAGGGATGATTACCATGAATTCAAGTGTGCCCATGAAGGTCAAATTGAAAAGTGTCATTTAAGTATTGGACATTTAATTATGTGTTCATCGTTAGGGGTATAATGACCACAAGTGTTATTGGATGTAGTCATAATAACACATACCATAACAAGTGTAACGCATATTTGGTTTCTTCATGTTTTAAAGTCATAATTTAATTTCATGTTGACATTGTAAGAGTTTTTTATACAGTTGTATTTTTAATATATCATGGGAACATGTGAATTAATTTGAAATTAATCCGCTAAGTAAAAAATTCACAAAACACTTATTAAACACTATAATGTTTGTTTTTAAGCAAGGACTTGTAAATGGATTTGAATCTTTTTGAAATGACATTTTTTGCCAAAATTTTAACATAAACCTTACTAAAATAATATGAAAAAAAATTAAAATTAATTTTTTTTTGAAGATTTAAAAAAAAATATTCTAAAAATATTCTAGGAATATTTCTCAAAAAGGAATCACAAAAGTAATAAAAAAATAGGTGGGAATGGCTTGTGTTATCTTGTTTGCACCCTATTATGATTATAGGTGCAACTATAACAATTCATAGTAACAATTTGACTAGTGGAAGTAAGAATATTAATTAATGACATAGCCATCGAAAGTGGTGGTGCCAACCTTCCCACTAATGGATTGGGCTTGGTGCTAACATTCAACCTTGTTGTGGAATTTTTCCAAGAATTGAGAAAAAATTAAAAAGGGATTTGGAAAGAAAGGCTACAATTTGTAAGAGTTTTAATGTAAACCACATGAAATCTTGTAGGAGGCATATCTGTAGATGAAAACATTGCTCAATATGACATAATGGATTGTTAAAGCCCATAATCTTTAGTTTTGGTATGGAATTTTTGACAAGGAGTTAATTAAACAATGGTGTGGGACACTATGTTACTTTAGCTCGCACAACCCATGTTAAATGTATTCTAATTGTTAGGACACATCAAGCTAAACATGGTGGAAGAATGGGTGGTGACTTTTGGGGTTCAATAAGGATAAATATATAAACTCTTCAACATTGTTGGCTCAACAATCACATGGCCAACCAAATAAAGCCGTGGCACAAAAGACCAAGGGGACCAAACTGAAACAAAATAGTGCATCCTTGTCATATTCCATTAAACAAGGCGAAGAAGACAAATGTTGGAGGTGTGATGGGCCTCATCAAAAAAATGATTGTCCTAACCCACCTCAAGCTAACACTTGCAATGTTAACCCTAACCAACCATGTTCTTATTATAAATTTTATGGGCATGATGAAAATCATTGTTTCACCTTACATTTAAAACTAAGGCAAGGTTAATAAAAAACAACTAAAATTTTAGAAAAGGATAGAAATGAAAAAGTATGCCCAATAGAAGGTTGGCCACTAAGCCAATTCCAAGTTAGCCTAATGCTATGGAGGTGGAATTCACACACTTGGAGGTTTTAGTGATGAATATGGTGACATAAATGAAATCCAATGCACCTATTTTAGGTAAAACTAGGGAGTGAAAAGGTTCACCATCCTCTAGTTTTGGTGTTGATTTAAAATATTTTTGTGGAGGTGGATTTTTAGGCACATTAGTCTCAAATGTAATGATATCAAATATTCCTAGAGACCATGTGTGTTAAGTAGTTAGTGGAAACCATGTTAGGGTTTTAAGTTCGATCAATATATTTTTTAAATTGCATGTGTGATAAAAGTGAGAGTTTAATTGGAACCATAAGGTGTTGACAAAAGGTTGGATTTTCAATGTGAGAAGGTCTAACACTAAGTTCACTTACCATTATCATTTGTGTTGGCAAATGCAATTTCCAACCCTATGGGGGCGTTGACTTTTATTGTTACAATAGTGACATTGAAAAAGATGTTTGGCTCCATTTTGGAACAAGGGCATTAGGTAATTTGTTGGGGGCATCAACAAAAATGTATTGAGCACTATTAATTTCCATCCAAACATTAATTATTTAAGGTATTCAACTAACAAAAATGTTTCATTTGACAATCACATTATGTGAATGTGGGAGAACATTGGGGATGGTGGCTACATTGAATAACAATCCAACTGCAACCATGGTCCCCCATAAATATTTCAAGGTCAATTAGTTGAAGATTTCAAAGATTATTTTCATTTTGGCATGTGGTTGTTGCCAAGTTTCAAGAACTCCTAACATGTTTAGCCATTGATAGGGTGGGTGTTGTTTTTAGTGTGGTTGTAGTGCATAATGAGGAGGGGTTTTTTAATTGAGGGAGGCATCAACATAACAATATCAACCCAAAGGATTTTGTTGGATTTAGGTGATCATATTCAACATTTACATTGTCAATTTTTAAATTATCCATGTTGTTATAGACTTTAACAAAAACCATATTAAACAATGAATTATATATCAAAAATAGACTCATCATGGACTTTTGAAATAATAACACTATCTTTGTCACACATAAAATTTATGTGTGGACTCAGAAAACATGACATAGTAATGTCAAAATTAAAATTAAAATTAATCCCACATAAAATGAGGAGTGTAAAAAAAAATACATTGAAACTTTTTTAATACAAGAAAATCTGATTTCTCAAATTAATTTAGAAAGATTAGGGTTTAGCATTCAAAATTCCAAACTTTCACATCAATTTTTTTGACCAATAAAATGTCTACATATATTTGGAGGGTGGTTTACCAATATCTTAACCATAAGCATACATGAATACACATTGGATAGTTAATTATGTTTTAGTTTGAAATTGATTCAAGTGTGAATGAGGTTTAAGCTATTTCATGTTTGGGATATATCTCAAATTATGTATGCTCAAATCACTTTTGGTGATTTGAAAATTTAAAAAACACACAAGTTATAAGTTTTTTGTGTTTTAATGCAAGTTTGAATGTACCACATGCTCTTGTGTGTATTTCATTTTGTGTTTTTGGTTTGAATTCTTGCTATTTGCAAGTGAGTTGCTTTTGGTTTGGATGAGGTACCATTTAGAACAATTTATGTTGTTTGATTTATGTGTGTGAGGACAATGATAGTTATAGGCACCTTTTGTGTGTATTTCATTTTGTGTTTTGGGTTTGGATTCTTGCTATTTGCAAGTGAGTTGTGTTTTAGTTTGGAGGTGAGACACCATTTAGAACAAATTATGTTGTTTGATTTATGTGTGTGTGGCAGTGATAGTTATAGGCACCCCACATGACAAAACATTGCACAAAACTAATGAAAATTTAGATTACAAGTCTAAAATTTGGGTATAGTTTTTTGCGAGTCATTTTCAAGAAGTTTTTTAGTCACCCTTTTGACTCATTGCTTACCAGCACACCACCTTTTGACCAGTCCTTGTTATAAACATTCCTCAAAATGAATGGGGACACATTCCATGTGCAGTGACAAATAAATCTTGACTCCATCAACAGATTGTGTGGACACTGAAGCTGACGAACTCAAGATGAGAAAATCAACTGGCCCCAATGTGCATGGGAGAAAGGGGAAGACAAGGTTGGTGAATCAGGCATTGTGTGAAGCAGCACCCACCAGTGCACCATCCATTGGAAACCCGTTATGAATCAGTTTGGATGACCCACAACTTAGCCACCAAGGTACAACCTTGGTAAGATCTATCATGTAAACCTTCAAATTATTATTCAACAAAATATTGCTGTTATTATTCAAAACCTTAATTTTTTTCTCATACTAACAACATGCCTAATCCCAAAACAATTTGAAAAAAAAATCCGAATTGAAAGCTGGATAAAATGAGTTTTTGGGTCGGTTCTGGGTTGGTTCTAGCTGGTTGTTGTTTCCTAGTTTTGGTTTTGAATTTTTTTCAAAATTTAGAACCAATGAATGGTCCAGGTACTTGGTAACCAGACCCAGAACAGGAACTGGCCAACACAGGTTTGCTTGGTGATACTTACAGCTTTGTACTTCCAGGTGATTGATAATACGTTAGTTGTTGATCAATAAGTTATTGTCAACTCCAATGGATGTGATGTGTTCTTTAATGAGTGTGTGACACTGCAGGCAACCCAAGGTACTGTGGAAAAAAGCAGCTTGGTACTGAAAGGGACTGATGATAACAACCCCAAAATAGGGCACTTGTTGTACACTGTGCTACTACCATCTGCATTACTTGAGATTTCCAAACCATGGATGGCAGTTTTTCAACTCCTGCTCAGTATTAACAGCCGCTCATTCTACCACCTTTATGTGGCTGCTACCAAAGTTGCCATGTAGTTGTCAACAAAGCATGCCTGCTAAAATTTGAAGTAAAAATATTGAGTGAGAAGGGCATTCTACGGAACCAAATGAAAATTCAGGTTGACTAATCTTTAGGGTATTCTTTAAACCATTCTACATCAACCTTGTGCATATTTCTTGCAGAGTTAGATAAAATGTGAAACATCAGAAAATTAGGAATTTATGGAAATTTCACCATTGCATTTGGGATTAATAATTTATTTTCTTTTACACATCCTACATGGTAGGTTATGTATCATCCTCAGAAATATGGATTAGTTGGGTCGATTGCAGATGCAGATAGTCAAGTCCGTAGATATATGATAGCCCTAAGAAAGCACATTCCAATATGAGACACTAGTGGGCTGTTTGATTGAGCCCATTTCTGAAAACTAGCCACTAAGTCATCAGCTGTTCGCCTTGCACAAAGTATAGCTGCAAGCTTGTGATCTCCCCTCTAGAGCTAGAAGAACTTATTTGTGGGTAAGTTATGCAAATTGTTCATCAAAACCAATACCACTATGGGGCTGGTATGATTTTTTTAAAGTTACCAAACATGGGGACTAGGTTGGTGGTATGTTCAACAGTTGATACCTGACCGACACTGGTCTGAGGCAGCTCTTTGTGATGTCAGGCTCTTTGGAGAGTGTCAAGGCTCAAAATATGAGTGTTAGAGCAGCTCCACCAATGCTGAGTATGTGGCCTTGTAACACTATTTTTCACACCTAAAATTAGTTATTTATTTTTTCTCAACCTGACCCTTAAAACTGAAACTGGGACTGCAAAAGGTGCAACACTACTAATAACAACCCACCTGGACCAATCAAACCATCTAGCGAATCGGTAGTAGGTGTCAGGTCTTGCTATGCCTTTCGCCAGCTTCAGAATCCTGAGCAAAAATGCTGGGCAAAGATTATTTTGTTGAGCCAAACCGGCATCTTTTGACTTGTATAGATCCAAAATTTGTTGTACAGTGCACCAGTGGAGTTGCTATAGGTCATCAAGTGGTAAAGTTAGTGAGTCTTTAGTCTTTACCCTTTTGCATATTATTCTCTATGAGTGTTATAATAGTCAGAATCCTGAGACCAGTGTAGTACATTCAGACTGGTTCTACTGTCTCAGTACAAATAATTTCCTGATCAGGGACGTTATACTTGCAGAGCTTCCCTGAAATACTTCCCACCTGAAATTCTCCTCTCGATTTCAAAGAGAATATTGCCAAGGTGCAGAGTCTGGTGCAGATCTATAATCAGCCTGTACAATACATGTACTAATCCTATTTCATAGCATAAGTCTGTAACTACTGGACTCATTTTGGGGGCGCTGGCTGGCCTTATTCTTCTTCAACAAATCTTATATGACAGATAACAGTAATAGCTCACAGGAGTAAATTTTATGCCATTTCGCTGCCTCTGATGTAAACCATTGTATGTGTACTTATAATTTGCAAATGTGGTCTAGAAATCACATTGAGCTCTTGTTTGCAGGCCGCAGCTCTAAGGGTTATGAATTGTACAATTTTGTCCAGTATTGAAAGAACAAAGGGGCTGGACTCAAAAGACCAGTAGACGAAGTAGCTGGTCAGAGGAAACAAACACCCCAGGAGCCAGGATCAAAGAGTCTCTGGACTCATGCCATAGCATAGCAGCAGGTGGCAAGTGCAGTAGTGGCAAGTGCAGTAGCGGCTTGTCGGGCATGTGATCATTGCATATGCGCTTTGTAAAACTGACATAAAACTGTACATACCCAAAAATCACAATCAATTAGGAAACACAGCTACAAGCTTTGCAACTGCATTAGTATAATTTAGTTGCTGACACCCTTAGGTCCCCCCATGCTGAGTATGTGGCCCTGCAGCACTATTTCTCACATCTAAGGTTAGTTATTTACTTTTTCCCAACCTGACCCATAAAACTGAAACTGGGACTGCAAAAGGTTGGACACAACTAATAGCAGCCCACCTGGACCAATCAAACTATCTAGCCAATCAACAGTAGGTATTCGGTTTTGCTATGCCTTTTGCCAGCCTCAGAATCCTGAGCAAAAATGCCGGGCAAAAACTACGTTGCTAAGCCAAACCAGCATGTTTTGACTTTTCTTCATCCAAAATTTGCTGTACAATTCAGAGGTGGAGTTGTTGAATCCAGGATCCAAGAAACAAACCATCCTTGTATAAATACCACAACAAAGGCAATGATGCAATCAAAGAACTTACCCTGATCTCACAGTTCTTTGCCGGATGTTTCATGAAACTCACCAGGTATTTGAATGCTATTTGAAAAACCAACAGGCTCTTTTGATTCTGAAAGTTTTCAAAAACCTGGAACTGGAGGTTTAGGGCACATAAACTAATTTGAACTTTGAAGAACAACCCAACACTGGTCCATGTGACTCATGACCATGGAAAGATAAAAAGGGTCAGAACACTGGGAAGACACATAATGCCTGACCTTTAATAAGTTGACTACATGACTCATACTTACAACTTATCTGGCATAACTAGGCATTTCTGTCATGGATTTTCTTTAACAATTGGCAGTGCAAATGATGGAACACCAACTCTGAGCCAATTTGTCTAGAAACCATTGACCAATGTGCTGCATAATGAGAGCTGCAAAATGGGCAACAGGAACTACGTTGTCAGGTTTGGCATCCTTTTATCTATATATAATACAAGTAACATGCACATACAGTCCTGGGACCACTACATTGACCACCAAAACGCTTAACAAGCGCAGACCCCTCTAGAGTCATGTGCCATTTCGCCGTACAGGACCATAGATGAACTAGTACGTTGCCAGATGTCATCCATAGCAGCCTTTGATATCACAAGATGAATATCATTTTAGTGAAGGAGGCATGCATCCCATCGCCTGGTAGTCCCTAAAACCCTAAGTTATAGTCGCCTGTGGTGGCTTTAGTGGTGAATCTCAATTGCCATTTTGCATTCAGAAAAGAAGCTTCCATCATCTCTTCAACCACTTGGTGCTAAAAATTTACTAGTTTGTAATTTCAAGTGGCCTTCCTGGAGTGTCATAATTTCCTTCATGGAGATTTGCTGCTAATACATTGAGAGGGCGAGGGGGTTTTCAAGTATGACTTCCGGGATACTTTTGGGCATGGTGAAGGAGATTTGGATGTTGATGGTGCATGGCAAGCTTGATTCTATATTTACTCAATGCGATGTAGGAAGTATTTGCTTACAAACCTTGCTTGTAAAAATATCTATGCAATTTTCCAATTTTAAAATTATTGAGTACATCAAGTTAGTATAACTTTTTTGTGGTGAAAGTAGAAATTAGATAGCACAAATTAGATAGTGAAAATTGAAATCCATTCTATTCATGTCTTTTTGCTTTTGGATTTACAAGCCCATATTATTTTTTTAAGAATCAATGTTTAATGCATCTTTTAGATTTTCAATCTAGGATTCTACATTATCTTTTTGGGAATTGATCTATGAGTTGGTCTTTTGCTTGGAGATCTACATGCATTGTCTTTTTTGGAATTGGTTTTCATGGCATAATTTTCTAGGTTATGATTTATGATTTTATGAATCAATCTCTTTGTAGGATTGCATTGGTCTTTTGGTTCTTGGGTGAAATCATGAATCAATGAGCCAATATGTTTACTTTGTTTCACAAGATTATAGTCTTTTTGCCTCAAACAAAAAAAATCATAGAAAGAAATTTTGGGTGCAGATGAGCTCAAACGAGCTAAAATTGATGTTAAAACATTAACTTGTCTACAATTCTTGTTACATTTGTCTATATGGTGCCACTTTAATGGCACGTGAATCATGAAAGACTGTGCTTATTGAATAATATGGACATTGAAAAATCTAAAATGAATCAAACAAAATTTCAATATCAAAGTTTGGCTTGATTAAAGGATATTTAATAACTTCATTCAATGACACTACTTTCATAAAGGGCCTTTTAATTTTCATAATAAAATTTTTATTTCATTTTCAATTTTTATATTATAATAAGGTACTATTAAACACATCTAAAAACCATTCAAATTTTCATATTTTTTCAATTTTTTGTTTATCAAAAATTAAGGTTTAAAAAAGTTCATGAATCCTTTTCAACACATAAATGTGATGCAATGTATATATTGTTTAAAGAAAACTTATAGCTTATAACATAAAAAATTAAACTTGAAAGTGTTAACATGTTTTGGTATGATTTGAAACTATGACAAATTTTCAAAACAAAACACAAAATTTGGCAAAATCTATGCACTTTCAAAAATTCATAGTTCTCCAAATTGATTGTAAAAAAACATATGACATATTGGGGCAACTATAAATACAATATATAAATTTTTTAAAAACATTTCATTTGAAAATGCCTCTTTAAGAAAACATGTTTTTTGAGAAAAAAGACCCTAAAAAGGACAACAGTCCTAAATGCAAAGTAAACACATTGGGTCATTATATGCCATTTGGACCCTTTTGTAACAAAATAATTTTTTAATTACTAATTATACTTATTATAGCCATTTCAATATATCACATGTTATTTGTTAATTAGTTTTGAATAGATATGATTTTTTTTAAATGCAAGATTTTGCACTAGATTTTTACATTGCATCTTGAAAAATGATCACAATTTCATTTAATCATGCAAAAACATGTTAATTACTTTGAGGTTTAGTCTTTTGTATTATAAGCTTCAACTTTGTTTGAGACACCATTTACATTGCATCATATTTACATATCATAAAGGACTAATGAATATCAAATAGACCCAAATTTTCAACTTTTTTGGAAAAACATCAAGTTATAGATTCCTTGTATTTTGAGTGTTTTTTATGTGTGTCTAATAGTTCCCTATTATTACAGTAGAAATTCAACATCAAAATTTTTGTATATTATGAAAATCAAGGACCCTTTTGTGAAACTAGTAATATTTGATTGAGCATTTGCTCAAGTTAAAGATCCTTTGCTCAATGCAAAACTCAAAATTAAAAAGATCCAATGGTTCAATTTAGATTTTTCAACATCCATATTAGTTATGAAACACAATTTGCCATGTTTAACATGTCAATGAAGTGGCACCACATCAGCATATATTTTTTAAAATGCAAATTTAAACATGATTTGACATGGTTTTTGGCTCATTGTTTCGTGATTTTACCTTCTTTGCATAACTCTTTAATCTATAAACTTCGTGCTTTGGGTGTGTTATATGATTTCCAATATTTCAATTTGTTGAAGAACCCCAAGCTCAAGTTGCTTCTTTATTTTGTCTTTAATTTAAAATTGGAATGCTAAAGGATTTTGAAGTAGGTTGTGCTCCAATAAAAGGGGACTTGAACTCAATAAAATAACACACAACTCTTGCCAACTTTGATGTGTTCCTAAAGTCATTAAATTGAGTTGATGTACCTTGAGCACATTGTTGAGTTCTTTTATTCACAATTTAACCCATCCTTAAAGAAACAAAGCTCTTGCCAACCTTGATGGGAAGAAACACAAAAAACACTATGATAAACAAGGAAGTTGCAAATTGAATGGGTAACTAGGTTGCCATGGGCATAAAGGTTAGGCTCAAAGAGTGGGTTCATTTGTATATAATGAGGTGTAGATTTGTTTTTTCATGAACACAAGGAAAAATTCATTAGTTAAAAGTGGGATACTCTAACAAAACATAAGAGTTGTAAGATTGTTGTGTGTGACTTGTTAAAGCTTTAGGTCAAAAAAGGTGGGCATATATTACAAGAGATTATGCACATTTAAAAACCATGTGATTATGTGCAAGCAAAGAGGTCTTAAATTAATTCTAGTTCAAATAAAGACACCTAAAGTGAAAGGAATGAAAATTGTTCATATGAAGACCTTGTTTCATGTCTTTACACATGGTTACATATAAGTAGTGGTTACTTTTTTGGTCCTCCATTTCAATTTTTTAATTTATGCTAATAGGAGCCAAAAAGAAACATAACCACTACTTATATTTCATATTTTGAAATGGTAATTTAAATTAATGTTGTAATCTTGGATTTACTTATATAGTAGCATTCATGATATGTCATGAAAACATATGAATTTCTTTCAAATCAATAAAAAAATGAATAACAAACACCCAAAAACACTTTTAAAACATCTTTGGATGTAGTGTAAAAGGATTCAAATGTAGCTATTTTTTCCAAAATTTAATACCTACCTATTTTTGACAAATTTTCAATACAAACCTTAATATAATGATATAAAGAAAATGTAAATGATTTTTTCAAAAGTTGAATTTTTTTAGTTGAACCCAAAAATATTATAAATTAAAAGTAATCACCTAAGGGCACCATTGGGTTCTATATATTAACATCAATGGACCTTATGCACAAACCTAAGGCTACTTACTTACCTACCCATTTAACCTAGAAAACATCTTGTCCATTCTTACTATATTTTCTTATTGATGTGTGAATATTGTCCAAATCAATTCATTTTGTGATTATGTTTGTAATAGTCATACATATCACCATAGTTGTAAGTGCCAGTAATTGCATATGCAATTACATTATAACGGATCCAAATTTTAATAAGACATGTGACTACAATTTATTACTATCATAAGTTTAAATCAAAATATGAAAAGTTAGCATGTGTCATCCATTACTAGTGACATTCATTGATGGTTGGCAACCATGTTTGTTTTACAATTATATTTGCAACTATACATAGATGACTAGATGATACATGACATCTTTACCATTGCAATTCAAAATGTACAAACATTTGTTGGCTAGTATGTAGGTTATGAAAAACTTATTATTACCTTGGCTAGGTTGGCTAAGTAGGCTAGATAGCTAGGACACTTGGCATTGTGCAACTATCCATAATGTACTTGCATATGTAATCATAAAGTCAAGTTCCACATAAGTTACATAGGGTCATGTCATACTTATGTTCATCCATGGTGATGGGTAAAAACATGGATTGTAATCATACATGTTTCTGACTTCCATGCCACATGGTGTCTTTTGTTACTAGTTGTCCGATGGCACTCTTTTTTATGACTAAAACATTTTGTAGCCGTAGGTGTCAATTTTGACTAAGGCCCAATTGTAAATTGAGTTGGTATTTTTCAAATTTCTTTTAATATGAATGATGGTTCAATTCAATTTTCTTCTTGAGAAACAAAATGTGCAATTGCTTGAATCTGCAACTAGTTGTTGTTTTGTATGCACACAACATTACGTCAAAAATGACATTCTATGATAAGTCCTATATGACTACAAGTGGCATAAGTGACCAATCAAGTTGAAGTTTCACACTTGACAACTTCCCATACCAAGCTACCACATGGTTAGGGTTGGTATGTGTGAACTTTGAAAAAACTATTTTTGAAGTGGCCAATTTTGGGAAGAAGACATATTGGAGGGCAACTTGTCATCAACTTTTAGCATTGTTGCAAAAAGATATATAACTAGCCACGATCAACTATCTATTATTTAGCTCAATTGCCCAAGGCCACTTTGATTATAATATAAACAACTAGCAAATATTTGAATCTAGTCTTTAAATTTCACCACATATGCATCTAGTCACTCAATTATTTTGCATGACCTTCATAGTAATCCAAAAATGAAAAGAACAAAATATTGTATGCAATAAGGTTGTTAGGAGGGATGTCTTTAACAATGTTTCAATTAGCTTGTAATTGTATTAATACATTTTTACCAATTTTTTAAAAACAATTTGGACTTCCTTTTTCATGTTGTCCCTTAGTGATTTATTGACATTGTTTTAGATCTTCCTGATGATACCCTATGTTCATTTCGTGCTGCTCAACATCCTTCAACATTTTCCCATCACTGCTTGACATCTTTTTGACATTTTCTTAACATTCATGTCATCCCTTAATGTTTTTTCAACATCCTCCATTTTTTTCCCAGTTCTGCTTGGTGTCCCCCAGAGTTGTCCTAACATTGCACAATGTGTCTTGACATTTTCTTAACATTATTCAACATCCCTGAAGTTCACCTCAGCGCTATCTAGTGTCCTTCAACATCTCCCAAATGTCCCCATTGTCCTTTGGTTCTTCTAGCTATCCCCATCATTTAGAAAACAATTTCTTGACATGCCCCCTGTTTTCCTAATGTTGTTCAGCATCTTCAATGTCTCCTTGGCATTGCTTTAGTGTCACTTGACATTTATTTGGTGCTGCATGAATTCACTATTGTCCAGTGGCATCTTCATGTCGTTCGAAAACAAGGAAAAATTTCTTGATGTTTATTGGAGTTTTCTCAACTCTGGTTGCCGTTCTTAACATTTCCCTAGCATTGTGCAATGTTTCCTGGTGTCTCCCTATTGCTACCCAATGTCCGAATTGTCCACCAAGGCATCCAGTGGATGGTGCGCTGGTGGGTGCTGGTTCACTGTGACCCTTATTTGCCACTATTTGACAGGCTTTGCTGGTTTGAAGTTTGGGTAATATCATTAGCTGACAATTCTATATTTTGATTTAATAATTTTTTTGTCTCCTATTTAAAAATAATAATGCCAATTTTGGAATTTTGGGGGTTGGGGGGTGGGCCAGGTCACCACATTTCAAGACACTTTTTACTTTTAGGGCAGCTTTTCGCCAATTTTCTGCAGTTTCAACAGATTTCTACAAATGTTTTTGCCAATTGACACTAAATTGTGTTTGGGATTATGGTTAATGACACATCAGAACATTGGGGAAGAAAAGAAAAGAATAATAATAATGGAACATAATCATGGTTTTTTAAAGGGAAAAATTCATCAAAAAGAAAAAAATAAATTCAAAATTGGGCAAAAATGTATTTGGAATTTTTGCTTGCAGTCACCATATTTTCCCCTTGCCCCACTCCCATCACCATACATTTATGTCATTTGCACTAGATTACCATTAATATAGAAAGATTCTCAAAAAAATTCACTTGTCATAACTCAATTGTAGCCAAATGTGGCTAAATCTTTCCAGGGATCATTGCCACCTTAGCACTATTCTAAAATCCTTTCAAAAGCATTGGGCATAATATCTAAATCATGATCATTTTTTATTTGAAATTACCAATTCTTATAATTAGCAAATAAATCCAATGATGGTAGAATCATATTATCTAACATCCTTCCTATATCAATAGCACTTTTTTTTTTTTTCAATTTTCTGATGTTGCATCAATTGGCTAGCATCCCAAGAGGGATTTAGCATTAAATGCTGACATGTTTTTAGAAGCTATCTACATATATATATATATATAAAAATTACAAAAATGTTACCAAACTAAATCAGACTCCAAATGTGGTGAAAAGTTTTCCAATGAAAATTCAAAATTTGGTGAGTTTTTTCAGGAAAAAAGGGATGAAAAAATACTACCAAACTAAAATCAGAGTCCAAATGCGGCGAAAAGTTTTCCAATGCATTTTTCAAAATTTGGTGAGTTTTTTCAGGGAAAAAAGGGATTAAAAAATACCACTGAACTAAAATCAGAGTCCAAATGTGGTGAAAAGTTTTCCAATCTATTTTTTAAAACTTGGGCTTTTTTATATAGAAAATAAGCAAGTATATCAACAGAATACTCCCTTATTAATTTTTTTTTTTCACACCCAAAAAAAAAAAAAAACCGTGGTGTTCCATATGTCTTCAAAAGCCTACTAGGTATTTATCATTCATTCACCTGGTGCAGATAATATATATGGAAGGTGTAAGAGATGGTCATTGTCAGCTTCTCTTGTACAGGAATGAATACTAACTATGTACATTTATTCTTGTTGATGAAAGGTACACCAACCACAAGTCTATATCTCAAAAGAATGGGGTGTGACCAAGTCTTGATGGCATGCAATGCATTCCTTCACACTCGAGGTGGTTGTTGAAATGTGAAGTATACGACTTGAATTTCTTCATTGCTCAATTGCTAGTACACACCGTGTGTCATCTCATCGTCCGCTCGCTGTCTGACAAATTGTGACATGTTGATTTTGGATTTGCTTTTCAACAGAAATATCAAGTAGGCTATACATCATCATAATGTATGTGAATCATGCAATCCAACCAGTTTCAGCCAAAGGTCTGCTGACCAAGCGTGACTAAATACGGGCCCCTTCAACACAATGCCTTCTTTGTTACATCAAGTGCTAAACAGCATTGGGCGGTCCTTTTACCCAAACATGAAGAAGTTTGTGTTCTGAAAAATGAATTAGAATAATTTGTCTTTGTTCTGGTTCCACACAAATTGGAACCGGGAATCATGTTCTAGGTCCAGTTCTTAAAACACAAATTGCAGATCTGGTTTGGTTCCTACTAACCTGGACCAAGACTGGTTGTTGATTTCCAGTTTAAACCCAGTTCTAGGACTAGAGTGAACCAGCCTCCATGACTGCACCAGTTGGCCGTTTTGTCCACAGGATGGGCTGTGTTTTTCATCCGCCTCTTCATCCTACATTAACCAACATTCTACCAGAGTCAATTTTTTTGCTTGCTGACCTTTGACCTTTTCTATTGGGGCCAAAATTTTCCCAACCTTTACCCTCCATACTACCCTCCCACCTAGTTACCCTACTAACCTACCTCCTCTACTAACCTACCTCTTAGCCTAAACCCTAAACCGAACCAACTAACAACCAATCCCTAACCTACCCTTTCTATCTTTTCCTAGCAAAACCTATATCTCTTCTTGGTTAAACTTATATCTATTCTTGGTGAAGGAATAGCCAAAACATATTTCATTCATGTCACAATTTCCATTTAAGGTCAAGCATTTCTCCATTCATCCCCTATTGGCAAATGCATTTTTGTGTGAGTAATCAAGGGAAAACATGTTCTTTATATGGCTTGTGAGATGAGATTCAAAGACAAAACATATGGGTTAAACCTTTTATTTGCACTTTAATTTTAAATTGAGATGCAATTAATTTTTTTCCAAAAGCCAACTTTAATTAATAATAAGATCTCATATTATGTCTAAATGAAATTATTTAAACTTCATTCTCTATTTTTTTTCCAAAATCTCCACACAAAAATTATAAAAATCTTGCATTGAAAAAAAATTCATGTAAATCTTGCAATACATTTCAACAAGACATTTTTTTTTCTTTAACCATCATTATTTTTTTCATACTTTGTCCAAACGAAAAAAAAATTAGAAAAATGATTTTTTTGGTATTACATAATATATTTTAATTATGAAATTAATAAAAATAGTTCATAAAATACGATGTATGAACATATAATAATGTTATTCTCAAAACCATTTAATGTTACATAGTGTATTTAAGAAATAAAATACATTTAAATATGGTATATTAAATACATACACGTTAATTTTATATTATAATATGAATTTTATTATATAATTATAAATAACTTTTATAGTATATTCATTTTATTTACAAATATTTTTATTAATATATTATATATTAAATATATTAAATATAAGTGATCTTATATGATCAAAATATTGGATCAAAAAAATTATAATTTCATGGATGAATATTATGTTTTATATTTTTATCAAGTGAGGCCCACAATAAAATATTATTTTGTGTATATATATATATATAATATGTTATGTATTTTATATCTTATATACATATGATATATCATAAAATAAAGGCAGAAAATAAAATCTAGCTTACTTTCCAGAATTAAAATAATATATAATTTGATAAGTTTAGTTGAGAAGAGATATAGGTTTTGCCATTGCAAAATGAGTGGGGTAGGTGGGTAAATGGGGTAGTTGGGTGAATAGGGGTAATACAAGGTGAAAAAAAAATTGACTATTGGAAGGTGAGCAAAAACCTTTTTTGAATCAACCTTTCTAATTGCGGGAGGTTTAATAACTAGGATGAACACTAGTTCATCCCAAATGAAACTGGTGTAGTCATGGGGGCTGGGTCACTCCATCCCAGTTCTAGTGCTTTTTTTTTTCAAAGACATTATTTTGGTTCAGATTCTAATTCCATACATAAATATCAACCTAGTTCTAATTTTGCAAATCAAATTCGATTTCAGTTTGGTTCTCACTAACCAAAGCTAGAACTAGTGGTTCACTTGCCCAACACAAATTGTAACCATATTAAATTCATGTTTTCACTTATACACTATCCTCAGAAAAATACTATGAAAATCTACAGGATGGTTCACATTAAAAGATATCCTTGTTAGTAATCTTGCATGTTATATAATCATTGACATTCATATATGAATATGATATGTTGATAACAAGCTTGTTTGTCACCACATGTGGCGGTGTTAGCATTCAACCTATCTCACAAAGTTATCATAAGAGATAACTAATGATCAAGTAGTAAAAAATTTCAATTATGTGGATTTGCACACTAATAGTTAATAAACTACTAGTCTAACTTTTGAGATGTTATATATCAATATGGTAACATCTGAAAAAGTAAAGTAGTAATTTATTGATCATTTTTGGTCCACCATCTCAAATTTTGCATAGTTCCATCACAATCAACCATTTCAAGTTTTGCATAGGTCAATTGTGGGTCTAGCGTATTCTCAAGATTCATGAACCTCCATTGCATGTTTGTCACATGAAGCTTTGTTGTACATGTGTCCCTCTTGAGCTCCATTTTCATATGTGCATTAGTGTCACAAACACAAATGTGCAGCAAATGCATTGAATAGAAGACATAGGAAACTCTTCCATGGAAAGTGCAAGAAGAAGAAAGGCCAAACAAGGAATAGGTTGAGGAAGCATGAGACGTCTTGATAAAAAAAAAATCAAATTGGAATTGATTACCGATAAGCATAAAAATAATCACTCAATAAAAAACACCAAGGAATGTCAAGAACTATAAAGACAAATGGAATTGCATCAATGATGATTGTGAAAAAATAGATGACATATTTGCCATAGAGGTACTAAATATAATACATCCTATTGGGAAATGAATATTTCTAAAAAAAACCAATTCCATTTGCCCAAATTGTTCAATGATTGTTATGACTTTTTAGGGAGATTAGATAATCATAAACACACCATTGCATGTTAGGGACATTGCATGTAATGGACACATAATGTATGTCTAGCTAACAAAGGAGCAAGAAGAGCACGTACCTACAAATTCACTGATGGAGGAAGTTTTTTGAGATGACCATGTCCTAAAGGATGAAAATGTTTAAGGCCATCAAAGTGTTCAAGGGTTTAATTAGGAAAATGTGAATAATTTTGATAATTATTCAAAATCATTTGAAATCCTTCAATGTTTTTTAGTTATCAAAGGTGTATGGATAATATTGTGGTTCATTTAAGTTGCACATACAACATTCCATACAAGTCCTTAACAAGTTTTATAAAAATTGTCCAAATTGACATGATTGTTACTTTTAAAGAATTCATTATAAAAATCTTTGACTATTAAATGTTCACCCACCTATGATACCTCTTAAACCTAACTGGTCAAAACCTATATCAAAAGTTGCAAATGTCATTTGTTATAATGAATGCAATCTGGAAATCTTTTAAAAAAAACCCATAAAATCCACATGTGAATGAAAACCATGTTAAAGATTTTCAAAAAATGTTTATTAAGTACAAATTTTTTGAAATACAAAAAAAATTTCCATTTGAAAGGACTTTTGAAAATAAGGTCCAATTTTAACCTTTCAAAAATCCATAATTATCATTCAAGGACCAAGGTTAAGGTTTCAAAGAAAAAGAATTCATGGTAGACTTTATTATTTCATACCTCAACACATTTAATCATTATAAAAAAACTAGAATGGAATTCAATATGAGATTTTCAATTTTTAGTGAATCCAATTAGTTGATTAGTCCACATTTTTTAACTTAAAAAGTTCACTATTGACAATTGTTGATTAATGAATTCAAGATTTTGTTACTCATCACAAGCATTTAAGCACAATACACTTTGTAAAAATTCCCATTGTGACAATAAATGTTAAACACTTTAGCTTCCATTCACTTTCAACCTTGTTGATGTTTCATCAAAATAAATAACTCATGTCAAGCATTGTGTCAATTTGCTATCTATGCATGTTGCATCAACAACTCCTTGGAACACAAGGGTAAAAAGAAAAGGATATGATTCATTTGTTTTCATACTAGCTATAAAATCCACAACAAGAATTCCAAGGCGCTTATAAACACTATGGATTAAAAAAATGCAATTTAGATGTATGTGGACGATAGTAGAAATCAATTTCAAAGCAAGGCTACAAAGGAAAATCATTTGAAACAAGTAAGAATATGGTGTCTATCCCAGCTAATTGGAGCACAACAATGTGTCATGCTATCATAAGGATGAAGCACATATGTCACAACTCCTTATTTTCATTGATTTCTCTAATGACATTGAATAAGAATTGATTACATGAGCATTCAATCATTAAAGATAAAAAATTCATTCACTTCCATCGAAGTGCTAGAATAGTTCCATTGTTGTTTTGTTGAAGAATTGGGTAGTTCATAGTTTCAGAATTAATTTTAAATGCAATTTAAATTGTCAAGTCAAAATTTCAATTCAAGTTTGCGTTGACTATTTTTTATGGTTTCCTATTTCCCAAATAAAATAAGGAGAAAAACACACTATAATGGACTTTTATGGAAGTCAAAATTTCAATTTTTTTGGTTTGGTTTTCAATATTTAATCTAAGATGAACTTTGCAATGTAAAATACATCCAAGGTTACAATTCAAATAACCATGGTTATTGCATTTTTGCTTTTAATGTGGCTGGAAAACATGCTTATAACTTTGGACCACCACACATTGAAACCTTATGACACATAAGATGAAAAAATCAAGCAAAAGAATGTCCCCTTTTTTTTCTAAGATTTTAAAGTAAAGACCTGATAACATTGAATCAAGTGTCAGGTTCATTTTGATCTATCTAACTTAAGTTTTAGGGACCAATATTTAAGAAATGTGTTTTAAAAGGTTTAAATTAAGGTGGTATGAACTTGGATATGAAAAAAAAAATTCAACACCATTTAAATATTTTTATTTTAGACCCAATTACACCAAGTTCTAAATTCATTGGATATGAACTCTTGTTTGGACTTTCAACTATTATTTTTGGTCCACCACATTGTGGTTTCACCAAATAAGTCAACAATCAATTTCTAAATGTTTAACTCCCTTCAAGCTAGGTTCCACATTAGAATCAAAGTGTCTTCTTACTACACCTTCAAGAACACATTGGTATGGGACATATTCATGCTCAACTTTTGGTGGTTTACAATAGCCTAAAATTGTAAATATTTTGTGTTTTGGATTATATGAAACATAATCCTTACAAAACAATCTTTCATTTGCATACATTCAATTTGTTTCATGTACAAATGGGAGGTCATAATGTAACCAAAAAGAAGAGGGCGCAAGAAAATGAACCATGCCCTGACGTGACTAAAAAGGGTTCAAGGGACTGTTGGAACTCCCGAGCTTCCGGACAAAACACAATCACAGATACATTTTTTTCATCAACAACCAACGCAACATTCAACACACACAGATCGGCAATCCAGAATGGCATGAACCCATAACTCACATTTCATATTTACAAGATAAGCCAGGAAAAGCACAAGCTGCTTGATTCGAGGATACTTATGAAAGTTCAGACACTGATCGAGTTCTTGCCCTACATATGCACATCATCGTCTGCTTGGCCAAGTTGATGGTGTAGCGGAAAACTCTACCAACCAGCCAAGTCCTTACTAGAATGAAGCTCTACATACTCATTCTCACAAATAATCTGAGAACACCAGCCTTCTCACTACTGCTTGTTCCTCCTGAAATCTAACCAACAACAACAGTCCTAAGGAAATATGCTCTCCCTCCCCTTTCAGTACTCCCAATCTCCCATAGTCTGTCAGAAAAATGGGCCTCCGTCCTTTTCAGCCACCGAGCTTTTTCTCTTTCCTCCCCATCCGTCACACCCAACCACTCCCGTTCCTTTTTGCTTAGCTTCTCTCTCAAGCCTTGTCCTCCTCAGCCACTTTCGGCTCATCAATGCAGTTCCATGCCTCTTCATCATTTGCGCCGCCTTCATTCCTGTACAACCTTTCATCACACCCCAAACATAGATCTTCCCATCCACATCCATGCAGCTGCCATGGAGAGTTATCCGCCGCCAAAAATCAGGACAGCTAGTTATACACAAAGCAAATTTCAAGGCCCTAGTGTGTTCACACTATGTGGCGACCTATTTTCGTGTTACATATGTAACCCCTCCGTTCTTAAAGAGCTGAGTCCCTCAGCTTCACTCAGTCTGGTGGAACGGGATAGATCTGGAGATCGCGACAAGACCTTTCCCACTGGTGCCCATTAGCATCGTGGATGATGCACACTCGACAGCCTTCTTCAAAGTCAAGGTTTCCTTTCCCATCGGTATGCCCAATGAACTGATATGGACCCTCCTAGCTTGCAACCAACGCTCTTCTCTTTCCTGGTTTTTTCATTTTCACCATCGTCACCCCTGTAACCAGACCCTCAAACAGATGCTTACCTTTCCTGCTGGCATAAGCTCTCCTTTGCTGCTTCTGTGCCTGTTCGACATTGAACAAAACGTTTTCGTGGATGCTTGTAATGAACTCCATTTTTTGCAGAAATTGTGCTGCAGCAACCTCCACATCCGCACCAACATTCGTTTCAGCCGTTAGCACGTGCAGGTAATTGTCTGCCCTGAGACGGGGTGTGCGACCAGTCAAAATCATGAAGGGTGAAAACTTTGTATTAGCTTGTATCCCACATCGGTACCCAAATAGAATCTTAGCCAGCTGTTCATCCCAACAATCCACATTCCCCGATGTTGCAACAAGGACTGTGATGCCATGCTTGATGGTCTTGATCATGCGCTCCGCCATCCCATTGCATTGAGGCCACTGAGGTGCAGTGCGCTGATGCTGTATTTCGTAGTTTTTGCACATTATCTCGAATTCTACAGCCCATTCCCCACCATTGTCAGTGAGTACGAATTTGGGTACTCCATACCTGTAGATAATGTCGTCTTCCAAGAATATGGATGCAGTTTTAGCACTATGATCAGCAACTGCCTTTGCCTCGCACCACTTGGAATAGTGGTCGATGGCCACCAAAATGTATTTGTTTCCTATTTTAATTTCAGTCAATGGTCCTGCAGTGTCCAATGCAACTTTGTGGAATAGGTCACAGATGGGAATGCTCTTCAATTGCTCATCCCCAGAGTGGATGCTACCCTCGTTCTTGACCAACTGGCATTGTTGGTAGCTTCTGACCACCATCTTAACATCTTCAGTTCGATGATGCCAGAAGTACCTTCGACGGATCTCAGCCAATGTCCTTTGTTCCCCGACATGACCCAGATCTTCATGCATTTGACTCACCATAGATAGCCTCTCCTCAGGCTTGGGCATAAGTAACCCCTTGAAATAGAGCCTCTGCTCCTTCCAGCAGTAATTGCCCACCCTCTTTCTGACCCTTTTGCCTTCCTCAATGTCAATTGCATCGGACAACACACCTTCCTTCAGTAATCCCAAACAAACTGCATCCTTCCAAATGTCAACGTGCCTCCCATCCATTACCTAGTCTTCCTCATCATCAGATTCGGTAGGACTCAGCTCATGGTCCCCAAACTTAGTTAGTTCCTGAGCCTCTAAAATCAGATCCAGTTGTTGTCGCTTGTCAAAGTATTGGGGTCTCCTTCTCTTCATTACCAGTCTCTCACCATCGTCTTGCACAAGCTTATCCCCATTTGCAGCTTTTGCTTCGCCTGAAACAACCTCCTCGGGCTGCTCTTCTCCTGACACAACGTCAACTACATACAACTGATGGCTGCCATCATACCTACAGTGGTTAATTCCGAAACAACAGGTGTGGTGTTGTACCAACTCCCTATCCTTTCTCCGAACACCAAGCCATTCTGTTTCCTTGCCTGTCCGAATACAAAGAAACTCCTCATCTCCTCTAGATGCATCAGCTTGAGCACTTGCAATGTCTTGTATTTCCTCATTGAAGTCATCATCATCTACAGCTGGTCCAACTGGATTCCTACTCAAAGCATCGACATTTGTATGCCTGAGCCCTGGTCGGTGTATTATCTTGAAGCTAAAATCCTGCAACATGTCTACCCACCTTCCTCTCCTGCCATGCGCAT
>Ga0116231_10003516_pt1 | contig 32490 bp, 24 predicted proteins | sample S1TSphgellanicum_2_FD_89695 | JGI IMG/M metagenome (GOLD analysis project Ga0116231, IMG submission 89695) | Host-associated microbial communities from peat moss isolated from Minnesota, USA - S1T2_Fd - Sphagnum magellanicum MG | ecosystem: Host-associated > Plants > Peat moss > Unclassified... | reverse complement strand
GAAAAGGAAACTGGCAGTCGGGAAAAAGAGACTGCGGAGTGTGAATAAGAATGAAGATGGGGGGGGGGGGGGGGGGGGGGGGGGGGGGGGGGGGGGGGGGGGGGGGGGGGGGGGGGGTGATGAGTGGTGGGAGTTGGGAGTTGGGATGTGGTGACCAACCTAACAAGAGGATTTTTTTGGCTAGAAGAATTAATACAACATGTTTTTTGTTTAAGGAAGACCCATATGAAGAATGACTTTGCAGGAACACCATATTCACCTTTGTATCATGTTACAATATTTTCATATTATCAAAAACAATTGTGTACATGCTTGTTACTTCATGTTCATGTATATGTATTTATGGATAGTTGGCAATGTGTTTGAAAGCTTGTTATGTTGTAAGTTTGTCACAAACTTACCAAGTTTCATAGGTACGTGTAAATTTTGTGTGATATCCGGTTTTCATAGGTTCATACAAAAGTCACATGAATTCCATGTTATGATTAATATGAATGATGTTTTTACATATTTGATATTTTCAATGTTCAAACAAATGGAACATTGTTTTTGAATGACATATGTGAATGTTCATATTTAACACACAAAAATTGCATAGTTTTATGTAAAATTATGTTATGATGATTGCATGAATTTAGTTTAAATGTAAATTGTACATATTTCACATCAAAACATCATAAGTAAGAAAATACACATCATTTATATAGAAGTAGTTTCTTTATTATGCCATTTTTACACTTTGAAGATCACGAATTTTGCACAAACATATTGTTCTACAATTTTTACATAAATTTTATTCAATTTTTTTTGATATTGGAAGTTTGTGATGTTGTAATTAGTGTTGGCCAGTTCTTCCTTTTTAAAAGAACCTTTGATCTTGGTATTGACATTTTTTTTTGGGCAAGTTTGAGCCTAGTTCTTCAAAGTTCTAAACCCATGGTTTGAGTTTGGCACACTTTTCCAAGTTCAAGAACCTTTGGGTCCCATGTACATGACACACTCCTCAAGACTAGAGAAATGACTACTCTTGATTGACCAAGATAGTTATTTTCAAATCATCTTTCAACTTACATTATTCCATTTTTCATGTTTATTGATTGGGATTGATAAATAATTAATACATTATGTTGGATTTTATAAACATTTTTAAAGGCCCAAATATGTAGGGAGTATAAGTGGAACTATTTAAAAAAACTTGAACCTATGTTCAAGCATTGTTTTTCATAGTTCAAGTTTTGGTTAAGGTTTTAACAAAAAAGCTAGTTCCATGTATGACCCAATTCTTGTGCTAAATTCCACAAAAAGGGTGTTGGTTTGAACTACATCACAATAACTTGGATTTGAACCCCTCAAGTTTAAAACTACAAATTGTGGAACTTGCTAACACTAGTTGTAACCTTTGTTCTTATAGTAATAATTCTTACATGTTTGTGATAGGTTTGTGGTTATGACCATTACGAATTATAAACTCCACAACATTGACAAGTAATATTAGTGATATCTTGCTCTTTGGATGTGAATGGCCATGCATTCATTGTCACCCATGATTTGGATAGTTCATGATACCCCAAATAAAATCATATATGTTGAAATCTTTATAAACATCCAATTATTGCTAAATTTTTGTACTTGTAATCAAAATCCATTTTCTTTATGTAATTAGTTGGTTTCGTACATAAAAAATATGAAAACTCAAAATAAACCTATTAAACATTTTAAATTCAATTGTTTAATTTCACATAAATATTGTTTCACCATATATTTGTCTAATTACCAACCTACTTAGTCATTGATACAATACTTGTCCATTGGCACATTGTATAATCATTAGACATTATATGACAAATCATTAATTTCATGTTTGTTCTTAAATGGTGTACATGTTCACCAAACAGACATTTGCTCACCAACATACCCTTATGTTCAAAAGGTGTACATTTTATCAAATCATTTGTTCTCTAAAGAAGTAGTCACCAATTTATGTTTTGCAACCGATGGACAAAAAAATATGATAATAAGTTTTTATTGATGTTATCAATAAATATTCTTTTCAAAACAAGTTGAAAACCTCTATGTATGAAAAAAGACCTATCATCCAAATTATGGATGATGGGCATAATAAAAATGACATAGTTCCAAGAATATTACAACAATTTTCCCTAAAGGGAAAATTACATTAACTTCAACCAATAAGATAGGATGTGTACATTCAAATTAAAAAGAGCAATTGGTGCACCTTTTTGAATCCTCTTAGGGAGTCTTTTTTTTTCTGGTTTTAAAAGTCCAACGTAGTTTGAGATTGGCCAAATAATGTTTAAATTATGTTTAGATAGTGTTAAAACTATGTTTTAAAGCACTAAATGTAATGCTTTTAATTTTTTGTATGTAATATATACATATTATATTACTTTCAAATTTATCCAAATGGTACATTGATCTATTGTGAAATTTCTTGAATGAATTCATTGAACATTCATGAAGCTTGAAAATTATACATGATTTTAATCAATTGAACCTAAGTAGTTGTTACATGTCCCATGGGTCCTTTTAGCTTGAATTTACTCAAAATGGCCAATGATCCAAAACTTGCAATAACAATTATTTAAGAAAAATGGCATGTACATTATGAAAATATCATGAGTCTCTTTATAGACAAATAACCTTATATTTCTCATGTTGGATGTCCAAATGTCTAGAGCCTTAAAAAACCAAGTGTGTAATAAATTAAGAATTAAAACTATGTTATTGTAGGACTAACAGATTGAGGTCAAACATATTTAACTTGGACTATAACTACTATTCAAAACACAAATAGTTATCCTACAAAAAACTTGTATGATATGATAGACATGATAAGATTCACAAGAATAAAAATTATAGGGTCAAAATGAAATAAATTAGAATAAGGAACTTACATCTTCTTAAATAATAAGCCCTTAAACTTTTGGGAATTTATTTTTTAAACCTTATATGGAGCACATTAAAAGGAGTGCAATAGTGGAATTGCAAAATAACAAAGTGTTCAATGAATCCAAGGTTGAACTAGTAGTGTTTGAATAGATTTGACAACAAATTGTCAAATAATTGATTAAATTTCAAATTGTAACCTCGATAGTTGGTTTTTTAAATTCAAATTTTTTTGGTAAGTAATGTTTATAAATATATATATATTTTTGCTATCTTTGTGGGATAATCTAAGTGTGTCTAGATTGTCACATTTTTAAATTCAAGGATTGGTAAGTCTAAAGTTCAAAACTTGACAATTGAATATTTTAGAATTTAATTTTATAAAAATTATTAAATTTTTTGCACAAGTAATAAATGTTTTTTCAAAAATCTGGAAAAATAAAAAATATTTTTGCCGAAATCATTTGTGTATTATGGTATTAATTGCATTTGCTATCAATTGATTCTATTAAGTAAATGGCAATAACAAACTTGTACATCCTTGCTTCACTTGGCAATGAGGATGCATAGGGATGATCCTAGGATTACCTTTAATTATCCAAAATTTTCAACAAAAAGACATTTGGAAAAATGTCAAAACCAAACTCTAAACACCAAGTGAACAAATTCCAAAGGCTATTGAAGACTTATTGAAACAAGAACATCTAAAAAATTATAGTTGCAAGACCCAAATAATAACTTTAGCAATTTCAAATTGTATTTCATTTAATCAAGACCATGACTGATTTTAAAAAAAAACATAAACAAAATCCAAACATTTGAAAAAAAAAAAATCTTGAGTAAATGAAAAGGGTGTCTTTAAAGAATGTAAAACATTGATGTGGTTGAAATAAAATCACATGCATATTATAACATTTTTATGTACTCATGAATCCATGAACTTCAAACTTACTTCAACTTTTTGCAGAGGTGTTTATCATGTTGTCCACACAATCATTGAATGTGAAAAAAATGTTTTGGGTAAGAGGGGTGGAACAAAATAATCTAAATTCCTTTAATGTTTTTCAAGCTTGGGATCCAATAATTAGCCTATTAAAAGGCATTATGATGTTTATCCAAAACTACAAGGTTTGTCCCATAAATAAGTTTTGAAAAAACAAGGTGTAAATTTACAAGTAGCCTTGACAACATTTTAATGTATTGAAAGTAGAAAATTTATTTTTTACGATAATTAATGATGATAATCTTTCATTTTATATTTAAAATGTTGAAAAATCCCATTTTGAAAGTAGATTTAAGTAGGATTTTTTTAATACATCTATTTGCACAAGATGTTCAATTTTACAAAATGGGTTATATACAAATGAATATTGATTAAAAAAAAAATCAAGTTAGTGGGGCCCTATAAGATATTTATGTATTGTCAAATTATGCATGCTATAATCAAAATATATCAAAATTTTAATATGAAGTAGGTTTGAACACCATATTGACTCAATCAATTTCAAATGTACTTTCGAGCTACTTTTATAATACCAAAGTTGTTCAAATTTTGTATTCAACTTCTCATAAACTAAACATAGTGACCTATATGTATACTTCAAAGTATTTTAAATCTATTTTATCGTGTCCATATTTTTAAAAAATCATTTTAAAATCAAATTTTGGGCAAACTATTTTTTTTTGTCTACTTTACCTTGTCAACACCTAAGATGATTTGGTAGTTTAAATGTGAAATGGGTTTATGATTTGTCTAATAGGAATGTGTTGATTCAAAATACATCATTGTGTTGGTGCATTTGTCCGTACATGATCAATTTGTTTGCTACACATAATTAAATTTTGGAAAATGTGATATTGAAATGATAATCAAGTTCATGAAACCTTGTAATGTGTTTCATTCAATTTTTGTGGCTAACATGTTATATTAAATATGACCAATTATCATTATTGGAAAAATTAATGGCATATTTCATAAATTTTCATTTAAAGTTGAAAGAAAAGATGATGATTACATTTTAGGAGTTTTATAATTTCAATTCTAGAAAAAAATGTTTGATGTGTATTTTTGTTAAAATATGTAGAAATCAATTGTACACCAAAACATGGTTTATATTCTTTGGTTGTGATAATAACATAATTTTATTGTATGTAGTATCATTATTTTGTGATCATCAAAACAAGAAAAAATATGAAATATTTTTTATATTTTTTTATTGTTTGCATAAATGTTTAACATTTTTTGTTTCATCAAGACAAAGAATATGAGATGTTAGTAAGTTTGGATCTAGCAAAATATCTTTAAATGTAATTCAAATTACGAATATTAAGTGGTTGTAAATTTTGCATGATATGTTTTTAAGCAAATAATTGTTAATTTGTATTGAGAACTTGTTCGAAGTCAATGCATTAATTGTGTAACAATAGGATACACTAGTAGACAAACCCCATTTTTATTTTCAAAATAGTTGCAAATGACACTTTTAGATTCCTAAAACAAGTTGCAAAATGAGGTTTTTTTACTAGTGATATATTTGAAAATGTTTTTTTTATAGTGGAAACATTAAATAAAATGTTCTTTCAAACAAACTCTTGATTATAATGATGTATATGTTAAAATCATATTTGTCACACCCATGGTGGATCTAGTACTAAATGATCAAGAATTAAAACTTGTGCATGATGTATTTTACATGCAATAATTAGTTACACATGAAATTGAATTCTTGTAATAATATGTGAAGGATTATTATTGGTCTATATTTCAACAATTTATTTTTCAATTGATGTCCAATTCTTGTTTAAAATAAGGAACACTTCATATGTGTATGGATTTTTTATCCATGTATTATATTCAACTCTTTTTCTAAAACAAAATTCATATTAACAATTTTGATTATGTTTTTGTATAATCTTGACAAGTTCCATTTGCACCATTAATAAGTCCATTTGATGTTACATAATTACTTGTACACATAATTCACTTGTTATGTTTGAATGATAGTGCAATATGAAGACTATCTATTTGAGTTTGGATGGTTTTAGTTTGAAATGAAATGAATTTTTTTACATATAACTCATAATATGTAAAATTACTTCCATTCCAATAAAAAATTCAAGAATATTAAGATCATAATCTTTATATGTAAGAATCTATGATGAATTTCAAACTAGAGGTGTTTGATAAAATTCACATATTGCAATAATTTCAAGACCACCCATAAATCAATTATGAGTTTGTTTCATTACCTATAATCTTAATATATATATATATCCTATGTATGCAAGTTTCATAGTCTTATAGTTTCAAAGGGTTAGCATTCATAGTTTCTCATATATAATATTATTTAGCATGGTTTGGATAATACACATAAATGTAAACATTTTGCTTCTACCTTCATACTGCACCTTTTATTTAGAAAATATGATAATATTTTGTTGGATTTTCATTTTTTCTATATAATATATTATTAATGTAATAGGTCATTTGCTCATCATTTAATTGTCTCATTCGAGAAGAGAAATCTTATAGTATGCACTCCTTTGCTTATTTACAAATCTCATTGATTAATGAGTTATCTTTCTTATCTTAGTTTCTCCATTGTGCATGTTTTTAATATGCTAAATCATATTGCTTGATTTGTTCAATATTTGTACACAAGTTATTTTAGATTATTTGGATTCGTGATTGTTTCAAATGTTAAAAGATTGTTCCCACTCCCATCCATTTCTCTCATAAATTTCCATATATTCTCGAACCTAGAATTGTAAATTATCCCATTAATCATCATACTTATCAGTATTGTTTATATTGGATATTTAAATATTTGAATATTTTCAATCAACTATTCTTTTCTTCCATGGAGGCATCTTTCTAAACATGTGTTGATTTTTTAAATACACATCCCTCTCTCTCTCTCTCTCTATATATATATATATATATGGAACACTTTGAATAAACATAATAATTACTTATAATAATTTTCTGAATCTTTATGAAGATTAAATTAGACCCCCATGAATATATCTTTTCTATTTCATCATTTTTAAAGACTGTTTATATTGTAATTGGCTACATATTTTAGTAAGCATAAATTTTCCAATGTTTCATGTCACTTTTTGTCTCTTGGAAGCGTGTGAGGTATCAACAACATCATGGCCACATGTGAGGGAGAATGTGTACAAAGATGCCAATGCACAAAGCTGAGAGGTTGGTAGCTGTGTGACCAGATTGTTCCTTGCCATGCATGCAGGAGGTGAAGCATTGACACAGCTTCGACTGGTTTACATGCCCAATTTGATAAAATAACAACACAAATCTCAAGCAGAAATAGATCTGCTGTTTTGTGCTTCTTCAGGCTTGATTGAGCACACCATGGATCCTCATCATTTTGTGAGGCTGATGGTGTTCTTTTTGTTGACAATCCATTAGCAAAATAAGAACACCATTGTGACCAGTTCTAGCAGTAGTTTAATTCATATCCAATTTACCTGTATGATGTGGATGGAGCACACGAGTTTCAATTCTGGCAAGCACACCAGTAATGGAAAGCCAAAAACGATGTTTCATCTCCAGGTATGTCTAGTAGATACTTCATGCTTTCCATGAGTAATCATACTTGTATTGACTTTCAAAGACTTAGGCCCACTTGAGCTTTTAGAGAGACTCCACCATGCACTCTACAACAAATTTTGGATACAGAAGAGTCAAAAGATGCTGGTTTGGCTCAGCAAAATGGATTTGACCCAGCATAAATGCACAGCAAAGCTCAATATGTGCCACTGCTTGCTGTTGATTGGCTAGATGGTTTGATTGGTCTAAGTGGGTTGCTATTTATAGTCTCTCACCTTTTGCAGTTCCAGTCTCAGTTGTATGGGTGAGGTTGGAAAAAAGTAAATAACTTATCTTGGATATAGAAATGCTGTTGCAAGGCCACATACTGCGCATGGGTGGAGCTGCTCTTACAGTAAAATTGTTTTGAGATCACATCTAGCATAACATGCTTGCAGCAGGTCTCAAGTTCAAGATGTCATGTTGCATCATGCAGAAATTGTACCAGACACTCAGTGAAACAGACACCCATAACATATTCTGCCTTGCAAGCACAGATCAATCTGGTTGAAGGGGACATGTCCAGATTTTGATACCATGGTCAGTTTAGTCCCTGGAAAACTCATTGCAGCCAGCACTCATAGGGATAATTTATCTGCTTATTTCATTCCACATCTCTCAGAACAAAAAATCACTCAACAGCGGAATTTTTCACATGCAAATTGCACTTGTAAGCGTATGCAGACTTGAGTGTTATAATGATCATTGCCTACAAAATGTGTTTCAGTCATCTATAGTGAGCCTGAGATAGGCTTGCTTTTATTTTTCATGCAAGAGCAGATGTTTGTTTGTGTTAAATACATCATGAAAGGTTTGAGATACAAGTTGATCTCACAACTTCAACTTTTCCAATGCAATAGCAGCTGAGGCAAATGTGCCTGGTTGATAATTGGAAGTATGTGCATACTTGTCCTTGTGGTAGCTAGAGAAGCAGGGTCCCTTCCTATCCATGTCACACATTAATCTGAGACCACAGGCTTTAATGTTTTGCAAGCAGTAGGGACTTTTGTGGCTTCTCATTCCTTTTGAGAGGATGTTATGGTCTTGAAGAGATTCACTACAGTCAAGGGTGTTTGGATATGCAGATCCTCGTACAGTATCTGGGATGTTTGAAGACCCATCTTTTGGAGGCAATGAGAGAAACTCTGTATAAACTCAGGAGACTACTTAGTCTGAATTACATTGTATTTATTGAGACCAGTTGAATATGCCCATCTGAACATGAACCAGCTCGACAATGAGTCAAACTGGAAGTCCCTGACTTTTGATCCACCTTTTGCAAGATACACCTTTTGTAAAATCAAACCTCCCCTCCCGTGTGTCTGCTAGTTACCTCATTGAAGACTGCCTTCTTACACTTTGTGGACTTAAGATAGATTTCCACATCAGAAAGCTCAAGGGGACTTTTCTGTATGGGGTGTGGTTTCAGGCATCATTATACTACTTGGTTGCTCTCTTTTGTCCTCTAAAGTATGGTTTCACCTATCATACACTTCCGGACACAGCAAGTTCACATTTGACTATGAAGCACATGGGCATGGTGGTAGCCAAACTTTGTGCAACTACCACCACACTTTTTGCAACTGGAAACCTTCCTTCTAAAGGTAAACCTTCCTGCAGCGAGCAGTCCCAAAGTTAAACTTTTCATCTTCAAATGGGACCACCACCTTGAGGCCTGGAGTGGAATGTACAGAAACTGCTTTTTGTACAGTAATGGATCAACTAAGGACCAGAATTCTTCTTTTTAAGTCCTCCTGAGGACTTTTGGTACCGAACCAAAAAAAAAAGAAGCTCTATCCAAGAAGAACCATGCACTGGAATTTGTTGCATTATCTGGTGAGCCACCACCTTTAAAACATTCAAAAGAAAAGAGAAAAAGAATTGCCTGCTAGAGAAGTTTGAGATTTTGTCACTGTTCGAACATTAGACCAGTAAGTAAAAAGCATTGATTTCATTCTGTACTCCAGACAGAACCAATTGAATAATATTAACTTAACTCAAATTGTAAAGCTGCAAAACTAAGTTCTTATTCCTTGATGTGCAACAGGTGAAGGCACCAGTGAGACATTTGAGCCTAGTTTCTTATACTAGCATGGGTCATTCATTAGTTGTCATTTCAAGCTACTTGCATGAACGTACAGGAACAACGTCAATCATGCAGCAAGAAAGACAAATTCCTGCAATGGACATCAATCTGCCAAAGAACCTGCACTGTCAAGGATGCTTACAGATAGATGAACCCAGATTTAAATTTAAATTTCAAGTACGCAATAGGTTGGAATTCTGCAAGTGTAAAAATCACCTGCATGGGAAGCCTCTGTACAAATGAAAGAGAGAACAAGTACTTCATGATTGTTTGTTATGAGCAAAGTGGCAGGCACAACCTCCAAGAGCAAACCACACCTCAGGAGTTTTCTAGTTTACAAAATGTCTGCTGCCAGCTCTCTCAGCCCCCCCAGGAAGAATATGTCCTTGTGGCCAGCTTGACAAGTGGGATGTCAATCTGGAGATGGCTGGCTCATCCCTCCAATTGTCTCAGGAAAGGCACAAGCTCAGATGGGCCCCAAAGGTGAACTGTGATGCAAGGGTGCGCCTTGTGATGCAGAGGGCGCTCAAAAATTGGATCACTGTTTTCCAGAACTGGTTCTCCTCAATCTGCAACTCTGGATATGCGAGCACCGTGATGATGGGGTGGCAGTCCCTCAATGGTACAAACCCTATCTGGAAGGGAAGAGGGAGGCTGCTAAAGCTTTTTACTTGCATGCCACAAAGGGGAAGACAGCAGAGCTTACCCAATCCCACTCAATGCTGGCATTCATCTGCATCCTGCAAGCCCAACAGGAAGCTCAATAAATAAATTGGTGGTCAATTAGTCACACCGTAGCGAATCGCATGATCTCCCCGGAAATCTGCATGTTCCAAAGACCCACAAATATCCCTCTTACTCAAAACTTGTCAACACTTGTCCCTTTCGGCACACTACGTTCAAAGAACACAAGATGAAAAGGTTACGCCAACAAAGAGAGAATTATATGGCTTCCATGCACACTGAATAACCTCATTAATTTGCAGGGACAACTTCATTCTCTTAGAAATCACTAGATGGATGTACATGCAACCTGCCCTACACTTCTTGTAACTACAGGGTATGTATTTGGGGCAAGATGAGACCGAGTCGGATGCAATTGGGTCTTTGGAATAAAGCAAGTTAAACTTGCTCCATCAGGTAGCCCTGTTGGTTATTGCCACCTGTGATCCTATTATTGCCTAGGTCTGCAGTTGCTTGTGTACTACAACCTCTCTTATCCCTTGAGCCATGGAAAGACCAGGAAGTATGAGAGACAGAGAATGTGCCTGCAGGAGGGCTGCTAGAGTGTTGTGCTGAGAGGGCAGCTGATGATGGAGCAGTGATAGGAATTGAGATTGAGAGCTGTGTATTGTTAGGTGCATGGGTGAGGTTGTCAGAGTTGCTGCGTTCTGAGTCATCAACCCCCGACCCCCAGGTCATTGCACTTTGGTCACGTGAACGAGGCCAATCATCAAAGAAATGCCGCAATGGCTGTCCCTCAGATTCACGCCCCACACTCACGGATTCTGCTCCCCCCCCATAGGCATTGTTCACATAGGCCTGTTGCTGCTGTTGGGATGCAGACTGCATGCCAGATACATCCACCTGGCTAGTTTCTGGTAACAAACCAAAATCCTGCCCCAGAAGACCCCTCATTTGTGGCGAGTGGTAATGCAAAAGGTTGCTATTGACCTTGGGTTCTGGAGCAGGGCGAATCTTGGTTGACATAGAATTATGCCAGTTGAGTGATGGCAGCCTTGACAAGTTGCTCATCATCTGTGAATCTTGACCTGGCCCTCCTCCTGTACTTCCCGATGTTTCAGATGACAGTATCTGCTGTTCAGATTTAATGCCCTGCTCTGACTTAATCATTGAACCCAAATACCTGTAAAATTCATCCGCACATTGCAATGTGAATTACAGCTCCTTGCACCCCACTAATCACAAGCTTCTCTGCAGATGGCATTTGCATTTAAAGTACTCGTTAAATTAGGCACTAGTGCATCACATCGACTCCACATTACTCCTCAAAGTTCAAAGACAAAGTACCCACTCATGTGAGTACAGAACACTACAGTTGTTTCTACAAATACACACTTGGAAAATGCCAGAATTCAAAGAGTAGTACTTTGCTGCTTCCATACACTTGCAAGAAACAAAAGAAGAGGTGATAACATGTAAAACACATGAGAGAACAGGAGCAGGGCCATGGTGATGATCATCACCAGTAGGCTACATTATCAATCCTTGAAGAATGCAGACAACTACTTCAAAGCTCCAGGTGATTTTGTGTGTGGTGGAAGTGATACTATATCAACCTGGAGCTTACATGCTTTGCCTTCTAGACTCTGTAACTAGAATGCATGACAATGGGTGTAATGCCATGAGACCCATCAAGAGTACCTGTAGTCTTTGTTGGAGAGGTTTGAAGCTCCAGAGGGACTGGAAGTGAGACTTGGGAGCTGGCCAAACTGTGAGGAGGCAGCAGGCGAGGATCCTCCTCCAGATCCAGGACTCCCTGAATGTGAGCTGGAGAAGCTCTTCACGGATAAGTTAGAAGGCCGCAAGCTACTGAGGGAGAAGGAGGAGGCAGACGTGGGCGCTGAGCCGGTGCTGCGTATGGGCCCCACGTTTGTGATTCCTGACACAGCAGCAGCTCCCCCCGATGATGATGTTGCAGACCCAGGCCCCGGCGGCCCCCCCGTAGCGCCTGCCTGTCCATCTGCGTGCCTTCGAGGACGGTGACGGCCCCGGTGCATATGCCTCTCGCAATACTTCTGGTCAGGTACCACATCCCGTCCGCATCTCCATTTCTTCCCATCCGTTCTCCGGCAACGCCCTGGCTCAGGGTCTGCGTTGCTCGGCACTCCTCGGTGTATGGGTCCCCACCTCACTAGACCACCACGAAAGATAGAAAGACACAGAGACAGAGACAGAGAGAAAGAGAAGGTCAAGAATCAGAGCTGGAGATCAAAAGGCCATACGATGCACATCACAATATCTATGAGCTGCATTGTTCGCAAGAACATGCAAGCAGATGTTATCTAGAGGAGCAGATGCAGATCAGATGGATGTCGAAGCTCACGGTTTGCAGCGTGGTGGGAGGCAGTCATGCCGCTGATGAGGTCAGCTACGCTCCTGCGGATGGGAATCAGCAGATCCTGCGGTACATTCACGCCGGCCATCATGTACTTGAAGATGAGGGCTTGGTGCTCCAATTCAGCCCACTGGCCAGAAGTGAACGGAGCGCGACCCCCACTAATGGAGCTGTGCAGAGACTGCGTCCCCATCTCGTTCATCCCCTCCGCTCCCCCACACAGTGATGCACCTGCAACCACCAAACAGTTAGTAACAAGAGCCTTTTATACACACAGCCAGCTGCCTTGTTCTCCTATTATAGGATTTTCCTCTAACAATAATAAAAAAAGAAGCTTGAGCATCGGCAGCTACAAAGAGCTGCTTACTGCTCCCCACCCACCAAGCTCCAAAGATCACTGACTGTTAAACTGAGTATGTACTAGCTACAAGGACTGGCTTCAGATCGGGTGAGTCCCCAGGTTAGACCAAGCGCCAGTGCTGAAAACAGTTCTCAAAACCAACAGCCACAGACTTACAGCTGCTGGAACCACCCACATTGCCACAAAACACAAACCACAATGGTCACTCGCCTTCTTTCTAAGATGCCGGAAAAAGAAAACCACCCAAATCTGGCGAAATCCGGGAGCTCCCACACTTTACTGAAACAGAGCAGCTATAAAACCACCCAAAAAACAGAAAACCCGCCCCACACCCCGAGCGTTCTTCCGCCAAGCAGCAAGCAGTTCACCACTGGCACTAGTGATGCCATAGTCTGAAACTAGCGCTCGTCTATGTCGTTCCTTGGAAAAAAAGTAGCAAGAGAGATTGCCTAGCAGCAAGAAGTTTAACATCAATCGCCCAAAACAAAAGAGAAAAAAAAAGAAGACCAGCTGCCTCTACAATTATTACTAGTGCGTTCTTCAAGAGCGAGCGAGCTAGCTAGCTAGCTAGTAGGCGTCGTTGTACTGTTACTATGGACTGATATCAAGCAGCTCAGCAACAACAACACCACGTCAGGCAAGGCAGTGCGAGGAAGGAACGTAATGTGCGGGCCTGGGACCATTTAAGAAGCGACTGATTCCTGGTACGATTCACCAATTACCGCACTCACGAGCGCTCCAGTCCACACAAGCTGCGACATGATTCTGCAATAATGGGAAGATGGGCTAATGCTGGCTGCTCCTTGCTACTAACTTACTTACTACTTGCTAGCTAAATGGCTGCTACTACTACTGCTGCTCGCTGCTGCAGCGCCATGCTCCTTCGACGTCGGACGTTGCAACTAAGTTACTTGGTTTTAGCAACCGCCCCCAGCTCCCCACCCCATCATTTTATACCTACAAGCTCTTTCTCATTTAGATACCCACCGGCGGGCTTGTAGTGATGGTAAGCAGCGCTTTGATGATTGTAGGCTGACGACGAGAGTGGTCCGCTCTCTCCCCTTATGAGCAACCTGGTATCACACAACCCTGGGCCACCATGTTCGCTCCCCATACTACTCGCTTACTGAGAATGGAGTTGTTCCGCTGTGCTTGCTGCTACTCTACGACTACTACTCCTGAGTCCTAAGTCCTCACCCTTTTCTCTCTCTCTCTCTCTCTCTCTCTCTCTCTCCGCGTCTATTCTTGCACGTCGTCCTCGTCCTCGTCTTCTTCTTCTCTTTCTTTCGTTCGTTCGTTCGTCGCCGTGACTTCCTATCTCACCCCCTCATCCTCCGCCCCCGGTCGCCTCGCCTGCCCTCCGCTCCGCTCCCCCCACCACCTCTCCCCGACGTCGCGCTTACGAGAGTTTGTAGGGCCACGCACTCGGAGTAGAATAACAGCGAAGGACGCAACGGAACAGCGCAACAGAAGACAACAACAGACCACGAAGAACACAGGGGTAGAAGAAGGCGGCCGGCCGGGCAGTCGGAGCAGACGGCAGAGTCGGCTTTTGGGGATGCCCGGGTTTTTAGGGTTTTTTTCGCTGGGTTTGGCCAAGTTAGATTGAAATGCCTTTTAGTGGGTAGTAGTGTTCCCCCTTGGACTTGTTTTGTGTTGCAAGTAATAAGTCTGGTGAGAAGGGGGGAAAAAACACAACCCCTGCAAAATGGAACCAACAGATGCCAAAGAAAGAAAGAAACAGGCAGGCTTGCTTGCTTGCTTTCTGGCTGGCTGGCTGGGGTCCCCACCATGTAATCAACAGATCCTCTTGGTAAGATTTGGCTTGTGAGTATTATTCCAGTGTAAGAACAAGGTGGTCAGGGTTGGGAGGTCAGAGGAAGGGGGTACTATGGTAAAGTGTAACTAATCCCTGGTACCATGGTAGAGAGAGTGCCAAAAAAAATTGGGTTTATTCTAGTTGTTATAAATATTGGTCCCAAGACTAAATCATGGTCTCCCAGTTCAAATTTAGCATTTCCTGGGTTAAATATAGCCACTAAGAAGGCCTCAATTAATAAAATGTGGGCATGGGTGTAAGGGTGCCGCTCCCCCCCCCCACCCAAAAGATTGTATGTATGTGCTATCTGAGTGGCCAGTTGAAAGATCATTTGGTGACTTTATTTTTCTTCGTCTTGTTGGCTTCTTCCACCTAAAAAACTAGCTTTGAGATTGTTGACCTTAATTGACCTTAGTATGTGGTTTGCAATGTAAACCAGTTACCACATCACACAAACAACAATAGGGACAAAAGTTGCACCAAAGTTGCAAAAGTCGTGCTATATATACATATAGCCAGCAAACAAGCAACATTAATTGTTTGATTCCAAAGGCCACCCCTTGCATGCACACATTATGTGCACATGTTTAATTTGCCAAAAATAACACCCAAAATAGCCCACTGAGTTTCCTTGTCCCAATTCATCTACGACCCCACCTCCATAGGTGATAATACAAAAAAGGAGTTGTTTCACTCTAGTAGAACAACTCCTTTTTGTGTGAGCTGAAATAAATATATAATATTGTGTTTCGTTCCACTTCCAATAACACATATGAAAAATACTCCAACCATCCAAAGATCAGTTGGAGTATTTTGAAAGCTGCCATTGGTCAAGTAGACCATTATTCTTTCAATTGAAGAACTGGGTATTTCTGTCCACCCCCTCAACCCAAAATAATGATAATAGCGTGTGACTAGGGAGGTGCACCATGGTGTGTTCAAATTTTGATTACAAGAAACAAAGATGATGACTCTTTCAACCTCCCCCTAACCCTGCCCTTTTGATCAGTCAACTGACCCAACCAAGTGTGATCAAGTAGTTGTGGGTCTTTGATGAATAAAACACCTCTCTCCTCCAATCTCCTCCTTGTGTTCCTTGTCATTGAAGGTAGATAATTCCTAGCCGTCATGAGAATAGGAGGCAAATTGAAGTGCAAGTTTCTCCTTCCACTGTGTTACCACGATTTTAATTATCTGTTTCCTCAATGTAGTAGCAAATAAGTTAGCTCAGATCAGCTGCTGTATATTGTAGAGGAAAGAGGCTAAGAGACACTCTAGCTTTGGCTAATGTCTGTTTAAGTGTGTGTGTGTGTTTGTTAAGTTCACATCTCATTCATACTACTTACTATCGTCACATGTTCATTATTTGTGATAGCTTTGATACTCCATGTTCTTTTAATAGTTAACTTGGACTTGAGCCTGTTTGCACCTCTTCCTCATGTGGTAAACATTGTTTTTTTAAGTATTTTAAAGGTGGGTTGGTTCCAAGAGGAACAAGTCACTTGTCCAATGGCCCAAAGAAAAATACAAGCACTAAAAGCTAGAACTACAATAGTTTAGTGTAAGCTCTCGGTTTTGGAATGTGTTTCAACCTCCATATGTATAATAAGTCCTTTCAAACACTTAGCAACAAAGGATGATACCATGAGGTTCCTTCGATTTGGAATGATAACCCTCACAGCTACTTGCAAGTAAACCCATGGCCAAAAGTGTTTCCATGACCAATCAACCAGTAAGTTTGGATGATACAAAGAGCAAAAATATTTAAAGGAATCATCTTCACACTCTACAAGAATCATCCATTTGCAAGGGCATGTTTGACATATACTTTTTTTTCAATTTGAAAGAAAATTGAAATACCTTTCTTCCTTCTTTTCCATAGGAGGAGGTAGCCACCAATGTTGTTCAGTTCTTGATGTTGACAACAACCTTCAGTTCTAGGTTTTGGGGTCTTTTCTTCTTCTTTTTGGTTTGATCACACCTTACTTGTAATTTTAAGAATGGTCTTTTGGATTTATAAAAACTCAGGTTTCAAATATTTCTCAAAAAATTGGAGTCTAGCCCAATTTAAAGTCAAGTTTAGTTCCATCTACATTGCACTCAACTAATTTTTTATTTTTTATTTTTGGTAGTATTACCTTGTCCAACTAATGAAAAATGTAGAAAATAAAAAAATGTGTATTAATTGTTATGTGCAACCAATCAAAATTAGTAAGTTGCCTAGAACTAGGCTTGGTTGCTACACATTCTAAAAACTTACTCATATGGCTAGAGGACATGAACAATTTCAAAAGGGAACATGAATAACTCTGTCTAGGTTTGGATTTTAATTTTTGCAAAATGTAGTGTCATGGTTTGGATCCAAATTTGATTTTAATGAAAATTAGAACCTTTAGTATGGATACCCCAAAACCTAACCTAGACCTAAACTTGCCTAATACCTTAGATCTATATCAACATTGGTAACCACTAAGCAACATTGAACTTTGAAGACTGTACTTCCATTTGGTAGAAGCTTTCATGACAATGCTAGGTTGGGTTATGTAAATGAAGGAAAGACAATTGGACAAAGCACAACCCTAATTGCCCACATTCATTATTCTAAGTCTCCACTCGTGAGTTTGGGGCTTCTAATTTTGAGTTAGGTTTAAACGCACTAATAAGGGCCACGTCTACCCATTTAGGTGACTATTAGAAAGTAATGGGTTTGTTTGTCATAATGATGTGGTAATTATGATTGGTTAAAAATGGGGTAAATTAAAAATTCATGATTTTTATAGTCACCAAAAAATTTCATGACAAAAAAAATGTGACACTATATTAATATGTAAAGGTGTGGATAATTATTATTCATGATTATATAATTTATTATGCATTCCAAGTCACTAAAAGAAATTTCAAAATCATTGGTTATAGTGTTTTAAAAGTGCTTTTAAATATTTTATCATTCATTATATTCATGTCAAATTATTCCACATGTTTTCATAATATATTAAAAGCATTATCGTGCAAACATATTAAAAATTGGCAACATTAATATAGTTTTTGATATTGAAACATGATAATTTAATTTAGTATGAAAGTATTTCATTGCACATGATGTTCATTTGAAAAGCTTTGGAATTAACATTTTGCATAGGATGATAACCTTGTGATATTAGGAAAGGCAACATTTGCATGGGATGCTAATATGAATGCATTTCTAGTTAGGTCTTTTCAAACACATGCCTATGTAAGACTTTAACATTTGAGTCCAAACCCAAAAAATGTTTTAATAACTTCATGTGGACAATTTTATATGATTTCTTGCATGATTTTTTTTTATATGTGTGACTAACATTCAAAGCTACAAATGAAAGTTCAATAAACACAAACAATTTAACCAAATGGCTATATATGTGTGTATATATATATCCTTTTCTCTACAACCCTACAATAAGAAAGTTGTAGTTTTCAAAATCTTCATATGTTTTATAATCTAATCAAATTCATCTAATGAACATTGCTAAACATATATTTATGCATTTTTTATTCATGAATTTTTTTGGAAATACATTACTTAAATATGTTTTTTTATTTAAAAATAAACAATTTGAGACAATTGAAATAGTTTTATTGAAAAATTCAAATGATATTTATTTAATATCCATGTTCTATTATTAGATGTGTTTGTAAATATTGCATTATTCTAATTTTTTAGGCACATAACAATTCACATTATAATTTTGATGTAACAAATATTGTAAAAATCCAAAGTGGGGTTATGTAGTCATTCATTTGTTATATAATTTTTTTGTGAATTCAATAAAAAAGAAGTCCACTTTTTATTTGGCAGTAGGGCAAAGCTCATGGGTGGATAATAAAAGTGATGTTAAGGTTGCGTGGAGAGTTTTTAATAAATCTATAAATTTTTCATCTCTATTTTCTTAAAATTGTTTTGTTCTAAGATTTTGTTCTTCAACCAAGAAATACATGTGTTGGGCTTGGGCAAGGAATAAACGATCTTTTATGGTTTTCCATTATGTACCAAAAATTGACAAGTGGAATTTCACCTCATCTCGTTTCTCACCCATGCACACATATGAATGATTGGAATTGAAATTGGGCCATAGTCCATACACAATATATGCTTTAAGACACCAACACATTGTATTGATCTAATTTTACTACCCATGTGTGCCTTTGGTTGAAAATGAATGGCACCCCATAATCATAATCATCATATTTTCAATTGTGCATGGACTACCCAATATTGATGCATGGTATCATAGTTTGGTTGTTCATGATAGAAGAAAAGGTTTGAGATGCATTTTACAATTGTTAACTTTAAAAGTTTAGGTTTTTGATTGTTTCTAGCATTGTTTTAATTGTGGTCATGGCATTTATTACGTGATAGATTGATATAAGGTTAATGGAAATAATAATTTTCATACTTGGAAGAAGAAGATTTAGTTTTTTTTGCATGGGAAATTTTTTAATGAAATCACTTGAGGTTAATTATTGTCACAAGAGCTGAATTTGGAAAAATTATTCTTAAAGGAGGCACTCTAAAACATTGCTTGTTCATGAAAAAGGACAAGTTTGCTCATGGGACAAACTTGTAAACATTTTTTTTGTTACATTGTGTAATAATGCCCCAATAATGCAAAAAATGTAAAAGACACTTGGGACAACTTCTTCACAATATTTGAGAGATCACACATGTTGGTAATTGACTATAACTACATCAAAAGTCTTAAATTCCTAAATGGAGGAAGGCACTTTCATGCAAGTTCACATCAATAAATTTCAAATGAAAGAATCAATTAGAAAACATTGATTATTGATTTTAATGAAGTTTTGACATTTACATTTATAAATATTTTACCATCTTCTTTTTGTACCCTAGTTATTTCATTTGGTATTCATACTAATGAATTATCCATGTAGGTAATATGTGGAAAATTGTTGTAAGAAAAATAAAATGATTTAGGTGATAAGAGTTTAACCAAGGTACAAAACCAAAAAAACTACATGTTAAAGGTGCAAACATGATATTAAGAGCCAACCGCACCTCCTTTTTGCTTTGTTTAACAAGCACTAGGTTGTCTAATCGAAATAATGCACAATAAGTTATTCATGAATATATTCTTAAATTCATTATTTACAAGTTGACATAAAATTCTTATCACCCAAAAAAATGTCACATTATACTACTATGTACATGTGTATAGAAAATGAGTGTCTAAAAAATGAAAAATATTGTACTCAAAATTTTTTTTAAAAAAAATGGATTAAGTAGTGAAAACATTGTTTACATTCTTTTTTAAGTGTTTTTCAATATTGTATATTCATTTTTATTTTTCAAACTTATAAAAATGCTTTTGTAATGTATTTGAAACATATTCTAAAATTACATCAAACAATTTCAACATTGACTTAACTTACCATTTAAAACATGAAAACTTAAATAAATGTTACACCTTTGACGAATCTTAATTTTGTGTTCAAGGACCCTTAAGATATTAAAAAGTTCATAAAAGGCATGTAGGTTAGAAGAAGCCACGGATAGAGAAGCCAAAAAGAGAATTTGTTATTATTGTGGCAATTTTTTTAATCACTTTTTAAAATGACATTTCAAGAAAAAAATATTGGAATAACAAGTTCAAAGGTTCTTCACAAAGGGGTATAGTAGGCAAAGTTGGACTTTTTGAAACTACTTGCAACTTTTTTACAATTTGTAAGGGCATTTGATTTCCATGGAACTTCATAATAGCTCATTTCTAAGGTTCCAAAAACAAGTATTTTTTATTTTTAGGAATTGTTTTTGGGTCACAAATATATCTCGGAAACAACAATATTTTTTATGTGTATGGGAAGTGCATTATTGTTTTCAAACAATCAACTAGGATTTCTAATTGCATTGGAAATCGAAGTTGGCAATTAATTGATGACTCAATTAACATAACAAGGCTAAAAGTGAAATTTGGAACCATTTAATGTTGGTTGAAATGTTTTGATTTAGATAAAATGATTATTGGGGTTGTCGAAGAAGGGAATTTAAAGAAGTGGGTTGGAGTTTCTCAATCCTTGGTTTTAGAATGATCACTGTAATGTCAAACTTAATAAGAATATCACAATGCATTAGTGTGTTTTTCATGACTGCATTCATATTACTAAATAGTGAAATATGACACAATATTTAAGACATATGTAGTTGTATAGGGCATATTTTATTTTAAGTAACTTGTTATATTGGATTATGTAGTCACAAAAGACACATTTTGACATAATTAATGATTTATGGCATTAGAGGCTTGAACATGTTTTTATGCAACACCTAACACCATGCCCAAAAATGACCTTGTCGAGGACATGGATATCAATGGAGATCATTACTTTTTTTTGTGATGGACATGTTTACCATCATATGCCATTTCCTTTGAGTGAAAGTGTTTGAGCAAAAATAATTATTGAACTTGTGCACATATATTTATGTGATCCCATGGTAACAACATTTCATAGAGGGGAAAATATGTAATGACCTTCTTGGATGATTGTTTTAAGAAGAATTTCTAGGATTGTAATGAAACAAATTTCTTGTTATTTGAAAGGGACAATTGATTTTGGTTTATGTTTCAAAGGAGGTATTAAAGATATTATAATGAACCAAATGCATTTTGAATAGGTTGTCTACCACAGCCAAGATTCCAAAATGAACATTATGGGCATAAGTGTTTGGAATAATTTGTTTACCATATCCAAAGAATTGATGAAAACATTATGGGCTTGTTGCATTCCAAAAGGATTGTTCCCCAAAGCCATTGTTCTAATGGGAACCAATGGTATTATTTATAAAATACACAAATGAATATGTTTATTGTGAGATAGATTACATTGGCAATATTGATGACTATTGATGCACATTAGGTTATGTTTCATATTAGGAAATGGAACTATTACTTGGAGTAGCATGAAATAAATTTTTATTGTTATGTTCTTAACAAAAGTTGAATATATGGTAATTTCTTAAGCACCAAGGTAGGTAATGTGATTTTCATCATTTTTTGGAACATTGGTCAATCATAATTTAAAAATTGTTATATAATATGATCATAATCAAAATTATATATCTCTACCAAAAAAACCCAACCTTAAATATGCTCACACAAAGCATATTGAGATTCAATATCATGTTGTGACCCTAACCTTGAGCTTTTGACCAAGGCTAGCCCACATTAGAAAAAATGGTTCCATGAATAGTGCCAAGACCCAAAATGAAGGAAGAGTAAAAACACACTAAGGTGTACTTGTTTTAGTACAATCTTGTAAAGTGTTAAAAATAATTATAATCCAATTTTATGCAAACATTTTAAATCATTTCATCCCAATCTAATGGTCAAAATGTAAAAAAATGGTCAAGATGTAAAATTGTTATATATTCAATATATACACGATATATCATATATAATTTAGAGTTGTTTTGTGACACCAAGACACTTGTCTTTTGGTTCCATGCTATGTTCATATTAAACAAAAGTTTAATGGAATAAAAACATAATGCCCCTTTCATATATGTGTTATTTTTTCACATTTTCATAGTTTTTTAAAAATATAATAAAATGATATTGCATTTATGGCTTATAGACAAAAAAAAAGTATGATAAGTGATGTACATTAGGTAAATTTGAGGAACTATTAATATCAATGGAATTTTGTAGGTTGCATCAATATTGTTCACCACCTAAAGTTTCATGCAAAAATATCACCTAAAACCCCACTTTTCAAATACATATTTTAAATTTTCATACTTATGACATATTTTTTGTCATGAATATATTTAGAGATTTAAAAATATTCATCATTTAATAATTAAAAAAAAAATTCTTCAAGTTCCAAGCTAATCAAATTTCCTCAAAATTTAGAAGAAATACTTCCATTTGTGAAAGTACATTTAAAAAGAAATTATCAAATCTTGCAAAATATTTTTGTGATTATAATATTCGGGACCCTAATGTGCCTCTACTTGGAAAAATATTTTTAGATACAGTGAGAGGCTTTGAAGAATCAATAAGAGGCATTTCAATGATTTTCAAGATGAACTCCACTTCGAAAGTTGGGATTTCCTAAGAGTCTAAAACATTTAGATGGAGATACAGAGAATCAAATCACCTTCAAATCATGATCTTAACATCATTGACAAGATTTAAAATAAAACTATAAAATAATGGGGTCACACTCAAAACAAATTTATTTTGAAAAACATTATCATGTTCAAAGGACTTGAAACATAATGTGTCCCAATTCATTTTGGGATTCTTGAATTTTTTTGCCATTTTAATGTAGTCTTTACAAACAACTCTAAATATGCTATAGGGAAAGAAGTGGTGATTTGTCCCAAATCTAAGTCATGTGAATTTAGTGTGAATATAAAACAAATTTATAAACCATTGTGGTTCCATTTGCATCAACTATTTACATTATTTTCTTTGTGCTGACCATAAGGTGTTCATGAATGTCATTTTGTGCTCATGTGTACCTAATGTGTGGAGCCATAGGAAATTTGCTTTAGATTTTTCTTTATTTTCATCATTGTCGTTTCACAAAATTATCACTAATACCTTGGGACAAGCTTAGGGACAAGACATCTAAACTTGCAAAACAAAATTGAAACGAGCTTCATTAAGTTGGTGTTTTGTAGCATATAGAATATGGTTGAAGACATATTGATTTAGGGACTTTTTGTTGATAAGTATGAACATTTCCAACACTTGATGGATATGGTCAAAGGTGTAACTTGATAATTCATGGAATGAGGTTGTTGTTTGATATCAATATCCTCCAAGTTATTTTTACCAAGGTACTTTATAATAATAAAAATGTGCTTCATGCATTCAATTAGATTGGAACTATGGAATAGTTGAATTAAATATAGTTAAAATTATCTCATATCATGTGACATTCCCCAAGGGTTGTGAGGTAACATATATGGATGGGATGTTTACATCTTGTTTAAGAATAGTGAAAGCTTGGGGGTGGGTCAGACAAGAACATAATGACATGTGTTGGGTGGAGAGGACATAGTAATGTCTAATTTTTCTCATCTCTATTCTCTTGTTGTTTAGTTGTCAATTTCAAACATTTCAAGAACGAAGGAAAATGATTTGATGAAAGAAAGTAATTAGGCATTCAAAACAACATCCAACAATAGGTTTTGAAATTGATTTTGAAGTGATTTGTGAAAGGGGGAACCTTTTGACTCACTCACCTGCATGACAAACATATATATCATCCATATGATCACTGGACAATGTATTATTAATCTTGGCCTCAAAGTCCAGCTTATGGAAACTCTGATCACAGTGCAGGCAAATGTAATGTCATTTAATAATTTGTCACTGTCAATAATATAAGTGTAACTTTATGATCAAGTATGTTGAACTTTGAAGAAACCTAAATACACATGACACATAGGACACATTAATCAAGAGCACTGACACTTTTTGTTGCCCATACTCTTGAACTCTAGTCAGGCATGGCTGAATGGCAAGTTTAAGAAAAAAAAAACAAAGGCCAATAAGACACAACAGGGTCATGGTTTCAAAGCCCCCTGGCTCCTTGTTGCCCTAAACTCTCTGGCTCAGCACCAGGTTTCTGAAATAGGGTACTGGAAGGGAGGGAGGGAGGGAAGGTGAGGAAATGGCTGAGCTTCTGATGGAAAAGCCTAGTAGTTATGAAGGTTTTTGGGCTAGAGAATGAATAAAGATATGCCATTTTAGGTCATGTGTAAGAAACATTAAATTGTTTTTTTGGCACCTACTTAGCTGAATCTGATCAATTGACACATTCTGTGCTCAAAACTTTGCTCTTTTCTCCTTTCCCCTTTGATCAGGGTTGTCCCCTAGACATATTGATTTCTCTTGAGTCACAAGCTGGGCCAGAATATTAGAACTTCACCACAGTTTTATTGGGTTTGATTTACCAATAAACCATGGATATAATCTTGACCCACTTGTGTGGGAGCTGGGATCTAATTAGCTTGGGTCTGCTGCATTTAGTCACCCATCCCCTTACTACTACGAACTTGCCCATTCTAACCACTTGTTTCAGCCAAAGGGTTTTCCCTGGAATACATGACTAAGAACCGGCTTAGATACCTGACAACTTCACCCCAAAATCAAGATAAGCAGAACCAAACGGAATCCGATCTTTGATTGTGTTCTGCAATAATAAGTCACCTGGAAATTGGAACCCCAAGACACTTTTGAATTTGGGTTTGCCACACAACTCACAAATTTTCACTCTTTCATTCAATAAAATTACTATGGTAACTATCATCATACACCTGTAGGTGGTGCACAGACTGTGTGCGAGACATGCAGTTTGATGGTTCTGAAAGCATTTGGATCTTTGTTGCTGTAAAACCATCTGGATTTACAGCATAAGAAGCCCCAAGGCAAGATCTTCGAATCAGAGGCTTATATGTTGTGAGAGAACCACCTACTATACTTACTTGCTGAGAGCCAATTAACCAATGATATATGGTTTCAGACCCCTTCATAAAGAAGATGCCATCTCCATAGAAACCATAGAGGATTTGGATTGGTTACAAACCTGATGAGTAACGGGCATTTGCTGGTCAAGCTGCTGGAAACTTGATGGCTGTCAAGGAATGACCAAGTGAGACATCTGAGGGGCAGATCCCCATTGATAACCATGTTTTCATGACAGTGAGAAGGCATGATTAATTTCATTCTTCTTCCATTTTTTGACTGGTGAAAATAATTGAGGCTGCTCTGCACGACATTGTGCAGGTGACATCTTTTCATCAGTCCAAAATACTTCTAATTAGTACATATAGTATACAGTGTACACGATACAGAATTTTTATTGATGATTAGATCAGATGGGTATGCACATTAAGAGATGGAAAAGATCAGCTAGACTCTACAATGTTGTTGTAGGGATTTTACCGAATTGTACTGATCAATTTTTAAAAGGAGCTGGAAAACCAAAGTAAAAAAGCTTTTTAAAAAACAGGCCTCCAAACTTCTGTCATCAACCCTTGGATCAATGAAAACCAGACATTGATGCAAGTGCGGTCCAGTAGTACTATGACTCAATGTGAAGCATGTCGTGCAAAAATTTGGTGAAGGCATGTTAGCGTTCACAGACATGAGATACTCTACTCCCCATGGTCAGAGGTCATCTGGCACAACAATAATAATAATAAAAAGGTTCACCTTCCATCAATTTTGACACATATTCATGTCAAATATGCCATACTTTACATAGCCATGCATGATTCATGACACATAAACGAGATAAAATTTGTGTTTTCGTCCACTTTTATGTAAAGCATATGTGGTGTTTACCATAAATTTGACATACTTAGTGGACTGTGTGACATAGATCTAATGTATGCAATACCACATTCAAGTGTCAGAGACCATAATCTGTTGTAGGCTGGGCTTCTTCATTAGATCAGTCCATAGGCCATACCTTCTAGAGGGATGCATCCTTGGACTTCATGTTGCCAAGACTCCCTCCATGCTATGGAATTTGCAAATCAAACCTATATGTGGAGCTCTTGAAGAGCTTTGGTCCCAAGTCCCAACCAGTATTTGTTTATTCTGATAAATTTGGGTCATTTTCCTACCAAAATATGTGGGGAAATGTGGAAAATTCTGTTTATCTAGAGTAGAGTCAACTAATTTTGCTATTTTTTGTGAAAATTTTGCCAATCGCCCCATTTTGCAAAATTGAAAATAAAATAAAATCCCTGGTCCTTTAGAACATTCCAGATGTCCATTGGAGTACTGAATTTAGTGTTCTCATAGTTGGGACCAGTGTTGGGCAGTTCTTAGAATGAGGGACAGATACCCTCTGGTTATCAACCTAGGTATATTCCCACTTACCCACCGGATCTCAAAAATTTCAAAGGAACCCATCTTTTGGTATATAACCATGGTTTCCAAAAAAATATTAAAAAGTTGAAGAATCAACCAAAAAAGAAATAACCAAAGAACCACAAATTAAGAACCATTGGTTCATTGGTTCTTTGCTGATTCTTTCATGAAACTGTAGATTCTTTCAAGCTTTTGAAATAACTAAAATCAGCGGTTCTCTGATTCTGATTTTTTTTCAAAGAACCAGAACTAAGAACCTGCCCCCGCACTGATAGGGACTAGGGACCTGTTGGTTGTTCTTGTCTTGAATGCAAAAGATTCAACCTCTCTCTTATCAGCTTGTCAAGAAATATTGAGCAGGGTGAACCAGCACCCACATTGGTACCTTCACCTTTTTGAGTGAGGCCTATTCATGGCCATATTGAGCCCCAAAAATGTTAGATTTGAACTCAGAGACCCTGTTGATCTAGTCTAAGCATGCGATATTTATAAATAATTTATATGGATTTTGGGGTTTTTAGTTTTTACCATGGTACCAATGTGGGTGCTATATAGTTCACCCAAGGCCACCAACTATGTGCTCAAATCTTTTGATCTTGAGGTTAAAGGTAGTGGAATTACCATAGTTGATCACATGGGTGTCACATGGAAATGTATGATATTCATTGATCACTGTCCACCGAACATAGTATATTTTTTTTCTATTTTTTTGATACCCAGAATATGGTGAATTTTTCCAAAAAGGTAGCAGCATAAATGGAATTCATATTATTTTAAAAAAACATAATTTCTCCAAAAAATTCCCCAGTTGTTTTGTCAAAAAAAAACGACAAAATTTGTAGACAAAGAAAATCACTGCCGATCACCAACTACATCTGGGAAGTGGCATCAAATGAAACTATGGAGCTGACAGACACTTGGCTTTGGACTCCAAAGAAGTGATTTATTAAGCCCCTGTCATGTAGCACTAATAACTCAAAAGTGGTCAGAACAGTACTGAAGTGTCCTGATCTCCTCATCGATTCTCAACTGCATGCTATGAAAAGAATGAAACCCCCCCCCCCCCCCCTCCGCCTCCCTTTGTCAGTAACCCAGACTCCTCCTGTTGGGATGGACTTGTTTATTATTATTACACCACCCTTGAGACTGTAGAAAGAGTCATACACTTATCTATCTCAAGGCCCTCCCTCAATTGCAAGTTCTCATGATGAATTATTTTTCCTTAAAGGTTTTGTTTTTTGGGTTGTCATTTTCTTAAAAATAAAAATGGGGATTTACAACCCCAGTAATGTTACTAATATTTTAAAAAAGCAAGAAATTATCAAATGGGCGAACTCCAATTTCAAGCAAATAAACTTGGCTGGGATCAAGATGCAAACCCTAAATTAAGAAATTCATGTTTGGGGAAGAAAAATAAATCCTTGTATTGCCAATGTGCAGAGTTGCAGACTATGGGTGTTGTTGTGTCCTATATATTACTGACCAAACTCTGATCTGCTCAACTCTCAATTGTGTCCCCAATTTTTTGGCAGTTGTGGCAGCAGCGCAAAACATGGTAGCAAATGTTGGGAGTTGAAAACCTTACTTAACAGGATCGGCAAAAAGCCAGAGTTTGTGAAGCTTGGGGGTTCTTGGACTATCTACTTCATAAAAGAATGAATGATCAGGCTATAAAATTATCTCGTTTCCTGAAAACTTCTTGATGGCTTGATCTGCCCTATCTGGAGAACTTGATCAATGTTTTTTTTATAAAAAAATTAACCTCCCTTTAGAAGATCAACCTCGGTGTTCCCAATAGAGTCCTCTGAAACACCATAGCTGAGGAGTCTTGTACAAAATGAAGTTGAAGGTGATCACCTCTGAGAGCCTTGACACTGCTGCACAGTGTTCCCATGCCTAGTTTTCTCAACAGTCTCTGACGTGATCTTACTAGTCCTCCAGAATTAACACCTCAAATCAGAAACGCTATTCATTTTTACTGTTTTTGCCAGTTCTTTCTTTCTCTCCAGCACTGACATGTTTATTGGGGGGATGGATGGGTGGGAGCAGAAGGATCCTTTGTTGCCCAACATCAATTTTACCGTTTGTTCCACTGTTGGCTTCGAATGAAAAAGGAAGCTGAAAAAAAAGGGAGCTGAGGATGTACACTTGAAAGAGCAACATGGCTGGCTGCCGATCGATCAATCATGTGTTGGGCAAAGGGGAATGGCAAAGGGAGGAGGTTGCATTCTCTTCACTGTTGGAAACCTGATATCATGTCATGGGACAACATTCCAAGTGTGGTCAGTAAGTAAGTGGCCCTTGTTGCTGACCATTTTCCAGTGGATTTCACTCTTGACTGTTAGTGCCAACAGCAACTGGGAACAGGCAAAAAATTCCCAATCAAAAATCATGTGAATGCAATGAGTATATTCTATAGGTCCATCGTCAACTACACACATTTGACCTGAATTCAAGGACAAATTGTGCTGTATTGCCTTGTAGTATGTACAGTACTTAACTTACCCTTCAAAGTTCTAACTATGGAAGGTTTTTATTGTTCTGCACCCACAGCATCACACCATTTAATGATAATAATATGTTGCTGGACAGGGTAGGGATTCAATGCTCCTCATGCATTTTGTAAATCACTCCAAAGTTTTTTTCTTTGTATTTGAAAGCACCTTACTTCATCAATTGAAGAAACCATTAATTGTCACCTTTCAATTCATGTGAGTCTTTCTTGATTCAACTGCAAAGATTTTACACCGGGGAAGGCCTGCTCCCCATGACCTCCTTCAACCTTGTGGGCCTACACCTTCTAAGTCTATATTATGTTCTTAACCCCACTCTCAACCTATGTTATGTTGTCTTGCTTCCTTTGGGACTCAAGTGTTTCATGCTCTCACATCACCCAAGCTTGCACTTCACCTTTCAAACCAATTGTGATATGCTCTTGTACTTGTGTCACAACTTTGTGCTTTGATTTTCTTTTTTGTTCTTACATTTTTCTCTTATCATTCGTTTAGGTTTGTGCATGGGCTTAGATACCAATTGTGAATTGCTTTTGTTTGTGTTGTTGGAGCTCTGTGCTTTGGTTTTTTCTAGGACTCTTGCACTTTGTTTTTATATATCACTTTGCTATGTGTTTCAACTTGGACACCAATTGTGAATGTTTGTGTTGTTCAAGCTTTTTGTTTTTATTTTCTTCAAGACTCTTGTGATTCACAATCATGTTGTTTTATTTTGTGTTTTGATTTACACTATTTATGAATTCCTTTTGTTTGTGTTGTTAGAATTTCATGCTTAGATTTTGGCTTTTGTGCTTCTTTGTGTGATGTGTTATGTTTTGGGTGTATGAATATGGATGCTTGGAGACAAATGTTGTTTTACATGTTGATTGTTAAATTGGGTGATGATGAAGGTGAAGTGGACTTTTTGTGCAACTATTGCTTGATACTAATCCTAACCTAAAAGCTATGATGTGTTGCCATGATGGTAGTAAACCTATGCATAAAACCAATTTGCAATAAGGAAGGGAGCTCAAGTCCTCACTAATGGATTACTATAACTTCATAAGTTGTTAACTTTTGTCAACTTTTTTTTGGACATCTTACAATATTATATATTGTAAACTTATGTAAGTAGATAATATAATTTTAAAATAATTAAATATGTAGCTTAATAGGTAGGAGATGTATTGCGCTTTGAACTACTTATCAACGTAACTTACTATGGTACTTAAGTACCTACCTACTAAGTACCTAGATAGGTAGTTGTGATGGTGCCTAGGTACATAAATATGATGTCATTTTTGTTTGTCCAACTTGACTAGATATTCTATTTGACTAAAAATTCAATAGTCAACTTGACCAAAGATGTTTTTTTTTGTTTGTTCAAATTAACTAAATGTCCCATTTGATTAGAACCTATTGGCCACCTTGATCAAAGATATCATTATTTGTTTGATTTGACTAAATGTCCCATTTGATAAGTAGTCAAATGGGTCATTAATAATCAAATTGATTAATTAAAAATTACAAAGACCACTCAAAATGAACATTTCATCAATAAGCAAAGATCAATTAATCAATTTGAATAGCTTGAAAAACCATTTTTTTGTTAATATTAAACTAAAGGTTTTTAAGGATGTTTGCATGCTTGGATTGCATGCATTATTGCTAGAAGAATTGTCTAAGGCATGGCAAGGGCAATTTTATGACAAAAATAATCACAACTCAATCATTCTTGAAACTATGGTTAACCAAAGTTTTTGGATAGGGCATTGACATTTTGGATTACCTAGTGGGAACAACGACATGAATGTCCTTGATAAAAGTTTGTTGTGTGGGCTTGGTGCTGATTTGAAATTCAACGTGAATGTTAATGTGTGTTCAAGGTACTATTTGCTTGTGGATGGCATGCACTTGAGATTGGCTTGTTTTGTGCAAACCATCCATGAACCACTTTGAAGAAAACAATGGAAACATTTTTTCAAACTTAGGAAGTTATTGAAAAGGATGTTGAAAATTATTTTGGTGTGTTGCAAAGTTGGTCTACCATAGTGCAAAATCAACAATGACAAAAAATTGTGTTTCATTTTATTTTTTTAATGTTATCCTACACCATACAATTATGGAGGATGAATCTACCTTGAATTTGGAGCCATGTTTGAAGCATGTGATAGAAATGGGATGTGGATTCACTTTTCAACAATTCATATACAACATAAAAGATATTGAAAATAAATAGACACAATATGTTTTGAAAAATGATCTCATTGAGCATATGTGAGCTTGAAAAAGCAATGCATGAATACAATGAATTTTTTTTTTTGAAGTTTTTTTGCCTCATTGTCAAATTGCCATGTCTTCTTTCTACTAATTAACACACTAAATTGATGTTGTCATGCTCTCCTTTTGGCAAGTTGATCACACAAAGGTACTTCTCATCTTCAATGAAATTCTTCCATGTTTGGAATTTTGGTGGAACCGATCAAATGTCTACTCCCACAAGTGCAATCATAAAGTTCTATGTGTTGCCATTGTTGTTATATAATGACATCAATGAAACTACTTGTAAATATCCAATGAGAGCTTGTATCTTGTTACAAACTAAAGGCCAATAAGAAAAGTTTTGAGCTAGGACCTATTTTTTTTTACTAGGTTGAACCAATATCAAAATGTGGATTTTAGACAACATTGTGATTAACCCTCAATGTTGTTCTTGCAAGTATATTTCCTACCAATGGTGGAGATGCTTTAACTTTATAAAATCCTAGTGGGTCCCTACATATAACCTTGTAATGAAAAACTCAATTGTGACGAAATGAGAGTGAACATTCATGAATCTTAACATTGCTCTTGAACCATAAAAGGCTTGTGGGCCCACAAATTTTCCCTCCCATTTTTTTTAAATAGGAAAAAAAGTTTTGGGGCTCCAAATACATCCCGCTCAACACATTGATGTTCATCACACCAACATGCATAGGCATGGCAAGAAATGATGATATGGTTGGAACTCAAGTGAAGGAGTGGAAGGGCAATGGTTTTTCTTTTGACAAAGAACATGTCAATTCTACCATTAATTTTTACAAGAAATAGCATGCGAAGAATGCTTCTTATTCTATTTCCTATTGGTCAATATTGAAAGACATTCCATGATTGGGGGGGGGGGGGAGGGGTATTATAAAAAACAAACAACAGGAAGGTTGCAATGCCCGTGAAACAAAAGGAATGAACTTTAATGTTATACAGGGT
>Ga0116231_10003514_pt1 | contig 32494 bp, 21 predicted proteins | sample S1TSphgellanicum_2_FD_89695 | JGI IMG/M metagenome (GOLD analysis project Ga0116231, IMG submission 89695) | Host-associated microbial communities from peat moss isolated from Minnesota, USA - S1T2_Fd - Sphagnum magellanicum MG | ecosystem: Host-associated > Plants > Peat moss > Unclassified... | reverse complement strand
AGAGAAAGTGTTGAGGGACTTTTGAGTGGTTTTTTAAGGAGGATTAGAGAAAGTGTTGGGGGACTTTTGAGTGGTTTTTTAAGGAGGATTAGAGAAAGTGTTGGGGGACTTGGAGTGGTTTGTGAAGGAGGATTAGAGAAAGTATGGGGGGACTTCGAGTGGTTTGTGAAGGAGGATTAGAGAAAGTATGGGGGGACTTCGAGTGGTTTGTGAAGGAGGATTAGAGAAAGTATGGGGGGACTTGGAGTGGTTTGTGAAGGAGGATTAGAGAAAGTATGGGGGGACTTCGAGTGGTTTGTGAAGGAGGATTAGAGAAAGTATTGGGGGACTTTGATGACATTTGATACTTTTGTAGGAAGTGTGTTCATGGAGAATGGAGAAATGTTTTGTATCTTATGTGATTTTAATGGAAAGATATTTGAAGGACTTCATGTTTTGATTGGATCTCTATTTTTTTTTAAAGTGTGGAAGGTAGGGTAGTTTGAGATTGCACAAATAGACTACTGCCGTAAGATGTTACTATTGCATTTCTTTTAGAACAGAGTGTAATGAGACATACCACTTGATAGCCTCTATAGAAAAATAGGGTATTGGTTGCCATAAAAAGGTAACAACCAATAATTAATGATAGAGAGAAGAGGGAGAACACCAGTAAATAGTTGCCTACAATTTGAAAGGTACTGATGTAGGTGGTAAGTATTGGTTATGAATGAATGCAAAGTGTTGCAGACAGTAAAGAAAAAAGGGTAGGCCATTCGAGGTGCTACAAGCACCATGTAGAATGTCGCAACCCCACTTTGGGATAAGTGTGAGGATGAAACTCACACCCCCAAAAGTGGGAAGTTGGAGTCCTCCAGGACTCCTGAAAACTCAGAGCCCGAATTCAAAGGTCAAAACACCTCGCATTGAGGTGTTCTTTATATCAATGGAAAGGTCTTGAAGTGTAGATGCCCAAAATGGCCTCGCATGTGCCATTTGAACATTTGCAGCCCAAGTTATGGGCAAAAGAAAGGTCGGGAGTCAAATTGGCAGTTTGACTCCCGACCACTAAAAGTCAAGAATCAACCTCTTCTCGACGTCTTCTAAAGGAGTGCAACATGGCGTTGGAAAGCTCTTGAGGAGAGCTACAACTTTGGTTCAGACCTCACTTCAATCGGAGGTCGAAGCTGGGGGATATGAGCTCCCAAAATCCCGGGACTCCAACCCAAGACAATTTCAAGACTCCTCCTTAGGAGTCCCGGGAAAAAGAGCCATTTGAATGTAGCCTCCACTGAGAGCTATAGAGAATACTATATGGGGAAAGGTGGTGGCTTCCCCCGAGTCTGGGCCGTGGTGAGTCAAGTGAGTCCAAGTGCCTGTGGCTTGTCCCAACACCCAAGGGTGTTCCCGAATGTGACCTAACCCTCTTGTGGTTGGTTTTGGATGCAAATTCGAATGAGATAATACTTATCCCTCGTCCTAGTCTAATCCTGGGACTTCTAGCACACCCCTCTACCCCCTTTTAGTGCTGGAAGTCGGGAGCGGCCCTCAAGTCCCAACTTTCCGCAATTCAACGTACTTGGACCCTCAAGTGGGTCTAGCAAGGGACTTAGGAGCGCATCACAGAACCACTAGAAGACTTGTAGGCGTGTTGGAGAAAGGACAATAGTTGTGGCAACTTTGTAAATAAGTAGTATCCAAAGGCGTAAGAGGTATGATAGACCTTAAAAAAGTAACCACCTTTGGATATTATCTTTTTTCATGCTTTTTTTTTTACTTTCTTCCCCTATCCCCCTATATTAGTCTACGTACATGACAGTAGGTCTATTCTTGAATAGCAAACCCTTACCTTCCTCCTTGTTCTTTGTATAACTTTTTATTTACTACCTAAGTAGTTGTAGTAAAGTAAGTTAGTGAAAGTAAGATCTATTTGTTGAAGTAACAAGGTGTTGACCTTGCCCTTCGGTCTTACTTCCTAGAAGGATGGTAATGATCAGGGGCCGCAATTTCACCCTTTAATAGTATCGTTACAATTGAGCCTAGTTCACACTTTTGCAAGTAATGTTGAACTTCGGCAATGGTATCTTCAAACTTGAAGGAATCAAAGTTGTTATTGGAGTTGTTTTCACTTTGCAAATTGCCAATTGTATTCAACATTTTCTTCGTATATTCCTCGCATTGTGATGTAAAATTTCAATGGAAAAACTAAACTGACTAATAGATCCCTAAAAATAGGTTATAATTTCATTTAACTAAATGGTGGGTACACTTAAGGAAAAGAATCCATAGAAAGTGTGAGAAATAGTAGAGTTTGGTTATCAGAATTGTACTTAACTTCCATACAATCAATGGATGCAGTTTTGTCACACTAGATCTAACAAGGCATCTCTTGGTATACTAACATTGCTTACAATGCAAAATGCAAATTGATTCACACCCAATGCAGCAAGAGAACTATGTTTAAAAGAAACAAGGAAAGACTAAACAATAGGGCAAATCTTGGTGCAGCAACAACAAGCTGCCAACTAGTCTAAGGTACAAGTCCACTACTTACAACTTATTTCTCATATAATATGGTTTATTAAATGGAAATCTAAGTTACTAGCTTTGAAAACTTGTTGTAATTATGAGAGCTTTGGAAATGAAAAATCTTCACAAGTTAATTTCACATATTTGTTGGTGTCAATAGTGAATTGGTGGACATTCTTGCGGGCAACACAATGAAGCCCTCTTTCTTTATGAATATGCAAATCCATTATCTGTCAAAGTATTTGATGCCTTCATATCCTATTAAATGTGTTTCATGATACCACATTTTCAACATATTCAATTCACAATATACATAATCACATTGAACAACTAACAAAACATTACTTGAAATGGATAGGACATTGGTCAACTTGGTGATTTTCATGAAATTGCATAAAAAAATTTTGGAATTTAAAAACCTGTGTGTTCTAGTGGGCATTTTTTACCACTAGCAAATTAAACGATAGATATAGATTCTTGTGCACTTCATGTGGATAGTTTGCATACAATGCAATGCTTCTATGTTATGTTTATATATGTGTCCATGTTAATGTAATAGTAATTTGGTTGGAAATGGCAATTGAAAACACTAATGGAATGGGTTATTGTCATTGAGGCTGTGATGCAAAAAATGGAGAATGTTGTTTCTTAAAGGTTGATATCTATTTGCCTCCACCATCCAAGATAAAGTGGAACTCCTCATGTTCATGCAAATGTGCAACCATAAATTTTTATGTCTTGGTGTCAAAGTTGGGCATGTGATTTGGAGGTGTTAAATATCTAATTACTATCTAATCCAATTGCATAATCTACATGGAAACAACCTTACCATAATTAATTTTATTAGAAGATAATTACTTGACAATGAGTTGTTAGTAATTAGCAATGACAACTTGTTGGTAGTTTGTTAAGAATTAACTTAGGTTGTTAGGAATTAATTTAGTTCACAGAACCATTATGGATGTTTGAGTATTTAGTTGAACTTTCACCTAGTCTTTTTTTGTTTCTATACAACTTTACCTTCTTGTTGTAATTTGATTATACATGATTAGAACAAGTGTAGTACATTAATAAGATTTCTAATTTTGATCTATTGCTTAGACTCCAATCACCATTATGATTAATGATTATAGAGAGATTCAGTATGGCATCATAAAGTGCAGAAAGTTTGTCAGTGTCAAAGAATTCAAAACTCAAAATTGGGAGGATTGTCCAACTATAATACCTGGAAGTTTCATGTCTATAGTTTACTACAAAGAGATGAGTTCATCAACCTAGTTGAACTTAACTCCAATGGTAATTTCAAAATGAAGGATGGAAAATCTATAAACAACTTTGAACATTGGATAAGAAGACTGTGGTGATTAATGGGATATTAATCAAAGATGAAATCATACCACATATTGCAAGGATCACAAATCCAACAATTATGTGGCAAATGTTGAAATTTTTGTTCAAACAATCAAGTGAAGTAAGACGCCTCCATCTAAAGGCCCTTAACTCACCAACCTACAGTTAGAAGAAAGAATTTTTGTGAGTGAATTTTTAACCTAGATGAAAGAGATCATCAATCAACTAGCCAATATTGGAGAGACCATTGTTGAAGAAGATTTGGTTGAACAAATTTTAAACTTTCTTCCAAAGAGTATGGAATCATTATCAACTATTTTAATATTTTCTTTTAATCTTTTTCATTTGAATGGTTTGATAAGGATACTTTTACATGACGAGGCAAAGGAGGAGTTGAAGGGAAAGAAAATTGAGAATGGAACTTTCTTAATCAAGTCCAAGTTCAACAAAGCTAAACTACATCAGTATGACAAGAACACATGTAAAGGACTTACCACCAAACATGAAGGAAATTGGAAATTTTTCCAAAATCCAAATTATGAGATGCAAAATTATGTGGAGTTATTAAACAAAATCAATGTCGCAATGCCGAATGTGAATGCATAAAGGACTCAATTAACATGATCGAATAGGGTAGTGATGAAGAGTTGGATAACTTCCACAATTACAATAAAGCTTGAAACAAAACCAATACCCTTGCAACAAAGGTACTAGAGTTAAAATTATGTTAGTATTTTAACACCTTGGATTGGTTTGTTGACAATGGTGCTTCTAAGCATGTTACTAGGATTAATAAGTTTCTTATAAACATGAAGGATGGCAAAGGGATTACCAAAATCAAAACGATTGGTGGGATTGTTCACCATGTGGTTGGGAAAGGAAACCTTTTGGTCCCTTTTGGAAAGAACAATGAAATAAATGAAGAAGTTCCTTATGTGCTTGGTGCAAACTCCAAGCACCTATGTATGTCGAAGTTCTTATTGACAAAGGGTCAGGAGTGTTCTTTAATTCTCAAAATGTCTTTCTATTGAATTTTTAGTTTTTAATATTATAAAAATAGGCAACAAAGATATTATAAATGAGTTGTACAAGTTCTTTATACATCATGAATTCCTATGTAGTTCAATAGTAACTATTATGGACCTCATTCATGTATGGCATCAATTATTGGGACATTTGAATGTCCAAAGCCTACATCTATTGTTTCATAAAGGTTTCATAATCAGCATCCCAAGCATTTCTATTGAAAACCAATTTGTTAAGCTTGCACTTTAGGTAAACATAATAAAGAACAAACTCTTAAAACAATTTTGCATCACATGAAAGCATTGTTTGACTTTGTGCACACATATGTGTGTGGCCCCTTTACCATTGCCTCTGTATCTAGTGTTGATTATGTTTTTATGTTCATTAATGATTATAGCAAGTTTGATTGGGTATTCTTTTTGAAGAAAAAAAATGATGTTTTTCTTCAATTCAAGCAATTCAAGGCAAAAATTGAATTACAATTTGAGAAGCCCATTGAGGCCTTCTGTTCTGACAAAGGAGGAGAGAATATCTCTATTAATTTTATGCAAAGATCATGGTATAATTCAACAATTCACACAAACTAACATCCCCCATAGAATGGTGTTGCAGAAAGATGAAATAGAACCTTCATTGAATGAACTAAAAGTCTTGCTTTTAGTGCAAACATTCCTACTTGCTTTGTGGGCAAAAATTGTTAACACTGCCAATTATTTGACCAATTATCTCCTATTAAAATGAATAGTGGGGTCACCCCCCACCAACAACTTTTTGTGTCACCTTTAAATTTTCTCCATTTGAGGTTTTTTGGGTGTGTTTCATTTGTCCATGCCGCATTCTAGATAGTCAAATGGTCACATAAATCTCTACATTGTGTGTTTTTTGGTTATGACCTTACATCTAAAAGGTATTGGTGTCTTTGTTTAGAAAAAAATATTATTATTTTTAAGGATGTCATATTTGATGAAAATCATCCTAGGTTCTCACTAGCCACCATGGTCAAAGCAATCCCAGCAACTATTGAAACATGTACATGAGCTTTTCAAAACTTGAAAACCCTACGCCAATGAAATTATATTGGTACTTCCCACTAAAGTTGAAGCTCTCAAGGACCTTACACTATTTGAACAAGTTCATTCACATGATTTTGAAGTAGGTACAACTCATGTCTTCACTCCCCATCTATTCAATCTACAACCTAATAGTAATGACTCAATTGGAGATGTGACATTGAAGTCCTACATCTTTAATTTTGCCTAAAGCTTTAAAGTTCAACTTAAAATTGTATTTTTTATTCATCAAGGAATGTAGACATGAGTGGGTAGGCCAATTCATCACCCTCAAAGGTTTCATGATTTTGTGCTTAAATTAACAAAAGTTGTTTTTGAACCCACCAATTATAGTGAAGTGTCCTAACCACCAAAATGGGTTGACACCATGTAACAAGAAATGAATTCAATTCACAATAACCATACTTGGACATTGGTGGACCTTCCAACCAATAAGAAACCAAAATTTTTTTTAATGTGTCTACAAAATTAAGACCCATATGGATGGATCTACTACAAAGTTCAAAGCGCGATTTGTAGCCTTGGGATTCCAACAATGTGCATGGGAGGAACTCAATGAGCGCTTGTAACTAAATATAACACTCTTCAAACCGTCACAACCATTATATGTCATAAAGGCCAACCCATTTTTTCATCTTGAAATCAAAATTGCCTTTTTGAATGGAGAACATTTTGAAGAGGTGTTCATCCAACAACTTGGAAGGTTTGCAGGTAGTTAAAAGTGTTTTATGGGTTAAAATAGGTTCCTCGAGCTTGGTACACAAAAATTGATGATTGTTTTCAACATTAAGGTTTAATTTGGGGGATGGTAGACATTAATGTTTACTCCCTTAAGGAAGGAGACATAATATTGTTGTTGATCTTATATGTGGATGATGTGTATTTCATTCAAAACCAAACTTCAGAATTGAAATGTCTTCATTTTGAATCAAGACACAATTTGAAATGGCCAACCTAGATTTGTTGTGGCATTCCCTCTACATTGATTTGTCTCACTCAAGTGGAATAATAGTCACCTAGTGTGATTATGGGGTAGATGCAAGCTATAATGACTCACTTTTGTGACAAAACGATGTTTTTTCCTTGGGTACCCTTTATTCAAATGCATGTGGTGATTAATATATCTTTAAATCTACTAATTGGGACTTGGATCTAAATTAATGATTTCATTATGAAGAGAATTGTGTGGTTATACTTTTTTTTAAATCCTTTATTAGTAGTAATGGACTTTTGAAATCGAAAAATATGAACCAATTATTTAATTGGAACATCACAAAATGAAAAAATTTATTTGATTCACATTGCAAATTTGTTATTGAGACTCAATATATAATGTAATACTAAATGATAAATTCATACGAAGAATCTTTTTTTTGAAAACTTTAACCATTTAAAAGTTAGGGACCTTTGAATGGTCAAAATTTGACCATATTTTCATAAATCCATATGAGTTGCAATATTTATTTTTATTTCAATTTTTTTGTCCCAAAAACATATTTTTTGAAAGATTTAGATGGGGCATTATTTAGATAGATTTTTTGGGTTTTTTTTTAGGACATCCAAATTTAAAAATGACGTCAGTTACATTAAATACAACTTTTCACATAGATTTGGGAAGGTTTGTAGGTGATTGAACATGTATTATTCAAATATTAGAATAATAACATTTAAAAAGTAACAACCATGTCCATTTGAATCATTTTAAAGAATCTTGTATAAATTTATAAGAAGTGTAATTTTTGCCAATATTGAACCACCATAACTTGCATCTACCTTATGTTGTTTAGATGTTCACAGAATTTGATTTCCTACATTGTAATGTAACAATTATTCTTGTACTTCCTAGATTGAAACTCAAGATAAACATGGTAGTTCCACCAATAGATGTTCAACTATACCAATGCATGGTTGTGAAATTCATCTTCCTCATTCAAACACAATGTGACATTACCTTTGTGATCAACATGATCAATTAGTTTTCGCATTAGCTTTAAATCCATTATTTGGATGTGATATTGAACATTTGTTTCAATACATCAAAGGTACATATAACATACCACATTGTTATTGTCAAGTCCTTAGTCACTAAAATAAAGTGAAAAAAAACAAATATAAACAAGAAGGTAGACTAGGCCCTTGTGGGCCCTAAGTTATAGTCCCTTTTCAACAGCCTTGTGACAATAACTTTGTTACAACAACCTTGACTTTAATGAACTTCGAATGGTACTTGTTTGGCAACCTACTAGCCAAAAAACACAATAGAAAATTCACACACATGCACCTTTACTTATTTTACAAAATATGAACAACAATGCACTAATTTCACAACCCAACCACAAGTGTGGAGGTGTTCTACTCTACTATGTTTTTTCCTAATCTTCCTAAATAAGCCAAAAAAAACTAATGTCTTCTAGCCTACCTTTTTTCTTTTCCATGTTCTCCCCCATGCATGTTTCAACATAGTTAAATTTTTAAGTGTTTGCCATGTCCTAGATAAAGTTATTGATGCCACTTCATGCTTCAAAATTCTGTCCATAGTTCTTTTTCACATTCATCCATCGTCCCTACCATCCTCTTTTGGTTGTTAACAGTACTTTAGATCTTAAGATTTGTTATTAGCCAAGGGAGGATAATATTTCATTTGGATACTTAAATGCCAATTGGTTTGGGCACTTACATGATAGAAAATCCATTACAAATTACATTTTCAAACTTGGTTCAAACCTTATTACATGGAGAAGCAAAAAAAAACCATGCACTGCCCTTTCATTTACAGAAATAGAATATGTGGCATTAAATAATGGAGCCAAAAAAACTATCCGGTTGAAGAAACTTCTTCATGAGCTACAAATTGTGTATACAATAAAACCAATTGTACTCATGTGTGATAATCAAAATGCAATCAAACTTTCGGAGAATCTTATCTTTCATGATCACACCAAACATTTTGTGATCACACACCATATCATTAAAAAATAAGTAGGAAAAAAAGAGATTGAAATTACCTACCTACGTATCTACCTAGGTAAATAAATAGATACGTAAGTTTAAATTACTTATGTAAATAAGTAAGTAGGTTGTTTTACCTACATAATTTTACTTACTTGCCTACTTACATAGGCTTATGTACCTACTTACCTATTGTCACAGGCACAAAAACAACCAAGTGTACAAGATTTCCTCAACCAAAATTAGAACAAAGGTAGGTTTAATTCCAAATCCAAATCCGAAACAAAAAAATCAGGAACAAAAACATGATATGTGTAAGACAAGAATCCAACAAGATTTTATTACATGAACAAAACAAGAACATAACAAGGTTGTGACACGAAAACGTACCCAAAACTAGTGTTGAACAAATTCAAAAAATAGGAATTCTACTTCTATTTATACCCATTGGGCACCTAGCTCAAAAAAGGTTTTCAAACACTTCCAACCCACACATGTGGCCCATGTTCACCTGTGTGTGCCCATGTGCACTCATGTGTGAACTTTGAGTGAATTAGAACTCAATTAAGAATGAATTAAGAGTTAATTAGAGATGAACTAAATGTGAATTGAAAGTTAATTAAAAGTGAACTAGGACTTAAGGGCACAACATGCAAAAGTAGACTAATTGGTGATCCTTGCTGCAAAAAAAATAGTATATGAAAAATAGATTTTGAATTTTTGAATTTTAGTCTTTTTACCAATGTTATAAATTTTGGGGTGTATTGGCCATGTTAAATAAACCATATATGCTCATCCCCAATTTATATTATTATTTGGTTATTTCATTTATTTATTACAAGCTTATATTTGGTACTTTTTCAAAATGAAACTATTCAAATGATGTGTTATTAATGTTTGAGCTATCAAGCATATAGATACACATTTTTTGAAACTTAAATATTTCAATTAGGACAATGTTAAGCCCTTCAAAAGTAAGTTTTTCCTTATGTAAATTTGGAGCACTAAAAACCTACTTTTCACTATGAATTACAAATATATTTGTGTTTATAACATGGGAAAACATGCTTTAAACATTATTTGAAGGAGCCATAAAAATGAATTAAAAAAATGAAAGGTCATGATTATACTTTATGTTTATTTTGTGCAAAATAAGACAACAACAGCAAATGAAGAAAACTGAGTGAAAATAGGTTGGAAAAAAAGTAAACACAAATTTTTAAGCTTTTAAAAACTTTTTCATGTCATATTACTTGTGCTCATGTAGTTTAAATGCTACTTTTCAAAGACTGTGTCCTACTTTTTAACCTCCAAAGTTGAGAATTTTATTTTTCTTCATTAGTGGGATATTTTTTTGGCTTACTTTACCATGCTTATCCCTTTAACTAAAAGTGAATTCAAAGTTAATTAGAAGTGAATTGGAAGTGAACTAAAAGTTAACTAAAAATGAATTAGGATTTAACTAAAAATGAACTAACAATTAATTAAAAGTGAACTAAAACTTAATTGTAAGTTAATCGAGAGTGAATTGAAACTAAATTTAAAATCAGGTACAAGTTCATTAAAAGTCCTAGATGAACATTCATATGATGACATTGACATTTGTGACACCTACTTACTCACATAAATTCATTTGATTTTTTTCCAAAATATAATTAAATATGCCATGTGGCAAACTTCAATTGCACCATGTGTCATAATTTATGACCATCTAAAATGAATGTTCATAATGGATGGCCAAGATCAATGTTTGAATAATAAAAGAATTTTCACTCAAAATTCTTCACAATGCCACATGGTGGATGTTGGTATTGCCAAGTGGCACCATCACAAGTCATTGGAATTTGATGGCATGGAATTTTTCAACATTTAAAATCATTGTTTTGAAATTACATCAATTTAAAACATGTGGCAAATAATGTGTGGATATTTGACAATTGCAACTATGGTCAAAGGATGAACATGTATATGTTGACCATATACATCATCCATGGTCCATTTGGTGACATCATGCTGAGTCATGATTTGTGATGACTAAATGTTGGGTGCGACTTCACTTATGCAATTAAAAACCATTTTAGTTGTAAATGTTATTTGCAACTATTTTATAGTCACAAATTGAAGTCACAAATTGGTACTTTTCTTTTAATATTGATGGCATTGGTTTTTATCAATGTTGGGTGGTTACCTAGTTTGGCCACTTAGGATTGTTGGTTTTAGTTCTAGTTAGTAAAAGTTAAATTGGAATTGGATCTAATTTTCAAAATTGGAACTAGAACCATGATTCAAATTGGATCCAATTTTGGAACCCAACTTGGACCCCATTTTGGAATTTGGAACTAGACTTTTTGAAAATATTTATTTTGGGGAAAAAAGGTTTGGAACCATGGTTTATCTAATAGTTAACCAATGATGTCACACCAAGTTGCTGGGAATAGGAATTGGGTTTAATTTCCAAAACTAGAACCTAAAATATTTGTTTTTAAGAACTAAACCAAGTTGTTTAAAACTAGAACCATGTTTGATTTCTAGAATTAGAACTTGGAATATTTCATTTCCAAGAACTTGGATCTAGGGTTCAAGCGGTTGAGGGACTGGAACCATTCTAATTTATTTAAAAAAACCCAAAACCATAGGTTTTTTTATAAAGGTCAAGAACCACCCAACATTGGTGTTTTTATGCATAAGAGAAAGTGTGACCAAAATTGGGGCATAGAAGATCTACCAACTACATTATTTGCACTACCATTCCCATACACAACTCATCCAAACATTTGAAAAAAAATAATTCATAACATCATGAAAACATACTTCCAATGATCAACATCAAACCTTAAAAATCAACACACACATTACTGCCAATCAACACACACTATTTACTATAATATTTAACAACCCTAGATCAGAGAAAATGGATCAAAATTCTCTCTATTCACCTTTCTAGTCTATGGACAAGTATCATCCCATGCTCACAAAGGTAGAAATCCAAAATATCCACCCTTATCTCCTCAATGATGAATTCCCAAACCAAGACATCCTTACTCCATGATCCCACAACAAAGATAAATTCTACCCAAACCTTTATGCATAGGACTTGTTAGATTCATGAACCTAGACAATGTCATCCTTTGCAAATCTCTAGTTTCAAGTCAAGGGGAACACAAAACATTAATGACACTATTATGTTCTATGACTTCATAGAAAACTATACCTACACAATGGAAAATAAAAATTGGATACAACCTTTGTTGCAGATAACAAAATCAATAGAGAAAACAACATGATCACACAAAACAATGGTATTTAGTTTTCTATGTCCTCCTTTGCCAAGAACGTTGATCCCCTTAAATCCCCTTTCCAACTCCTTATCTCCATCCTTTTTCTTGCATTTCCTCCACACAATGTTTCCACAAAGAGAATTCGTAGAAAGCTTATCAACTAACACACATGTTCAACAACAAGCCAATTATAAAAGAATTGGATGTTTCCACAAAGAGAATTCATAGAAAGCTTATCAACTAACACACATGTTCAACAACAAGCCAATTATAAAAGAATTGGAGTAATGGTAGCACCATTGTTGGCCTCATTGCCTTTTTTTCTTCAAGGACAAATTGCCAAGAAGGTGACGATCACATCGCCTTGCAACAAAGTAGATAAGATAAAACCCTAATTATGTCTTGTAACTCATAGGACATGCCTTCAGGTCACAAAGGTTCCAAGTATATAACCTTATGAATTTAAGGTCTATTTTGAGGTTCGTAGGCCAAAGGGAGGGATTGAAAAATCTAAAAAATCTTATATGGAAAAATGTTTTCCTATGTAAAATATAGTAGATTTTTTTCCCCTAATAAAATATGAGAAAAATGAACAAGTTAAATAAGTAAGTAACTTTTGCTAGTAAAAAATTATCCTAACATGTTAGTGGGTAACTTTGGACAAGTGAAAATGATCAATGTTATGCATGTAAATGGTTTGAAGTTACACTTCATGTAAATGTAAATCCCATAACACAAAATTTATTTACATTTCATGTAAGTGTTTAATATTCATTTACATTCATATAAATATAAAAAAAACATATCATGTAAATGTAAGATTACATAAATTTAATTTTTTTACCATATAAAACAATGTAAGTGTAAAACAATATTAAAAAAAACATGATTTTTATTTGGGGAAGGGGGATTTCATATTCCTTTTGTTATAGGTCAACTAAATGACCCATTGCATAATTTAAAAAATTAAAAAAAAAGAAAAAAAAGAAGCACTCAAAACTAATTAATATGAAATTGTAAAAATAAAATAAAATATTAAAGATATAAAATACATACATTTACATGCCTCAAAACATTTACATGGGACTCTGTAAATGTATGTGACAAATATTCACACCAACCTGATGTCAATGTTTTTAAATAAATAAATAAATACACAAAATGACAATATAAGTGTAAAAAGTTCAAGATTATGTACACTCGCCATATATATATATATATATGGCTATTGAGACTTACATGCAGAACACTGAAAGTTAGCTGGAGAGAGGTTGGCAGCAAAACTGGCAATCTTAGGGCGAGTGAGGGTAGCCTGCCCAAAATACAAAAGGAAAAAAAATTGGCGTGTTTTGGAACGTCCGAGGTACCAAATCTTCTCGTTGTTCTGTTTGTTTTGTTTTTCCTTTGGCGTCAGCGATGGAATCAGCGATGGAAAAGGAGAGGAAGGAAGAACAAGAACAAGAAGACAAGGATGGAGCCCAGATTGTGGAGAGGGAGATTGCACTCAAGCGAGCAGCAAAGTTGTTGCTGCCGAGAGCGGTGAAAACCAGAACGGGAGGAGGGAAAGAGTGGAGCAGAAGACACGGTGATGATGCTGGTACAACGGATTTGCTTCCTTACCACAGGAAGAAGCTTCGTGCCTTACTGCAAGCTCTTCTACGACAGCATGATTTTTCTACTGCCGCAGGTGTGGTCTCTGCTCTTCTCGGAGCTGGAAATGTTTCCGACCAAAGGTTTGAGCGCGACTTCGCCTATTACTGGGTGCGTACATAGTGTTTGTTTGTTTGTTTGTTTTTTGTGCCTTCCCTCTTTCTCCATTCCAAAGCTGTTGCAGCAAATTTTGCGTAAAAGGTAAAAATTGAGCGCAGTATTGGAGTGTGTTTCATCTTCCTCAGATTCTTGAAGAAGAAATGCAGATTGACAATGGAGTTGCAATTTCTGGTTTTTCTTGCTCAGGCAGCAATGGAAGTGCTGCGACAAATGGAAGGCAGAAGCAACAGTAAAGGAACAAGTCTAAAGATCAAGCGCTTGTATAGAATTCTGCATCGGAAGCAACCTAATGCGGTACACACCGAATTCCTCCCAAGTCTTTGATCATCCTTGATACCAAGATATGGCCTAAACCATAAAATCCTAAACCCTAAACCCTAAGTCCTACATCTCCTGTTGCGGCAAGAAAAAATGAGGACAAATTCCAATTATGGCAAGGATCTCCTGAAGAAGGTTTTGAAGTTTCAAGAAGGAGAAGAATCCCTGTCATCTGCAAGTTGTGAAGTGTTTGTTTGTTTGTACAGAGTTTTTTCATTTTTGAGGTGGTTGTTTGTTTGTCCTGTGCCTCATAACCTCGGATCTTGCTCATAGAGATTGCGCGGACGAGTACAACTGGAGCTTGCACTCTACTTGCTGAGCCAGGGTGACTCTGATTCCTATGAGGCTGCCTACAATGAGATTCGCCCGTATGTATTTTGAACCCATCTTTCATGTGCACAATTGTAGCAGAAAGTTGTCCATCAGTAAGTAAGACAGCATTTTGTGTTCATGATCTTGGAGTTGATTAGCGTGCACCTGACACAAATCCACAATGACTTTCAGTAGGCTAGCATTTTGTGTTGATGATCTTGTAGTCAATTGGCATGCACCTGATACCAATCCACAATATCTTTCACATTTGCAAACACAAGAACAATACAGATGTAAAGGGGGAGCTGTGGCAGATCGATTGCTGTCAACTTCTTGTTTATTTGTGTACATGGAATTGAGAGCTGCTGAAAGGCCTTTGTTTTTTCTTCTTCTTTTTCACAGATTAGTGGATGTACATCCTTTTCGTGATGATGCAACAATGAACCTGTGCCATGGACTCATACTGCACCAGTTATGGCACGACAGAGCAGTTGTTGATGTTGAGAAGCTTTTCATTGAAGATATAGGAACAAAGCCTGGGAATTCTTCTCAGGACTATGAAGAAGGTTGTGGGGAAAATGATACCATGGAGGTTAAGGAGAAGATGGAGCATCGCAGCATTGATGTGGCAGGAACGAGTAGTCCAAGCAACTGGCTTCTTGAGCAACAGCGAGATTTTGAGCTACGTGAGAACTTAGCAGCATTGGATATTTCAGGGAACAGTTGCGGCAGTACCCAGGGTTTGCAACAGCAAGGGTTGTATGAGGGAGATGAGCATGAGCATCAACACAACAACTCTTGGCAGACAGCTGCTGTCCTTTGGTCACCTGGTATGAAAATTCTACCACATCTTGTCTGCTACATGAGTGGGAACTTTGTTGTGGGCATTATTAGGTGAACCACCTGACTGGAAACACAAGCTCAAGGAATGAGTGGAAACTAAAGCAGGAATTTCTAGAAGGATTTGCTGTGATCTGGTGTCAGGTACTTGAAAGCAAGGTGGTCAAAGGAGACCAAAGTATGCTGTGGTCATGGATGAGGATCAGAAGTACATGTATCTGATACATGTACTCCTGCTTCACAGATCTGGATAAGAGGCTGTTTCCAGTGCCACTGCCACAACCAAAGACAACTAGTGTGTATATGGTGCCAATGGTTAGTGGCAGAACCAGAGATGCTCATGGGAATGCCATCAAGTACCTTCGTCAAGCACGTACACTTGCTGCCAACATGACACCTGCACTACTTCCCTTGGTGCAGGTACCCCCCGCCCTTTTCATACCAATCACAGTGATCTGATGATTCTTTGTCCTGTAGGCTTCTGTTGACTATGTATACTGCATCTGCAAGGGATTTACAATCTAGATATACCAATCTCTTCTGCATGATTCTCATTGAAGCTACCTGTTGGAATCTGCAGCTGTTGCTGGCTACAGGGGATGTGAAGGGTGCCATGGAGGAGATTGACAACTTCTGCAAGAATCCTCACCTGCTTCCTCTTAGGTGAAGTCCCTGTTGAAACACCTAGTTCAACTCACCCCTCTATTTTCATCAGATGTTGAATTTTACATCTTTGCAGTTCATATTCTCGTTTTCATTTCCTTGGTTGTCCTGGAGCTCAGTAGACTGGTTGTCAGTCGACTCTGAATTGAATTGTGGTACATTGGTGGTTTAGCATAAAGGGCTTGCTGCTGGAGTCACTGAATTCCAAAGGCACAAGGCAGATATCACAGTGCTATGAAGCTATCCTGCAAATAAACCCATCATCTGCAAATACCCTCCAAGCACTTATTAACTTACATACTACAGGTACACCTTCTATTACAAGAGAGCTACAGATATTTTATGCCTTCAGCTTTGAAATTTACATGAAGTACCTACTAGTTTTGTTCACAGGGTGTCATTTTCCTGGGTGTTTCTTTCTTTGTGATAGGCAAGTACAGAGCAGAACGGCTAGTAGACTGCATATCCAGCCATTTGGACCTAGAACAAGGATCATTGGAAGTGTGGCAGCAACTAGCAAGATGTCTCCTTGTTCTGGAACAACGATCAGGCAAGGAGCCAAGACAAAATTCCAGGCAAAGAAGGGAGGATGTCAACAAGGATGGAGTGAGGACAAGTCATATGCCGGCTTCTTCTACCTTTGAAGCTTGGTGGAATCATACATGGGAGGAGAGAAGAGAATGGTGGGTTCACAAACATTTTGACAGCAGGAGCATTCCAGTGGAGCAGGAGGAGGATGGTATGCAACCCATGATGATTTCTTTTGTGTGTATGTTGCTGGATTTAACAACATTATATACTGGTGTGTTATGTTGTATTTTATAACGCATACTGGTGTGGGATGCTGGGAAATGGTGATGGACAGGTGGCTGGCAACGGATTGTGTACAAAGTTGCATGCTTAATTCACATAATGGGTCCTGGAACTGAATATGAAACACAAGTATGTGCTGCTCTTGATAGGCTTAATGCAGAGAACTTGCTTGCAATAGTTCAACTGCACAGCCGTGTAGTTCATGACAACTTGTCACGAACTAGAGCAAATTTGGGAGATGCCCACATATTGCAATAAGGTACACCCTTTTTTCATGGTAGCCCAGGGAGGAGGAGACCATCCGCAGGTTGCAGGAGAAGGCCACTTTCAGGAATCCCAATGAGTTTTACTACAAGATGATAAACTCCAAGACAGTGGATGGTGTTCATATACCCAAAAGTGGTGGGAAGAAGCACACAGAAGAGAAGCTGATGAAGATGCAAGACATCAGTCATTTGATGTCCAAATGGCAGGCTGAGAAGAAAAAACTGGAGGTTGTGGTCTTCTTTTGTTCTCTCTGTGAAGGTCAAGTATCAAGTATGCAGATCTATTTTGCTGAAGATAGGGAAATAGCTAAAGAGCTTAGGCCATTGGTGGTGAATTACACGCTGGACGATCTGCTTCATTTCCTAGGGTTTCTAAGGTGAAGATGGAGCTGAAGGAGTGCAGCAAGTAGTTGTGAGAACTGGCATGATGATGTCCTTGCAGAGACAGTTGACGACAAAGGGCAGAAAGTGGAAGCTACAGCTGGATGAAATGAGCATACTTGCAGATAAGCCTGTATACAAATGGCAGCAGGAGTGGAAGACTTGATCATCTAGCTTGATTTTGTAGTTTTCCTGTGAGTTCAAGTTTAGCATTTGTACAATACCATCCTCTTTGACAACCTTCATTTGCCTCATTTGCCACAGGTGCTCAAGCAATTTTTTGCTGCGGTAGGTTGGTGGGTGGATAGAATTTGGTGATCAATTGCATTGTACGTATCAAATCAGTACAGGATCAAGAGAGAGAGGGTACAGTTTAGGGATACTCCTTTGCAGTTCTCTGTTGTAAATGCTTATTGAGATAGAGCAACATGTGGATGGCTGTGAACTCATAATTGGTTTTAAAAGGATAAAAGACCTGGTGCCCTTTTTTGTTGTGATGCCATTTTCAAATCTGACATTTCATTTCTGGATTGATGACACTGCCTGCTTTGAAGAGCCCAGAAGTTGCACAGAACACAGAAGATGGACATTGAAGAGGGATTGTAACATGGGAGCCCATGGTAGCAGGTTCCCTAAAGGTCTTGTGAAGTATTGGAAACTGGGAGGTACGTGTTGTAGTACTAGACAATTTTTTAATGTTGTCTAGTAGGGTATCGATTCTTTCATTTCTAAAAAAAATCTGCACGTGGGAAAGGAATCACCCTAGTATAAACTAGTATAGACCTCTGTGGTGCTTTCTGACATCCACCTTTGCCTTCCCATCATCTTGCTTGGACTGACTTGTATGTGGGCCTGATATTCTGGAAGTGTTGTGTTTTCTTGTTGACTGCTGAAGAAGGGAATTGAATCAAAGAGCAGCCAAAACCTAAAGTAAAGTCAAGTCTTGAAGACAACCCATATTGCCAGTTGGTCTGAAACTGTTCCAAGGGTTTTGCTTGCAAGATAGCGTCTTTTGACCGGAGATTCAAGACTTTGACACGAGGACTTTGGGTAAAGACCACATCTATAGAACAACTTTGTGGTTTGGAACTGTGGAAAGTGAAGTGTGGTTTCTGAAAGATTTTGGAACTCCCTTAATCTTTGCATGTAGACTTCTCTTGTAAAATTTCATGACTTCATATCCCAGGTATTTTGTATGAATACAAATTGGGTGCAGAACAGATGTCAATACTCTTTTTGATGGCTCTCCAATGGCTCAATACCATTATTCAATTTTGTTCATGACTAGGATTGTGATGTTGTTGAGAATGCTTCTGCAATGCACTAAAGCCAAGTTGGTGTGTAAGATTAGAGATCAGCATTTCAGAGACATCATTGACTTCCAGCTGCATTGAGTTTGAACGTCCCCAGAATTTGAAGAATCTGAGAGGCTTTTATGTAGACACTTGTACTGATTTGCAGTTCCCTACAATTTCTAATCATCTATGGTTTGGGAGGGTGCAGGAGGGCCAAACCAATGCCCACTATGTAGGTCTTTCTATGCCTTGAAGCTTTTAGATGCTCACTTGCTTGTACAGAGACAAGCTATGATGCATGTCAACTTACCTCACAAGGTTGTTGCTGCCTCAATGAGGACTGACTTGTTTTCTTTATTTGCTCGTCTCTTGAGTGCTAGCCAACATCATAATACAGAGTTTCATGTTGCTTCAAAAATGGAGCAGAAACCCAAGACACAGATGTTTGTACAATGGTTTGTTTGCCCCAAAAATTTTGAGTGGATTAATATACCCACAATCATAATCTGATGAAGTTGGTCGGGGGTGTGGTCATGGTGCTTGGCACTGCTGTTCATGATAAAGGTGCTGTTTTTGATTAAGGTTACCATCTGATACTTTTTGAGCAGCACTCATGAAGGTATGACCAACTGCACTCATTTGTTGAGTTACCTTCAACCTGTTAAGTGTTGTTGTGGAGTATGCCTGGGGGATTTCCATAGATATGTTTTGGGATGTACCAATGTTTTGGGATGTCATTGTTTCAGCATTGGACCACATGCAAATTTGATTTCAAAGTGTTTCAGGTGCAAATGATATAGACTCACTTCATGAAACTTGGAAATTTTGTTGCCCATTTTCATGGTCTGCTATGCAGACTGGCAGTGGTACACTAGAGTTTCCAATTGTTTGCAGATTGATTTCTTTGAATGAATTGCAGGATAGCCAAAAGGACAGATGTTATTGAACACTCTGATTGGGAGGCTGGAACTTCTCCCTCAGATGAAGCACTTGCTGTGCACAAATCCCTGAACGAAAACCATGAAAACTGAAATGGGCCTGCTATCATGTGACTATGACAAAGATTGCAAATGAATAAGATGGTTTCTCTCTGACTGACTTCTTGTTGAGTCTTGTGGTTGACACAGGACCTTTCCACCATGGTCTCAAGTTGCATCTGATTAGGCTAACAACTGTTTTGAGCTATGAATTCACACATGATATAGAAAATCATGAAAGCTCAATGGGTACCCAAGATTATGCAAAGGATTGCAAATGAATGAGTTATGGACAAATCAATTGATGTTTGGATTGTAGATATTGTATGTCATTGTGTGACTTTGACTAGACCTTTGTGCACTTCTATTTAAGCTTCTAACCTCTTGGATATGTGCAGAGAGTAAACATGGAATTTGTTGTGCCAACCACTTCTTGATATTTGGTAAGTCCAACCTACTTTGAACAAATTGGTTGGTGTGCTAGAAAAATCCAAATCCACTTCCTTCTCTCTTTTTTTTTTTGGTTAAACTTGGTTTGGTATGAAGCTTGTGGTAACAAGAAGGTTCAATTTATATGATATGATGTGAACACCTTTTAACCCCTAAACATTAGATAAGCCAGGAATGGCTTCTTTTGGTTTTTTTAAACTGGTTTAGGTGATGGACACTTTAATAATTTTTTCTTTGTTCTGTTTTGGTTGTATGGTATTTTCTAGGAGGTTTCAGATGGTTTCCTAATTGGGCATTGTCACATGGATTCGGGTTAGGTTTTGATCAAATGGTTTGCATTTTGCTCTCCAACTAGTGAACCCAATTGCCCACACTTAGGAATGCACCCTCAAAGGGTGATGAGGATCTCAAGTTGGTAACAAGGGGTTAACTCAAAAAAAACAATTGTTCATGATTGTTCATGATATGACTCCTTTATGAGTTGAACCAAGATTTCCAAACAATAGGATTAGTTTTCCTACCCTTTGAAATTGTTGCTCATTTAAAAAATTCCTTCACAATTACAAGGTTTCATTCTTATTTGAAGAATCATATCTTGGCTTGAATTATTTTTATCAACACCTAATTTGAAGTTCTAGAGTTTTTATTTTCATTTTTGTGATGTAGTTGAATTGGTGATCATCCATGTGATATTTTAGCCAAATTTGACTATAAATAAGATATGAAATTAAAAACATTTAAGCAAACTTCACATTTTTGGCTACATAAAAGAACCCGACAAATCTGGGAATTTCTCAAACAAAACAAAAAGCAATTTTGTAACTAGACAACCAAAAATATTTTTAGCCACTTTGAAAACAAATTTAGCCGGAAAGAAAATCAAGCTTACCTAACATGGTTATTGTGAATGTTATATCAGGGTGCATGTATGAGTGTCATGTTGAAGTCCATTTTGGGCGTTTTTTTTTTTGGCCGGTGAAAATGTGGGTGCAACTTTGGGCAACACTTGCCTAGTCCCAAATGAACTCAATTTGGCTAAATTTTAAAAATCTGATTACCCCTTTGCTTGACTATTGCTGAAATTTCTACAAAAAAAAACTTTTGAATGTGTAACTAAGCTTTCAAATAAAACTAAAATGTGAAGTGTAGAAAGGACTTAAAACTCTTAGGGGTTCAAAACTATTTTTTAGAACTATTTGTTTGACATTTGCCTAATCCTTGTGAACAACCCGTCATAGTTTGTTGTCCATAATGGATCAACCAAAATCACCATCACACAATACTATATTTAAATTTTCATGTATTTCATGCTATTCTTGTGAACAAACATTGAAAAAAGTAGATTATATCAACAAATTATTGCGCTCGAACAAGTTAAATCAATTCTCTCGTTCCCTTATATTCATGTAATGTGTCTAGATATCTAAATTATCTTCATTTCCACTCATTATTCAAACCCATTTTTTCAAAGCTCTATTCACATATCACTTTTCCCCTTCACCTCAACTAAGGCCAAATTATCCACAACTTGTAAGGCTTCATCGAAAACTACCCAAAACCCAAGATGGTGCATGTGTTGTTGCTCTTTAAATTTTCCTTCCATGTGTGAGCACTCCCACCTTCTTTTCCTTCCCCTATGCCAATTACTTTTCACTAGACCTCCCTTGCGCACTTAGTTTCAAAAAAATAGGTCATTCATTAGGCAACAATCACATGTGATTGATTTCAACCAAACAAATTTTGTGGCATGAATCATTCAACAAATCTTGGAAGACCTTATTGATATAAAAACCTTGTTGTCGATATAAAAACCTTGTTTTTTTCCCCTTCATTCATTTAAAAAAATTTCTACTCTTGGGTACAAAGAAAAGGTGGTCAAAAACATGAGTTTTTCACCTTGTCAAATGTCAATGTTTGTTTTCCTTACATATTTGTTCTCTGGTTTTCCTAGTGGCACACACCTTGAGATTTTCTTTGTTTTTTTATATATTGAGAAATGGTTTTCCTTGCCCTCTCCCACTTTTAGTGTGATTGAGAATTGTTGGGCCTCTAGTGCTCATCTCCTTGGCTAACCAAATAAGGTATGTTTACTTTTTGACATTTCAAAAATTTAAGAATATCTATATATATATATATATAAAAGCCACCTGGGTATTGTAGTACCTTTACCATTTCGGCATAAATTAAAATATTTTTCGATTTTGCTGAACTTAAAACAATTATTTGTTATTTGTGCCAAAATTGTAATAAAACCAAAATTTCAATTGTCAAGTTTAAACTGCAGACCAAGACCAAGACCAATTTTGAGTCTTGGTCTTGGTCTCCAAGTTTAGAATTTTTAAAAAATCAATCACCTTTGCCTCGATGAGACTCTCATACCAAAATTTCCACATCTATGCTTCTTACACTCAAATTGTGCAAATTCATATTTCCTAGTGTTTTTTTTTCCGAGGCTTAATTTGATACCAACCTTCTATGCTGCAAAAGCAGAATTATGACAAAATATTATTTTATTTTAGTGTGGTGCTGGTTCACATTGTCTTTAAAATTGCCTTGGGAAGGGGTGGATGGGATTTTCTTGAGAATTGGGTGTTCCCCAAAATGCAGTTTATATGTTTACTTCATGTTCTGATCAAGTGCACAATGGTTATTTATTATGTTCCCAATTTGTTCCCCAAGAGTCTGATGATGAATGAGATCACAGACCAAGACATTTGAGAGCTTAGAGGTACATTCAATGGTAAGCAGAGAGGTGATTTTAAGTCCCCCACAAAAGGATTTATGCCCATCATTATGTCATTTATGCATTCAACTCAGATCACATAAAAGTATCTGAACAATTGGCACAAGAGATAATTACTATAGTGCCTGAAGTGTTGCTATGCTCCCATTTATTGTCATGGGCAATGTTTCTTATTACTAACACTTAAAGGAATTAGGACTAAATTCCTTGTATCCTAGAAAAAGAAAAGAAAAGGAAGGGATATTACACTTACTTGTTTTAAGTGTGGGAAGGATCTTATGCTTATAAAGGTGGTGCATTCACACTTGGTTGTTAGGGACTCTAGTGTTGTTAGTCCCTTAACACCATGCTAGTCATTTAGGACTTACACCTACTTACCATGAACATTTTATGTTCAGTTAACATTCACTTGAAACATTAAGCTATCACCCGTTTGACATTGGGTGCCATGTAGGATGCCACCTAGATTTTCATTTAACGCTGGCTTAACATCGAGTGTGAATGCACCATAAGTAGCGTAAGAACCCTCCCCTTTGTATGCCTATATCTATTTAGTTTCATGCTCATGTTCATCGCATGCTTTATGATGGGTAAAGGCCATATGCATATGTAATAGAGATTCCCAAACTGTGAGGTCAAATTTGTCTATTGTCTCATCTTATGTCACTTATTTTGGGATTCAAAATTAAGTTATTACATTTTGTCAAGTATGTTTGGTCAAAGCCTACCAATGCAATGGCTATTCATTTTGGGATGTACCCCTAATGTAAGTATTGCACCCACAAATCTCACTACCTTATGCAATACCCACATTTTCATGAACTTATATTATCGTTTGACGTGCAAAAAATTGGGTTTGAAAGCAAAAATCATTTGACCCCTCATTGCTGAATTTTAAAAAAAAAATCAATTCTGAAAATGCGAAAAATAAAGAATGTGTTCACCCTTGGCCCAACGGCATAAGCTACACTAGTTGGAAAGAAATGAGGAGCAAGCAAACTTAGTGTTTTTTTTGGGGGAAAATTTGATCATTTTCTGGATGAAAAAAATTGTGAAGTTTTTGGATGGGAAATTTTTGGAATTTCTTTTTTTTACTATAAATTCTACTAATTTTTCTATTTTTGGGGGAAAAAAATCTCCAAATTTTCAATATCACAAAAATATCAGGAAAAAGAAAAAAGAAAAAAGAAAAAAACCCTTGACTACAATGCAAAAAAGGATTGGATGAAATATCATCTCTCATCCCAACTTCCAAGGGTGCTCAATGGTCATAAACCATGCCTCCTCCTCTCTTGGGAAGCACAATTAGCGTGCCTTAATCAAAGCTCTCAATTAATGAGTTCCAATGATTAAGTATATAATATTTTACACACCCACCTCCTCTAAAAGGCCCACCAACCTAATAGTAGTAGATACCTATCTACCTACCCACGTACCTACCTACCTAATAGTTGTAGATACCTACCTACCAATGAAGTACTATTGTACCCAGCAGGTAGCATGCCCTAATTGCAAATACCAATTGGGTGGTAAGTAATAATAATAAGTATAATCCCAAGTAGTGAATTTCAACCATGCATAATCAATAAATATCATAAGCACTTCTTGGCACTTGCACCATTTGGGATATTGTAAATTCAACTAATTCACTACTTAGGCATCCTTTTGGGAGGAAAAGAATTAGCCTATAGAGTCTAGCTTCTAGAGGTATCTAATTAAGTTAATTTGATTAACATTAGTAGATGCTTTATAAAAAAAAATTTAAAAAAAAGTTTAACTTATGACTTAGTAGATTTTAGTTGCAACTATAATTAATACAATTATTGCCATGAGAGGGTGAGTTATTTTGGGCATCTATTGGGGGAAAATAACAATAAAAAAATCTTCGACCTTCACCACTTTCCCTCACATTGTTGTTTGTGTTTAATCTCCATAGCCAAAAGAGGGTAGAGACATTCTTATGGGCACATAGTCCTCGAGTCAACATGGATGAAATTTTGAGCTTTAACTTTTCTCAATATGAATGATATTATGAGTGTTAACTCTTCTCAACATGGATGACTTTATGGATGAAATTTTGAACCATTAACTTTTCTCAATATGGACAATATCATGAGTGTTAACTCTTCTCAACATGGATGACATTATGGATGAAATTTTGGACCATTAACTTTTCTCAATATGGACAATATCACAAGTGTTAACTCTTCTCAACATGGATGACATTATGGATGAAATTTTGAACCATTAACTTTTCTCAATATGGACAATATCATGAGTGTTATTACAAGTGGTATTAACTAGTGTTGGGAGGCACTTTGATTTGTTGAAATCCTCCGGTTCTTTAATTTTTTGTAGAATAGAAAGAACCCTCAGTGTTGGGATTTTGAAATTTTTCCAAAGAACCGACGGTTCTCAAGAAATGACCCAACAAAGAACTGACCATTATGGGTAGGACCTTTGACCCGGTGCTTTGATTTTTAGAGAACCTCTGATCCAAGGGACAACAACCAAGGTTCTTTGATTTTTTAAAACCATAAATCAAAAGGGTATACATATACCCTACCCTTATCCATGACTTCCGGGTTCCAAAAGGTGTGAACTGAGAACCTCCCAACAACATGGGTTTACTATTAACTCATTTTGGGACCATGGTAACCTCACTTGCACATGATTAACCAGGCCACCCAGTTTATGTAACAAGTTTGGATCCTAGGTGGGAAAAGGGTCTGTCTCTAATCAATGTTAAAATAAATTATGCTTAGAGAAGAAGCCCCTAATACACACACTTAAAGTATACATTGAATCATGGTTTAATGTTTCATTAGGATTGCCATGGCCACTAGCCAAGGCAAGTAAACCTAATTGTAGTTGCATGATTGAGGAGCTTCATAAGCAATTGTCTTTATGACTCAATCTAGGCACTAAGTTTGATTGACCATTGTGGGTATTATTATATTGCCCTAGCCCCCTCTTATGGCCATTCTAGGGTGTTAATTAAGTGGCCTTAAACATGATTTAAGCACACAATGTGATTAGGTTTTTGTTGAGTATCGATTATGTATTAATTCACAATTGCTATCTTCTCTCCACAAAATGAGATAGTGTGATGTATACAATTGTATGACCTCAACTCAAATGGGTTCATATTTATGTTATTGAAGATGGGACTAAATTCTTGCCATAAAATACTAGAAGTTTTTGGCCAAATTGACAACACTTGCTTTGTTCTTTTAATGGACAAAATTTTCCATGTCACCTTCCAAATGTATTAATGCACTCCAACCTTTCTAAAAGTTTATAAACCAATCTACATTTTCTAATACATAAAGGTAATGAAAAATAAGAAAAATATTGAAATTTTTGACAAAATAGGAGCTATGTAAGGACCCATTTTTTTTATCACAACATGGGATCAAAGGTACTAGGCAATTTATTGTTTGATTCAATCTTTTTAAAAGGATCGACCTAGGATTTTTTTTTGAAGAACCAAGAACTAGGAGTCTTGAAATGTGAGGAAGCAAGTTTGTAGTTGAGCTAGAAATTTTTGTTCATATGTATTTATGAATGTTGTCTAGTTATTACTTTTCAAAAGAACCTTTGGTCCCAATTCCAACCTTTTTATAATTTGAAAAACCCTCTAATTTTGGTTTAAGACTTTTTATTTGGTATTGGAGAAGAGGCACAAAATGATTAAAGAAGAAGGCTTGAGCAAACTAGCACCCACTAACACACCATGCAAGATGAATGGTATGTGGACATGAAGCAATTTTTCATTTTAATTCTATCCCATAACTAACCATGTAGGTCAAATTTCATTTCTATCAAAGATAAACAATTACAAAAATAAAAACTAAAGTTGACTTCAAATGTAACAAACATACATGCACTTCAAATGCAACACACAAACACGTTATAACTAATAATTTGATTTTTTGCTAAGAGTTTCGAGAGGACAAACCTAACATTATTTACTTTCCAATCCTATTAAGAAAAAGTCCCATCAAACCCATCCAAATGACCCAATCCCAAAAATGATACGCATTATAAGTAGTATGCAAGGTGTAAATTATCACAATATGCCAATACGTAAGGTGTAAGGTACTATCCCAATATCAAATATTCAAAATATTTTTTACATATCTATAACAATATTCCCAAAAGTAGTGAGAATGGCAAGAATAAGAAAATGTTAAACTAAAGGATGGCCATAAACCAAAACACTTATGAAAACATAAAACATTGCCTATTTAAAAAAGTCACAACGAGACACTATTGGTATGAAATAGAAAACCTTATATGAAAATTAAAAACAAAATCATTTATAAATGTACATAAACATATTCTCGTGTTCCAATCTATGCATGTGTCAATGAAGAGCTCAAGATTAATATTCAAGGACTAATATGAACATTTCCTCTCTTCATCTAGCTCCAAAGCTTCTTTTATACCAAAACCATTCCAATTCATTGCAATACGCACATCAACTTTTGCCATACCAAACATTGGTTGGTTAGTCCCACTATCAACCTCAATTTTTCAAATGGCTATAGAATAAGAGAAGCTATAAGAAGAACTAAACTACCATGAATTTATATCAACTCAACACAACTAAAGTATCATAAACCATCGGTTGTTATTTGGAGCATTTAAAAATCCTTCCATTCCATGAAAACAACACCTAATACCTAACATCCTAGGCATTGTGCTAAGCCTGCAATAAGTTGTTACTTCCTAGAAGCAAACCCAACTAGTAAATTAAACTTCATCATACAATAACAAGCTAAATGGTATCCACAAGTTTTAGTCACCCAAAATTAGGAAATAGTAAAATTCCTACTACCATAATCATTAACTTTAAAGTATAAGACTTGTTAACAAATGTTTCAAAGATTTGGGATTTGGCCATTTTTCCAAAATTGTCTTGAGTTTATTGGAAGGTTCAACTATCTTAAGTCTATGGAAAGGTTGGAGGAGTAAAGAAGCAAAAAAAAAGATTAGAGAACTAACATAACAACATGGATATATATGCAACATTTCCCATGAAAAAATAAACACTAAAAAAATGGTCAAATTGTTTAGATAACAACTTTTCTTCAAACTTTTGAGTGCGTCAAAAGTACTTTGTTACCTTAGAATTTTTTCTAAATGTGATTTGCTTTGAGAAATAAAATTCTCAAATGGTAGAGAGATTTATGCATCCAACAAAATGATATTATTGATCAAGGTAGGTTAAGAAAAACCAAAACAAACTCTTAACTCTTCTTGCTCACCTAAAAGCAAAACCTCACAATTTATGTTGATTGAATGCAACTAGACATTAGATAAACTTAGTAGAAAATGCATCATATACACCAACTTGTTTCAATCAATTGCCACCACATGACCCAACATGACCAATGGATTGCTCAAGGTCACCCTCAACATGATGACTCCAACAAAAAAGGATAGCAACCTTGTTATATGTCATCACAAAGTTACAAGTGCTACTCATCATGGAAAAAAAATAGGAATATTTTTTCAACAATGAAACAATCTAAGTACATAGAAGTAATTGCGAATAGAAATAAAAAAACATTAATCCTAAACCCTAAAGTTCCTCCATCTAAATTGGGTTTAGGGTTTTTTCCCCTTGTTCTCATTGTGTTCTTATCATGTTCTCAAAGTGTTCCCAGATGCATTCCCCAAGATATTCCCAATAGTACCTTTATCCTATATGGTTTGCCCAAAGTTTAACTCCCTTGTATATAAACTATAATTCAAGGGTGCACATTTGTTTCTATTTTGCAAGGGGGGTCCAAAGAGATGTTTCTATTTGGGCCATGCCTGATGTTCCCAAAAAATTGCTGATGGGCCAATTGATATGGCTCCTTTTTAAATAAATAAAAAGTTGTGGGTGCACACATGATCTAATCAATATGAATCACACTATGTCCCCAGTAGATTAACATGGTTCTCGCTATAAATGAAAGTAAAAACAATTTGAAGAATCCTTCTATATTTTTTGGCTACCTAATTGAAAAATTTGGCGAATTCTACTTTATTATTTTCCTTGCAATCTAGCTACTAAAAAGCCCCCAAAGAGGCCAATAATTCCCCCAAACTTTCCTCAATTTAGGGGGTGAGAACGGTCAGTTTTGGCATAATAAGGCATCAACGCCTAACTGGGTATGAAAGTTTTACAAAGCAAAATAACTGGGACCCAAACTAGTTTTCGCACCAATTTTGGTAGTAAACTGGGTTTCATCCTGTCTTTCCTCTTTCCTGAGCGCCTCCACTGCTGCTGCTATATATATTTTCAATGCTCCTACCTGTACAACTACAATAATTACTCTCGACCCTTCTGCATTAAATTGAATGCTGAGTTTCAGCATTTCACACTGAGATTTAATAAAATTTCCTTACTTTGCGGATACCACTGAAAGAGAGGATAGGCGGTGAAATTTCCTTACTTTGCAGATACCACTGAAAGAGGGGACAGGTGGTGAAATTTCCTTACTTTGTGGATACCACTGAAAGAGGGGACAGGTGGTGAAGGTGGGCCCAAAGACATGATAAAGACAGGGTGACTTTACGGATAACTCTAATTTATACAATTCTTTGTAAGTGGCTTTCATCCAAATTGTTCTTTTTACCTTCAAGGCTGACTATGTGGTTGGTTAGTGTATTTTGTATTTTGATATAGTCCAACTACTTTCTTTTTTAAAATTGAAATTTGAAAAATTTAGGGTACCTAAATCAGCCTTGTAGGCAATCATTGCACTCGGTAGTCCTTATGTATGGACAAATGCATTTTAGGTGAAGGATAGCATCGGACCGTTGATACTTGGAACTAATAATTTGTTCTCCTATATTTTCCTCATCTCTAATTTTACAAAACTAATTCAAGAATGAAGTGAGAGAAGCATATTAAAAAACCCATCAACAAGCACTTAGCCCCCCCCACCCCCCCCCCTCCCCATTTAGAATCAGGGTATTAACCCAGGTTAACAATGGTGACAAATAGTTTTGAAAATAGAAAAAATTTCATGCACCCAATGAGAAGGCTCAACAAAAACTTTGGGTGGGGGGGGGGAGAGAAGGATTTTTTGCTTTTCTTTTTGAGTTCCCAATGTGTTTCCATCAAGTTCTCAATGGGTTCCCAAAATGCTCCCCAAGTTCTCAATGGGTTCCCTAAAACATTCCCAATAGCACCTCAGTTTTATCCCATATTGTTTGGTCACAATTCAACTTCTATGTATATGACTTATAAAGGAGGGCCAAGGGGAAGCTGGACTATGCTTTTATTTTGGGGGAGCAAAGTGTATCTAAGCTTCTATGCCTAAAGTGCCTTATGTTCCAAAAACATTGGTGATGGGCCAATCATTGTGGCTCCTTCTACCTACCGATCTAACATTTTTTTGGTGTATCCGATTCTACACCAAAAGAAAGAATTTATGTGTGGAATCGACTAGCATGTTTACTTAACAAATAAATAAATATACAAATGGGGGAACGTATGTTCTCTTCAGAAGCTAGAACTAGATGACACTAGTACCAAGTACCAATCAAGCCTTAGGAAGACTTAAGATTTTGCAAAAGGAAACAAAATTGTATAAATTATCTATATAAATCCCAAGTTTAGGGGGAAAAATTTGACATTCACTTTGTGAACTCAAAGATTTTAAACATTAGACCATAAACCCAACCAAAACAAAGTTCAAAAATCTAGAGAGTAATCCTACTTGTATCAAAGAGATTTAATTTGGGTTATCATATGGACCAAGATATATTGTACATATATAATGGTTCATATTTTGAAGAAGACAAAAGTTGTGAACATGGCAAAATAAAAAAACCCATTTTGTTTAGAGAAAACCCTAAAAGAGAAAAAATTTAAAAAAGAAAACTCTTGGGATGGGTCCATCCAAGTCCCCCCCCCCAGGGCACCAATTCTATCATCAAATTGACCTAAATTTTAGTTCACTTTAGTTAACTCCAAACTATCAATTTACTTTAAAGGTGCATTTAGACTTGGTGTTAGGGACTCTAATGTTGAATCCCTTAACACCATGCTAGTCATTTAGGACTTAAACCTACTTGCCATAAAGATTTTTATGTTAAGTTAACATTAACTTAACATTACGCTATCACCCATTTAACATTGGGTGTCACTTAGGATGCCACCTAGATTTTCATTTAACACTAACTTAACATCAAGTGTGAATGCACCATTAGCTCATTTTGCAGCCCTAAGATATAAAATAACAAGGGGTGTGTGTTTTCACACTATGACCTTGCCATTTACATTAAAAAGTATCTTAAGGCAAAAGAAAGAAGAATTATGGGAAACTCAAATATAATCTGCGAAAAAATCCTCTAAAAGAAACCAAAATCCTTCAAAGATATTATTATAACTCTATAATAACTAATCTCAAGTTTCAAACACAAGCCAAAATATCATCTTTCAAAAATCCTCATATAATTAAAAATAGACCTATTATTATTACATAGGGGCCTATAAAAATCCCTTAAGCTACTACTATACTCTATAATGAATCTAAACACAACAATATCCTTGGCCTTGGTAGTAGGCAATGGCCAATAATAAATATAATAATAATACATGATATAGTGAAGATGATGATGATGATGATTATAATGATAAGTGGACTTTTGAAAGGCCAAAGTCTAAATGAGGTGGTGATTGCCAAATGATTTGTATCACCCCAAAAGAGTTGATGATGATGATGATGAAGGGACTTTCTATCTCAGACATATTTACAACCAATTTCTGGCATGCACAGATGTTGCAGAAATCTAACTTTTGGTTGTTGTTGTTGTTGTTGCAGCCAAAACAAGAAAGAAAGAAAGCAAGCAAGCAAGCAAGCAAGCAAAGTCATCTTAACTAATGACATGGGATGGAGTGGAACACCAGGACTTTACTTCATGGGAAACACATAGTCCAGTACTTTTGCTTCCTCATATAGAAACTAACCCTAGTAAAACTATGATTGATTTAGTGGTGTAATTAATCAAATCATTGAGACCCAAAGAAGAGGAGTAGAAGAAGAAGAAGAAGTAGTAGTAGTTGTAGGAGAATTATTTACTAAAATTAGATTTGAAATTACACTAGGTTAATAGATTTGTTGCACTAGGTTGAATTTTTAAAATTTTTTTTCCTTCAAATAAATGGTGATAACATTTAAGGATTTAATTTTTAAAATTATGGTCATAGTAGACTATGATTGATTAGATTAGCTCTCTATAGCCAACCATTGAAATTTGAGACCCCCAAGAAGAAGATGAAGGAGAGAGGAGAAGAAGAAACTTTGAAAGTTATTTTAAGGTAGTAAAATATTTTTAATATTTCAAGTTGAAGGTTTTGGATTATGAAATTAACAAATGGGTTGTTTTTTTTTTTTTTTTTTCTTTTCATTTGTTATTTTTTCATTTTTTTTTTTTTTCAATATTTTTTTTTTTTTTTTTTTTTTTTCTTTTGTTTT
>Ga0116231_10003513_pt1 | contig 32499 bp, 20 predicted proteins | sample S1TSphgellanicum_2_FD_89695 | JGI IMG/M metagenome (GOLD analysis project Ga0116231, IMG submission 89695) | Host-associated microbial communities from peat moss isolated from Minnesota, USA - S1T2_Fd - Sphagnum magellanicum MG | ecosystem: Host-associated > Plants > Peat moss > Unclassified... | reverse complement strand
TGATAGAAGTGGAACTAAATAAAGATGTACTAGGACTACATCCTAACAATCTTACAAGTACATCATTAGTGCTTGAAGATTCTTCTACAGACTAACTTAACCTTGTCATGGCGAAATGCTATTATTAATTATGGGCTTGTATTTTCTATCTATCCATAAATAAATCTCATCTAATTCTACATCCCCTTTCCCTTCTCTTCAACATAAAAGGGATAATGTACTTTAAAAGGTTTACTAGGTGCTTAACTGATTAAGCGTTTCATCAACTGAAATAAAGAAAATATTATATGCCTGCAAAAAAAACACAAAGGCTTATTCAACTATTAATAATCATTACTTGGAGGCTTATAAGCATTCCAATCATTAGTACTAAAGAAAATTACAGAACTAAGGCTTAACTAATTATTGAGCTATAATCCATGGCTCACAACTCCATTGAGAGGTTGTTTGAATATCATTTTGTGTGTCCTTGTTTGTTTCATATGATCCCTTGAGCCATCCAGGATGAGGTTAGGCAAGCTTTTCACCTACCCCTTGACCAAATGGTTCGAAACCCAACGGATGAATTAATATGCTTCCCTTTTTTCTTGTTGCTTCGTTGGTATTTTGTGTTATATTTGAGGAAGTCATTCAAGTCAACAAAAGGTTTTTGTTCACCTCATGAGGTTTATGGCAAATGATTGGTCTTTTCTTTAAAAAGAATCTTCATGTGCCTCTTGTGCATCCCATTCTCACCACTCATGGGAAAATCTTTCAACCACATGTTTTCATTAATGCCTAATTTTAGGGAGAGATGGTGAGTATAATTTCACTACAAGAATTCGCTAGCCCATGACAGCAACTATTCCTTTGGAAGAGATCGTTGTTGCCCTACATTAGTTGCACTCCCCTCCTTTAGACCTTATCCTTCCACCTATCTTGGATTTTCAGCCTAGACACATTTTTGTTGTGAATAGGATTCTATTTCCCTAAACCTTAACTTATGTTCCCCATTTGTAATTGGGTGGGCATTATAAGATGGTATATGAACATCTTTTGGGATGTTTCATACCAGAAGACCCATTCTCACGGTTTTTGGAATTATTCCAAGTTGTTGTTGTTATTGCTTATGGGTATATCTTTAAGTCAATGGCCCTAGCATTAGGGTCTAATAGATTGTTGGTAATGGCAAAGGACATTGGTGGTCTTTGTCCTATTATTGTAAGTGAGGTGTTTTTTTGACTCATTAATTGTTCCATTGTCTTATAACTTCAAAGGTTGTTTCTATAATATTTATTCCCCCCATTAATTTGGAATATTGACCCTTGGAGGCTATGGAGCCATCCTTTTTGGCATCCAAACCTTCCTTGACCTACACTTTAATTGAGCCATGATGTAGGTCGACGTCAAAAACATTTTTAATAACATTTTTTGAGTTGTTATTTTAAAATAATTGTGTGATGTCAGGGGGCCTTTGGTGTGCATTGTCGTTTTTACCATGTTATTATCATGTTCAACTCATCAACCTTCTTATTTCACATAATTAATACCTCCTTCTTCTTGTTTATTTTGGCAGATTTTAACAAAAACATTATGGAGGTATGTGGGGACATTATGGGTTTAGGATCATGGGAGTCTTTTCAAGGTCCTTTAGTGAAACGTTAGGTTCAATTATCGATAACCTTTGGTGGTATAGGCCTTCTTTCTATGGAAGTTTATGCCCCATCTACTTTTTTGGGGAGTTGGGTTTTGGTTGCTCCTTATTTGTGTTTTAGGTTTTGTATCTTCAATAGATCCCATTTTGGAAGAATATGTTTCTTGGGTTGAGGGGTTCACACCTATTTCGGTCATGTTTATGTGCAACGTAAAATGACTTTCTTTTTGTAGCTAGGGAAATATACCTTTCTTTTGAGAGTCTGGTAGTTACTAGCGCTCTAGGTCTACAAGCATTTTTAATGAACATCCACCACAACACATCCTTTAGGTCTATTTTGGAAGATGACTTCATTCCTTTAGCATCTAGAGCCGCATTTGTTCTTGTTTGGGCAAGGGGGTGGGGCTATGGTTGGTTGTTAGGCCATCTATCCATTTGTTTTGCATTGCACATTTTACGTTCACCTCAATGTTGTTTTTTTTTTTGATTTGATTCAGACCTTAACATTTAATTTTCTCACTTGTGAGTGTGGACACAAGTTAGATGCATTTGGCATGCACTTATTTCGTTGCCCATTTGGAGGTCAATAGATAGCCACACACAATGCCATTTGAAATGTCATGTATGCCCTCATTTGAAAGAATGGACATGTTGTATGGAAAGAATGGTGGTACGTTTCAATGTTAGGAGTTTCATTATGAGCACCATTTTTAAGATCCATGAGTATAAAGGGCTTCATGAGGGGCACCACTTTATGTCGACGGCCATGGAGGTGCACAATGCATCCAAGCGAAATATGGATCGTTACATTAGGGAATGTGCCCATCTTTTCCATGATAGACGATCAGGAGGTCATTTATCTTTGTTTTTTTGCATTCAACGTGTTAATATTGATCTTCAATATGCTTTAGCCTCTACTATAGAGAGGAAGATTAAGTTGGAAGGTGATGTTTGTCCTAAACTTCCCATTACTACTAGATCTCACAATTTGCATATAGGCAACATTAGAAGGGCCATGGGTGAGATTGCCTCCTACCATGAAAGAGACTAACTTTTTCCCTTTTTCTTAGTTCTTGTAGGTTGTGCGTCTTTTGGCTTTTTTTTGGCCTTCCCTTTTTGTTTCCTCTTTGATGGTTCCGGTCATCAATCTTTTATTGGATATTTATGTTGAATTGATTTTTTATTTTCTTGTCAAAACCAATTTCACTCCAGAACTTGCCAATTTGTGCATGATTAACCTGAAGTTGTGGTGTTAGTACTTAGTACTTGTTTTTTAAGGCTATGCCAACATGTGCATAAAAACTTTAAAACCTTAAAGTGTTCAAATATGATACCTTAGAACATGACAAAAATGTTGAATGGACTAATTTACCCTTGGGGAGTGATGGGTGTCTCTGCAGAGCATGAGAAGGGTGTTTCTAATGGTGCATTCACAGTTGATGTTAAGTCAATGTTAAATGAAAATCTAGGTGGCATCCTAGGTGGCACCCAATGTTAAATGGGGGATAGTTCATTGTTAAATGAATGATAATTTAACATAAAATGTTAATGGTAAGTAGGTGTAAGTTCTAAATGACTAGCATGGTGTTAAAGGATTCAACACTAGACTCCTCAACACCAAGTGTAAATGCACCTTAACATTGTCAAAGCCATTTAAGATTCTAAATTTGCATTACTCCTTGATTTTTGCACTTTTCTTTCTAACATTTTCTATGTTTTTTAATTCATGCCTTTAACATCATTAACCAACAAAGGTGGCTTTGTTTCAAAGTGTGGAAGTTACTAGGTTAATGAGATTTTTTCTTTCTATGTCTTGCTAAGCATTGAGATAAAAGGTTACTAATAATGAAAGTTGGTGTGCTAGATTTTCATTTTTAGATCACTGACTTTGTTCAAGGAAATGTTGGAAACTACAGTGCCTCCAACATGCACTCAAATATCAGAAGGAAAAGTTCCCCAAGTTTCTTTAAGGATGAACATGTCACCATGGTGGAGGTAAGTAGACTTATGAAAACCTTGGGCACAAAATCAACATAGAATGGGCAATTCAACCCATTCTAAGCTTCTCTTGGGGAATATTGCCACCAGGTGTATCCACAATCACAAGAACTTGTTGATTCATGAGTTTGATTGGGGGCCACAAAAGGATATGATAATTGAAGTGCTTCAACAACAGATTGAATACCATATGCAACATATAGTAATTGCCAATTTTTTTGGCCCTGAGATTCCCACCCATCACATTTTTTATTGAATTGTTATTATGAATGCATTTGTGAAAATTAGAGCAATCAACTACTAAATGGACGTAATTCACGCATTTATGTATCTTAGTTTTACATCACTTGAAGGAACCAAGAAGCTATTAATGTTAACCCCACACAAGACACCATGGGGAATAGCAATCTATAAGAGTGGTTGTCCATTGTTACTTGGTTAATGGCAGAGATTTAACAAGGCAGAATGTGATTAGGAGAATGGTAGAAATTCAAAAAGGCAAGATGAAAATGGCTAACTAGTTGGATAGGATGAAAACATTTCATTAGATTGATGATTCAAATTACTTTTGGAGGGAAAAGACTTAGGATGTACTTTTGGAAGTTTAGGAAATTTGGGAGTTTTTTTTACACATATAGAAAAAACTTAAAAAATTGAGTTAGAGAGTAGAATAGAAACACAATAAATAATTAAAATTTTGATGGGTTGTGAACCATAAATTTTCCTATTTTTCATTTTGGATTTATACACTTTATACTACAAATGTTTGATATATTCAATTTTGAATAGATAAAACAATAGGATATTGATGGGGAAACAATGAGATTACTATGAAATTGTTGGGGTTTTTTAACTAAATTATGAATCTTGATCACGTATTTTGACTATTAAGGATGATAGAGAATTTGGGAAATAAGAAAAAAATTGTAACCTCATTAATCACAAAGGACCCAAGGTTTTGCATGGTAATGGATCTTGAATCAAGGTGGGTCTCAACTATTGGCATTTGTTCTAGGAGTAAATGGAAAGAAAGTTGAAGATTTAGTAGATTTCAAATGGTATCTAATTAGGTGCCACTTTTATGGCAATGTGTTATACTTGTTGGGTGACTACCAAGTGTTTTAAGCTAGGAAAAGCACGTTAAGGAAAACATTGCAACTTGGTATTAATGGGAGTGTTGAGACTTTTTAAAAAAAGGTTGTTACAAGGAAGGAGGTGAGTCAACAATCTTTTAGTAAAGGCATGGAGTAGGTTTTGAAAAACTTCCAATAATTATCATCCTCTAGTAGTTATCGTCATGTTACACCTACAAATTTGAAAGAAGGGCCAAAGCACATGTTGACTTCTTGTAGTTGTTACCTATTGTTTATAACCTTTATAAACTTTTTATACTTATTGCCTATCATTTGCAACATTAATATGCCCTCTAGTGGCAACTACCCTCCTATAACAACCCTACCTTCATAATTTAGTAACAAGTACAAAGAGTAATTTCATTGCAAAAGAAAAAAACAATCAAACTAAGAAATTAATATTCCACATCAACTAAAAAGGAACTACTTATCCTACCTTCCTATAAATCAATACAAAAAAGAGAAAATAAAGCATTTCATTCCACACTACCTTCAACCATTTTCCATTACACAACATCAAGTACAATCTTCTTCCATTCTTTTCTTTCCATTACAATGTTGCACACAAGAATGATAAAATCCTAATGTTAATCAAAATAATGGTAATGCAAAAGATAAATAAAAAAACTAAAGAAGGTTGCCCACCACACATGTGAGTTTTTTTATTTCCTTCTCATTATCTTAATTTCTTCCACACGTCCCATTACTTCATTGGTTAATAATACCAATCCTTATTTTCAACGATTAACCACTGCACTAGCTTCATCCCTTAGGTAAATGAAAGGTAGTAAGTAAATTTACGATTAATAACTACCTAGTTATTAAGATGTTCATGTTGTTAACTAGCCTAAAAACAAATTTCACCCTTAATGAGCAACTCAAGGTTATAGTCCCGGGGGGGACATTTAGTGTAAAATTTGGGATATACATGCATCAAATGACCATTTTTAGGGGGGGTATTAGATAATTGTCCAACCCATTTTTTATGACACTATTATTATCTAATTTTCTATATTAAAGCCACCCTATTTTAATTATAATTCATTATTTCAGATTATTGCATACCCTATATTATAATTAAATTGATTATTTGAATAAAATGTACCCTATTTTTAACTAATTAATTTATAATATTTACTCAACAACCAATATATTGCACCTTATATTTTTACTCACATATATATATATATATATATATATATTATACTAGTGTCCCCGCCGAGGTTATAGTATTAGGTCTCCTAACACATAGGATAAAGGTTAAGTACAACAATTTCTTTTTGCCCTTTCTTCAACTTCAACTAGTGGGCATTGAAAATGTCAATTGAAGTTCAAGCGATTTTCATCTCTTGACCCCATTAACTATTATGTCCTAAAGGTTGTTAGATTTCAATAAAAGCTCCTCATGATTAGCTTTTGTTTTCTCCATTGTGGACTTGTAAAATTCGCAAATCATCTTTTGTTTGTTCAAGTTAGCAATATGAATAGTTGATTTTGCATCATCAACTTTTGTAGCCTATTCATAGCTTTATGAATAGTAACCTCTATGTGAATTGATTCTTTCATTAAGCAATCCATAATCGTCTTGAAAGCATAGAAATCATGGCAAGAAGGGGCAAATTTTTCATAAGCTTTGTAATTTTAGCATCCACCTCTTTCAAAGTTTCTTCTTTGGCCATAGTTTGAATCACATTTGTATCATCCTCACTAAGAGGTTGATCCTTGCTTCGTTTGTTCCTCATGATGAAGACACACTAGAAACAAAGCCCCAAACAATACACCCTTTACTTCTTTCAAATTATACTTTATACCATTTGTAATACATATTTATATGTTATCTCTTATAGCTATGAAATCATGTATAACATACAAGACTAGCCCTTGGTTACTCATTCAAAAAACAAAATCCAACATGCAAGGTTTTCATTCATAATTTTTTAATGTTGTAAATTTTTAAGATTTTTAGTCAAGGGCACATTTTTTCCTATTTTAATCTCCTACAATATCACTCATTCAACAAATCTTCAACTTTGTAAATAATGTAAAATTTAATTTACCATTAATTAATTATGATTATTCATTGATAACAACGTTGGTTTTATACATTAGGTTTCAAATTTTGCTTCATGATAGACAATTCATTCTATTGACATAAAATATTTAGTACAATATTGGTTCATGGACCAATTGCACATGCAATTGAAATGTATTCAAAACATGTTAATGATAACTTTACAACTAGATTATCAAGGTGGCAAATCTTTGTACTAGATTTGGGTTGGAGTCTTGTCTTTTGTGTGAAGATTTATGAACTTGTAGCCTTTGCAATTTTCCTTCACTAGTTCAATGTCAAGTGGCATGAATCCTTGGGCTCCTTGTCATAGTCATATTCATCCATATTAAAGTTTAACATCTTGCAACCAAATGAAATTTACAACAAGGCAACCAAACAATATACTTGAGAATTGTCCCAATTCATTTCATTAATACACACGTGTATAATTGACCAATTTGGAAAGGTTCAAATTAATGGTATGTAAATTACTCGACCTAATTCCTTTCAATTCATACTATTAAAACACTATTGGTGGTATTATGTACAAACACTTGTCATAATACATTTTGTTAATTTAAGCACATGGATCATGAAATAGTCCTTGAATTTAAAGGAGAACTAGATTACAACAAATTGAATTCATAATCATCAAATCATATATGTAGTACCAACATTCACTTAAAACAAATGGTTAAAGATTTCAAACTTCTAGTCTTTTAATCTTTATCAACATTCTTATTAAAATAGATGCACAAAATCTAAATTTATATAAAAGACACAAGTTCATGGAGTGTTTTGCAATTCATAACATTTGCACTTGCACCTAAAACCAAGAACATTCATCAAATTATTGGATTATCGAAATTTAATCAATATCATATTTAGCAAAATGAAAAAACTTGACAAAATTATTGCTACCTTTAGAAAAGTTATAATTTCAATGTTTAACTAGCATGTACCACAATTAATGCTTATCGAATTAAACTTAGATACAACAAACAAATAATTTTTGGTTCTTGAAAAGAACTTGTCTTCTTTTCTAATATGCAACACTAACATTGCATTCACAATTTCTTTTAAGTTATAATCAAGATATTTATTACCTTGGGAAAATGTGCCTAGAAGGTCAAAACACACTATGGGGGGACCAAGATTATTATCATAATATATTGTTTTTTAGGAGTTCCATGTTTGAACTTCAACATGTCATTATTATGAAGGATTTTCAGAATGTTTTTGCATACATGGTAAATCAAAACCCAAATAAGTCAAACTCCAAAAAAATTACATTTTTAAATCTAATATGATGTGATGTTAGAGTATATTTGTGCCAAGAAAATATAGGTCACAACATACTAAAAAATGCATATACATTCAAAAAATGATTGAAATGATTTTTAGTCTTTATGAAATTTGTAATATTTATTCAACATTGTGATTCCATATGATTGGAAAAAGCGTGCTAGAGTGATAGGAACAATTTACATCAAACCACTTGCTTTTCGATTGCCACCAAAAAGAATAGTACAAGACATAAAGAGATTTTAACAAGGAAGTTGAAGAAATATTACATCAAGGACAAGTCTTTGGAGAGGAATTGGAAGCAGTCCTCCACCATTTTTGATAAACTATTCAACATGTTATTGCAACCATCATCAAAAAATGTGTTTCAAAGGAAAAACCACAACTAATTGCTTCTCAAATTGTTGAAGATATGCAATCACAACCACCATTTGCAGTGTAGTATGCATAAGGGGGCATGTTTGAAGAAAACACTTGAAAACAGTTTTTTCTGAATAACACAACCATGTTCCAAATGACAAACCTCAAGTCAAATGTATGATGAGGTGCAAAGGAAAAGTTGTGGGGGAAAAGGTGATTTTGCCTGGCAAAAGACTAAGAAAACACCAACTAGTTGAAGCCAAGGAAGTGCAAAAGATTTTGCAATAGATCAAGATGGGACCAAATGAATGGAAGTGGGTTGAACGAGCTAATTTGGACGGATTATTTGATGTTCATTGGACTACCCCAAGGGCTAACCTATTCAAGGAAGTTTTGTAAACCTACAAAACAACTAAAAATGGTAGAATTCAAGCCAAGGTAAAGGGAAATAAAATAAATATCAACTCGGTGTTGATTCAAAAGCAATAGTTATACATTATGAAGGAGCTATTGAAGCAACGAATGCACTTGTTGAAGATGTTGAAAAAGCTTTGAAAAAAATTGTTGGACCCAACTTGTTTATGGAAAAATAATAGTGGAATGTTGTGTGCATGAAAGAGGAGTTTCATTTTTGATTTGTTGCCATATTGCAAATCATTTATCGAGTAAAAAGGTTAATTTATTGTAGGAACTGAATAGCCTTTTGACCTAGCAAATTGGGGCCAAAATATCAACTAGTGCTCCATTGTGTCAACCCAAATTTTATTGGAACTAATCCAATAGATAGACCATTAAAAGAAAATCATAGCATGTCTTGCATTTGGTGATTAAAAAACAACAACTTGCAATATAGGACCTATCATAGATGTTTGTTTAAAAAAACAATTTCCACTTTTTGTAGAACCTTCCAACAATTTTGCCACAAGGAGAACTTGTTCAAGAAAAAAAAAAACAAAAACATGTGTTTGAAGAATGCTCCATTTTTCTAGAGGTTGTAACAAGGGAACAATTCATTTGTGAGTGCAAACATCTACATTCCACCAACGTTTCTCCTTTTCCTCTATGACTTTCAAACATAGAGGATTCATATGGAGTTGTCAATGCCATAAAATTGGTTGAATCCTAAACCAATAGTCTCATCATGTAAAGAAAAAGGCATGTTATTGTTATTTGATCAAAAGATGAGGAAAAATAGAAAATAACAAAGTAATTTGATGAATTGGTTGAAGAAACAATAGAGACAAAAGGAACTCAAGACATGGATGAAGTAGAATTTGTACCATTTGAAAAATAGGTATGATGGTATTTGATGTTCCATTAATGAACTTGTACATGTTCAAGAAAACCTTAAATTTCATGAACTTGTTAAGGAGTCTACTGTTAGACCAATATTATTAAGGCCTTTACCAACTAAACAAGTTAATTCCAAACCTACTTATGTTTCTATTGAACCTTTAGTAACCAAAATTCATTAAATTTTTTTGAAACATATTACTCTTTTTTTTTAGCAGGCAATTCAACATGCTTAAACTTGGCAATAAGCTATAGATGATTTAACCAAGTTGAGTGTGAAAAATGACCACAATTAGGTGAACTTCTTCAAGAAACCAATAACCAATAACAAACTTGTAGCTTGGAGTTAGTTACTGCCCAACAAACTTTTAAAAATTGGGACAAGGAATTAGCTATGGTTGAAGTTCAATTAGTTTAATTACAAGTAGAGGACAATAGTTTAATTACTAAAGTTATTAGTGTTGAGCAAGTAGTAAAAAATGTAGAGGTGTTGCAATAAGATACAATGATTTGAATTAAATTCATTGGAAGAATATAATGACTTAAGGACTTTATAAGTTAAATAGGACTAGTTGATTAAAAATTATGAGAAGATGGATGTGTCAAATGTTCAATAGGAGAAGGTCATATCTACTTTGGAATCAAAATGTTGTGAACAATAAAAATAGGTGGCCACTTATCACAAACTTATTAGGCTTCATAGGTTTGTACAAAAATACATGAATTCCCTGTTATGTTTAATATGAACAATATTTGTATGTATTCAATATCTTAAATATTCAAATGCATAAAACATTATTTTTGAATGACATTCGTGAATGTTCATGTTTAATATTAAAAAATCACACAGTTTTATGCAAAATTACATCACAATAATTGCACATATTTAGTTAATTTAATGTAAATTAAAGATATTTCACATCAAAGATATCATAATTGGAAAAAACACATCATTTATATAGAAGTAATATATGTATATATCTCTTATCATTTTTACACTTTGAAGCCCATGGATTTTGCACATGGGCATATTCTTTTATAATTTTTGCACAGATTCTATTGAAATCTCATGATATTAAAAGTTTACGATGTTGCCCATATTGAATTAGAGAACTCGATTCACTAGTTGTGTGTTCAAATTCAAGAGTTGAAGGGGCAACTAGAGCTTGTGAAGGTTTAGTTTTGTAAGCCAACCCACGCCTTGATAACATGTTAAAAGGAGTTGGAGGAGTTGTTGTTTGACAACACCTTATTAAAAGTCCAGAACTAAACATTGGGTGATAAAAACCCCAAGTGGAAGGAGTGGTGGCAAACTATGCAAAAGATAATAAAGGAATAGATTCAAAAGTACATGGAGATTGCCCACATTGATGAACAAGTTTACCTATTTGAGTTGGCAACCTATTAAGCAAAACTTATAGATGTCAAGTGTCAACCTTCAATTTATGTAACTCAAAATCAATGTAAGACCTTCTAAGATATTTTCATTTAAAGTCCAAATGAATGAGGTTTCTGAATAGTAAAGTGAATAAGTGCTTGCAACCATTAAGGTAACTAGTCCAATTTGTGGAAGGTCATGTTTAATGGTTATACCTTTCACCATACCTATTGTCACTAATGTTGAATTGACTTTGAACCCAACATTAGTAGTCAACAATAGAATTGAATTAATAAAAACTTTTAACATTCTACCATTCACACCACCTCAGATAGGTGTAAGGTTAAAGGTTAGTATCATTACTCCACGCCATGCATGAAAAGTTCTTATTGCACCAATAACAACTTTGGTTGACACATTTGTCCAATAGGTGTTTGTGGTAGAATTCAACATTCCCACAATTATTTGTGAACTAGTCAAATGGAATTATTAAGGCAAACCCATCCTTGGGCAATACCACTAAGAACTATCTCAAAGCATGATTAAGAAACCAAAAGTGGCCAAATTATTTTCCTATGCCCTTGCCTTTAAATGTTTTCACAACTATATATATATTTCATGTTTATTCATTGCATGCTTTATATGGCTTGAAATTTATTTTGGAATAAAAAAGTAAAAAATGTTAAAATTTTATAATTTTAATATGAATGGGCCCTATGATTTTTCAAAGTTCAATGGGTCTAGGAAAATCAAGGTGTGACGTTCTTAGTAATACCACCTAGGGATGGGTTTGCCCATTAGCCAACTAGTCAAAAAGTCACCAATGTACATGTTACAAAAGCTAAAGATAACCTTGAAGCTTAGAGCTAATATTTCAAGGATTTTTTTTTTTTTTTTGAGGGGGGATAATGCTACCCTATTATGTGAACCAGTGACATGTGAATTGATGATAGGTTTTATTCAACAACTGGTGATATAACCAATGGTTTTTATTGGTCATGTATTTTGAAATTTACATTGTTCATATTGACAAGTTATTATTTAAATAACTTGATTAAAAAAAATTGAGTTTGAAAACTATTATATAGAGGAGGATGGTAAGACAAAGGAGGATCATTTTGTCTATTTCTCTTTTCAGATTTTGTGATTTTACAATTTGTGAATACATTTCATTTTTTGAAACTTTGAATTGTACATTAAACTTTGAGTTTTCTTGGAGTACACTTGTTGCTATAATTTGAACATGTTTTTTAATGTTAGAATTTGTATAAACCTAGGTTGGAAATATTAAAAAAATCCCATTAACAATCATTTTTCACCTTTTGGTGAGTACAATATATGGAGGGTCATGAAGGCATGGAAACAAATGGGTGTCAAACTTTAATTTCTCCCCCTTGTTTGGAAGAATTTATAAAAAAGGTGTGCTTGTGGTGCCAAGGCTCTTCCTTCAAAGGTATTCAACTTGGAATTTTTATCCAATGAGCACATGAGATGCACAAAGCTCAACTATGTAGAGCACATGAACTTTCAAATAATGATCTCAATCATTTCCACTCCTAGGAACAAATTCAATATGAAGTAAAAAATGATGGAAAACATTTCTTCAAAATGGGTGGAAGAACTAAAGAACCCACAAGTAGGAAATAAAAGCTAGTGTTTGGGTAAAAATCTACAATTTTTTTGAAATAAACCCAATTGGGAATTTTTTGTACTTCAAAAGAAGTATGACAATAAGTTGGAGTTTGGCATTCAAATCAAAGTCAAAAATCCCCCAAAGGGATTGAAATTTATGAACTTGGAACCAATCAAAACATTATTGTAACTAATGAAAGGGAAAAGAGTATTCATGGGCTCCTTAACGAAAATTGAAGTCTATGCATGGCCAAGTTTAGGTGGAAAGCCTTCAAGTTGTTCTATGGACCTTTTACTAAACTAACCTTTGACCCTAAATTGTGGCAATGGGATGACCATGTAGAAATGATGAGATACAATGCACAATTAAATATACAATTGCTGAATCCAAGAGAGACCTTTACTTGCACAAGGTTCCTGGAAAATGGTAGCAAATCCTACCATGAAGCTTCCAATAAAAATTGACAAATGTGTGGATGAAACAAAGATCTAGAAAAGATTATGGACTCCTTTGGTCCATGTGGCATCATGGCCTTGCTATTAACTTTGATAAAACAATTCTGAGTCACTAATTTTTTTTAGTATGTTATGGTAGAAATTTAGAAACCCAAGAATATGGAAGGATCCTTATGTATATTTACTTCCATATTGAATTTAATACTAAATTTAGCTTTCTGCAATTGCCACTTTTGTTACATGACAAAATCCAAAAGAGAAAAGCTTGGTACCATTGTTCCTTACGAAATAAGGCAAGAAGCTATGGCACTTGTAATACATCAAAAAAAGGAAAGGATAATTATTCAATGAGAATGAAAATTAATAAAAACTATATTGAACTTTTTTGTACATTAAAAAATGATGTATACACATTTCAACCAATAAAAAAAGTTTATTCAAATACCTAAACAACATGATATCAAATTCCTCAACACTTTGTTTAAATTACATCACTATCAATGATTTGTTTTGCAAATTTTTTTGACTTGAAAAATCTGATTTTTTCATGAAAAGAATGTGTCAAATTAGCCAACATTTGAGGATTTATTAAAAGAAGAAGACATAGTTTTATAATAGGTCTGTTAGAAAATAGAAACTTGAGAATATATATGAAAGGATCCTTTTAAATACATTTACTTTCATTCTTGATTTATTTCTATATTTAGCTGAGTGTTGATCTGCAAAGTGAGGAAATTTTATTGAAATTGGGAATAAAATGTTGAAACACAATATATTCAATGCATGGAACTTGAAAATGATTATAATAATAGTACACACAATTATAGCAACAATACACACATGAGAGGAAAGAAGGTGCCTAGGAAAAGAAAAAGAAGGGGTGAAACTCGTATTATGATTGAATTTGGTGATAATTTGAGTTTCATGACCTGTTTAATAGCAATTTAATTTTTAGTGTTTTTAAAAACTCTCCCCTTGGTAGAATCACACTTTGAATTTGAAGGACTTTACAAAGTTAAAGATCCCAAAAACAAGTATCTTCCACTTTTGCAAGTCCCTCAAATTTGAAGAGTTCTTTTTGTGACGTAAGGAATAGATCAAATATGTTGTGAGCAGATTCTTTTTGTGAAGTAAGGAATAGATCATGTATGATGTGAGAATATTGACACCTATTGTGAATGGGATGATATCCCCCCCACCCCCCCCTCTATATTTATTGTAGTATAGGGTTTAGCATCTAAGGTCTAGGACAGTATATGAAGGGCTGCCCAATTTTTTTTAACCCATAGGCTTATTACGGTCTGCCCTTGGACTACATAATTCAAAACATATAACTATATCTTGAAATTTAATTATAAATTGTGAGATGGATGTTACACTCTTAACCTTCAACTATCAACCTAGATTTTAACTTCAATTTATCTATCTTCCCCAAATTGGAAAAATAAAAGAAAATAACCTTAAACTATGCATGTTGGGGTTCTTAAGGTGGGTAGCTAGTAGCAAAAAAAGAAAAGAAAAGAATATTTGATTACAATGAGGTTTTTTCTTGCCAAAAGTGTGGGAATGAATACAATGAACAAAAACAAGGCATCACAAACAGGTTGGCCCTGCCAATAGAAAAGATGTTGTATTGTAACCAAACATGGGGTGACCGGACAACGTTGCCGTTTTGATCCAGATCCTGATTTTGTTTGAACCAGCACTTGGCTGGCGGCGCATTACTTCTCATCACTAAGGCAATGCATGGCGGCTGCTTTGGTTTGATCATGGAAACTCACCACTTGAGGAGGACGGCACGGGATTACGACAACAGAGGTACTGGCCTTTATGGTTTGAGGCGGCAAGAATGCATGACGACTCCGGAATTGGCATTCATGATGGAGGTGAGTGGCAATTGAGGGTGGGATCCTGGGAGTTGGACATGGGCAGGAAGGTGCTTTGGGAGGAAGGTAGAAGGTATGGAAAAAGTAGGGGAAGAGAGGATTTTTTCAGGAGCGCAGAGCTTTTTTGGCTAGTTACTGATTTCTCTTCCGCTGCGTTAGCAACTAGGAGAAGGCTAGCTCCTGAGTTTGGGAAGAATAGGATTGAATAAGAATCGAGGTTGTAGAACGGAGCAGCTTGGGGCGAAGTGCAGGAGATCGACAGTTTGAGTGGTCTGTTTCTGGAGGAGAGCATGATCGTAGATAGATGTATGTCAGACCTCTGTTTGATGTCCTAGGAGGGTGGACGCTTGTGTTGGCGGAGATGTTTTTGTGTAAATCTGAATTGTGAAATTCCATCCTGGAAGCTCTGACTAGGAATTGTGGCTGCAGAGGCTCAGATGAGTCTGGGTCGGTAATGTTGTTGTGCATGCTCTTTTGATGTGTGAATGCTTAACATTCAATCTGTCAGAAGCAAGCAAGCAGAGTTAGAGGAGTCTGGTTGTTGTCTGGATCCCTCTCTTTTGGTGACAGTACATCTACTTATTGTGTCCACCCTCTGAACATCAAAAAAATCCGTTCTGATCTAAACAGTCTAAACAATTTCACCAAAGAAACCAGTTCGCCTAATGTGAAATCGGTTTTAACAATGTAAAACTTCCTAAAGTTGGATCCAATGCGATAGTCCCTGTCCATGTGGGGGCAGGGCCCAACAAACAAGCAGTGTTGCCCATGTCTCTTCATGATTGGGTGGCAATGCATTTGCCAAAAAGAAGAAAGAATCTTTAATACATTGCTCTCCCCCACCCCCACCACCCACAGCCCCCATTGCCTGGTTGTCACTAGTGACTATAGTCCTCCATCGATCACTGCAGTGGGTTTTCTTGTGTCAAACCTGCATCATGCCTCCATCACTATGACAACAATGCTCGATATCATGCTAGCAAAAATATATATTAAAAGACCTCAATGTTCCAAATCTCCTTTTTGTTGATGGTTTGGGTCTAGCAGTACCAGGAAAAAAAGAAATAAACAAACCAAAAACTTCCAAATATTTGTGCCTTTTACTATGTGTATGCTGCATATCGGGGTGACCAACAAGAAAAAAGAAAATATTATATTTTAAGAATAAATCTTCTTACTTTCCTTTAAATTGAACTTTCATGATGGGTAAAGGAGAGACAAAACAAAAAACAAGAAGTGGGCATCCCAATGGCCCCATAAACTAGGCTAGTTTGTAATTTGTCCAAATTGGGTAAAGTGCTAGATTTAGGTCAAGATGGCGTGCATGCTCGATTCAACGTGTAGGATCTACGAGCTAGAAGGTACTTGAAGGTGGTCCATGTGGTTGCATTACCCACTGCACGAGGTGATTGTTAAAATAGTGAAATGGAAATTATTTTTTGGGGAAAAAATAAATCAGGAATGATTTTAGAAGTTTTGCTAGTTTATATACAATCTCACACCACTCTCGTTTCATCTCTAGACTGATACCCAGTAATATACAATTTTGCAGGCCTCTAAAGTAGTTAGGAAAGTGAATTCAAAAGTTATCCCAAAAATATTGGAACTGGGAATATGCAAAATGTTTGGTGCCAAAATAATACATTCACTTATTACACACAATTACATTAAATATTTGCATATGTAAATTAAGAGACCCATAACACCCATAGTTTTAATCAAACCAATAATGCAAGTGGAGGAGTCATGATAACCTTGCAAGCAGATTGTTGTGAGTTTAATTTATGACTAGGCCATGGTGGACGTTGCTAACATACTGAATAAGCTATATTGATAGTGACTGCCTAAATTAATCACCATATCCATTCCATAATTGGTCTTAAGCACAAACGTCCCAGTGAGAAATGACTTGTTTCACGAACATTCATTCGTGTGGCATATATTACCATTATAAATATTACTCTAAAACAACTAGATAGTAACTTCATTTACACGGGAACATGCTTGATGATAGTGTGACCAAAGTTTGAGACTCCCTTTGCAGTAGATTTTATTACCACATTTGCAACATTTATCATTTTCCTAATTATGTGATTCTTCCTCGTCAATGGGTAAATTTCCGACATCAAACAAAGCTGGTTCCATATAGTTTCCTGTGCCAACAGCCCTGGGAATGAAAAACCAATCACGAATAAAACATTTGATTGCTGTATCTGCACTTGCGGAAAGTCCTATCATGTAAGCTTTGTGTGTGAGAGCATAGGTCCTTCCATGCCTTTCTCGGTGGAAGTCCAATAATGCTTGGTGGATCCGTTCTGATTCGGACACCTTGGAGATTTGACTTTCTTTTGACTTCAGTGCCTGATGAAATTTCCTTGCAAGGATGATGGCATCTTCAAATGCCATGCATCCACCTTGTCCAAGAAATGGAGTACTAGGATGAGATGCATCACCACAAACTGTGACATTGCTCGCCACTTGAGTTTCCCAAGTTGGTTTCATGTTTATCCTGTGTCGGAGGGTGTTTTTTATTAAAGTTTCCATGGATGTGTTGTTGACACACAATGTAAAATCGGGTACTTGGAAATCTTTGGTGAGTTGGAGGACCTCTTGTTTGATCTCCTCAGGTGTTATGTTTCGCCAACCTAGAAAGACGAAATCCATCAAAATTAATAACCAAATCATTATGTTGATGTGTTCCTCAATGATAGATGTTGGCATTTGGTTCTTGAAAATGGAATTGGGAGCTAGATGCAAGAACAAGGTTTCTCACCTTCGGATGAATCATTCCAGTCCACAAACCAGAACACTTTGGTTGCCGTCATTGGAATAATACCGATCCGAACTTTTCTGCCAAAGAAGACGCGAAACAATTTTGGAAAATTGTAACCATTGTGAAACTCTGCCATTCCTCGTACCTCAAGTTGCCCTACAGATTTTGGCTTTTCCAGACCTAACCAAGATCCTACAATCGAGTTCGCACCATCAAATCCAACCACAACCTGTCAACCCACATCCAGTATCCTCAACTTAATACATTAATCTTTAATTTGTTCTAGCATAGTGAGTTTGGTGTTGCAATTTTTGATGTTTTTCCCAACAGTATAAAATTGTCATTTAAACAAGTATCGTCCTCAAAGATAAAATTATGAATATGCATTTGTTTCATTTTTAAAAATATAGTTTGACACATTCAATGGATTACATGTGGGTAGGAAACATAACATTTAAACCAAAACCATTTGGACAAATCGACAAAGATAATTGACTACACATTACTTTGCAGAGCATTTAAACTTAACCAAACCTTGGCTGCGTAGGTAGAGCCATCTTGAAGCTCCAGATTGGTGACATTTGGTGATGTTTCTGATTTTCTAATATTTGTCACTCTGGAGTTTAGTCGAATGGTCCCCTGTGGTACTTGCCCAGCAATAGCTTCCAACAATACCTTTCGCTCCGTGCAACGCATCTCATGTGGCCTATTGGAAACATGAATATTTTTGTGAACTTTCTTGAGTTTGAATCTTGTGAAGTGTGAGATCTTCTTTATTTGCACATGAGACCCATCCTCTTGCCTATGAATTATCACTCTTCAAATGGGAAAAAGTTGTGTTTATCAAGATACCAACAGCATTTTATGATTTCAAGGGAAGACTTATTTTGTCATCTATGTTCTCACAACTTTCCTTTACATCCTAATTTTGATGTGGTTTTTTTGTAGAAAACAATTTACCCTCCTTCACACTGAGAATAATCCAGGATTGCCAAACGTCTCCCGAATTGATTGAGATATTCAACTCTGCCAAAATAGTTGGAGGAATTAGTGAGAAATGCAAATTGAATACCCATTAAAGACAATTTCTTACTAAAATTAACATCCAACAAACCATAGACCTACAATAATTGCGCTTGTGGAAAACTAGAACATACCCTGGAAGGTTGAGATACATGCTTCGAAATTGGTCGGCCAAGCCAAAAAGTTCAAGGATGCGCATTCCATTGTTCCAAAGAGTCATGGTAGTACCCTGGGGTCGCAACTTGTCTGATTGTTCCAAGACCACAGCCTTCAATCCAACTCTGCTCCCAAAACAACAAAACAAGACCATGATCACATCAAATTGAATCAAAAGTGGTTTCATATTTTTTGGCAAATTCTAATGAAATCATAACAATAATTTGAAAACTAAGGTGTGATAACGTACTTGTGGAGAGCAGCGGCAAAACAAAGGCCCCCAAAGCCTCCACCTACTATCACTATTCTTTCTTCATGGTGCATTTTGTTTCCTGTTTCAGCAATGTGTCCATTCTCGCTAAGCGCCATCAACGACGTTCAAGGGAAGCAAGTTGGCTTTGTTGGTCCAACAGGATCTGACCAAAAAATACCAAGGGTTTTACTTTCATTTGCATTCAAATCTCGAACTTGTAGCTACAAAGAGAAACACAATCAAAGTTTAAACATAGATTCTTACAACAACTTGAATGCCGAAGTCTGTTACTTTCATGCGACCACAAGTTCACCAAATATTTCAAAGCAAATGCCATACCTTTGAAGACTTGGAGCAAATTGAGGCAGAAGATGGAAACTAAGCGTTCATTGATGAAGCTTTTAGTTGGAAGGCGAGGGATATATTGGCTTAGGCAGCAAGAGCTATGTGAGTTTACCTTTATTGCAGTGCTGCAAAAGTCGTTGCGTGTGCGTTACAGCTTTTGTGTGGGATCCCTTCCGCACAAAAAGAATCTGTTTTGGACCATTTCCTTCCCACTCCGGTTGGGCCAGACTGGCAACAACAACCACCACCGCATCACCATAAGGAACGCTGGGTTCCCAACGAACAGGAAACACTTTCCCATTGGCCTTAGCTAACCATGGTCGTTACCTCAGTAGGTGCTTAGGGTAGGTTGCATCATGGTTACGTAAACCCTACGGCCTACCTACTCAAAAATGTACTAGCCTTTCGTGGCCATGTACTTAGCACAAGTTGTTTGGACTTTTCCAGCATTTGCCACACTTCATGGGGAAGTGCCCACTTGTTCTCTAATGTCCCCTTTGCCTGACATAAGTTTTCAGACTGCCTGGAAATCGTATTCATGCTTCTATTAATTAGTGAGGGGTGCACCCATAGTGACTTTTTAAAGAAGGAGCCATTTGATCCACCCATCACCAATATTTTTGGAACATGGGGCACTCCCCAATATACGAGCCTAAATATGCTTCCCTATCCAAAATAAAAGAAGGCTTTGTCATGCTGCCTCTCCCCCCTCTTCCCCATCCGCCCTCTTTACAACTTATATGCATTGAAGTTGAACCACGGCCAAATAGGGAATAAAAACTGAGGTGCCATTGGAAACGTATGAGGGAACAGATTGGGAACTTGGGGGAACATGTTAGGAATATGATGAGAGGATCTTGGAACTTGATGGGAACAGAGTTGGACCACATTGGGAACCGAAAATGACAGAGAACCCCCCCCCCCACCCAAAAACCCAAAACCAGAAGAAAAAAACTAAATCCCCTCAGCCTTCTCATTGGGTGCATGAAATGTCCATTTCCAAAACGGTTTGTCACCATTTTCAGCCTGGACTTGTACCCCATTATAGACTGGCCCTACTTACTAAGTCCATGGTTTCCAGTGTGGATGATCCTCTATTTGCTTTTTGCTAATTTTGAAATTTTGTCATGGAGACAGTTCAGAGTGATGCAGACTCCAGAGTTCATTTGGTCCCACATTTTTAAGATTGATTGATTGATTTACTTATTTTATTTACACCAATGGACAATATCCATTGCAGAAAGGGTTTAGGGTTCCTTGAACATTTCCTATTTGAACTGTTGTGGCTTTGCAAGGAGCTGCCAGTGCTCTCATGCAGTCAGTTCTCTTGCAAAATCAAGATGTGTATAATGTACACATGTAGGTAACGTCAGAAGCCTTCACTGCCATCCCATTTCTTACATTTTGTCAAAACCAACTTCACTACAGAACTTGCCAATTTGTGCATCACTAATGGTGCATTCACACTTGATGTTAAGTAAATGTTAAATGAAAATCTAGGTGGCATCCTAGGTGGCACACAATGTTAAATAGGTGATAGCTTAATGTTTAAGTGAATGCTAGCTTAACATAAAATTTTCATGGTAAGTAGGATTAAGTCCTAAATGACTAGCATGGTGTTAGGGGACTCAACACTAGAGTACCTAACACCAAGTGTGAACACACCTTAAAATCAAAGTTCTGATTCTGGTACTTACTACTTGTTCTTTAAGCATAAAAACTTAAGAACGCTAAAGTGTTCAAATCCTAGAACATGACAAAATCGTTGAATTGACCAAAGTACCATTGGGGGGCGATGGGTGTCTCTGCAGAGTGTGAATCGCGTGTTGCTGACCTTTTCAGAGACAATCTAATATTCTAACCTTGCATTGCGCCTTGATTCTTGCACTTTTCCTTCTAACAGGGGCTGTTTTCTTCAGTTTGGACCTCTTACTGTCCTTATCCAACAAGTGTGGCTCTGTTTCAAAGGGTGGTAGCTGCTAGGTCAATGAGATATTGTCTTTCTATGTCATGCTAAGCATTGAGATAAAATGTTGTTAATCTTGAAAGTCAGTGTGTTTGATTTTCATTGTTAGTCTAGCTTTGTTCAAGGAAGTGTTAGAAGTTACAATACCTCCAGCATGTGGCCAAATAGCAAAAAGAAAAGGCTCCCCAAGTTTCCTCAAGGATGAGGATGTCACCATGGTCGAAGTAGGCAAACTCATGGAAACCCTAGGCACAAGACCAACCGAGGATGAGCAGCTCAAACCATTCCGAGCTTCTCTTGGGGAATATTGCCACCATGTGTTTTCCGGAACCACAAGAACTTGTTAAGAAGAGCAATCAACTATTGAATGGAAACAAGTTATGGAATTATTTATCTTAGCTCTCATCACTTGAAGGAACTGAGAAGCTACTAATGATAACCCCACACAAGATGTAATGGTGGGTGACAATCTAAAAAAAGTGCATGTCCATGTTTCACCTAGAGTGCATGCATAGATTGAAAATCCTAATTTGGTGCACATTGAGAATGCATACATCGGAGTTTAGACCTATGGAACGAAAGATTGTGACATGTGTAAGTAAAGTTCTTGGTGAAGACCTTGTTTAATTGTAAGTGAAGGGACCCAAGGTTTTGCATGGCAATGGATCCTAAATGAAGGTGGGTCTCAACTATTGACATTTTGGGATTGAATGGGAAGCTCAAGTTGAAATTTTAATAGACTTCAAAAGGTAACTAATTAAGTGTCACTTTTGCAACAATCTATCAAAATTTTACTAAGTGATTGCCAAATGTTTCAAGCCAAAAGAAGCACCTTAAAGAAAACATTGCAATTCAATACTAATGGGGATGTGAGACTAGAAAACAAAAGGTGTTTTTAAAAAGTCTTAAAAGGGAGGTGAACCATCATCAACCTTTTAATGAGGGCATGGAGCAAGGATATGAGTAGCTTCAAATTCACACATTTAGTAATGTAGGCCCACAAACTAATAAAAACAGATTCACAATGGTGATCAAAAGGAAGAACAAAGGTAAACCTAATGAATTTTGTAATGCCAAATAAATGATGCCCAAATAAATAGGGGTGGAAGACCATCATAGGATGGAATCAATTGTACACCTCCAGCAAATCAAACCCAAAAGCTAGCAAAACAAGCAAAGATGGTGCCTTAGGAACAGCTAAATACCCCTTTAACCAATAGATTGTAAAGTTGAGGTTAGAGTTAAATAACCATGTGGAACATGTACCAACAATGGAATCAAAGAAACAAATTATACAACTAGATAACATGTTTGTAAATATGACATGGTCACCTTGAAAAATAATGGGCAACAAGAGAACAATAGAAGAGATGGACATTTATGAAAGTGAAGATGGTGATGAAAGGGAAATTGAGAAACAAAATGCATCAAACTATAAGTAGATCTTGTAATGGAGGTTGAGATTTCCCCATGAAAGATGAGATGCAAATGGAAGTTACCACGGAAAACATTCACATGGTAAAAATAATGCATGTAACACATCAAAGGAAGCCAAAAATCCATCTCTTCCACAACATGTAGCAACTTCTTTCTAATTTATTAGTTGGTAGATACCCATAATAGTAAAGTTACCACAAATACTAAAGTTCATGAATCACCTCAAGTGATGTCAACTTATATTGGCCTAGCTAATGAAGATGTTGAATAGGTTGAAGATGCACAAGCAATGTAATTGCCACCTATTTGCCATGAAAAAGGCGAAGGGGTTGCACATGGTGCAACTAGAAATATTGATAGACTTGAACTCCAAAAATACTTGAACAAAAAAATTGGAATCTCTAGTGTGAAACCACAAACCTTAAATTAAAGCATAAACATCGTGTGTGGAAGCAATATCACAAAAAGGGAGAACATATTTAGAACTATGAAAGTGATTGTAAGGGGGAGAAAATATTTTGCTTCATCTAAAAAGGACACCATACGTGGCCTTTAATCAATTTATGAGCTATGGGGCTTTGGAAAACAAATGAAATTGGGTCAACACAATAGTAGCTCGAATCAAACTTCTTCCACCTTAAATAATGTCCCATGAAGTTACACCTTTTATCTTATAACATCCAAGGACTAAACATGGAAACTTTAAATTAAAGCATCCTTGTAGAAGTTTGAATCCACAACCTGATGTAATTTTCTTTCAAGAACACAAATTGTGTGATGAAAAAACCACAAACATTGGAAAGTCTTTTAGCCAAAAGTTCAAATATGGCTATTTAAAGTGGATGTCGCAACCCTAGCCTTGGGCTTGTGACCAAGGCAAGGGCTTGTGAAGGTGCGGGCCAAGAATGAGCGTGGGAGTCACATTTCATGCTCCTAGGAATGCAAGAGAGTGAGAGGGAATGAACCCCCACACTACCAAATGAACCCTCATTTTGGGAAGTTGGAGTCCCAACGAACTCTTGAATCTTTGGAGGGCAATTGCAGGGGTCAAAATTCATTAGATTGAGATGTTTTTTATGTCATTGAAAAGCTCTTAGAACATAGATATAGGAAATGGGCTCACATCACCCATTTGAGAACTTAAAACATAAGTTATGGCCAAAAGAAAGGATGGGAATCAAATTGGCAATTTGACGCCCGACCATTAAAAGTCAAGAATCGCCCCGATTTCCATGCGTGGAGGTGGCGTGCCACATACCGTTGGAAAGCTATCGATAAGGGCTACAACTTTACTTTAGGCCTCATCTTAATCAGAGGTTTACATGCAAAGTTATGGTCCCCCAAAGTTACGAGAGTCCCAACTTTGGGAATTTCAGGACTCCTAAGGGACAAAATGCCATTTGGATGCTGGCCCCATGGCCAGACACAAAATATACTATAAGGGGGAAGGTGGTGTCTTCCCCCAAGTTCGGGCTGTGGTGAGTCTTGTGAGTCCGAGTTTGCTCGTGGTTCGTCTTCGCACAAAAAGTGTTCCAGTTATGCACTAACTAACTTGTTGTTTGGTTTGTGCAAGTCCATGTGAGTGATTGAAGTGCTTGTCAATCTTCCTAGTCCCATCCGGGAACTCTAGCACACCCTTCTACCCCCAGAGTGCTGCGAGCTAGAAGGCGTGCCCTAACTCCTTACTCTTCTATTGTTTTCACTTCAGACTCACATTTGAATCTATTAAGGAATTTGGGAGCACGTTAGTGGATGAAGGGTACACCTCAAAATTGCAACAAGGTAAAGCAATTAAAGGGGGTACTTGTTTATTGTTGAACCTTAAGTGGGCACAACGTGTAATAGATTATAAGACATTGGGTGGCAATAAAACTTAAATATTCAAGTTATATGGGCTACCATATGGTGACTTGGGAATCATTTACATACACATTCCAAACAATTTAATTAAAAATGGAATCTATGCGGGTTACTAATGGAAAAAATCCCAAGAAACTACTTTCAGATATTATGTGATGACCTAAACATAGTAGAACATCATGAAAATAAGTCATTTAAATGTGGCAAAAGTATATATTTTTAAAAAATTTATCTTGGGAGGATTTTAAAATTGCATTACATGTGGAAGAGCCTATAAGGGCTATGGGGAGCCTTCAATATTCATGGGACAATCAAAGAAATGGAGTATAATGGTTCAAGACTACATAAGGTTTACATTTTAAATATGTTTTTTTAGGGCCAAGCATGCCAAGTCTCCAAGTACATAATATGAAATGATGACATTCAATTAGATCACCACCTGATCCCATGCATATTAATCTTATTATGGGCTTTTCACAATAGTCCTTTTAGAAAATGAACATTTTTTTATTTATAAAAAGCCAAGGAGATGGTATAGCATAGTTGGTTTACCCACACCAAAGGAGGCCACCTTCTTTATGAAAATAAAGAAGGTCATTAAATTTTACAAGGGGTTTTATAAATGAAAAACCATGGAATTTTGAAAACAAAAGTCAAATTACAACACAAGTTCAACCTAACTAACGTGCTCCTAAGTTCCTAATGAGGCCCAAAATGGGCCTAAGCTACTCAAACAAAGGAATTGTGAAGAACTCGAGGCACAATCTCAGCTGTCAACACTAAAAGGGGAAGAGTGGCGTGCTGAAGCTCCGGGATGGGACTAAGAAGAGTGACAAGCTTCACTCACTTACTCGAACCTGCATCAAACTAACCAACAAGTTGGTTAGTTCACATTATGGAGCACCTTTACTACTGAGACAAACCAAGGGCAACTTTGGACTCACAAGACCCACCATCACCCGGACTTGGGGGAAGCCACCGCCTTCCCCCATATAGTATACTTTGTGTTTCTCCACAGCATCCACATCCAAATGGTTTTTTGTCCCGGGACTCCCAAGGAGGAGTCCCGAAACTGTCCCAATTTAGACTTTTAGGATTTTACGAGATCATAACTCTTTGCTCAGACCTCCAATTGGGATGAGGTTCAAAGCAAACTTGTAGCTCTCCTCAAGAGCTTTCCAATGGTGTGTTGCACTCCACTGCACACATTGGGGTCGGGTCGATTCCCGACTTTTAGTGGTCGGGAGTCAAATTGCCAGTTTGACTCCTAGCCTTTCTTTTTGCTATAACTTGTGCTACAGATGTCCAAATGGCCCATGCAAGCCCATTTTCGATATCTACACTTTGATAGCTTTTCAATGATATAAAGAACACCCCAATGCAAGGTGTTTTGACCCTTGCAATCGAACTCTGAAATTTCAGGAGTCAAGTCCCCATTTCGGGAGTGTGAGTTTCATCTTCACACACTCTCAATATAGGGTTGCGACACAAACACAAGGGCATTTACAAAGTTAAGTGCATAATGTGGAGTTATAACACACTATGGGTTCTTTGAAGCAACATATTCAAAAGTTGGAAGACATGAAAGTGGTGGGGCAAAATGTTCGAACTAATCTCAAGGAGAAACACAATTTAAGAATGTTATTATCAAGGAGTTTTTTTTAATAGTTTATAAGTTAAAGCCTAGCACATTACAAGTTTCAGTTTTTAAGAATGAAAAAGCGAACGTGGGGTGCAAGTAAAGTAAAACAACCCATTCTAATATTAACCAATGGTTAATTTTACATAATTTTAAGTGGTATGTGAAATTATTGTGAAAATGTTTGATGTACTTATACAACAACGTTTTTAATATGTTATGGGAACATGTGAAAAAGTTTGAAATGATTATAGTGAATATAAAGTACCCAAAAGCACTTTTAAAACAATAAAACTAGTCATTTTAAGTAATAAAAGGAGTTTTACAAGGATTTGAAAAGACTTTTAAATGACAGTTTTTGAATATTTTTGAATATCAACTTTAACATAATAGTTTGTAAAAGATTTTAAAAGATATTAATATTTTTTTCTAAAAGGTTTTTCCAAAATATTCTTGGAATATTTCTTTAATATTTTATAATAAGCACATGATAAAACAATTGGGTGTGGGTCATTTTATTATACCCAAACCTTGTGGTATTATGGTAGGAACAACTAGAAAAGGTATGTTGTCACTTTTATACCAAATTATATAAAACAAGTGATGAAATCCCTATGCAAACAATCTTGTGATGAAGAGTGTTTGAATTGATCCCAAGGAAATTCACAAAGACCATGAACATGTGTTTGGCAAAACCCATTTCCAGTGAGGAGTTTATATGGTTACAAATTAATCCATGGCTAAGAATAAAGCTCTAGGACCAAATGGAGTGGGCATCAAAATTTTAAATTTCTTTTAGTACTTCATTGATGAAAATTTCCACATGATTAAAATTGCAATCAAAGAGAGGATGTAGCCAAAAGAAGAGTCTTATGAAAACAGACAGTGCATACACTTTCTGATGTGAACCCTGGCGTAGATCGATCTCACATCAGCTGACAGTTCAACATCTCCAAGACTCAAACTGGCTTCCTGCTCTCCCTGATCCCTTAACGATTCAAAGATTGACCGACGCAACGATGCAGCAATTTAACAACATACACTTCCGGTCATGCATCTCTACACTGATACAATTCCAAGGAAATTCTTCATTCTTATTCACAGAATATGTACATCCTCGATAGCTCAAGCAATTCTGGCCATTACAAGCTCACATAAAAAAGAAGAGGGTCCTGATGGTGCCTCAACATATTGTTTTTCATTCTCCTTGATTCCTCTCATTCAATTCAGCAACAAGAGCTCAACTACACATTAGACACATCGGAAAAATCTCAAGCACAGCTAAGCTCTTCTCTCCTGCCTCACCACTATCAGTTGCCTAACTCCAAAAACAAAAAAAACTTCCCCTCTTCAAACGGCCCTCCTGATCTTTTCTTCCGCCTTTCCTTGGCTCCTTCCAGAAGCTTCTCCCATTCTCCAGCGCCACCTCCCTCACGCTCCAAGCCACCATTCTCCATAATTGCATTGCCGACCTCAGTCATAATTTGGAGCCGCCATTCAAGCTCCATACCCATTCAGTGCCGCCGTCATGCAAAATTCCTCAGTACAACTCCTCTCCCCAAACCAGCAAAGCTCCTCATGTAAAAGCAACTGTCATAGAAACCAACGGCTTAATTAACAAACGACCTAACTTCCCTGATCAGTGACATCCAGGAGTCTGATGTAACCTAATTTTGGGTTACAAGGAGTCTTCCCAACATGATGAACAAGGGACTCATAATTCTTTTGTTTAAAATTGGAAAGAAGGAGATCCTTGGCAACTAATGGCTAATTATTCTCTTGAATGTATCTTACAAAATCTTGGCCATAACTTTATAGTTGAGGTTACAACCCATTCTTATGGATGTGATTGATGTAAATCAAATAGGAAGTATAATAAATTGTACACAAAAATTACCTTGTCAAGGCTAGATGAAAGTAGATGTAAAATAACAATAAACCTATCAAGAAATCGTTGTACATTGAATGTTTTTAATTGAATAATCAAAAATAATATAATTATTCAATGTTGTGCATTATCTTCAAGTTTCAAATCATTTCAATTAGTTTTTTGTCTACTTGTTTGAAATGCAAGTAGTTTAAAGTCTATTTTTGTAGTGAAAAATATTTTATTTATTGTAAAGATGTAGTTTAGGGCTACTCTAATATGTGGTTAAAAACATTCACTTTTTGTGTCTACTTCACCATGTTTATACCCAATAACATGTATGCTATTGAAGTACATCCTTGACAATGGACTTTGTCAAGTTCATGGGCATACGCATGTTAAAGTAGGTCAAAAAAAATATCCTTCAAATGCAAAAAAAAAATTTGTCAACTTTGGAGGTTAGAAAATAGGACACATTTTTTGAAAAGTAATGTTTAAATCATTAGTAAAAATATTGTCACATGCAACTGTTGTTTGCAACTAGTTTTTAATTGCAAATGACATTTGCAACTAAATTGGTTGTAGTAACAAACGACAAGTTGCATGCAAAAACCAGTCGCATGTGATGGATGAAATGTTTTTTCATCAACTACATATATGGCCGTCGTAAAATGTATATATGAATGATTTTGCAACTAAAATTGCAATTATATTAGTGACCAATTGCATCTTATTGCATGGCACCCACTTGACTTACACCACATGGCATTTAGATAGCTTATATGGCACATAGGTGTAGACATAGGCCATGTGGCACATGTCTAAACCTAGGTGCTACATGGCATTTAACTTATTTAGGTCTACACATATGCCATGTGGCACCTAGGTGTAGAGATATGTCACGTGCCACTTTTAGGTTTAACTTAAGTGATCACTTAAGCTAGGCTTAAATTTAAGCCATGTGGCACGTAGGCTAGTTTTTGAGCTATGCCACTTAGGTTAGGCCTAGATTTAAGTCACATGGAGTCTATTAAAAATACCATATTTTTTTTTGGGTTTAATTAAGGTTGAATTTTTTTGATTGGTTCATCCCAAAATGCAATTGTATTTTAATTTGTACATTGTGCTCCTAGGGTACCTCCTTATGTAGTTGAAAAAGCTAAAATGGGAGGCAAAACATATGGGATTAATTTTGTAGTCGCAATTTAATTGCAATGTAATTGCAATTGGTTGTACAACTATTTGGGCTACTAGTGATTATATAACTTAACCTACTACTCTAACCTAACTTACAACTTATTAACGTAGCCTATTAATTAACACATTTTATGATGTGGCACCTAGTTTAATCATGTTGCCATCCGATGTGGAAAAAGGGTTAATTAGGTGCCACATGGCATGGCCTAAACCTAGCCTATGTGTTATTTGGCATGTCCTAGCATAGCCTAGGTGCCACGTGGTATGTCATATATAGTTGCCACAAGGCATGGCCTAAGCCTAGCCTATGTGCTATGTGGCATGTCTTAGTATAGCCTAGGTGCCACGTGGCATGTCATATATAATTGTCACATGGCATTGCCTAAACCTTGCCTAGTTGCCATATGGCATGTTCTAGACCTACCATATGTGTCACGTGGCATGATTAGTTTAGCCTAGGTGCCATATGGTATGGTTAAACCTAACATATGTGCTATGTGGCATGGCATACCTTGGCCTAAGTGATGTGTGGCATAGAATAGGTCTAAACTAAGTGCCATGTGGCATGTGTTATCCTAGCTTAGCCTAGGTGCCACATGGCATGTCCTAGCTTAACCTAAATGCCACATGGCATGTCGTAAACTAGCTTAGGTACCACATGGCATGTCTTAACCTAGCTTAGGTGCCATGTGGCATGTCATAGGTGCCACATGGCATGGCATGGGTCTAACATATGTGCCATGTGGCATGTCATATGTTGTGTTTAGGTGCCATGTGGGATGGCTTAGACCTAGCCTATGTGCCACATGGCATGGCCTAAGCTTAACATATGTGGCATATCATGTGTTTTGTCTATATTCTACACGGCATGGCCTAGGTTTAACATATGTGGCATGTCCTATGTTTTGTCTATATTCTACATGGCATGGCCTAAGTTTAACATATGTGGCATGTCCTATGTTTTGTCTATATTCTACATGGCATGGCCTAAACCTAACATATGTGGCATGTCCTATGTTTTGTCTATATTCTACATGGCATGGCCTAGGTTTAACATATGTGGCATGTCTTATGTTTTGTCTATATTCTACATGGCATGGCCTAAACCTAACATATGTGTCATGTGCCATGTCCTATGTTGTGTTTAGGTGCCATGTGGGATGGCCTAGACCTAGCCTATGTGTCACATAGCATGGCCTAGGCTTAACATATTTGGCATGTCCTATGTTTTGTTTATATGTTACATGGCATGGTTTAAACCTAGCATATGTGCCATGTGGCATGTCATAGCCTAACCTATGTGTCACGTGGCATGGCATTTAAACCTACCATAGGTGCCATGTGGCATGGCTAAAACCTATAATATTTGCCATGAGGCATGGTTTAGGCTGAACATATGTGGCATGTGACATGTCCTATGTTGTGCATAAATGCCATGTGGGATGGCTTAAACCTAACCTCTATGCCACATGGCATCCCCCAGGCTTAACATATGTGGCATGTCCTATGCCTTGCTTAGATGCCACATGGCATGGCCTAGCATATATATGTGCCATGTGGCATGTCATAGCTTAAGTTAAGTGCCACATGGCATCACCTAAGCCTAACATAGATGCCATGTGGCATGTCATAGCTTAGGCTAGGTGCCACATAACATGGCTTAGGCCTAGCATAAGTGCCACATGGCATGGCCTAGGCTTAACCTATGTTCCACATGTCATGTCTAGGCTTATATGTAAACGTAGGTTTTGCCACATGTCACTAAGCCTAGGCTAGGTACCATGTGGCTTAGGCTTATAAGTAGGTAGGTATCTAATAATTAGGTAGGTAGGTATATATATATCTAGGTATGTCCTTGTTAGTTATGTAGCCTAGATACATTATGCAACTAGCATGTGACTATCTTGGTTACATTTGCAACTAAATGTATATACAATTTTGTAAAAAATACAAAGACATTATAAAAAATAACAATATTTAAGGATGGAATAGGTCATAGTCGCAACCTAATTGAAAAGAAGACCAAACTTCATCCAAATTTGAAAAGTAGTTGCATAGGTAAGCATTTGTAATCATAGCTGACATTTGGTTGCACATAGTTACATAGGGACTAGTTGTAAATGACAGGATTTCTAGTAGTGAATATTTTTCCCATATGTAGAATGGCATGAATTTTTTTTTAAAAGCTTAAATTGTTACTGGATGAAAAACATAATTGATTATACATACCATGACCAATGTTTTTCTTTTTGCAAAAATTCACCAAAATATGAAAACATTATAGGAATCCTTTCCATTGCAACCAAGAAAACAATGATTAGAAACCCTTAATGATTCTATGATGACTATATTCATACAATATAACTTTAAATCTTACTCAGAAAAATAAAAAATCATAAATGAATTGTTTTTGTCATTTATGGATGATAATATTACATATGGTAATAACTAAATCATTAATTTGCAATTTTTTTCTTCCATAAGACATCCATGACAAAGGACATAATAATGCAAACTTCTAATTGTCACTTATATTATTATAAAATTACTATTGTGTAATGACATGGATAATATTGACACAACAATTTTAAATGATTGTGAAGGAATGGACTATGAGGAACCAACTAGAGATTAACTACAAAATGTATAATGACATGGATAATGTTGACCATGTACCTACTTATTTACCTACCCACACACCCCCTACCCACGTGCTACTTACTACACACCCCCCCCCCCCCCCCCCCCCCCCCTCCTCCTCCCCCCCCCCCCCCCCCCCCCCCCCCCCCCCCCCTTCCTTTTTTTTTTTCCCCCATATCACCTCCCCCTCCACTTGTTTCTCCCCCCTTCCTCTTT
>Ga0116231_10003512_pt1 | contig 32502 bp, 30 predicted proteins | sample S1TSphgellanicum_2_FD_89695 | JGI IMG/M metagenome (GOLD analysis project Ga0116231, IMG submission 89695) | Host-associated microbial communities from peat moss isolated from Minnesota, USA - S1T2_Fd - Sphagnum magellanicum MG | ecosystem: Host-associated > Plants > Peat moss > Unclassified... | reverse complement strand
CCCACAAAAAAAAAAAAGAAAAAAAAAGGAAGTAAGGCCAATTTCTTTTTGGAAAAAAAAATTAAATTAAAAAACCATCTTTCCAATCCTTCTTTTTTTTTTTTTTTTTTTTCCCTTCCATTATCTTTTACACACATAGAACACTACCCCCCAAAATAAAATGGGTAAAAGAATAGCCCCACAAGGGGGTTCCATGACAATATTAAAGCTACCAGGTCTTCACATGCAACCCTGAATTTTCTGGCCCTATTTCTCACTTGAGAGAAAAATTCAAAATTCAAAAATGAAGTGATTTTAGAGGTTTTCAATTGCCAGAAGTGAGGGAAAAAATGAGAATTTTTTTTGGCAATCCTTACATTTGGGTTTTGAGTGTGTAGCGAAAGATATAGAGGGAGGATTAAAATTTTATATTTCATAAATAATTTATAGCCAGAATTGACTAAATCTTCTGAGGATGATCATCATTTTTTTTCTACATCTTCTTATGGACAATTGCCACTTTGGCTAAAAACAAATTTTTAAAAACAAAAACATTTGCTGCTAAAGGGTAGGTTTCCATGATCTCGACTCAACCATTCTTTGTACTGTCCCCACCCAAATAGTACACTAAGTCTGTCACGAATGCATGACCCCCATGTCTTCATTTTTGTGTCATTTGTCAAATTATTCCCCTTATCAAATCATGGAGTGATCGAGAGGCTCCCCAATTTGCACTCAGTTTTGAATTCGGTGCACCATAGTTGTAAGGCACCTGCACCCTTACAACAAGTACATATGACAAGTGAAATGGAATAATACCATGAGATTTGAGCAACTTACAGCACTAACAAAAGACTATTTTTGTGATACTCTTGGATTTTCAGGTACTTGGATAAGTTTTTGAAGCAATGAAGATGGCAACCAGCAAATTGATATTACAAAATTGTGATGTTCAATGGGCTCCACACAAAGGAAAGAACCCTACAAGTGTCTATGAGGTTCTTATCTTAAAATGAGGTCGCCCATCAAGTACCTAGAGTCGATTGTGCACCAACATCCAAGGGGACGTTGTAGTTACATTGTTGGCTTTTAGAAAGGTTACAATTTGGTGAAACACAAAATTGGTGGATTGGGCTGGCCATGCAGCTCTAATGACCAAGTTACAAATGTATCATGCTTGGACAAAACTTCTACAACAAATAGCATCTTTTTAATATTCGGTTTAGCAACTTGGGTTTTGTACAACTTTTATCTTGGGTTTTGCAACTTCCAACATGGAGTTGTTTTTGAAGTTGCAAAACCCAAGTCAATTCACCCAGTTGAAAATGACACTTTTTGTTGTTGCAAAGATTGTCTCTCTCCTCACCTAAAGGTCATGTAAGCTTCAACACCAAATTCAAGTGAATGTACTTGAAGATTAGGGCATGGAAACACTGTAAATGTGTTGGAAAAAGAAGTGATGGGTGCACCTAATTAAACCACTATTAGAACAAAGGTGGAAAGCATGGGTGAATTGAAAGAGTTTGTAGGCTTAGAAACTAAAGCTATAAGTGTGGATGGTCCAGCGATGAATGAAAAGAAGACAAAGGTGCAAGCAAGGTAAAAACATGGTTAGGTGCCTCCTTCTTGACATTTTTGAAATGTTTTCATCTTACACTATTTAAAATTCTTACAATTATGATAATTATCAAATCATAAATCTTATAATTATTCCTAATGGTTTTGGTAAAAATAAATTGAAAACCACCTTATAAATATCATGAAACATACAATTGGTCAAAAAGTTCATGTGACACCTTGAAATGTAAATGATAAAAAATGACGAAAATTGTGGCAAATTAAAATATTTTAAATCAAATTTTTTAGTATCAGGAAAATTTCAATGCATTTTACATTTAAATTCTTCATTTGAAGGTGGTTTAGTTTTTTATTTTTATTTTGAATCTATTATGGCATACTTTTTGAGTCCACATTTTTTATATAATGTGTGACAAATACATGTCATGGAGTTTTTGCATTTATCGGACAAATGTTAGTATTATTGAGTAAAACAAAGAAATAAAGGTTAACAAGAAGAACAAAGCCCTTCACACTGAAGAATGGAATATTTTGCCACTTGGGACAAAACAACAAACCTCGAAAATGTCTAACCACATAATAAGTAAAGGTTGTTTTTTCAGAGCTTCATGGGGGGGTTGTAGGAGGCTATTTTACATTAGATATTATAGCAAAGAACATTCCCGATGCATGATATTGGTGCCAACATTGTTCAAAGACAACTAAATTTTGCAAATCTAACAATGCTTGTCAATGGATTAGAGGGACTGGTGATGCAAACTTTGGCAAAATTGATAATTACACTTCCTAGAAAAACATTTATGAAATGGGAACTTCATTTAGTTAAACCCATCAAACCAGTTGGATGATCAAACAAGGAACATATAAATATTGGTAATTATAAATTATGTTATTAAGTGGGTGGAGGCAAAAGCTTTGCACACAAACATTGTTGTGGTTACATTGTTGCAATTATATCTAAATTTTTATATGAGTTCACTTTAAATTAGGTTTGGGTGCCCATTAACAATAGTTACTTATAAGGTGTGCATTTCATTAATGATGTCATCACATATTAAACTAATCATTTGATGTTGAAACATGTGAATTCAACCACCTATTATCCACATGGAAATAGGCAAGTTGAATCAACTAACAATGTTATTGGGACATTGATAATCAAATTAGTTGAATAAAAATGAGGCAAATTGGGATGAACAATTGGGAGTTAACAAAAAAATGTTCATGTAGTTAGATGTCATGACCATTGCAAAGATGACCAACGAAAACAAATAAATAAACTATAACATTATTGATGTTGATAGTCTAGGCATCAACCTAAGAGAATCAATAAATGCTTCAAAGTCTACTAAAGGTTAGATTAATAGCCTTATAGGCAAATCAACCCCCATTTTGCTTTGCCAAAAGTGGAAAAAATACAAAAAGACTTGCAAAAAAAGACAAAAGTTCCATGTAACAACATAATTATGAAAACAAAAAAAAACATGGTACAACAATGGGAAATTACATACTCCATTGGAAGCACACAATAATTTGTATGATGAAGATGTTAGTTGATGTATTTATATTGTTTGAATGCAATTAAATGCTTGGATTTTATAATATATGTGGAAATGAAATTGAAGCAATAGTGGCGGAAGAGGAAGAAAAGGAATGTGAAAGAGAACAAAATGAGCATGAACAAGAAAATAATGAAGATACTAATGGGGATCAAAATAATGGAAGGCTATCAAAGAATATGCATCAAAGGGTAGCATTTCAAAATCACCACCTCCAAAAGCAAAGGTTGTCAAAACATGGTGTGAAGGTTACCAAGAAAGTTGTGGTAAAATCCTAACTAGCAAAAAATGTTGCAAAATTTGGTAAAACACAACAAAAGGTTTCCATTCAAAGTAGGTGCGCAATTCTAGCAAATCCACTTATAACACTTATGAATGAAAAAAACAAAAGTCTTGCACGTGTGAGAACTCTAAGGGTTTTAAAGAAACCATGATGTATTATTGAAAGATTAAGAAGACAACAAGAAACAACATAAGCAACACACAAGCCAAAAAAATCCAAATGACCTTGTTTGTTGCAACCATGTGCTTGGGCTTTGTGATTAAAATTGGGGCAAGGAAAAAAGGAAATGGGCCAAAAAAAAACTGAGGAAAGAAAGAAGATTGAATACATTAGGGGAATAAAAAAAAAACATTTCAATGTAATTCTCATGATGACGTCTAGAGTATACTATAGGGAAGAAGGTGGTAGCTTTCTTCAAAATCTAGGTTGTATGAATGTAATGAGTTCAAGGCAAATGCATGATTCAAAGTTGGTTTCATTTTCATTAATCACCTCGATTGTCTAGTTTGTGTATGTGACTTGTTTGTGAGATGCATGTGTATATGTCATTTTGTCCTAATCCCCATCCTAGAATTCCCACACACCCATATTTCCCAAATGTGTGAAGTTAAGGAATGTACCCCAAGTTTTTCCTACTACCTTTTCTCTATTACTAGCCTTTGGGGATTCATTTCCCAAACCTTGGGAAGAATTTAATAGTGTGTCATGGTTTCTATTATATGTTAGGTAATTTTGGTTCAAATGCATTTTCAATGAACTTAAATATGAAATTTTGGGTAGGGTACCTTATACGATTCATTTGCAATGAAATTTTTTCCTTAGATAGGTTTTCAGTATTGACATTTTGCAAATAGGTAGAACCACATAGGAGTTTAATAATTTCAAAATACAAGGCAAAATAATACTTCAGAATATCATTGAATAGAACAATGGAATCATTTCCTTGCTTAACTAAAGAACTAGGAACATTATATGTTCATACATATGACGTGCTTAAATTTTGTAATTGTAAACAAAATTTCATTCCAAACTAGTGTTTAACAATTTTAATGAAATGGATAAAAAAAGCTAATTAGTTAAAAAAGTGCAAATAACCATGAATTAGGTACATATATATACGATTATGAACATATGGGGATTTGAACCCCAAGTTCATATAAATGAATAATTTTCCAATGCAGTTTCAAGTTCAGATCTAAAATTCATTAAACTCAATATGGTAATATGTTAAGAACTAAAACCTATATTATATATATATATATGTTATATCTTTTTAATACATATTATTAATGCATACCCTATATTATATATATTTGGATTTTGAAAATAAACATAATTTAAAAATTATTGAGTTATGATTTTCACCTAACAACCAATATATGAGACCCGATATTTTTAAGCATGTAATTACTAAAAAGAATGATGCCCCCAAGGTGATTATTGTGAAGGCATAAAAGGCACGTATGCACAAAACTTCTTTGACATGAATTCCCCTTGAAGATGCTAATAGTCTATGCACCATACTTTTTTAATGAACTTCAATCTCCTTGGCATGATAGACTTAGGCTCCTTCACATTCTTGTTGTAAAGGTTGTACAAGTTGTTAGATGTCCAACTATCCAAATGTTTCCTTTGGTAAGTTCATATTTTCTTCTCATTTTGAACCCACATGGTATCAAAATAATCAATTGTTTGAGATGAAAACTCATCATATTTCATGCCCTTTTTCATTTTCCTTGGGACTTTGGTTTAGCCTATTAGCTCTAAAAATACCAATTGTGTTTGTTGATGGCGATGCTTATTGTAGCAAATGCAGTTACAATGATGGCCATGACGATGAGATTGAGTGATGATGGAGATGAACAATGTATGAGATGCAAATGGAGTTGATGTGATGGAATGAAATATTGTTGCAACATATGATAATGGAGGTGCAGTTGTGGCGTTGGACGATGAAGTTCGATCAATGAGCATTGGATGTGGGGTGATGGAACAATGGAATTGTGAAATAGATTTTTTCATCTCGGTATGGGAAAACGATGATGGCAATGGAGTTGTACTAGCGATCACAACTTGTAAGAGATGAGGGCAATGAATTGTTGATGGTGATGGCAATGAAGTCAATGGAAGAAAAATGAAGATGGCAACAACAAAAGAAAACTGGGCAATGATGACCAATAACCTGGAGGTGTGGAAGGAAAATGGGAAAAAAATCATCTAGACTAGGTTATCATCTATTCTATGCAAATTACTATGTAGACTGTGGTATCTAGACTAGGCAGCTAGACTATGCATTTAGCTTAAGCTACCTACTACTATGGTTCTTCATCCACCTTGAAATGGTCCTGTCCTTTGTCCTTGGGTGGTACTAGTGTAGGTGTGGGTTCACCATGGGCATGATAGCTTCTTAAACTGGAACTCTAGGTATAAAAGGCTACTGATAACCAGCACCCTTTAGTCTGGACTACTGGCATTAAGACTATTTTGTCCAAAACCAAGGAAAACAAGTTCTAAGATCATCACATCAACATTCATTGCAGAGAGAAAAATTCTTGTGAAATCCTTTCTCACACTTAAAAGAACACATTGATAACTGACATAGAGTTAGTGATATAAGAAAAACAATGATTCAATTAGATTGTGTGGAAATGCTTCACATCAGGTACTAGAGTTATCTGTAAAGTCACCCTGTCTTTGGGCCTGCTTTCACTGGCCTATCCCGTTGTTCAATGGTATCCACAAAGTAATGAAATTTCACCACTAGGAGGAGCCACTGGACACTTCAGAGTGGTGACTTCTACAGAATGCAGAGGATTGCCCAGGGTTCCAGAGCCAGGGATGAAAGATCTATTAAAGAGCCTACCCACCCCCCCCCCCCTTTAGACCCCTATAGCTGTGTTAAAAATGGGATGTTCCAGGTTAAGAATGAACCAATACTGGATGAAAACCTGGTAAACTCGATTAAACAAGGCACCCAGCAAAGGGGGAAAAGAAGGAACAAAGAGAGAGGACCCAAGTATTTCTGGGCGGGGTAAAAATTGATGGGTAAGGGAAGGATATATGGACCCTTGCGGAGAGATTCTTAGAAAATTTATGGATGCATTTAGACTGGTAGGTGTGTTTTTAAGAAGAACTGAAAAACCTCCCTTGAATTGTTGATCCTTGGCCTATTCTTTCTTAAAGGCTACTTCTATGAAAATTTTCAAAAACAAAAACTTAAATAAATAAATAATTAAGTTAAAAAAAAAAAGAAAAAACAACTTAAGGTTGCTTTGGTTCTAAAAATTGTCACAACTGGAGGTCATGACAAAGTCAAAGAACCACCCAACACTGGTGATGCAAGACTCCAGACTAGGTCTCTTGAGCCTACTCCAAAAGGTGTCTTGTCTCTATTGTTGATACACAATAATGAAAATTCTATATATAAATAGTTCTTTAATAAGTATTTGTAGAGGATTGGCACTCCCACCATCAATCCCACTCAGAAAAAACCTAAAATACCTTTAGGAAATAGCCTAATAAAGTTACACCTTAAGTCATAGACTTCCCTCTCCTCTCGATCAATGAGAGAATGAAACGGTAGAACGAAGATGTCCAAAAAACAATTCCATACTGGAGACCATGCCGTCCATGGCAAATCATTGTATTATTTATCTTGGTCACTTCAACACATGTTTATGGAGTAATTAATTTATTTTGAGGAATCCATTTTGACGAACGAAATATTCTGGAATATTCCATTAGATTATTTAATTTTCCTTCTAAAAATAAATTCCAACTTAGAAAAACAAAAAAAAAATTTGTAAAAATTTCAACATTTGTGAAAATAATATAATTAGTGTGGAACTAGCCCAGGTTACTAAGGTATGGCAGGCAGGCGAGTCTTTTAAGTGAGCCCCTTCAGATGAGAACTGGAGTGGGGTCACCCGTGACGGGTATAATTTGTCATGGACAGCGCCCCCCCTTTCACAAAACCTCAAGAGCAACAGCAGGCAGATTCTGCACGTAAAATCTGTCAGGTCTGCTGATTTTCACAAAACCTCAAGAGCAACAGCAGGCAGATTCTGCAAGTAAAATCTGTCAGGTCTGCTGATTCTGCAAGGTACAACATGTTTGTAACCCCGGCCTGTTCAGCATCAGGATGAGGCTCTAATATGGCCAAAGTCTCAAGGTTTAGGGTTTTAGGATCGCCCACAAATTGGATCCCAGAGTATGAGAGAGCATCTTCACACGCACAACTGTAAACAACTCCTTTACGTTAAAATAGAACAGTGTGTAGTGATCACTGTCCCCACCCACAAACGTCATAAAATTTAACCCCTTTCACAGTCAAAGGCCATTTATATCTTTACATCTGGATGAGTAATAGTCACTGTCCAAATCCATAGTAGAATTTTTTTAAAAAAAAGGGGTTAAAATGACCACTGCAAAATGGACATCAATACAGCAGGATTTATGCTACCCTGCTGCAAGATTTAATGAAAAGGGGTGTTTGCAGGTGTGGGGATGGAGATGCCCTTTAGAGAATAATACAACTAATTAGAAGAAAAAACCCTGTAAATAAATTTAAAAAAAAGACAAGGATGAGAACCATCCACCAGAAGTACAAGGCAAATAAAATCATGAGAACACACTTTATGAAAGAACATAACAATTAGGACATCACAATACATGAATAAAAATAGAAAGATCGTAAACTAAAAAGTGATCATCTGCCACAAATCATTAGCTAAATCGTTAGAGATGTCACCAAAGAACATAACAACCAAGACACGAATAAAAAAAAAAAAAAATCATAAATAAAAAATGTTTCATCTCTCACAAATTGGCTGACGACAGAGATGTCACGAAAGAACATAACAATCTAGACACCACCACTAATACATGAATAAAATAAAGAATTATAAACTAAAAATGCATCATGTGTCACAAATCGACTAGTGACACTCACTCGTCATGCTCACAACTAAATGTCACTCACTCGCAACTTCTTCCTCGGTTTATTATTATTATTATTCCTTGGGCTCTGCATTGCTATGCACTACCAATGACAATTTTCTTTCTTATTATGTTTCCATATTATTATCAATAATTCATCATTATTTATGGCAATGTTAAAATTTAATTTTAATTAATATAAATATCATGAACATGAAAAGGTACATGTCAATTTGCTTTTTCATATCCACGTTGATGGGTTACAAAAGGGGTGAAATAGTAGTCATAGGTTAGAAATAGTTTTTTAAAAAAGAAATGAAATTATTAAAAAAAAAGAGGTAATTAAGTTTTTAAAAAATGAGATAATTATATTTGAAAATATTTTTGAAATTGTCCGAGGACAACCATACGAAGGATTATGAAAAATCAATAAAGAGTTTATGAAAAAAATTATAAAAAATCACCCTTTTACCAGGTCCTGGAAATTCTCCTCACTGGAATGCCCACCACTGTTTTAAAAATTATTATTATTATTATTATTTTCATTTTTCTGACATCACGTTTGTTGCAAGCAGCGAAGAGGGACCTTGCATTAAATATTAAAAAAATGCAAATAAAAACTGCTTACGAAACCTCATTAAATGTTTTTTAGAAACTAGTGTGAACCCCGTGCATAATGCACAGGTGTGTTATTTCAATGGAAATAAGAAACTGCTAACAAACCAAAACCAGAGAGTGAACATGTGATGAAAATTTTTCAAAAAAATTTCACTAAAATGTTAACTATTTAAAAAAGGAATCTAAGATAGAATATCATTTTTTCATATAATTTTTTCGCCCAAACACTGCCTCCAACCCAAAAAAGAATCAAAGAAAATAAAAAAGATAAAAAAAATTAAAATAAAAGAAAGGAGAAGAGGAAGATGAAAATTATAAATAAATAATAAAAAAATTTAAAAAAAAACTACAGTGAAGAAGAAGGAGAAGAAGAAAATCTCTGGTCATGGAACAATTCACAGGCCTGCGTGTCTCTCTCTCTCTAGACATCATTCTGTTTACATTCTCATTTGGCAAATCATGCAACAATGACTCACACACAAAAAATGCAATTTCTTAGTTGCATCTCTAGTGTGTTTGTTTGATTGTTTGTGTGTGTGGGGGATGTTTGTATGTGTTTTTGGATATGATTTCCTTACACAAAAGCAGTTCCAAGATCTTGATTCATTGTTTGCATGTGTGGGAAGTGGTGTATGGAGTTTGTGTGTGTGTGTGTGTGTGTGTTTGGTTTTCTTTTCCTTGCACAAGAGTAGTACCAAGATCTCTGCTTGATTAGTTTGTGTGTGTCTTTGGTTGTGTTTGTATGTCACTTGCACAAGAGGAGTCTAAAAGTACCAAAATCTCTACTGGATTGGTTTGTGTGTGTGTATGTGTTTTGGGTATGTTTGGATTTCATTTCCTTACACAAACGTAGTACCAAGATCTCTACTTGATTAGTTTGTGTGTGTATGTGTGTGTGTGTGTGTTTGGATGTTATTTCCTTGCACAAGAGGAGTCTAAGTACCAAAATCTCTACTGGATTGGTTTGTGTGTGTGTGTATGTGTGTGCTGGGTGTGTTTGGTAGCCATTTCCTTGCACAAGAGTAGTACCAAGATCTATCTCTGCACTCAGTAGATCATCATCTATCTCATCACCACCCACCCACCCACCCACCCACCCACCCAGCTCCCTCAATGTCCCAGGTTGTGGTTTTGTTTCTCAGCAATTCCATCCTCTCAAACCCTGGATCATAAAGCTGAGATGGGTGGCAGATTGTAGGTGATAGACATTGCAGATTGGCGAAAGTGGGGGAAGCGAGCACTGTCTGTGAGCTGATTTTTTTAGAGGGAATAGGAGATCTGATCTGGAGGAGCTTTGGAGGTGGTGGTGGTGGTGGAGATGCAACAGGAAGGAGATGGGAGAGTAGTGAGGAGGATACGAAATGGGGAAGCTGTTAGCTGTACTCAAGGGATAGCAGCTGGTGGTGGAGATGACCACAAGAGACAAGAAGTGGCCGCCAAAAACGGCAAGGAATTCGAGCAGAAGCTTCTTACACTGCCTACTATTCTGACCTTGAGCCGCGTAGCAGCTGTACCTGCTATGCTTCCTGGTTTGGATCTCTTCTCAAATCCAACTTCACCGTTTTGATTGTTTTGAGCTTTTCTTCTAGGGTTGTGTCTAGAGGAGGAGTTGTAAGTAGCTACTCAAGAGGAACCTCTTCAAGCCATGGTGAAGATGTCAAGATCTTCTTCATCTTCTTGACCAGTGATGAACAACAACAACAACAACCAGTTCCTTCTGTTTTGACCGAGCTCAGACAGACTGCATCCCAATTTTAGGGTTTAGTATGGGAGGAATGCTCAAGGGTGGAGATGATGAACTGAGCACTGAGGCCTGAAAAAAGAAGACAACGTAGCAGATAGATACAAGATCAATGACTGAGAATTTCAACTGGGGTTTTTTGTTGTTGGGGTAACAGTTTTCTACTCTCAAGAAAGATGGGCAACAACAGCCGTTGCAACAATCTTTGTTGTAGCAGCCATGACAGATTGGCTGGATGGCTATCTTGCTCGAAAGGTGGTGTGACTTCTGTTTTCCTCTTGTTGACAGAACAAAAAACCTGTGCTCTTGAACCTTGATTGTGCATCAGGTTTTTTTAGGTCTTTGGTAGTCAGTTGAGGAGACACATTGTTGCAGTTTTTGTTGTTGGAACCTTGGAGCAGATGGGATTTAAGCTCTGATGAATTTGGGGGAAAAACCTGAGCTCTAGAGTCTTGATTGTGCATTGGGTTTTTGAGGTCTTTGGCAGTTTTTTAGGGGACATCATTGTTGCAGTTTTTTGGGAACCTTGCAGCAGATGGGATCTAAGCTTTGATGAATTTGGGACAAAAATCTCTGGGCTCTTGAGACTTGATTGTGCATCGGTGTTTTTTAGGTCTTGGGGAGTTTTTTAGTAGACATCATTGTTGCAGTTTTGCTGTTGGAACCCTTGCAGCAGATTGGCTTTAAGCTCTGATGAATTCAGGGCAAAAACCTCTGAGTTCTTGAGACTTGATTGTGCATCGGGGTTTTTTAGGTCTTTAGCAGATTATTGGGACACTATTCTCAAACTGAAGCTGCAGTTTTGGTGGAACTTGCAGATGGGATTGAGCTCTGAGTTTGGGGCATTCTTGGATCCTGTTGCTGACAAGGTGTGTAAGTATTTCTCAATGATTTTGCAAAGAGATTGATTGATTGACTGACTTACTTCCTCTTGTGTGTGCATGCGTATGCACACTATTCTTGGATTCTGTGTGTCAACTGAATTTTGCCCTTAAAAGTTTCCATTTCTACAGAGGGAAGAACAGTCTTTTGTCAATCATTTGTTAGTCTTGTGTACTGAGAGAAGAAGAGGTGACCAAGCTCTTGCAGTTGATGGTGGCAACCACATTGGTGCTGTTGTGTACAAGGCCTCCTGCTATGGCCTGGGCAAGGGTTGCTCCATGGCTTCTTCCACTTCCAGCAATAGTCATCATAGGCCGGGAGGTACTTGCACCCAAATTGTCTTCTTCTTCTTCTGGGAACAGGCAAAGCTTTGTGTCAAATTGATTTTTATCTCCAGTGCATTTTTTGTGCAACAGTGGAGATGTTCATCACAAAGGTTTGTGTCACTTTTGGGGCTTCAGATGAAACCCAGGACTTGGCAATTCTGGTAAAAAACATTGTGGGTTTTCCTATCATGAATCATGGGGCTGGTGTTTTTGCAGATAACAATGTCAGCTGTGCGAGAATGGGCTGCATCTCAAGGTGGAGATATCCACAAGGTATGTATCTCTTGGTCTCTAGGAGAAAAATCTCACTCTTGTTCTCAGATGTACCGTCACTGTTCAAAATTTTCTGAGGAATATCTACTTCTGAACATTGAGAAAATACAAGGAGATGACCAAAGACCGCTGATCAGTTGATATTTGAGAGTGACATAGTGCCAGGCTTTTCTTGAACATGGTTCAGAATATGTAGAGGATGTGCAGACAGCGTTCACGAGAGCTCTAAAACATTGGCAGTTTTGGCAGACGGTGGCTGTTAATAAGCTGGGAAAGTGGAAGACAGTGTTGCAAATGGTGGCACTTACACTTCTCCTGGCCAACCGAAATGGCGGGTATGCACCTTATTTTCCTTTTGTACATCATATGCTATTTTTGATCCAATTTTCTGACTCCCAACTTTCTATGCCCCATTCTTGCATCTCTTTTCTTGTAAAGAACCGGTAGAATTATTTTAGTGTATGTGGAGGCCACCGCCTTACCCTCAGTAAAATTTCTGCCTCAACAGGGGATGGCACCTTATGCATAAGCTGCCTCCTCTCTTCTCAACAAATCACAGCTGTTCATTTCTAAAAGAAAAATTCTGCTGGTTCTTTATGCTGGGTAAGGAACTCAAATGGGGCTGTTCTGGGAACACAAGGTGGGGCGGGGCCCTTGTTCCCAGAACAATCCCAGAATTACCAGAATTCATGAGAATTCCCACAACAACCCCAAACTGTTCCTGAATGAATTCTGGAACAAAATTCTGGAATTCTGTCATTCGGTAATTCATCCCAGAACAGCCCAGTTTGTGAACAGTCCCATTTGGGAATTCCAAGAACTCTTGCTGTTTGGTTCTCACAAAGTGGGGAGAGGTTCTCATTCCCAGACAATCCTGTACTTGGTCCTTGCTGTACACTTACTACTTTCAGATTTCTACTCTTATTTAGGGTTTAGATCTTATCTACCAAAGGGAAACTACCTCAGCGTGGTTTGTACCCATTGTTCAGAACCCATTGTTAGACATTTTTGGAGCTAGTCACTGCTAACAAGAGTAATTTGCATTGCCCTTATGGGGATTGGATCACAAAGTTTGGGACACATTCTTTCAGAATCTGTGAATTGGTTGTTCTTCATATGTTTGCAACTTCTGACATTGAATTTTGTTAGACATGTCTGAAGCTTTCTTTTCTAGTTTTGTGGTTTAGATCTTATCTACTGAAGGGACTACCTAAGCTTGTTTGCACCCATTGTTGAGAACTCATTAGTGGACCTTTTTGGAGTTTGTCACTGCTAACAAGAGTAGCTTTGAATTGGCCTTGTGGAGATTCAACCTCAAAGACGGGGGCAAATTCTTCCAGAATTTGTTATTGGTTGTCCTTCATATGTTTGCAATTCTGATATTAAGTTTTCTTAGACATTACCATTAAGCTTTCTTTTTCTATTTTACTTCAATTGGAGATGCTTGGTGTGACTGTAATGCAGTTTACTTCTCATATTCTCAGTCACAGATGCTCAGATCTTAAAGGTTCTGGCCAACTGTGTCAAAGACTAGCTGTTGTATAATATGGGTAGGAATCAAGTTCTTTGTCAATGCCTTTAAAAACTTCCTGAATGGAATTGTGCCACATTGTGGAATGAGACTGATTGAAAAGTTGTGAACTGGACAGGGGAGGTGACGCCTTGGGAATCGCTGGTGTCAGTCTGCTATATATTGCAGCCGCTCTTGCTTTGTGGTCCCTTGTCATGTACATTAGAGCCATGTGTAACTGCCTCAGAAGATTATAATTAGTATAGTGCAGGAGCTTACATTTCAGGCCAGCAACGACATATGGAAAGCTTGGTTAGAAGTGTAGTGCTTCTAGTAATTTCAGGTTGCAAATGGAGGCAACATTTTTGGCCAAGATTTACTGTTGAGTTCAAGAGGCATAGTTCAAACAGAAAAAATGCACATTAGCAAAAGAATCATCAGAAAGAAAAAGGGTCACAACGATACCCATTTAAACTCTATGGAAAGAGATTTGAGAAATCCTCTCTGATGTAACATATATGCAATACGCATATTTATAACTCTTGCCTTATTTATTAATTGAATGTGGAGGAGCTCCACTAGCACCAATCTAATGGCTTGTAAACTATAATTTGGTTGAAGGTTTGGCTTCAAATAATGTGAAACTGAGTTTTGACTTATAAATAAACATATTATATATATAGTGCTCTCCACAAGTGCCTGTATCAAAATATAATAAGTGTCTGAATAAGAAGAGATAGTACATGATTGACCTTTGGGGTTCATGAGATTGATGTGAATAATGAGGTTATTGTGTGACCCAAGGATGCAAATCGCTTGATACTATTGACTTGATATTCATAATCACATTGCATTATGCTTTCATGAATGAGGTGATGCAAATGTTGCCATGTGGTGATGTTGATGTCTTTGGTGTTATGAAATGAACTCACATGTAACTGTAGTAGGAATCCAAGCCCAAAGCACAAACACAAAGAAAAGCATAAACTTTGATGCCAATCACATCTCACAGTCATGTCATGCTTTGGAATCTCATTCATCATAGATAAGACTCTAGAAGCACTCCTTGGGGATGAAACCCCTAAAAGTTGGAATCCCATTCACATTGAATGAGGTTCTATCAACAAATAACTATAGAAAACTAGTGTTTTGTAGGAAATATGTAAATACGTGACAGAGGGCTTGAATCCATATTTCTGCCTGGGTCAAGAATGAAAGATCCATTTTATACCCAAAGATTGCCTTTTGCAGGTCCATCTTATGAAGGAAATCCTATTTTAAAAATTCCACATTCTTGCAGTTTCATCATCACAAGTGCTGCACTTTCAACCCTATGACAAGAGCCTTTGAAAACTCCGGCAGCATTTAGTGCATGCTCATCATCAAGAGATTCTTCTCTGGACAAATTTACTATCGAGAAACTGGGAATTCGTAAGTTGCATCTTTGTTAGATTTATTTGAGGTGCTAAGCATTTCACTTTTCTTTGGGTTACTCCTGGTTGCAACACATTTTCAACAAATGTCAAAGTGGAACCAACTGTCATGAGTTTCACAACATTTCTTTCCAATGCAACAATATCTATCACAACTGCACACCGATCCTGCAGTTCAATGCAACTTTCCTAATTTTGAAACTCCATAACCACACCTCTCTCTACCACAATGCTCTTGTGTTTTGACTCAAATTAGGTGTGAACATTCCAAATGAACCTTTACTGGCATTTGACTAAGGTAAATTGAGAATAATAGGGTTATCCGTAAGGTAACCCTGTCTTCACCCTGTCTTTGGGCCTCCTTTCACCCCCTATCCTCTCTTTCAGTGGTATCTGCAAAGTAAAGACATTTTATTAAGTCTCAGTATGAAATCCTGAAACTCAGCATTTAATCCACAAGGTTCGAGACTAATTATAATTTTTGTACAGTTAGGAGCAGTGAAAATATATGTAGCACCAGTGGAGGCGCTCAAGAGAAATGAAAGCCAGGATGAAATTCAGTTTACCACCAGAATTGATGGTTTTCTGAGTTTCTATTGCAGGTTTTAAGAAAATCTCACCATGTGTATGACCAAACTCAGGGTTTTGGTGCTGTGTTTTTCTACCTTTAAGGATAACTCTAACATGTCAAGAAAACTAGCACGGTTTGGAAGCCACTCTAATTTCCTTGACCTTCTATTTCATTATGATTTGAGGTTTAATTGAATACTTGGGAAATTTACTTCTATATTTCACGATTATCACTCTTTAAAAAAAGAGGTCCATGTTTTCAAATGCTAATGAAACTTGTAATTTTATTTTTTAGTTAAAGATTTGTGGGCCCTAGTGCACAATATGTCATTACATACATTGTAAATATGTGTAAATGACTGGCATTTTATTTCTCTGTCTACTTTGAGGAATCTCTCCCATGAGAAGAACCCTAGGTCTTACATGTTCCCATAAGAAAAGTTGTTTACAAGCAATTAAGTTCCTCTACTCATGGGTTCTCCTAAGGTTCATGAACACCCATGGACTCGCACCTACAGGTGGTCCTTCCTTAGGAGAACCCACAAGTAGAGGAACCTCCCTTACAACATATTATTGGAAACGTATCTTGTTGAGAATAATGTTGAAAACCAAAAGTTAGTGCTCTGTAGTATTTTAGGTAATAATAATTGAATTGTAGGTACTAGGAGATGAAACAAAAATCTTGCACCCCATAAATCTGAAGGTAGTTAAATCAAGTGAACAAAATAAAATATGTTTGGATGGAAAGTTGAATTACAATACTTATTTAAAATGAAATCTCTAAATTTTGTAATTTAAAGATGAAAAAACTCATAAATTCCACATTCTTGTACAAAATATGTTTGTTTTTGGAAAAAGAAAAATCATCAAAAAAGGAGCAACTTTGGGTCAGGTTTCATACATTTTAATTCCTGACTGCAGAAATAGCTGATGGATTATAGAAGATTTTATTTTTTGGACGAGTCCTAAAGATTGGTTGTCATGTAATGTTACATGTCTCTTGGGATGCTCACCATTGATGCGAAAATAGAAACTTGAAAAAAAAAACCATGTTTATTAGAGTTATCCCTAATGTCACCCTGTCTTCAGCTTGTCTTTGGGGCTGCTTTCACCCCTATCCCCTCTTTCAGTGGCATCCGCAAAGCAAGGAAATTTTATAAAATCTCAGTATGAAATTTCGAGAGTAATTATAGTAGTTGTACAGGCAGTGAAAATATAATGTAGTAGCAGTGGAGGCGCTCAGGAAAAAGGAAAGACAAGATGAAACTCAGTTTACCACAAAAAATTGGTGGAAAAACTAGTTTGGGTCCCAGTAATTTTGCTTTGTGAAATTTTCATTCCCAGTTATGGGTTTGATGCCCTATCATGCTGAAACTGGCCATTCTCGCCCCCTAATCGTGAGACTTTAGGGATAACTCTATTATATGCACTATTGTGAAATTCTAGTTATTATATGTACTATTGTGGCCTTTGCCGTTGAGCACATGTTGTGAAATTAAAGCTTGTCTGTGAATCATTAGTGATCATCACCCTGAATTGTTTCTGGGTTCAGCTTGAGCTCACTTCCATGGAGGCATCTCAAAACATCAGCCAACAATATGTACTGTTTAGTCGACTAAAATACGTTTACGAACATGAATCTGAAGTCCCTTGCTCAACTTTGGTAATGGGAAATATGATGCCTCATCTCCACCACACAGCTCCCATTCATATTTGGTAACAAGGTGGTGAAGGAAGAGAGATATCTCCAGTCGTGCCAAATCAGCCCCAGGGCAGTACCGTGGACCTCCGCCAAATGCAAGGAAGGGAGGTTTGTTGGCTGGATCAGCACTCTCCTGTAAAAGTTGCATCATGCCATTTAGTGTTAGCCCATTACAAGAGTACAAGTTAGATGATTGGAGGCAAGTCATTTATGATTGAAAACCATGATCAACTACCCAAAAATGTCCATGACCATGGATGCTTGAATGAGTGTGCAATAAATGATTGGACATTACAATAAGATGCATTGATGTCCAAACAAATGTGACGGCAAGAGGTGTCAATGTCCAAACAGATGTGACTGATGTGACCAGTGATTGTTGCACATCTGAGGGATATAAATTGCTGAACATGTTATCCGGATATAACAGCTGACTAAGCAATCAGCCAACATCTTGTATTTCCTTCCATATGCACTTCATTAGTGATGTTCTACAACTGTAATCATAAGTACAATTATATTGAGAGGCAGAAGTGTTGTATACATTGTCATGGCGCCATGGGTTGAATTGTTCGGGGTTTTCATAGTAAGCTGGATCGTGGTGAACTTCTCGAAGTGCACAAACCACTTTCCACCCCTTTGGAACTACATACCCTGAAGAAACAAAGCACCCAAAGCCAAATGCATAAGCCCTGTCATTGACCTCACACTTGAAATTCAAGCCAGAACTTTTTTCTGATTGCAACCATTTATGGACATTGACTGGAGAAGCAGTTTTCAGAGAGACCCAATTTGTCTTACCATGAAATGAGATGTCTTCAACAGCCTGACGCCATGCAAGAGTAATTGGATTGCACAACCTCAATGTCTCTGATATAACCTGCAATTATTAGTGGTATGCACGCAGTTTATAAGGAACCTTCATAATACTTGACAAACATTCGCGGCACACTCTGTTGCAGCACTGGCAATCCTGCATTTGCTCATGTGTCATACACATTAAGGTCCACTTGGGGGTGGCAGATTATGTAATTTTCATGAACACCCAAGAGAATGGGCATGGGCTTAGTACAGTAGCCCAATACAGTACATTAAACTTACCTTGTGAGATGTGTTCAAAGCAAGATTTAAGAGAGCTTGAGGACATACATGCTGAGTGAAGTGCATCTTCCGATAATCATCCCAGTTTAGTCTTGATTCACCCCCACCAATTTTGCATGCCTGAATAATTCCTTCATGCTCAGCCTGGACAAATCTTAGGTCAGTCATATGTTAAGAGCCAGCTTAAGAGAAGGCACAGTACATGTAGACTTCTTCAAAAGTCCCAACAGGACTCATGGTGGTGTTACTTGAAGCTCCAGCTACACAGCAAAACTGCACTGATGGTGGTTCTAGGTGCGCAACCAAACAAAGGAAATAAACTTATGGGGATGTTTATGGGGATGGTTTTGGGTGACCAAACAGCGGGGGATGTTTGCAGTGATGGTTCTGGATGCCGAAACAAAGGAAATGAACTTATGAGGATGTTGGTGTGGTGATTTTGGGTGCCAAAACAAAGGAAATGGATGTCTGGGGATGTTTGCAGTGGTGGTTCTTGGTGCTGAGACAAAGGAAATGGACTTATGGGGATGTTTGAAGTGATGGTTCTGGGTGCCCAAACAAATGAAATGGACTTATGGGGATGTTTTTTTGGCTTTTTGGTCCACCCAACCTTGCACTCACCCCTTTGCAGAAGGACTCAGGGATGGAAGAAAGCTAGACTTTGTACATGTGATACACAGAGGCAGAATTTGGTTTACCTGGAGCTCAGCACACATCATATAAGAGCCAGACTTCCTGCTTACTTGGAGCTCCGCACACATGATACAAAGTCTAACCAGATTTTCTGCTCACCCCTGATAGTCAGTACACATGAGATACAAGAGCTCTAGAATTCATCAACAGCTTACCCGGAGCTCAGCCAACACATTTGGATGCTCTGAGATGTACTTCACAGCAAACAGCATGGTGCAAGCTGCGGTCTCATGACCAGCAAGCATTGTCCCAAGCATGTGACACCTTGTTTCTTCCAGCAATTTCTCCTCAGTGGTGCCTGGCAGACTCTCCTGCCGCATGTGCTCCATGTAGCCAGCATAATAATCTTCATCATTCTCGGGCTGTGGCTTACTCACCACATCTCTTTCCAGTTTCTCAATTATCCTTGCCCTTGCCTGCAGCAAATCCACAAATGAATTCACCATCACTATGCCAGACACAACAAAATATCTTATCTTCTTACAAATCCAAAGACTTCACAGCAAACTTGAAGCTTGTCCTAGAAACAGCAGGTGCATGATTGATGCTGATTGATGTGGCCTAAACAAAAATTTCTTGCAATTCGACCAAATTTATAAGTGTGCAGTTCAGGAGTGGGTGGGTCCACATGAATTTGGTCTGCTAGAAACTATATATGCAGCGATACCTGCAGGGCGCTTGAGAATTTGGTGCCAGGAAGCTTGATGGGAATGGCGAAAAGCCCTTCACACATGAGGAAGAAATCTTTTCTCAAGGCATCATTGATGGGTCCAGACTGCAATCGAGATCCAAGAAGAATCTGTGCAATGGCGTTGAATGCCAACTGCAAAGAAGAAGATCAAAGAGGAGGATCACCACCATGACTAGTCCCAGCAGCAGCACCAGCAGCCACAAGAAGATGGATCAAAAGCAAGAACCACTTTGTCTCTTCTGAACTAGTTTTTTCCAATGGAAGAAGATATTCACAGCAGCAGAATTCTTAGCTAGGAGTGCACAACGCAGCAGCAGCAGAATCTTACACTCTTGGTCTCTTCGCGAACATTCACAGGGTCCTTGTTTTGCCAAGAATCCAAGCATTCCAGGATGAGATCCTCGACGACAGAGACTCGCGTTCTAAGACGCTCTGTGCGCAGGCTGTTGACCAGGAACTTGCGAGCGCTCTTCCACCGCGCCCCGACTAAATTCAGCGTACTATCTCCTCCGATCACGTTCTTAAAAGACTTGGGATACCCGGTGATAATCTCTTTGCCGTCATGCGCCAGCACCCATTTGATGTAATCAGGTTTGGTCATGATGATGCACAATGCGCCCATCAGTTTGGTCTTGAAAATGTCTCCAAATCTGCACAGGAGGCGGAGGACTTCATCATGAATCACGCCGGAAACAAGCAAGCAAGCACCCAATTCTGCTCATTCTCAGAAGCAGCAGCTTATAGAGAGTCCTAGTCTTCTTCTAGACTTCATGGTTCTTTGGAAGCTGCAGCTCTTCCACGACTGCACAAGACTTACTTCTTGCGATGATCAGCCATGAAAGTTGGCTTAGAAGTTTTCATGCTCCTGCTGTAGTACAAGGTTTCTCCGATGAGTGGCAAACCCATTGAACCTGGAGGCAATTGTTGCCCCCAAGTGCTGAGTTGCTGCAACTCATCATCATGCTGCCGCAGGTTTCTGCTTTTTGCAGCAGCAGCAGCAGCTCCTCGTGTCGATCTCCCGCGGAGCAGCAAAAAAAACACGATCGACGCCAGTAAACATAGCACAGAAGTTGCACTGAACAAGTAGGAAAACAACGACGTCAACACTTGCTGTGCCGAGTTTGAAGTTCCAAATTCCGCCATGTTGGAATTGGAATGCAGCGGACCCAAAAAACTCTAGACTCTTGAGTTCCTTGCGACAGCAACAACCACGACAACTCTGTGTGGGTCTGTGGGTCTGTCTCTCGCGCGCTCTTGCTCTCTCTCTCTCTCTCTCTCTCTCTAGTGCTCTTGGCGCTCGCGGGCGCTTTCTCTCTCTCTCTCGTGCTCTGTCGCGCACGCTCTTGCGCTCTCTCTCGCGCGCGCGGTTGCTCGGAAAACAACAACAACAACACAATTTCTAAAACGCGGTCGCGCAGAAAACAACGTCAACCAGGAAATAAATAGATTTTTTTTTATAAAAAAAAATGAGAAACAAAAATTCAAGTCTGGTTTTTGTATGCGGGGAATTCCACACATTACAAAAACACAACCCCAAGTTTTTTTTTTTTTTTCTTTCAAATTAAAAAAATTTTAAAATTAGAATTTAAAATCAGAAATAATTTTCTAAAAAAAAATAGAAATAAAAAATAAAGAATCAGAATCCGAATAAAATTCAAATTCAGAATCACAAATGGAAAAAAAATATTTTTAAAAGGGGAAAAAATCATAAAGAAATAAGAAATACGTACTATATATGTACCAACTACAGATTAATTAGTGAGTTTAGGGACCCGTTTTCCTAGTTCTCATATACCCGCCGGGTACCCTTGGCTGGTTGGGCAGCAGCAAGGTGCCTAATAATTTTATTTTTGGCAGTAAAAAAGTAAAATGATACTTTTTACAAATTCGCCAATCTTATACTAAATAGTGAAGCTTGAGGGCTTTTGTTCAAATTTTTGGCCATGGCATGCACCTTATTTTTCAGAATTTTTTTTTGGCAATTCCCAAATGTAATAAAGTTTGTGCATAAACTAAACCCGACTGCGTGGAACTATTGGTAACTTTTTTTACTCTTGAAACTTGCCATCTTTTTTGGGGTACCCATGTTGAGCATACCGGATATAATGAGGGTATATAGGAGTGTATCAATATCACATGACGGGTCTTCCATAGCGTGACAAAGTTTGGAAGGGGTTTAGGGTTTAGGGTTGGCGAAAAGTCTGGAAGCCTTCATTTCAATGGTGGAAGGTCTCCCGAGTTGAAAAACACATTTTCCATGTGCGGAGGTGCTTTTCAAATGGAAAGAAAAAAGACATTACGTCATTATACACATACTATCACGTATGTATGTAAAGATTTTTTTCGAAATTTTTTCAGATTTTTACCATACATTCCAACAAGTAGCCACAATATATAAGGAATTTTTTTTTAAAAAATCTATTGCCAAATGTGGTTAAAAAATTATTGGACTTATCCCCTTTCAAACATTCCCTTTCTACGTCCATTAGGGCTAGTTGCCATTATTAGTAGAATTTTCATTTTTTGGATGAAGTACTTATTACATTCATTAGGGTTTTAATCCCTTTTAAAACCTCACTAGTTTAGCTATGAGTTAATTCTAATCATTTTTTTAAGTTGATGAAATGTTTCCTTAGACTTGAATTCAAGTTTATGTGTTAGTTGAGTGAGGCAATTTTTAATGGTATCAAAGCAAATATTTCCCCAATATTTTTTTTGGGTAATTTTACAACATGAAATTTCTTAGATCTTTTTTAAAAGATATTTTAAGCCAAATTTTCTATTGATTTTCACCACATGGTAATATAGGTTGCAAAGTTAAAAGACATGGTACGGTGAGAAAGAATTAGTTTCCTTCACATAACACATGAGGGAAAAAAAAAGGTAAACAAAAGCACGAGCACACCTTTACATTTGTCAAATTTGTTGTTTTCTTCTTTCATCATCATGAGCAAAGAAAAGCGTGAGCAAACCCTCGCAATCATCCATAAATTGATTTAGCCAAATTTTGGCTATTAAAAATATGAAAAGAAGATTCAAATATCCTTATATACTTTTGGCTACCTACTTCAACCATTTATAAAAATCTAGTGATTTCTAAAGACATTTTTTACTTTTAGAAATTTGGTAATTTTCTTGAAAAAATCATTGTATTTGTGATTAAAAACTTCAATTTTTTTTCAATAATGCAAGTTTTTCACAAAGAGAAAAAAGGATCCTAGATACATGGTGTAAGTTTCACATTGATTCACCTTATTTTTTATGTTGTGCATGGGTATTAGACTTGACTCCAAACTAATGTTGGCTTGATATTTACTTTTTTCAAACAATTGACCGGGTAGGTTAGTTTTGGTTTTTTATTTGGACCACATAGGATATCAATATCAAAATTTTCACAGAAAAAAAAATATTACTTATTATCAATATCACCATCAAAATAATAATACCATTAGTTAATCAATCTACTTGCTTATTGTTTTTGGTAATAACCACTTACGTGTTATGCATAAGGACCAGTTCTCAAATACCCACAATGAGTGACTAGGTTTCAAGGTTTAATCAAGTTTAGTTTAGTTTTTCTTTTTCTTTTTTTTTCTGTGGCTTATTTTCAAGAATAAAGTGATGCAATTATGAATGTGTTCCAAAGAAGGTACATATAGTTTACAAGCAATATGTTTAAGGAGATCACCACCTAAACCCCTAGATAGGAGGCTTTGAAGGGAAGTACCAATCAGGTAGGTTATTAAAATTTTAGGGTTTCAAGATTGATAACCTACTTGGATGAAAATTTCAAACATCTAGGTAAGTTATCAAGTTTAAAAATTCAATAACTAGCGCATAAGGGTTTTCTTGGTTTTTTATGTGCTTTTACGAGGTGAGTAGGTTATTTACTTATTTTTTAAAAATCAATAATCACTCAATCTGCCTACAAGAGATTTTTATTTTTAGTTTTTTTTCAATTTTCTGACGTTTCCTTATTTACTAGCATTGCACAAGGGATTAAGCAATAAATGGTGACATGTTTTTTCAGAATTTTTCTAAATAATTAAAAAAACCAGTCAAAAAAAAACTACCAAACTAAAAAAATCAGAATCAAAATGTGGCAAAACGTTCTCAAGATTTATTTTTCAGGATTTGTTGAAACTATTAAAAGAAAATACGAGAATATTGGAACAAAAATATTCCCTTTTTATTTGGATTTTTCGCATTTTGGCAAAATTTTGCACCAAGAATTTTATATTTTCTTATGGGTTGCACCATAATCAACCCATCATGTAAGTGCTTTTATGGTGAATTTGTTTTTCTATCGTATAAAAGCATCTCCACCGGTGCTCAGTATGTGACTCCAGACAGTAAAATTAATTGTCAAAAAGTCAAAATGTGCCGGTTTAGCTTTGGAAAAAGGTTTTTCTGCACCAAATTCGTGCAGCTTGCCGTGGCTAGTAAAAGGCGCAACACAGATGTGCACCTCCAAAAAGGAATGTAATAAATTGGACCTGACTGCGGCTCAGTATTTCTGATTGGTCAATCATAATGATTGGTCCAGGTGGTTTGCTATTAGTAGTTCCCACATATATGCAGATCTCGTTACAGTTTTATTGGTGGGGTGGCCAAAAAAAATAGCTAAACTTAGACATTTAATTTTATTATCCAGAGTGAGAAACTGAGCACCAGTGGAGATGCTCTAAGGGAGGGGAGGGGAGGGGAGCCCACTATGTAGACCATGTGCCTAAAACAAATTGGAAGGAGTTCTTGTGACTTCACATTGTATTAGTGATCACATGTGGGGATATAGATTTCCGGCTTTCTTTTTTTCCACTATGGCAAATGCGTGGGAAGAAATTTCCTAGTGCATTTCAGGGTTTTATATATTTTTAATTATTCATCCTAGAAATGAGGAGGAATTTTACGCCTACTCCCCCAAATGTGTGTCAAAATAATTAACTTTTTGAAAAAAGAAAAAAAAAAGGGTTGGATGGTTTCAATGTGAATGTTGCAAAATTTGAAAATTTCTTAATAAATACATTAAGTCTTCTAATTACATACTAGTGGTGTTATTGAGATATCGCAATGGTTTGAATTGTGCCTTATAATATGGGGGGGGGAAAGGGTTTGAGTTCAATTCCTTGAAATTTTGACAATGTACATGCATTTTATTTATTTATTAGTATTTGTTTGCAGACCTTCTTGAGAATTAATTAGTGACAGAAATCATACAATATTTAAACCTGGAGTTGTTAAATTTGAACAATAAAGTTTTTTTTTTTTTTTTTTCCTTTGTATTTTTTTGACCACCCAGGGTATCAACATCAAAATTGTTTTGAAAATACAGACTCATAAACTTGTAAGTTCATTAACAAAGTAACACCCTTGGGTATCAATTTATTCAAATTTTTTTTTGAGTAATGCATTAGTGTTGGTTCTCAAATACCCATTTTGAGAACCATGGAGTATGCTGTCTAGGTCGGGTAGGTTATAAGGTTTATTTATTTATTTAATTATTTATTACTTTTTTTCTGTTTCTTATCATAACCATGGTTAGGGTTTTAGGATCAATAACGAACCTGGATGAAATTTCAATCATCCGGGTAGGTTATTAAATTTTTTGAAAATTCAATATTTGGTCATACGGGTCTTTCGGGTTCTTCGAATAATTTATACCAGGGCAGGTAGGTCATCTCTAATTTTTTTAAATTAAATTTAAAAAAAGGATTGATAATTTATGATTTCAATGAAAATAGTACACAGGACCAAAAAAAAGGGGGGGGACCAAACTAGTTTTCTCCACTAAATTCAGAGAACTTTCACCCCTAGTTTTGGATTTGCCTCATTTGCACCTTCATCTTTGCCTTGACTGCTGGCTGATATTTCTTTCAGTAAATTCAAGCCTTGTGAGAATAAGATCACGCAAACCTTGTGAACTGGTACCCAGTTTCATGGAACAGTATGGTACTTACAGTTTTGGGGATGAAACAGGAATTCAAAGCTCAAACTAGGGCCCAAATCCAGGGTGACTTTATAGATAACTGTACTATGTACCTCTAAGTCTACCCCCACCTCACACAGCCCCCAGAATCAGATAAGATGCATTGGCAAGGAATGGAGCCAAATGGATAGTCCCAAACCATTAAGGACCCACAAATTGTTTGTTAGGAGAGCATATCACATAGCCTTTATTGTGGTTTTTCTTAATAAAATTGCATAATAGCCTCAATGCTGGGCATTGCATCTTACAATTTGCAGTGTTTCTTTTAGGGATTTGGTGATGTAATCAAAGTGGCCATCATGCATAAAATAATTTAGCCACTTTTTGGCTATGTATTAGAGATGAAAGTAGAAAAACAACAGAATCCTTCTATATTTTTGGCTACCTACTGGAACTTGTGATTTTTAAAAAAATCTAGAGATTTGCAACTGTTTTCCTTCAAAATCTGATGAATTTGGGTCATTTTTTTTCCGTTGAAAAAATTCCTTTGTATGTGGAAATCATATTTTCCAGGTTGTGAAGACACCAAGTTAGGGATGGGTTAGTATGGTGGAACCTCTCCTCATACTTAGGCCATGGTCATTCCGTGGGATAATGCCGTGCCACCAGCCAGGGTATTACCCTACTACACCAATGAAGCTCCTTGTATAAGCTCCTCTTCATCTTCCGTATTCACAATGCTAAATATCTAACAAAAGTCAAATAGAATAACATAACATCATAACACAAGCAAATTGCATTCAAGTTGGCCAAGTACAGGTTTGAGGTCAATCCCTCAAAGAGAGGATCATGAAGAAACTACATTCAACACACCACTTTGTCACTTTGCCAAGATCAAGGTCATAGTGTGCACAATATGAAAGGTTCAATACAACTTTGCATTTCATGCAAGTCAAATGAAATTAAAACCCATTTTGATTGGATAACGTGGGCCTTGGTGTTATCTAAAGATTACCACTCATGCACAAGCTTAATTCAACAAACTAACCTCTACACCTTCCTCTCTCACATTCTTAGTTGCATGAACTCTACTACTCCTTACTTGCTTGGTTTGGATGTTTTTTAGAATTAGATACTATCCTTGTACCAAATTTCCACCTTTCTTTCAAAGCCCACCCAATCCCATTTCAATTTCTCATTATCACAACAAAACACACAATACACAATAATGCCACCTACTGAGCAACCTTACATTCAATAAGTGACCAACATGACTTCCATTAAAGCACGTTAGGCATCTTGCATTCCAATTCCAAAATTATTAAGACTTCTTATTCTTTTGCTAGTAGACATGATGTTAGAACACAAAATATACTCAACTAAATCAAAATCTCATCATTAAAAACTTTAACCCTCAACATAGACCAAAATCAACAACCACAAACTAATCAACAAGAATCCCACCAACATAAAAAGCACACACCAAATGACGTTTTGCAAATCCTTGGCACACATTCATATCAAACCCATTATAACATTTCAATTCCCATTTCAAACCCATAGGAACATTTGAACTCCCAAATTTCCATCAACATTTTCAATTATACAATTCCCTTTTTCTTTAATTCCCAATAGCCTTTTTGCATTCCTAACAAATAACAAGGATACCCAACTTAGACAAGTAGGCCTATTTGAGCATTGGAACATCAAGTATGAGACATTTGATCAATATCCAAAACTAGCTTCCACAACAACAAATCCTCAAATTCTAAAACTTCTACTTTTCGTTAAAGAGCCTTGGCACTATTTAGTCTTTCATCCTTTTCCTTTAAACATCCTTATACAAGCAAGTAATATGCAACATGGGTTGAACATGTAATTATTGTGATGTAATTTTGGATTAAATTGTGTGATTTTATGTATTAAACATGAACATTCACACATGTCATTAAAGAATAATGTTTCATCCGTTCAAATATTTAAGATATTAAATACGTACAAATACCATTCATATTAACCATGACACAAAATTTGTGCAATTTTTGTATGAACCTATGAAAACCGGATTTTGCACAAAATTTGTACGAACTTATGAAACTTGGTAAGTTTGTGATGACATTTATGTTGTCATTATTTGCCATGCAAAAGTTTTCAAGATCTTTGTGCTTTTAGCTTGCAAGACAAAACAAACAACATAAATAGCCAAAAACATTTCCAATGTCTCCATTTCAAACGTCCAAAAGCCTTCTCCTTTTCCTCCAAAGCCATTATCAAAAGGTAGATGTAATTTTTCAACATTGAACAATGATAAGTTTCTCATCATGATAAAGCCTTAATTTAAAGCATAATAACTTCTTTAACTACCTTAGAGGGTGTTCAACCCATGCATGGATGTTTTCAATTTTGTTTTCCATCATCATCCTCTTGTTGACCCATCAGGTAAGTTTTGTTCTTCTTAGGGTTGATTTTTTCCTTTTGTGGGTTGTGGTTTTATTTCATAATGCAATAACATCTTACAAATTGTGCATCTAAAAAACATTTAAAGATTTTTTTTGATTATTTGAGTCTTGACTAATGTTGTATGCATATATATATATTTTATATATCCTTGAATGAATGTAGAAATTTTTTTTCAATGGGTATATTCATCAGGTAAAATTATATTATAACTTATTTTATTCCAACAAAATAGGCTTTTAGTCTACAAAATTGTGGTTTCTTACAAATGGGTAAAGTTTAGGTACCCTTTATCAAATACCCTTATGTGGTGTAAATAGATTGGTATGTATTATTCATTTATTAAACGAAAAAAAATTCCATAATTTGAAAATACTAAAACAATTTTTCAAGGCCAAACCCAATGGGATCATGCACAAATTCCATGCCAAAATGAAAAAAAAAATGTTTGATTTTATCATTTAGTACAAAAGATGAACAAACACATAAAAAAAACTTTGATCTACTCAAGGAAACATGGAGCTCAATTGCCTAATGCTAAACATAGTCACATAAAATGCAACAACTAAGGAATTTATAAGGTTTTGTGAATCAAACACCCATTTTATGTTTGAGATTGATCATCATGCTCAATGGTTTGTTGACCCCACATTTCATTTGATTTGTAGAAGTGGAAACATTATTGATAGAATTGGCACCAAAACATCCCAACAAAACATTTCAACATATTGGCATAATTAGAAATACCCACAAACCAATTTTTGACATATATAACTTTCATTGCCTACTTACATTAATCTTATTTACCCAAAATGTTGACATATATCCTTTCTTAGGTATTGATATAAGCTTGCATATGTCAAAGGATACGGATAGGATATAACTTTTCAAAATTTACATACCCATGATATGCACAACATGTTCATATATTGATTTTTAAAAAAATAAAAAATATACACTAACCATATTCAATAGGTAAATTATATCTAAGTACAAGATATAGATGCAATTACACCAATAGCAAGCAAGTACACCATTTTGTGAAACTATAATTCTATATTTACCATTGGGAGGACATAATGAAGGATAACATTCTTAGAGTAGGTATCCAATCTTTACACCTTCTCTTTGGGCTCATGTTTATCGATGATGAACATTGTACTTGATCTAGAGTATGATGTACACATGATGTTAGTGCTACTAGTGGACCTATTCATATAAAACTAGCTTTTTTTAATGGAAAAATTTCATCAAAATGTGAAATCAAAATAAAAATTGAAAATGAAATTATTTTTAAAAATTCAATCCCCAAAAGTTAGAAAAAAACTTGGCCAAAAGGAGAAATTAAAAATGAAAATTTTGAAAATGAAGATTTTCAAACCCTTGCCCTAGGACGTGTTGGGGAATATGCCTATGTTACTAGGGTTCTTGCCTCCTTGCCCTAGCCCTAACTTCTTTAAAGACCATTGGTGCTTTGCAAGCATTCCACGTTTCCAATTTTTTATTTTTTGTTTGGATTTTTAACTGACTTGGATTTAAAACTTTCTTTGAATTCCTTTAGGTCAACTTTCATTCAATCATCACATCTTTCAATTAATGGTTTTTCAAATGTAGATTTTGAACATTTACGAATCATTTTTTACCTTGAGGACTCAACTAATGGCTTCACATAGCTCTTTTAGGTGAATTCCCATTTCATTACATGTTGTATCCTAAGGTCCATTGCTTGAGTTCTCAATTTTGCTAGGCTTTTGGCTATGGCCAAGCTTTCTAGACACATTTAGTTAATTGTGAAAGGTGAGGTCCTATATCGATTGGTGAGTAGAGTTTTTTTATATTTGCAATTTTGTGACATTTTTTTGTTCATTCATCCCTTCATCAATTTGGAATGGTTGTTCGAGGGGGGTGTTAGGTGATGGTTCATGGTGTTTAAGTTATTTTAAACATCCATCTTGATTTGGTAGTGTTATAGATGGATGTCACAAATATTTTCAACACCATCTTTTGAAAAACCATCTTGTACAAGCTTTGCACAATAAGAAACCAATTGTTTTAGCTTTTCCCTTTGTTTGATCCTTCTATGTCCAATATGTTCCCTTTTTTTTCAACCACCACTCTCTTTCGGGAAAGTTGTCCGTCATCCATTTTTTAGTGGGCACATGCCAAGGTGATTTGCTTATTGGGCCTCTTTTTGCACTAGCCCATTTTCAAGATTGTGATGTTATGAAGGGGGTTTTGCCTCTTATATTTTCCCTTCCCTTGATGACATTCACATCATTAACACTATTCTTATCATTTTTTTTCTTTTGAATTTTTTTTTATTCATTGGGTTTCTGTGGGGTTTGTGGTTGAACCTTGCAAATGTTTGATTTGGTTGCCTTTTGGTTGTTCTCCTTGGTGCACTATTAAGCTTCTTTGCCCATTTCTAATGAAGGGATTGACCTCATTTCCACAAAGTTCTTTGCGCCAATAATTCATATTTGGGGAGTACAACATTTGTTGCACTTATCAAATTTGTCACTAAATTCTTATTGGATAGTCACCCATTCTTATTAGAGGCGATAGGCACTAACAATTTTGGTTTATTCCTTTTGTAAGCCCATTTAAAGTTGGTGCAAGAGTTCTTGCTTTTAGATGCAGTGATTTGCGTTCTTCCTTTTGTGCAATTTGTAGAGAAAAGAGTATATCGATTTTAGGAAAACATTTTAAACAAATTGCATGACCATTCCTCCTTCATCATCATCTTTGACATGAATTTTGATTCACATCATGCACGTTTGAAATTTTGCATGGTCCTAAGGGTGGGTGCTTAGTTTTTTACTTGCTTGGTCATTCCATGTTTTACGTAGCTTTAAGGTTGTTTCCATGGTATAATATATACAAAAATTCATCATAGTTTGACAATTTTCATTACATCACATTTTATACATGTGTCATGTTCGTATGCATGGCCTCATACATGACAGTCGATTATGGGCATGCCACTCATGCCTTTTAGGGTTAATGTACGCTTTTAAGTTATTGTACACTATTATATATTTTAGGGTTATGACTTGTTTAGGGTTTTAGCTTGTTGGCGGTTATATAAAAGGCTAAGTTTTTCCTTTCTCTTATTAGTTTTTCTAGAATTCCTTTGTCAGGGAGAGTTTCTTCCATAGTCAGACTGAATTTCTAAATGCTCATGGCGGCTATTACATGGCCATCATTTACATACATTACATTTTTTTCCCTTCTTTGCAATTTAATTATAGAAAAATTGCACCTTGTTATTTAATGTTGAAAGTGGCAAATTTTTCTTGGCTTTGAGTTTCTTGGGTTTCTTTTGCTACTAGTGTTGTTGTTATAGTTGCTTATTACTAAGTGAGTAAGTTCAAGAATTTGTTGAAACTAGACTCTCACATTATTATTCACGGGAGAACTTGATCTGCTACTACTATCGCAACTATAACGATGACAACAATGTCTCAATGGATGCAACGTCGAGGCCACATCTTCTTATTTTTCTTCATGTGGCAACGGCAGTTGTCGCAACCCTAGCTTTGGGCTCGTGACCAAGGCTAAGGGGGTTGCAAGGTTGCAGGCCAAGAAGAAGGAAGCCCGGGAGTTAAGCCAAGAGGAAGCCCGGGAGTCAAAGCAAAAGGAAGCCCGAGAGTCACATCACATACTCCCGGGAGTGTTAGAAAGTGTGAGGGAGTATGAGGGAGTGAACCCTCACACTCCCAAGGTAACTCCCACTTTGGGAAATGGAGTCCCGGTGGACTTCCGAAACTTCAGAGAGAAATTGCAGGGGTCAAACCTCAATGGATTGTGACGTTCTTTATATCATTGAAAAGATCTTAAAACGTAGATGTCTAAAATGGGCTCGCATTGCTCATTCAGACATCTGTAACACAAGTTATGGCCAAAAGAAGGGCCGGGAGTCGAACTGCCAGTTTGACTCCCGACCACAAAAAGTCGGGAATCGACCTCTTCCCGATGTCAGATTCGAGAGTGCGAAACGGCTTTGGAAAGCTCTTGACGAGAGCTACAACTTTGCTTCAGACCGCATTGCGATCCGAGGTCTTCTCGCAAAGTTATGGGGCTCCAAAGTCCCGAGAGTCCCATTTGGCGCGATTTCGAGACTCCCGCGCGGGAGTCCCGGGAAAAATAGCCATTTGGATGTGGGCTCCGTGGAGAGTCACAGAGTATACTATAAGGGGGAAGGTGGTGGCTTCCCCCAAGTCCGGGCCGTGGTGAGTCTTG
>Ga0116231_10003511_pt1 | contig 32505 bp, 34 predicted proteins | sample S1TSphgellanicum_2_FD_89695 | JGI IMG/M metagenome (GOLD analysis project Ga0116231, IMG submission 89695) | Host-associated microbial communities from peat moss isolated from Minnesota, USA - S1T2_Fd - Sphagnum magellanicum MG | ecosystem: Host-associated > Plants > Peat moss > Unclassified... | reverse complement strand
TGCGGATAACTCTAATATCTTGAAGGATTTTGGTTTCTTTTAGAGGATTTTTTGAAGATTATATTGTCGCATGGTGAAAATATTTGAGTTTCCATAATTCTTTTTTTGCCCTAAGATACTTTCGAATGTAAATGGCAAGGTGGCACACGTGTTACACACCCCCTTATTTGCTGTTGTCTTTTGTTTAGGCTTTTGCTCAGTTAGCAAAGCAAGAGAAGGAAGAATATCAAGCCAACTGTTGTGTTTCATGACACGTTTGACTTGCTTCCTTCCCAGCTTCTCTTCTCTCTTATAAATTCACTAGATTGAACCCCGTGCCTAATGCACAGGTGTGTGTGTATTTGAGGATACATATTACAAAATTATAATTACAAACTACATTTCCAAAACCTCTTTATATACGACATTTCGCATGTATCCATCGAGACCCTGGCCGTTGAAAACCTTGATGTTTGCACTGCTAGTGACCCGTGAGATAGCAACATACAACTGACCATGGGAATAGACCGGAGATGGCAAATATATTCCAACGTTGTTCAATGTCTGACCTTGATTCTTGTTGATTGTGATTGCAAATGCCACTCGAATAGGAAATTGATGACGACGCAAAATAAATGGCCAATCAGTTCTAGAGGGGGACATGATGATGTAGGGTATGAACACACATTTGTCGACATTGTTTCATGTGATGATCTCCGCTTCAATGACACATTGACTCAATCTCTTTACAATCAACCTCGTACCATTGCACAATCTTATTGATTGATTGAGATTACACAACAAAAGGATTGGCACGCCCACTTTGAGTTCCAACTTATGATTTGTGATACCATTGAATTGCAAATTATTCATAAATTCCACTGGATACAATGAATCCATTGAAACTCTTACAATAGTGCTTGCACCTTTTTCTGTTGGAGTCAAGGAATTTATGCTTAGGTACATGTGCAATTCTTTAGATATTGATTGTAGAATTGCATTGTTGACTTCATCAACGTTAGTATTTTTGGGGGCCAGAATGTTGTGTTGCATAAAATACATGGCATTTCTAGAGTGGCGTTGGTGATCTAAATAGATGGTTCAGATTAATCCTTTTGGGTTGCAATCTTCTACTAGTAGCCTCATATGGGACGGAGTCTTGATCCAATCTGGATTGACATCTTCTTCTTCTATAATGGTAAGAAGACTTTCATCTCCAACATTCAACACCCATTTGGCAAACTTTCAATGCTATTCAAAATTGGTTGCCATAACTCACATGTTGATATGAAGACAAAGAATCGTAACATGCTGCCAAAGATGCGATCGAAGCAATGAAGCATTGACAATGTTTCTTGTCTTCCCTTGAAAACAACAGGCAGGATCTGTCGAAAATCCCCACCAAGGACCACGGTTTTCCCACCAAAGATCTTTTCGGTCACATGTGCGTCATCTAATTGCATCAAATCACTTAGGGTCCGATCAATAGCTTCGAAAGCTTGGCGATGCATCATCGGTGCCTCATCCCAAATGATCAGATTAGCTTTACGCACCAACTCAGCCACTTTCATATGTTGTGTGATGTTGCAAGTCGACTCATCATGTAGATCAATTGGGATCTTGAATCTTGAATGGACGGTTCTGCCGCCCAGAAGCAACAAAGATGCAATTCCTAATGAGGCAACTTGAAAGCACGATTTTGCCTTGCCCTCGTAAATGGGACAGAAACGTTGTCCAAACAAATGTTTTGCCAGTTCCACCATTGCCATACACAAAGAATCGTTTGCCCTCTTTGTTTGTCATGGCATTCAAAATAGTTTCATATGCGTTATGCTGATCATCATTGAGCCTATCTTCTTACTACGTTATCATCTCTGGAGAAAACCTTCGCTTCTTCAAGCTTGCTTGTTAGCTAACTAGTTTTGAAAAATGGAAGCGGAAAAAGAAACTTCAGATATCAACTACAAAAACTTCACCTTCCCATTTATATGTTGCTTCACTTTCATCGAATGTTTCGTCTCCAATCTTCGCTTCCGTCGCACGCTTCTTTTCATCGCCAAAACACACATACCTTTATAACAAATACATTTAGATTTTTTAAAAAACTTAATTATTAACAATTATTCATGTGGATCACACCACTTTGGCTGCATTACAAAATTGACCCAAAAAAAACAAAAAAACACATTACATGTGGTCATGTGTAAATATTATTCATCATACATGGTGATTATTTATGCACCGTCCAGCAAGCAAGCAAGCAGCACATGGAGGATGATGATTTATCTAAATAGGGACATGGATGGAGGGCCATTCCTGGTTTATTTTATAAATAAAGAATTTCACTGGCCATAACTTGGAGGCCATTTCAGCTACCAAGTCGGGCATTTGGGAAGTAGCTAGCTGGGAGAGCATTGCATGATGGATAGATTTCCTTCCCATTCTTAGTGGGCAGAAAGGTGCAGTGTCAGACTCAGTAGAGGGATGGTGTGCAGCCGCCAACCTCAGAGCTTCCAGGGTGTCGATTCGCATGGATGACCAGACGGATGTATGACGGGACAGATGGAGGAAATGATGCTTCACGTCACGACGTCCTTTACTATATGTAATTCTTGAAAAGCTATACAAAATCTTATTATTTCCCTGCATTGCAGATCTCGTACAGCAAGCAGAGGAAGACCAACAAGAAGCGGCAGCATTGTCTTTTTAAAAAAATTAAATTTTGTTTTTGTTGCACTTTGCCTAAATTATATTACCTAAACTTTCTGTTTCTAGTGTTGTCTGGTAGTTGGAGTTTTGTTTTCTTTGGTTTTCCTGCTCTTGGGATATGTCCAGCAATGGAATAGTAGTGAGAATCAATTGTGACACACAAAGATAACAATGCTTGGTTTGAGAATTTTCCAAAATGATCTTCGGAAGATCTTGAAGAAGAAGTGGGTCTGTTGCAATCAATATTTAGTGCATCTCCTTGTTTTCTCCACTGCAGAACTTGTGGTTTGAGGTTGTGGGTTTTTAGGTGTGTGAGAGAGAGAGAGAGAGAGTGTGTGTGTGTGTGCGCGCGCGCGCGCGCGTGTTTTGTCAGAGAACCAACTTTTCAGTGATGGGTTTGTGAGAAAACACCGGCACCTCTTCCTTCTTCTTGTTTCTGTAGTCTGCCATTTTGTGGTTTTGGGTTTCAGCAGAGGAGAGGAGCGCACATTGAATGAACTAGCAAGGAGGCAAAAGAGAGAGAGAGAGAGAGAGAGAGAGAGAGAGAGAGAGAGAGAGTCTGGTTTTGCAACTGAGCTAGCTAGCTGTTGTGAGGGAGGTGATCCGGCATTGTTGTAGAAACTTTTGCAGGTTTTGGGTTTTTTTTCAGTGAAACGGAGGCTGAAGTTTTTTCAAAGAAATTCCGATTTGTTTGTTATACTAATCCCCCCTCTCTCCTGTTGCTTCCATTTTTCTACTTCACTACCCATCAGGACGTGACGCACGAAATGGTCACTGGAGAGACATATCCAAACATTGTTTTTGACTGGAGGTCAGAGACAGCGGAACATGCTCCAGAATCAGCACCCAAAATGGCCTTGGACATCAAACAGGCTCTGTTCCAACTACTTCCTGGAGCATGTCCCTCACGCACAGCAACCAAAATTTCCAAGATCACAGTGGTGGGAGTAGGTAATGTGGGCATGGCTTGTGCACAGACAATCTTGACCCAAAACTTGGCTGATGAGCTTGCTTTGGTGGATGTTGACCCGGAGAAGTTGCGTGGAGAGATGCTTGATCTTCAACATGCTGCTGCATTTCTTCCCAGAGCTAAAATCATTGCCAACACTGATTACAAAGTCTCTGAAGGATCTGATATCTGTATTGTCTCTGCGGGAGCGCGGCAAAGGGATGGTGAATCCCGGCTTGCATTGGTGCAGAGGAATGTTGCCGTTTTCAAGAGCATTATTCCACAGCTTGTCAAATACAGTCCTGCTGCAATTCTGTTGATCATTTCCAACCCGGTCGATGCACTGACCTATGTTGCTTGGAAGCTTTCAGGGTTTCCCTCGAATAGGGTTTTTGGGTCTGGAACCAATCTTGATTCTTCGAGGTTTCGAGGTCTCTTGGCTGATCGCTTGGATGTGAGTGCTCATAATGTCCATGGCTATGTGATTGGTGAGCATGGAGATAGTTCTGTCCCGGTCTGGTCCACTCTTAATATTGGTGGAGTGCCTATCATTGAATTCTTGAAGAGCATGGGCATTCCTTATAGCCAGAGCACACTCGATGAACTCCACAAGTATGTGAAAACAAACAACCCCTTCATCCTTTTGCAAATCATTTGCCTCCTTTGTTCCCATCTTTTTGCCATAGATTCTTCTGCTTCCTGTGATACCGAACCCTAAAGCTGTGAACATAGATATAGATATAGTCTCACTTACATTCTTCTCTGTCTTGCTCTTCATATTGTAATCTGTTTTTAGCTCCAACTGGGCTTTGAACCTTAGATCCTGTCTGATATTGGTGTTCCTGTGGCCTACTCAAAATGTTGTCAATGTTTGGTTGTAGGTTTGTGGCAATTGTTGTTCCTGCCTGTAGCAAGCAACTTATGGCTTCCTTTCTCCTGTCGTATGATAAAAGAGGAACAATTGCACATACACATTGGTTTTGATCTTTATGGTGTTGTGAGTGTTCTTGTCTCTAGGTTCTTGCAGACCTTTTTCTTTTCAGTGGTCCTAAAGGCTGAGGACTCATCAGCTTGGGGATCAGGCTTTTGGGTTTTGTCTCAACAGAAAAAGTCTCTAACACAAAAGAGTACATCACTGTTTTTGTTAGAAATTTTAGATGGATGTTGTGCCCCAACCCCCCAATGTTTAGGAGAACCTAGAAATTCTAGCGTTCCCACTTTTGTGTAATCTGCTTCCAGTGAAATTCTCAACATGCAAATGTGCTGTATTTGAATGGAGGTTCTCAATGTGTGTAATCTGCTTCCAGTGAAATCCTCAACATGCAAATGTGCTGTATTTGAATGGAGGTTCTCAATGTGTGTAATCTGCTTCCAGTGAAATCCTCAACATGCAAATGTGCTGTATTTGAATGGAGGTTCTCAATGTGTTCGTTCTCAACATGGCTGCAGGATGGTGATAGGTGGGGCATATGAGGTGATAAAACTGAAGGGTTACACATCATGGGCCATTGGGTACTCAGTAGCAAGCCTCGTGAAGAGCTTGCTAAGGGACCAGCGATGCATCCATCCTGTATCAGTATGTGCTAAGGGGTTCCATGGTATCAAGGATGAGGTCTACTTGAGCTTGCCAGCACAGCTTGGATACACTGGTGTCATGGGTGTGCTCAATCTCCCTCTCACCGATGAAGAACGTGAAAAGCTCCAGCAATCTGCTAAAACACTTGCTGAGGTTCAGGCTGAGCTAGATATCTAAGTTCCTAATGAAGGAGTGATGATTAAGTATGCTTCTGCCTGTGCTGGGATGTAGAGTTGATGAGATAGACTGCTTGGGGGGGCGAAGATCCGAGCAGAAACATTGCAGAACCTTTCAAATTTATCATACTTGGATCAGACACTCAAGAGTCTAACTTAAAATATATCAATTTTGAGGCCTGCAAAAGGATTAGAGCATCAGGATCCTGAAATCAAATTTTCTGCATGTCAGGGACTTTTTGTTTTTTCAGGATCTGCAGTGCCAGGGTTAATAGGTTGAAGGCTTATGGTATTGGTAACTGACAGATCTGAATGTGGGAATGGTAGTATAAAACTGAGTTTCACAAAACAGAAGCAGCATCTTCGGGAACTCAACTCTTTTTGTCTTTTGAACAATCTAATATAAAGTGGTTTGCTCAGATACAATTTCTCCTTGCATTTGGTTTTCATTTCTTGCTGTTCCACACCCAAAACTGAAATTATCTCAACATGTGCATTCCCTTCTTCAAAGCATAGAAAATCTGACCTTCATATAGAGGTTGGATTGATGATTCTCAATATCTAATTCTTTTCTCATCTCTTCTCCATGTACTCAGCTCTATGTGTCTTTTTCCCACTTCCCTGAGACTTCTCAATGCTGACCCATGTTCTGGCCCTACCCCTACAAGCCCCTATGCTTGAGCTCGATGAAAAGAATGAAAAGAATGTCTATCCTGCTGTCTGCTTCTTCTCTCTTGCATCCTCAATTGCCTGCTTGATTCGTTCAGCGTGACCCAGTTTGATTTGCAGCTGGTGCTTGGTCTGCAGTTGATCAATCAAAACTGCAATATCTTTTGTGTTGATGAGTGTGTTTTCATCCATATCTTCCTGCAGCATGGCTTCAATTATGATGCCTGGGATGTTGTACCTCGCAAAGAGAGCCATCAGTGAAGGGGCATTCACATTTCGTCGTTCAAAGTCCTTCAGAGCTCTTTTTCTCTTCCCCCTTGCAAGAATTGGAGAAAGCTTGGGGAGGGTTTGTGAGGTCTGGTCACCCTCTCCACCACCAGCAGATGCCTCCAGGTAGTACATCCTCTCACCTTCTTGCACGGATGAACGAACAGCTCCTGGTTGCCCAACAATCTCTACTGCTAATCCAGGTGAGTCCATTCCTCCTCTTCCTCCAAGGCCCACTACTCCCCCCCGCATGAGCCTTGGATTTGAACCTATGAGCTCCTCCATCATGTCAAAGAATGGCCACTTTGAGAAGGTGCATCCAGAAACCCGTTGCTTCTCCCTCTCCACTTTATAGCGTTTCTTCAAATTGTCAACCTTCATCCAAGAGCCAGCAAATTGTTTCAGAGGTGCACAAGACCTGTGTAGTATAAACCCTCACCCTAGCCTTATGTACAAAAGGTCTTATTCTGTAAGTAAGCTCAGATGGATAGGCACTCAGCAGTGATACTAATATTGCACTGTCATGAAAAGTATGCATGTGTGCCCAGATGAGACAATAGACTGTAAGCAACACAGTTTTGGCAAAGTCAGGGAAGCAGATTAGCTGACCTTGATCCGGCATTGCTCCCGGGTTTTAGGAGGTCCCTCCACAAGACTGCCACCATCCAAACCCTGGCCACAGGACGAGGATTCACAAAACACTTTCAAACAAAGGTGCTTCACTACGCAAGAGCATCATCATCAGGCAAGCTATATCTATAAAAATCATGGTCAACAAGAGCTCGATGAAGATGATGAGCGAACTGTGTGACCTGCTGCACTGAGAAGACAGGCTTCAGTATGATGACCAAAGTACTGAAATCCAGTGTTACAACCAAACATTGCTAACACACAAAAATATTTAGTCCTTCCAGCATCAACTCTGCCTCAAGCATTCCTTGCTATGTGTCTTGCAAATTGTTCCATGACTGTGCTGATTTGGATGGATTTTATGTTGATTGCCAGCAATCCATCAGTAAAGAGAGACAGAAGGAAAGAAGAATCATCACAGACGATGACTTAAAAAACCCAAGAAGCCCATGAATCCATTATATAGATACATGCATGTTGATTCATCTCGTCCAATTCTTTTATGATGATAACACAATTGCCTCTTTCAATCTTTCATGTGAGGAAGGGCATCATCTGCCAGTCTTGCTTTGCTCTCAGCAAACAACCCACCCACCCAGTTGTCTTCTCTATCTCTTGTTTGTTGCACACATGGAAACTGTCCACAACCACTGCAATGGATCATTCTTTCAAACCATTCATGACTGACTGACTCTTTGCCAAGACAGGCAGGTACCCAAATCCTCGGGTAGTGGCGCACTTCCAAAACCCTCAAAGCTCATGTGCTCAAATGCATGCACATGAACTTTGTTCTCCCTTATGAATTCTGTTTTCTCCCCAGTAAGCAGCAAGCGGCAGCAGCAGCAGAAGAAGAAGACCTTCTTGGCACAAGTGCAAAGGGTTTGACACTTTCTACTGCTGTTGTCTTTGAAGAAAACCTCTTGTATTCATCCACAAACCAAGAGAAAAGAAAAGAAAAGCAGCCTGGAACTTCTTCTTCCATACCGTCGAGGTGATTTCGTGAGCGTTTACACGCGCCGCGATGTCGGCCCAAATCTTGCTTGTAAAATTGCCGCGATCCAGAGCTCGGTACTTGTCGCCGAAAGCTTGCAACAGCACCGTAGTGGCCCCTTCGCTCCACTCGATCGCCGGCTCCCTGGATGTCCGCCCTCGTCCAGATTTCCCACCACCACCACCGCCACCGCTACTAGTGTCAGGATGATGCGGACTTTGCTGCACAATCCCAATGTCCCCGTCGATTGCGGGCGGCGGCCTCTCCCGACTAGTGATACTCTCTCCAAGGTTGTTGCCAGAATCAAGCCTAAGCATCACACTCCCAAGCTCCCCGAGCTTCGGCTCTTCATCTTCTTCTTCGTCCTCATGTTGCCTGTGCTGTTGCCCACTCCTCACGCCATACACATCGTCGCCGTTGTGGTGGTGGTGATCCTCCTCCTCCTCCTCACCATTAGTGGCAGCAATCTGCTGCCCTGGGTGGTGGTGGTGGTTCTCATACCCATGCTGCTGCAGAAACTGCAGTTTGTGGGCGTTTCTACTAAGAAGCTGATGCACCCCACCATGGTCTTCTTCTCCTTCTCCTCTTCCACCTTCTTCTTCTTCTTCTTCTTCCTCCTCACCTTCATCCTCCTCCTCATCGACGATCACCTTCTGGCCATACAAGACCCGGCTGGTGCCGTTGTTATCCTCCAGCAAGCGCGGCACAATCTCGGGACCCATTTCCATCCTACCCACCACCACGTGCTGCTCGTCGGAGGAGCTTCCATCCAGAGTCTCGACAACGGGGTGCTGCATCATCATCAGCATCATCCGCATCGATGTGCAAACTCTTCCCCACAAAAACCAAACCCGGAAGGAAAAGAAAAACAGAAAATCTCTCGTCGGCGTCGTCGTCTTCGTCGTCGTCCCCGCTCCCTCTTTCTGTCCCTCTTCTGTCCGCAACCCAATCCCTCCCTGCCAGCACGAGATGCGGTAAGTACGTAAGCAAAGGTGCCCTCCGTCGCCCCACCACTCTTTCTGTCCTGTCACCGGCCCGCTTGTCTCGTTCTCTGCTTCTGTCGTCTCTCTCTCTCTCTCTCTCGCCAACTGCATCATCCACTTCCCACATCAAAATCGCCATCATCTTCTTCTTTCTCCTGATTCGTCCTCACCTGCTTTTCTTGGATTCTTGCTTTGCGAGTCTGTGGTCTGTGATCTGCTCATGCAGCAGCAGTTCAGGGTGTCAGGCAAAACCTGAAATTCTTTTCTCAACTACATTCCCCTGCAAACACACCACACACACACACACACACACACATTGTTGCGGGATTTGCACACTGGAGCTGACAGTATTGAGCAGTGAGAGACTCAAACTCTGGACCAGGTGTGGAACTGGGTCTATGACATCACTGTGAGCTCGCTTTTGTCCTTTCTTTCCTCTTCCCAAAATGGGATCTGTCTTCTTGTGCTAACACCTGGGAAATTGGTTTTCTCATTGCAGAAATCAGCCTCCAGAATCTGAATGTCTACATAATAGAGTTCCAATTTTTACAAGTGATGGGTAATCCTGATTGGAACGAGCTCATGCACCCACCCCTTGTGTCCGTCTGTCCTTCTTAGCATAGCAGCAAGAAACACACCCATTGTCAAACAGATGATCACATTTGCAAAGCTCAGATCTTGCAAAATGGGACCCTCATCTCGATAACTTGTAAAGATTGAAGATGATATGTATGTTGTTGTGCTCGCACTTCCAGCTATGCTTGAGCTGCAGAATCTTACAAAATAATTTTGGGATATCAGGGTGGGGCTGCAAAGTGTGGAGGAGGAGGTAGCAAGGGGGACAGAAAGGGTCATGATGGCAGGAATTAATGGCAGTGTTGCTACTGTTTTTGCTGGTGGTAGTCCCATCACAATCTTCACTCACTGCTATTGCAAAGGGTTGGCAAGTGTCAGCAGCTGCTGCTTCTCTCCTGGGTTTGCCTTTCTTTTTCAGTTCCCTTCTGTCGGCTGCCATATTGCTTCCAGCTCTCCACACAGACCCTATTGAGATGACTCCAATGCACTGTGGGTGTGTTTCCAAGTGTGTTGATTGTTGGTAAATTCAGATGTTCAAATGTGTCCTGTGGCCAGTTCAATAATTCAAGTCTGCATGAGGTATTTATTCCCAATTTGATTTTGTTTCACATCATCAATCAATTTTGTTTGTTGTTTTCTTCTGTAAAAAAGTTGCAATTTTACAATCCCAATAGATTGCAATAACAATGATAACAGAGATGGGTGATATTTGAACATCACCTTTTCGTTGTCACAGAATATGGAATGCGCAGTTTTGTGATGATGGTGCAGAGGTGGAGCTGCAGGTGCCCATTCCAGTGGAGATGGAAGGAAGTGATGGTGCAACAACTGTGAATGCACAGCACATGCAAGTTGACACCCAAGACAGAACACTCTCCACAACAGTACAAACCTCACAGGTGGACAACTCCTCTTCTCAGCACCATGCCTCTATGGTCGGGTGAAGACCTCTGAAACTGTCTGGTATACATTACTTTCTCCTTTCTCTGCAAACATAATGTTTTTCACAGGGAGATCAGTGACCAGAGATGATGATGATTCTGTCTCATGAGAATCGTCCTTAGACATGTAAAAAAATGTGCAGATTTGGGACATGTGTTGTTGTCAGGTGGGAGGTATGTGGATGACAATGAGATAGTTCTAAGCTTGAAGAAAATGGACACAGACTTGAAGTGGCCTCTCCTGCTGGAAGGCTGGGCATCCTTGACAACAGGTGTATCAGAACTGATGAAGGGTACATCCGTTTATGTCATTGGTTCATCAACTGGGCTGTTGCCAAGGAGCTTGCTACTGGCTTAGAGTATGTTGTTTTCTCATTCCACCTTTTGGCAGTACTTTCGGTCTATACATATGTATTTATGGAATGGCAATATGAGGTTGTTCATGTATTTGAGGGGGGTGGTATTTGATCTGTATGAATCCTGCATTTTTCTTCATGATTCTGAAACCAGGGGGTTGTATAGATATGTACCATTGCAGACAGAGCAGCTAATACAGGAGCTCGCAAGCAGGTCACCAATTCAATGTGGGCCTCGTCCTCCTCACCTCTCTGGATTCCCTCTTGCAAGTTGGCATGGCAGCATTAAACTCGAAGTTTTTTTCTCAGTAGAGCTTCAAAAGGTTTTCCATGGCTCTTGATACTTCTTTTGTTGGCTTTGCATCACATAAAACCTCTCAGCATCCATGGAACTTCGTGCTGTGTGGGGGTGGTGGTGATAAGCCAGTGATGGAAGCAGAAGATATGATTCTAAGTAGCCTTAGTTCGTATGTTCTCTCTGCTGCTTTCCAACTTGTCTGTCCCAAAATGGTGGCTGGAATGGTTTGCATGCTGGCTTCACAGTGTGATTATCCCAAAGCAGTAGCAGGTCCCATCTGCGCCCCCCTTTATGTGTAAGCCAATCCTGGTAGAGACAGGGAGGATATAACCAAAAACTGGGAACAGTGTTTTTGCTGCTGTATTCTACGTGTATGCATGAGCTGCATTCATCAAGCAGCAGAAGAGGAGGCAGCAAAAGCAAAGCAGGATGGTGTGGAGGCCTATACACAGGCTGATGTGGTAGTAGCACTTGTAGGATGGGGTGAAAACTCAGCACAACCTGCATCTGAGGGCTCATTGAGAGCTCTCAAATACCTACTTGAGGCTGATAAGGAGCTTCCTGGTATGTTGGTAGACCTCCTCCACCTCCCCTTTGAAGATCACACATAGCTGGATCTATGATGAGAGTCCTTCTGTAACAAAAAATGTTCAAGCTCTCTGTTGTCAAGAGAACTGATACTTTTGTTCTATAAATTGATGCAATGGAACTGAATGTTTACATTCGTCTGAAGCTGGTCGAACTATATTTTGTTGTCTCAAAGTTTTCGAGCACATCATTGAGACTGACCACTGACAAGTTCAAATCAATCTTCATGATCAGTGAATATGCAAGGATTTGATTTCTTTGAAATTGTACTTATCACTCTGGTTATTTCCTTTTTACAGGCAAGAAGAGCTTGTTCTTACATCTAGGTTGCTGTGGTGATTGGCCCAATTACCATGCCACCAGGTTGGATCCTGCAACTGGGAAGCAGCAACAGCCAGGTCAAGCCATGGCACTGTGAAACTCATTGTATTGCACTGCGGTCTAACTGAAATTTGTTAAAAGAGTTTTAAAGGATTTGGATCTCAAGGACTGGGTTATACTGGTAGCCTGACTGATGGTGTAACGTGATGATGAGTTTGGTGATAACCTTATGAGAGTTGCAAGCTCACAAAGTGGCAGCCACAATAAGAGTGCATTATAATGGAAGAACCTACAGCAACCATATTTGCAATGCTCTTTCATAGCCATGCAACTGTTCAAACCACTTGACAAGCCCTGAAAACTTGTTGCTTACACAGCTGCTAAGGATAGACATGAGAGGTCACTGAACATATGGATAGTTTGCAAGAAAGACCCTTGACATCACACAATTCATCAAATGTGATGCCTGCTGCAAGAAAAAATGAAGAACAGCTATCACAATGCGCTTGAATCATCCAATGGTTGTGCCCCCAAAAATTGCAAAGGATCCTGTGCTGCCTTCCATGGTACTGTTTCAGTGATTTGAGTTTGGATGATGCAAAGACTCATGCAAAGATCTCAAGCCCAGAGTTTGAGATGTACATTTCCTTACATCTGTGTTCTTACTTCAACCAACTGTACCAAACTTCTCTCCCTATCACAGTAACCAACAGCATACATATCGGTGAAGAAGAAAAAGGAGAGACCCTGATTCTTAAAAGTGCACAAACAACTAAAGAGCAGAAGATCTATATTAATCTTCACAGCATTATTTCACTTGGAAGGTAAAAATGTTTTGTGTCAGTTCCTCCAAAAACAAAATAAACACAAGAACATGCATGATACTGACCAGCTGCCATACCAGCACATCTCCACTGTCTTCTTCACCATCAGCTCCCTGCAATGGCAAGAACATTCAGCCATGGTGAAGTCCTTCTGCTTTGTCTTCTAGTGCAAAAACAGCTGTGCAAGATCCAAAAGTGGCAGTTTCTGATCCCACCTGCTAGACACATCAGAGCAACCCTGCTGCAATAGGTGTACAATTGCGAAGAGAGCAAGTGAGAGAGAAGAACACAAAATCAATCCTTGTTGTCAATTTTACTCATTTCCATTCTCGCAGTATCTTGGAAGTGTTGTTGTGGAGATTTTCTCTGCGATCATCTCATTACATAAATTATTTTTCGCTTCTATTCTTGAATTGCAAGTGCTTGCAGGTAGTGATTACCATGCATCATGATGAAGGGTGATGATGATGGTATCATACTCACAAAGTAATATTACCAACTTTGAATGTGTTTTTTGTGTGGAGATTCTTCTCTCTGCAGTCAGATTTTCTACATTGTTTCTATACTTGAAACATGATCAGATTCCTTCTTTGCATGGGAATGGTTATTATGCATGAGGAAACTCGGGAGTGCATCCATCTCATTTCATGTTTGTGTGAATCACTGGGAAATCATGGTGGTTTAGTGTTGTACCACATGATCTGTTGCATAAGCCTGTGTGAATTTCTCTAATGTCTTGGATGTAGTATATATATTTTATGTGTCCAGTGTTCATGTGCTTATTTTTGCAAGAATCATGATCTTTTGCAAGGACCTAGTGTATTGCTAGAAGCAGCTGCTATGGAACAACACACACAAATTGTAACATGTCTAATAAGTCCATAATATCTTTGCTTTGGAAGCATGGATTGTACTGCTGTGAATGTTTTGGTATTAGATTCGAAACATGTGTATGGTGGAGTCTCTGTTTCAATGAGTTTATCCAGTTGTGACTTGTCACAATTTCTTATGACATCCTTTTTTGGGGGAAAAATCTTTGACTGATTGTGACAAAGATGATTGCAAGATATCCACACTTCATTGTTGTCTGACAAGGAAGATTGGTTGTTCCACAAATCTTGAAAGCAGGGCCAACATTTTGAATATGGGCAGAGGATGGTGCTGAAGCTGAGGTGATGATCGCCTGAACCTGTTTTTCCTGTGTTGTATTACTTGCCCAATTTCTTGGAATTACTTCAAACTGCCCTGAATTGCATGCATTTGGTGATAGCTGATAAGTGTTTCAGCTATGCGAGAATTGCAGCACTTGTGATTAAGGTATTAGCATTGCAGTCAGGATGTATGTGTGGTCACAGGTTTGAACCTGAGATTGTGTAAGTGTGGGTGGGTCTTTGGTTTGGCATCAAGGGAAGATATCCTCAAGAGTTCAAGCCGGAACAGGTGAATGACGATTTCTATTCAGCAATCAAGGAAAATCAAACAATTCAATCAAAAGTACTCCAAATACACTTTCTAGATTGCAATGATTTAAGGAAAGAGATTTTCTTTCAATGGAAAAGTTCTGCTGTAATGAATCCAAAGTGCTAGCCAATGTGGAGATTTCTCTGCAATCTCACAGATATTTTCTATAATTATCCACTCCCACCCTTGGGAGCTGATGGAGTCAGTGGGGAGTAAATGGCAGCTAGAGACTCTCATTCATGATGAAAGTGATGGTCTGATACTTTGTGAGTGCACTCACAAGGTATGACCACACTCATTCTTGTCATCTCATATATATGTGGGCAATTCCAACAACTAAAGCTGTTCCAGCAAGCAAATGAACTCTTTTAGGTACCAAAAATCTATACCACCACCATCTGCTGGTTTTGGCTGTGGATGAGACATAGGTCAACTTCAAACAACTCTTGTTAAAGAGTCCAAGGAAGATATGTGGAACTTCTGAACGGCAATACATTTTTCTCTACTCAAGTTGTGGTATCTTTGTGTACTGTTAGTATCCATGTTTCTATTTGCATGAGCTCTAACAGGATCTCAAATTATTGAAACCCATCAGTCTTGACTATTTAGCACTGGGAAGTTTGAAGCTGTGATCAGCAAATTTTGGCTACTGGGATGAGTCAAAATGGTGACCAACAGGGATAGTGTTGCCAATCATAACAGATTTGCTTGGCAGGATTGTCATTCAGATGTTGTCTAGTATAGATATCAATTTTGAAGAAAGATGTTAATTTCTGCAGTTGTGCTTGATGGGCTTTTCGTGTTTCCATTCAAAGTTTTGGGTGTTGTAGGCTGGGGCAAAGCATATCTATGCAGTAGAAGCATCACATATGGCACATTATGCACAAAGCTTGTTGCTGGAAGTCACCCTCTTGGCCAACACATCATGCTACTTTTCTTGTAGCCTAAAAATATTTCTTATCCTTCTCCTTTATATCATTTGTGTGAATTCTATTCTGTCTATCAAGCTGTTGAGTTGTTCATTCTTTGGACCCATTGGACTGTGAGAAATCACTGTGATGGGTTCTTGGTTCCAATTTGAGTCTTGAGGCAGACATATAGATTATAGCCAGATTCAGATGCCAGATGTGCAGATGTTCCACTCTTAACTTCATGTGTTAGAACCTGGTTGCTTGGCATTTCTCTTTGGCTTTCAAGTGGCTGGTTCTGCTTTTGATCCCTTTCCCAATGCCATGCACCTTTCTTTGCCATTCTGTGGGGTACTAGCAGGGTTGAACTTGGTTTACCTAGTTAGTTATGGTTATGTGCTTCATAAGGCTACTGCAGTATGCAATGGTCAAAGTGGGTTTAAAGGGCAGGGTTTAGGGGAGCAGATTGCAGTAGGGTTGAGAGCATGGGTATTTCTTGGCTGCAGGTGATTCACGGCAAAGTTGAGGAGGTTAAGCTGCCAGAGAAAGTTGACATACTAATTTCAGAGCCAATGGGTGAGAGCTTTAGCTCTCATCAAACATGGGCTGAACACTTTGGTCTGGGAGCTCTAGACATCATAGGTTAAGGGGTGAGGTTTGGAGCTTGTGCAACATTTCCAGTAACAGGACACTGGAGGGAGGCAGATGTAAAATATATATAAGTCCAAAACTTGCAAATTAGTTTTGGAGAGGTTCTTTTGCTTGGACTGAGAAGTGTCCTTTCAAGAAGATTCATTTGTAGACTTGTCCCAATTAATGATCTTAGTATCTGTTCTCTTACTCTAGGATCTGACTGATATTCAGCAGGTTCTTGTCACATCTGGACTTGCTCAATCTTTTCTTCAGCCCTGATTTTCCTTTCCATATGAAGTGAGATGGAAACAAACTTAAGTGATTTTTGCAGACCCTAGCGGTGTGTACTATGTTTTGGTGCTCAGGTGCTGCCATTTCCGTGTCACGGGATATTGGAAGACATCTTACAAATATTTCTCCTGTATTCAGAAGCCTGAGATGCACTATATGACTATAAGTTCCTGACACATGTGTCTTATCATGGGTATATGGATATCTGATAGTTTTGAACCTGTGAATTGGGTTATGTTCAACTTTTATGCTCAAAAAACAAGGTTGCTGAAATCTTGTGTGTGTTTGTGCAGGGACATTGCTTGTGAATGAGTGAATGCTTGAGTCATATATTATTGCAAGGGATCATTTTCTTGTTCCCCCAAAGGGAAAATGTTCGCATCCATAGGAAGGTCATCATGTATCCTTTTAGATGCAATGGAATTGAATTTTCTCATTTGTATTGGTCTTTCTTTGTTATGGGCAATTAGCATTGTTGTATTTGAATGAATGGACAGTTTTGGTGTTTTTGGTCTGTTGTCAAGAAGGTGTTAATTGTACACCAGGATATGTATGTCACCTTTCAGTGATGAGTGTTTGTACAGTGAAATCACAATTAAGGTATTATTCAACAGCAAAATGTCTTTTGTTTGCAGAAAGTCGGATTTTGTGTCAAGCTCATACACTTGAGCTAAATTCTGAATGTTCTCCTTGTGCAAACCGATTGTTCCATAAAAGTACTCCGATTTGTCAATAAAGCAAAATATCATGGATGTCCTTTGTGTTCAACCATTTGTAGTCCTCAGATGGGTCCAATAGTTTTCAATGATCTTCATGAAGTCTCATGTATCAAGATTTTCAAGGGTCCCCAAGCATGTTTCTAGGTTTATATTACATGGAAGATGATAATTCTCTCTAAGCAACAGCAAGTAGCCTGATGCCAGATCATTTCTGCTACAAAATTAGTGCAAAATTGGTGTAGAAAGAAAGTCATTAGCTTTGTTACCTTTTGATAGTGTTTGATAGTGTTTTAAATCATATTTAAGCACCTTGGACTATTCCTAGTTACAAGTGAAAAAAATAGTTGTTGAGAAGCAAATTGATCCCAATTTGAACATAACTTTGTTATGAATTGGGGTTTCAATTGAGTACCGATGATTGCACTTCAACACCCTCACACCTCAAAAGTGATCAAACATTCAAAAGAAACATGCTATTAATTATAGAAATACCTTGACCTCAAGGTGAACCTTAAAGTATGTGAGGTTTTTACTACTAGAATGTACACATAATTTGTCAAGCTTTTTAGATGAAGAGCAGCTCCTCCAGGTACTCTTGCTTCTCATAATTTAAATGTTATCAATTTTGGCAAGCATCTCTTTGCTTTTAATCATGAAGCTAATTATCACATTTCAATGCATGTTCAAATCATTATAAATGACACAATATGCTTCTCCTTTTAATAAACCTTTGGATCATATATAGCAAGCCAAAACCCTTGGATTAGAAATGACAAATATGATTAGGATGATGTATCATAATGAGATCAATATGGAACTATATGAATGTATTGCTCTAGAGCTTTTTCTTAAGAAGTTGGCTGTTTGAGGATCGGATAAAGTCTCTGAACTAGTCTAGCAATTTTGAAATCCAGGTTTTGGTCTTACCCATGAAGGATAAAGCACTTGGAGAAATTTCCTAAGTGTATTTAAGGGGTACACCTTATATCCATTAATATCCCTCCAAGAACAGAATAGTGATCTTACATCTACTCCGAAAGAGTGGGATGAAAATTAATATGCCTAGATCTCTCCCACTCTCAATTACTAGGTGTAAGAGCCCTCCTGCTCTATGATGATTTATGTATATTTAAGTTGATGTGATAACATTCACTTTGTGCTTTACAGTGAGTAAAGCCCACATATGAAGGCATTACCAAAATGCAAGGCCAAAAACTTGTATACCACCTTGTCCTAAGCCCCCTATTTGGGAATGCCCTCATTGTACATAAGGCTTTACTCTATACACACTAAAATGTGTAATATGTGTTATAACTTAATGTTGAATAATAACTTTAATAAAGTATATGTGCCACATTAAACACCAGATTTTGTGCAGTGTTATGGATGAAATCACAAAGTTTACTTCAACACATGTGTCATGAGGATTTCCCTTTGCGTGAGAAAAATCACACTCTCTTGTAATGACATAACACTAGGGTTACTAAGGGTGTAATGAAATTACTAGCACTAGATTTTTTGTCACATGGTTTCACCATTTCTGAAGGTAGTCTTCATACCAATGGGTGTCATTGTACACATGTGCAGTTGAGAAAGCTCTTGCAGGTTTCTCTACATATAAGGTAGAACAGCTCATCACCAAACATGTACCTATCATTGAACAGTTTCCAGTATTTTCCTTCCTTAACCAACTTGAACAATTCTCATGTCATTAGACTTCCAAACTGAAGGGCTACAAATATTCTTGGAGCCTCAGAAGTAAAGGAGCAACACACAAAAACACAAGAGGAAGAGAATGAGTGATAGTTTGCTTCAATTTTTTCGAAAATACAGCCGTAGACCCCTCTCTAGTTCCAGCCCATATCTTCCTCAGTTTTAGTCGATTTTGAGTGACTTAAACCTGATAGGTGCCCCAACTAGGGCTTTACAAAATTCCTGTGTATTCCGAAGGCAAAGATCAAAGCTTTTAAGCTTGAAATCCTAATCTGTTTTAATTCACCCATCGCCAAACACTGAACCCCCTTACACCAAACACTCCATATCTTCCCCATTCCTTTACCTAAGGACCTTGATGTTTGTTGCTAATGTTGGATTGCAGCTAGGGTTGATCTCTCCGTTGAGGTTGAGGAGACGTATGTGAACCTGACATTCATTATGAATTACACCCAAAGATTACAAATCTGCTTGCCTTGCGGCATTGGTCTGATCTGTACGTGATGGTATGCAGAGACTACAGACCCAGCCACCCATGCATCACAGAGGGCTTTGAGGTTTTTCTGAAACAAAGCTATGGGGTAGTATGGGATGCTCCTTGGTGATCATCATTGATGTCAACTTACCCTAGTTTTCCTCATACATTTCTCCTCTTTGAACAATCCAGTAGCACAATGATCTCAAGTCTGGATCATATGCTTAATGCGATGTCAAGACTCTTGAGAAGACAGACTGAATTAGAGATGAGAAGGGCCCAGGAAATCTGTCATATGTAAACTGCTGCTATGTCTGTAGTATGAACTGAAAACATGATGTGTGTGTGGCCGTTTGTCTCAGGAAAGTTTTGTTCTTTCCAAGCCGGAATCATGAATCGTATAAGCAATTCTGTGAGATCTGAAATGTAGCAATGCGGAATTGAGGACGAGAAATGATGAATCATGAAGTATGGAAGCCCTCTGAGATGATGTAAGAATGTAGAAATCGGGACTTGAGAAAGAAAAAAACGGAATCCAGAATCGTATATAAGCAAGTATGAGATCTGAAATGTAGCAATGCGGATTTGAGGAAGAGAAACGATGGATCATGAATCCATAATTACTATGAGATGATATAAGAATGCAGCAATCGGATTTTCAAAGGAGATTCTAAAACACGGAATCATGAATCGTAGAAGAAGTCTGAGATGTAGCAATAGGGTTTGAGAAAGAGAAACACGAGATCACGAATGGTAGAAGCATTAAGTCTACGCGATGCAAAACAGAGTAATATTGCAGATTTGAGGAAGAGAAGCGATGATGCAAAATATATACGTAGCAACGCGGATTTGAGAAAGAGATACCGGCGCACTGGAGTCGTGATTCATATAAGAACTATGAGAGCAGGCGTGCAGGGATGTTTGGTTTCCCACAGCTTGCTTTGCCAGACCAGCTGCGATGGCGGAAGAACTTGTCTCGATTGTACAGGTTTGCAGTAGTCGGCTGTGAATTGACGCTGCAAGCTTGATGACCTGCTCACCAGTACTGCCGTGGCCCAGTACTCGCGCAATGCCACTAAACGGCCCTGTTCTACAGTCCAAATGTGTGCCCACGAGACTCCTGACGCTGCTGCTCTCGACGGCGCGGGGCCTTGACCCTCCACGAACACACGGTCGCGGTTGGCGTGGATGCTAGCGGGAATGAGCGACACGGACCGAAACGATGTGCTACCCGTGAGTAGCTTGCTCATGTACTGGTGGCAGCGTGGTCCGTGAAACCACAGCTCCAGATCCGGAGCTAGTAACGCCTTCACCAGTACCACGTTGCCGGCTGCAAGCGCATTATAGAAGGCACGGAGAAGGCTCTCGTTTTGTTCCTGGTAGATCAGGGAGTGATCGTAATTGTCTTCCAAGTCGACGTCTAGTAGCAGCCTCGAGTGATCATCCGATGCAGCGGGGCTGAGAGAATTGCTGGAGCCGTGGTAGGATGATGATGATGATTTTGAGTTGAAGCTGTCAGTAGTGCCACCTGGAGCACCAGCTGATCGAGAGTACTCCTTGCATTCAGCCTCGTCTTCCTCCGAGTCGGAATCTGTTTTCTTGAGTGCAGCAGTTGATCTGGACTCGCGGCGGCTGCTACTAACAGTTCTGCAGCTACTTATTATGGACATCTCTAGCTAGATTGCCGCAGCAATGAATTGATCGATGATGGGTGAGAATGTGGAGCTCAGGCTCTAGTGTCTCAGCTTGGTGGAGAGCGTAACGGCCACAAGGCTAGGTCTGAAGTTATTCCTGGAGCATTTACTTTTCTTCCTGCAACTCTATCAAGAACACTGTAGCATTAGAAAAAACAAGTCCGCGCCAGGAAAATGTAATACTCAAGTTTGGTTTCAATCTGTGAAACTTAGATTTCCAGGATCTCTTCTAGCTGCGTGGTGGAGAGCGTCCAGGATTTCCACAATATTCCTATTGCATATTTTTTCCTCAAGGATGCATTCTTTACACTAGACATTTTAGAGATCCGAATTCAAGTAAACATTTTTCTGTCGCTGCAAGCAAATAAAAAAGCTGCGATCGTAGTTCGATAGGTTGCAAAGAAAAGATCCGCTATTAGCCTCGCAACGACTTCAAGAAGACCTGTTCCACTCTCTAATAAGTAGGATTTCTCAGTCAGGCATTGCCCAAAAAGCTGGCATCCAGACAACAACAGGTGTGCCTGATCACGTATAAAGGTAGACGTGGGTAGCTACACAAAGTTGCTAGAATGCTCAGGATGGAGTCCGGGAAATGAAAGACAAATCCCCGCAAGATGGATATGCACACCTACATGTTGTATGATTTCAGAAAGGGGCTTTTGGTACACTGTAGACCTCAGCCCTATTGCCAACAACCACAGGCTACGATGAAGCCAGAAAAGCTCTACAGGTCTGAGGATGGACTTCCTGGAAGGACAAATCGATCTTGCAAAAGGACACAGAGTCTACCTCTCTAATTGGGCCATGTGTTCTGATCTGCGGGAGAAAAAACAAAAAACAAAAAAAAAACTCTTCAATCTAAAGAGACCGCAGCAGGTGAGGAGATTGTGGGAATTGTGGTAGGTGCGACAGAAAGAGAGTATAGTACAGAGGTGTGGACAGAAGATGATGACCATGCGCTCTGTGCCCTCTTGTGACACAGGCAGTGCCTGCGAGGGGAGCATGATGATGCAGGAGGGGAGGTCACTTCCCATCCTGGCAGGTACACCTTCCCCTCCTGCTGCCATGCACCCACACCACTGCTTACCTTCCCCCTGCACAAACGGTTACAACAACACCCCAGAAGAATTGCCTGGATTTGGTTATCAATCCAGCAATCAACAACAGCAACAAGCTTGCCGCTTGTTTGACGGGGAAACTAGTCAGCTTTACTATCGAAGCCACCGCTGCAATTCCTTCATGGATCATTATTTTTTGCACAGGATCAAACAAAGATAGTTTTCCTTGAAGAAAAAGGACCAGCTTAATATTTACCTAACACCAAGTAGTACCAGAACATCTCTAGAGTTTGGAAGCTGCTTTGAACATACAAATCAACTTGCAAACATGTTAGATACCATGCACCTGGGTTTGAGCATACAATCAAAATGCCAAATTCTCTTATAGTGCATGATCTGCACACTGAACATACAATTGACTTGCAAACATCTATACTATGCACCTGTTGCTTTGAACATACAGTAATATTCAATTTGCAAGCATTCTGTATATTGCTATCAACATACAATTACAAACATATCTACTTAATTGTGTTCAAAGTGCTTGATCTCGAGTTGAAGCTCAGATGCATGAGTTTCTGGTCAATGAATTCTGGAAGAACCCAGGCAAAAAAATTATGATTTTAGTCATGTTCATTTCAGCTTTGTTCTTATTATGCTACAATCCCAAGTGGTTTTGCTGGCTCACCACAGTATCCTCTTTTCACATATATTGTAAAGTGAATCCCCTACAGTCTTCTGTATCTTGGAGAATGATCAAGTTTTTAGTCTGGTTCATCTGTCTGACCTAAGATAGTAACAGAGATTACAAACTCCAGATAACAACTTATGGTGAACGAAGTTTTAGAGCAGGGGCTGCCACTGTAGAAGTTGATGTTTGCTCCTTGAGATGAATGTGAACTTTTTGTTCTTATTATGCTACAATCCCACGTGGTTTTGCTGGCTGACCGCAGTATCCTTTTTTGGCTCCTTCACTCAAACACCTCTCCATTTCTAAATCCAATTAGTGACAGTTGGGGCGGTGGCTAGCTTTGTGAAAAGTTGACAAATTGAAGTGTATCATTATCACAAGCTCATTCACTTCAACAACAAACTTCATAAAATGACAATGTTTACTATTATCACTGCCAGACTCTTTCCTCGAAAGAGACAAAAGGAAGGCAGTTAACAAATGAAGGGATTTCCTTCTTGCATTTCTCCCATGCCTCCACGCACTAATAAATCAAAATGATAGTTTCTTCACCCCCAAATGACAAAACAGTCAATTCCCTTCTTGCACCCAGAATTCTATCCAAGAAATTTGAGACATATCCAGAAAGAAGCTGCCTCCTGGTTTGGCAGTCAACTTGCACTCAAGAGTGACCTGTCATCTTCTTCTCTCCTTTGACAATAAATGTCAAGACTCAAACTACAAAAATGTAAGGGAGAAACACATTCCTATGGTTTTCAGGTTGTGAAGCCCAATAGTTCTCTGGGTTATTACTGTTGCAGTTGCTGTGGAACCTGCTGAGGCACTTGACCAATGCTTGGGGGATAGTGAATTGCTGTTGAATCTGCATCAGCATGGTTGTGATTCCACCTGCAAAATCCCAACTTGCTGAAGTGACATCCCAGCCTGCTGAAGTGACATCCCAGCCTGCTGAATTGACATGACATCAACCTGCTGTTGCATCTGCCAATTCCAAACACCCCAAAAAAACCATAACCACTAGTCATAGAATGTTGCTCACCCTGGCAATACCACAAATCTAGGTAGATAATGTTATGGACGTGTCTCTTTTTTCTTTGGGTTCAGTTTATTTTCTGTTGATTTGGTTGAGCTAGCCATCATCATGACTGAGTTTTCCCATTCCTTGTGGTCTTGTGACAGAAACTCAGTCAGTGCCTTGGGTAAATTTGACATTACCTTTCCCTTGTTGCTGGAGCTGATGAATTTGGTGGAAGTGTTATGGTGGTCGGTCAATGTTATACATGTCGTTGTGGAAGGTCTTTGAACATGTATTTAACTATTGCTGTCGTTGAAACTGCTCCCTAGTTTTGTTTTTCCTTTGAAGTTGGGTTTCCTCTTTTTTATGCTGCTTGATTGGTTGCTCTTATGTTATCAGATCTGAAATATCCAGAAGCTTATTATTGGTGTCATCTCTCAATTCTTTTTCAGGTTGACTCAAATTGTTAAGTATGGAGCTTTAATTTTTAGTACTAATGAAGATATACTTAGGGACTATAGGTGAGTGATACTGCTTAGAGTCTGTTGCTGCAGTGTCTTGGGCTAGGAGTGCTGCAACTCATGAAATAGATTTGACTCTGCAATGGTGTTTAATATTAAAGAAAGAATATATATATTTAACAAGAATTTGACTGCTAGGTGAAGGGATTTTAGTCTGTAGAAGATTAGGGTGCTACTTTTTGTGTTTTCAAAATATAATATGAAATCAGTGTGTCTTAAGTTGTGTAGATGCCCAGTTGTGAGGCATTCTTGCACACCTTTAACATGAAGATATGCACTCACAAACCCGCTTGGAAGTGAAATTACTATGTAGTTGTAGTCTAACAAGTAAAGTGGTTCAATGTAATGCAATGAAGTTCACTAAGAATCTAATGCGTTGTGTCCACTTGGAAGATACAAAAATATTGTGGGAGAATCATAACTCACCATGATGGAATGTGAAGGGGCATTATGTTGATGTTCATTCAATGTCACGCTTGACGGTTGAACCCCTTTTGTTCCATTCATCATAACATCTACACATAACCTCTTAATCTAACATGCATTGGATTTTTGAAAAGGTTAATCTAAAAAGGAGCCATGGTACAAAATCTTATAAGTTTTTATTCTTTTGATCAAGAGTTAAGCCCTGGGTCTAGAAATCACTTTGCTTAAATTGAAAAAAAAAAAAACAGACAATTTTAACCCCCTCTACTTCCGATAAATGTAGCACCCTTACAACAACCCCGATGATGCTGAAAATTGGAGAGAACCTTCTGCACCTCCTACACAAGAACTATTTTAAGTTTGACACAAATCTAATGGTGGATTTGGGAGGAACAATTATTTGAAATAAAACTCCAGAGGTTTTGTCATGGAAATCCTTCCATGAACTCCACTACAAACACCCTCTACTTCCGGCAAGTGTAGTTCCCTTACAGCAACCCCGATGATGCTGAAAATTCGAAAGAACCTTCTACACCTCCTACACAAGAACTATTTTAAGTTTGACACAAATCCAATGGTGGATTTGGGAGGAACAATTATTGTAAATAAAACTCTAGAGGCTTTGTCATGGAAATTCTTTTATGAACTTCACTACAAACACCCTCTACTTTTGGCAAGTGTAGTTCCCTTACTGCAACCCCGATGATGCTGAAAATTAGAAAGAACCTTCTACACTTCCTAAACAAAACTGTTTTAAGTTTGACACAAATCCAATAGTGGATTTGAGAGGAACAACTATTTGAAATAAAATTCCAGAAGCTTTGTCATGGAATTCCTTCCATGCTTATTTCTTGCACACATATTTTCCATGAACAACTTTTTCACACATAAGAACTAATCTTTTCCTCACACATTCATTCTTTTTTTTTTTTTTTTTCCCACACAAGATACTCCTCTCTCCTTTGGTAAGCCTCCATGACCTTTCCTTGAACTTGTTCCCCTTGTCCAATGGAAGCTTCGAAATCCTTCCCTCCAATCAATGGCCCCTTCATCCTTCAAGAGTTAATGAGAATTAAGAATGATTTGCCCTTTAATTGATTTTAAGATGAGAATTCTTGGGCTTAATGAGACACAAAAAATATTCCATCCTCCAATCAAATATGATGACAATCCTCATGACTAATGGGATTGGAAGACTCATCCTTCCCCTTATTTTAGATATCTTGATGAGGTTCTTAAGCTTGATTCTTATCCTTTCCGTCTGTTGACCCTCACATCCTACTTCTTCATCCTAATTATTTCAAATAACTAACTACTAGGACAATCTATCGGTAGTAACAAATAAACATCCTTGAGTCCTTACTTGACTAAATCAATTCAATAGTTGAAGTAACATTGACACGCTCCCAAGTCACGGGGTGAAACTCACTTGAGGGTTTCACAAAGTCAAGTTGCGAAAATTGTGACTTAGTAGCACGCTCCCGGCTTCCAACTCTAGAAAGGGGTAGAGGGTCAAGTTGGGAGCCCAGGGATTAGACTAGGAAGAGGGACTAGTTGATCAAGCATGAATCTGCATCAAAACAAACCACCCACGTGGTTAGTTCACATTTCGAGACACCCTTGGGTGTTGGGACAAGCCACGGGCACTTTGGACCATGAGACACACCACGGCCCGGACTCGGGGGAAGCCACCACCTTCCCCCATATAGTATTCTCTGCAACTCGCCGCCGAGGCTACATCCAAATGGCACATTTTGTTGAGACTCCCGAAATGGAGTCCCGAAACTGTCCCAACTGGACTCCTGGAACTTTGAACGGCCATAACTCCCGACTGCAAAGTTTGATCGCGACAAGGTCTAAACCAAAGTTGTAGCCCTCGTCGAGATCTTTTCAACGCCATGTCGCATTCTCAATTCGGACGTCGGGAAGAGGTCGATTCCCGACTTTTAGTGGTCGGGAGTCAAACTGCCAGTTTGACTCCCGGCCCTTCTTTTGCCCATAACTTGGGCTGCAGATGTTCGAATGGCCAATGCGAGGCCATTTTCGATATCTACGTTTCAAGACCTTTCCAATGACACCAAGAACACCTCAATGCGAGGTGTTTTGGGCCTTGCTGTCGAGCTTTGAACATTCGGGAGTCCCGGAGGACTCCAAATCCCCAACTTTGCAAGTGTTGGGCTTCAGCCCCACGCTTGGCTAAAGTGGGGTTGCAACAAACATCCCCTCATACCATTTACTCTTTTGATATCCTTTTTTTTTTTGGTTTCCATGCACTAATTAACTATGTGGTACATAGTAAATTGGAATTAAAAACCGCATCACAAAAACCCCCACATACTTCTAGATCCACCATCGAAATTAGGGTTCGATGACTCCATTAGATCTAGGATGTTCAAATTTTCATGAGGTTCTGCCGTCACTCCCACACCTTACGCCTACCGTAATTTGTTAAATAAAAGAACCTTAACCCCTTCTGAACGCAAATATCACATTATCTCTGCTACCTTTTTGATTTTTTTGTTGATACAGATGAGCATTTAGTCATGGCGGATGATGTCGCTACGCCCTTGAATCCTCTAGTTTCACTAATAGAAAAGGAAGAGCTTGAAGAAGCACCGTTTGATGTGAAGGTCTTTCAACGGTTGTGCGAAGAAGAACTGTCCAAAAGAATGGTGCACACTCGGGTCGATTGTTTGGCATGGGATCGTCGATTATCTCCTAACCCACATGCTTTAGCAATCTATTTAGAATTTGTTCTTGCTTGTGGAGCCACACAAGAAAGGTTTGAAGAATGTCAATGTGAAGACGATGATATTCGTTTTCATTGTCGAACTTGGGTTCTCGGTGATGGCCATTATCGTTGGCTGTGAGGCCCAATCAATTCCCTTCCCATGGAGCATCGAGCCGAATACCTAGCTCGCACCATTCGTCGCATTCTGGAGTTTTTGCAATTGTGATCTATCCCCTTAAAGTTGTTTATTAAGTTGTAATTCACCGTAGGCCATTCAGGTGGAAATGTTAATGCTTAAGTTTGATTTTGATTTTATTTAAGAATCTGATAAAAATGAAAACTAAATAAAGATGTATTAGGATTACATCTCAGAAATCTTTCAAGTACATCATTCATGCCTGAAGATTATTTTACAAACTAACTTAATATTGTCATGGTGAGATGTTATTGCTAATTATGGGCTTGTATTCCCAATATATCAATATATCAAATCTAATTTTACATCCCCTTTCCCTTTTCTACAACATAAAAGGATCATGCACTTAAAAAGTTTACTAGGTCCTAAAATTAACTAAGCCTTGCATCAATTTAAATAAAAGAGTCTTTTACACTGAAATATCCAAAAGTTAATTCAACTCTTAATAATTATTACTTGGAGGTTTATCAGGATTCAAATCATTAATACTAAAGAAAATTATGGAACTAAAGTTTAACAATTTGTGATATTATAATCCATGGCTCACACTAATGACTGCTCATTTTACATGTAGATACCACATGTGGTGTTTGGTGATCCACTGTAGGGTGGTGATTGCTAAGAGCAGAGTGATTCTAGAGGCCGGCCCCTTTATGGTCATCACTTTAACCCTATATAATTATTGCTTGGCAATGCTTCCTGCACAAGAGCTTGCTATCATGGAGCTCATTTTGAGCAGATTGAGTTGTTTCATTGAGCTCATGTATGGTAAAGTGGATGAGGGTTTGGTGCAGGAAATCTGGAACCTTTTGGCCAACTAGACTGAGTACTTAAGGGCAGCATCCCATCTCTTTGTGCATGCCCCTTCAAGCAATACTCAAGCTATTTTTGGTGGTGAACCTGCTCTGTTGAACCATGGTAACCATTGCATACACCGGATTCCTTTCACCACCAGGAGACCAACATTGAAGGAAGCAAAACGAATATGTCACTTGCTTGGTACCATATTCTATGTAAAAGAGAGCAGTGCTGCCCTGAGAACTGACACATCTGTGAACATTGATGGTGCTGTAGCTGTTGGGATCAGAGCTCCAAGTGCTGAGTCTAATGTGTTGCTGGAAAGTGAGGAGACTGGTAAAAGTATAAAAGTGAAGCCACCAAAAGGGAAGCTCAATGATGTTACATTGTCAGCTTCTGCTGTAGCAGTGACATCTGTACCTCCAGCAACAGATTCAGATCTTGCAAAATATATATATGACTCCTCTGCATGCAGCAGTAAGGGATGGAAACAATGACAAAGTGTTGGGACTCTTAAAGGAGGGAGCAGATCCTTGTATACAAGAAAGAGGGGGAAGAACTCCTTATGCTGTTGCAATGGACAAAGGGACACGTAATGGTCTTTGTGGCTAGCCATCCTAATATGTGGGATTGCCATGCAGATGCAAAAACATTCCTTATGCAAGCGGGATCCTTCTATCATCAAGTCATTGAAATTTTGTTTGGAAGATTGACCACACCATTCTACCAGCAGGTAAACATTCTTTGAGTGATGCAGTTTTATCAATGTGATTGACTTTCTGCTAGTGGAGAAAGGTATCTTTGTTTTCCAGCTAGCTTCAAATGATGCAGTAGATATGTTACAGACTGGGAAGTGGAGGTTTAATGAGAAGAGTATGTGGCAGGCATTGCATAAGGTGGCACGCTTTGTGCATGGGTAAGTGCTGCCTAGGGTAGTAGCAGAGGCTGGCTGCTTGTGCACAGCTGCAGTTTATGCTAGTCTTGCAGATGCTGTACCCCAGCTGGGAGCTTTGATGGACCCTGGGGAAAACCCCGATGCCTCTAATCATTCGCTTTACCTAATAAAACTAGTGCACGAGCTCCAGCTATCCTGAGGGAAACTTCGGAGGGAACCAGCTACTAGATGGTTCGATTAGTCTTTCGCCCCTATACCCAAGTCTGACGAACGATTTGCGGGCTCGATGGGCTCTCCTTTGCCTGGATGCGCATTAGTGAAGCTCATGTTTCCATAATTCGATTTAGTCATTTCTTAGCATTTTCTTGAGCGCCTCACGATGGTGAAGAAGGATTTTTGCTACGATTCGGAAGATCAGACCTCCAAGCTGAGTGATTCAGCTCGGATTGCTTTCAGGATAAGGAAAGCAGGGCGTGGCGCGTTTAGGGTTTGAAGAAAACAACCGAACCCTAGCGACGACGACGGCGGTAGCGCCGCACAAGCGCAAGCTCTCCCTCCGGAAAGCAAAGAGCTCTCGTCGGCGGCTAAGGGATCCTTTCTTCCGCCTGCCGAAGGCTCTCACGAAGCTCCCATCGCGCCGAGCTCTCTTCCCTTGGGAAGCTGGCTCAGCACAGACAGGAAGACAGCGGGAGCAATAGCGGTGGACAAGGTTGCACCCAACGAGGGGGGGAAGGACGAGCTCCAAGCAAGGTAGCGCAAGCGGCCAACGCTCGGAGCGATGGCGAACCAAGCGAAGGCAGGATCCAATGGATGCCTTCGCCAACTTGCCATCCGGAAGTCTCAACCCCATCCGCAACGGGCGCAGCCATGGCTTCGGGAAGCTCCCTCCAACATCAGGTACCTTCAAAGAACTCTCCTCCCTTTTCTCGCATTTTAGAACCTTTTTCTGTTATAGTGGGGCAAGGAACGAGCTTGGAGGACTTGGGCGCTGCCGCCGAAAGGCTGGTAGTGAGGGAGGCCTCCCCGGATGCCAACGAGAAGGGCCCAAGCAAGAGGTCTGGCCCAAGAAGAGGTTCAGACTCCACCTTGCACACTTCCCTCAACCCAGCACTGAGCGCGCATCCAAGCAAAGGACCAGGACCGATCGCCCCCACGGGGGTTGATCCCCAAGGCCCGTCGTTGATAGACTTTAGCCTGGAATTAGAAGCGAAGTTTCCGCAGGACATGGTGATCGAAATGCAAGGCAATGCCGCCAAAAAAGCTCACAGAATGGTTATTGGACGCACCTTGGGGGGGAGAGCGACCTTCAAAGCATTATACGAATGCTTAAAGCTCCACCTCCCGGCCTCTTATGTTTCAACGACACTCCTAACCCGAGGCTACTTCCTGATTCTCTTTGAGAATGAGGAAGGAACCATTGCAACAAGAAAACTCACAACTGTGGACTGGAGCGGGCTTTGCCTTTCCTTTTCAAAGTTCTCTCCAGACTTCGATGCTAGTGTGCAAGGAGCGGAAGCGCTCCTCACGCACATGATCAAGGTGCAGTTCCCGGACTTGCACGAGCAATTCCGAAACGCCAAAGCACTCACCATCTTGGCAAGCACGCTAGGTGGGGTCTTGGACATCGAAGCCGCCGATTCTTACATCAAGAGGCCGGCCGGACCCATGGTGACAATAGAGGTTCAGGACATAACTAGGCTTGCGGGATTCATCAGAATCCCTTCGATGGCGGAAAGAGCCCCCACCTCCAACACTATCCGACAAAGGATCTTGTACTCCGGCCTCCCAAACCAATGCAAGAAGTGCCGAAAGTTTGGTCACCACGCTCGTGCCTGCAACACGTAAACAGCATGGGGACGAGAAGACCCAAGGCAACCCAACCCCCCTACAAGTGGGAGCTCAGGGGAAGCTCCAAACGCGAATGGAAAGGATCAAGGGGCAGCCCGAAAATGCAAACCAACGGTGCCCACAAGAGCTCCATTGAACCCACAAGGTAAGAGGAGGGAGAGAACAAGCGTGGAGGTGCCAACGGCCTCAGCCCCCACACAACCAGCCAGCCAGGACATTTCTCAAACAGATAGCTTAGCTCAAGCCCCCCTCCAAAGGAGGCCAACTAGCAATGACCTAAGGGATCTCGAAATGTTTGAGCAAGTAGGCCCATCAGAGCCCCCCACGCACGGGCGCCATCAGGACAAGGAGCAGCCCACATCCGGAAACTCCACTCCAAACCCCAAGCTCCACTTTAGGCTCCTGGAACAGAAAGAAGCCAAAGCACTAGCACTGGAGGGGTACTCCAACCCGTTTGCCAGCCCAGGGGAAGGAACCAAGGATTTTGAGCGATCCAGTAGAATTCAAACGGAGGTAATGGAAGGATGGACCTTCCAAGGGAAAAGGAGAAGTGCCCCACAGTGAGCAGCGCCGAGGCAAGAAGCATCCTAGCCTCTCTTTCAGACCCCACCACGGGACATCACGCCGGGGGGGAAGAGAGGGCTAATGCACTCAGAAGTGCACAATACCTTCTTTACCTCGCTTGGCATCACTGCCCCGCCGAACAAAGAACCTTTCAGGGCCAGGATTTGGCCAGTGTTGACAAGGGACAAGAATGGTCAAAAAGAGACGCTGGTCCAGTCGAAGAACCAGGCTCCGCCAAACGTCCCGCTATGCATCAGGGTCACGGGGCCAGCCATAGACTCGGAAGTGGACTGGACTCCTAGCTCGGCGTGGGCGGATCTCATCCAAAGACTCGAGCTGGAGCTGGAGAAAAAAATATTAAGGTTCAAACTTAGCCTCACCGACCAGCCCAGACTGGAGTGGGTGTGGTCGGAAGAGATAAGCAAAGGCGGGATGGAATGCACCATCTTCGCCCACATCGACACGGGGTCAAGCGCGCTGAGCGTTCAGAATAAGAGACACCTACAATGGAAAGCCTTGGATAACATTGCAAGCATGAACAATGAAGTGGAGTTTGCGGCCCTGGCCCACATCTTGCTAAGGAAAGAGGATGGGGAGACCTCAACTCGCAAGGCTCACAAGAACAATTCGGCGAGTTTGATGGCCTCCCCCCAAGCGGCAAGAAAGAAGAGGTTCACTAAGCTCGCTCTAAGCCAGTTGATGGCCCCTCAGAAGGAAAACTCAGCGCCAACTCACGACGGAAAGGGGGAGGAGGGAGAGGCACAAAAGCCCATGACTAGCAGCCGCACCACACACCCGGGATCGTTCAGCCAACCGGCTGCCCGCAGCATGTTTCGTTATGACTGATAAACCCCTCACATTGGCCTCCCTCAACGTGAGAGGTCTGAGGGGAGGCAAGTCCAAGCCCAAAGAAATTAAGGCTTGGTTCGCCTCTCTCCCCACCCCCCCCCCCAATTGTGCTTATTCAAGAGCACCACTTAGGGAAAGAGGATGCCCAGGGCGCTGCCAAGGGCATGGAATTCTGGCGCGGAAGCG